>Ga0134126_10011498_pt1 | contig 11182 bp, 8 predicted proteins | sample KB31752_FD_96881 | JGI IMG/M metagenome (GOLD analysis project Ga0134126, IMG submission 96881) | Terrestrial soil microbial communities with excess Nitrogen fertilizer from Kellogg Biological Station, Michigan, USA - KB3-175-2 | ecosystem: Environmental > Terrestrial > Soil > Unclassified ... | reverse complement strand
AGGGACGATGAGCGCGTTGCTGCACAAGTCTGACGCACCGAGGCTGGACGCGGTACAGCCGCGCGCGGCGATGCCAGGCGGCGAAGTCGAGGCGACCGGTGCAGGCCTGGGCGCGGCCAACGGCATTTCGCCGCGCGTGATGGTGGGCGATACCACGGCCTATCTTTCGCTGAGCCGGCCCACGCGCGCCATCATCCGGGTACCGGACGGCGCAATCTCCGGCGACCTTGTCATGACCATCGTCGATGGTGCGAAGCGTGAACATGCGAGCAATCCGCTGGAGCTGCGCGTTGCTGTGCCGATGGCGGAAAGCCTGAATCCTGTTGCCAATCCTGCCGTCGATGCGGAAGGGAATGTCTTCGCGACCTTCTCCGGGCCGCGTGGGCAGAGCGTCCCGGTTTCTATCTTCTCCATTGCACGCGATTTCCAGATGCGCCCTTTCGTGCGCGACCTGCTGAATGCGACGGGCCTTGCCTTCGGACCGGATGGGTATCTTTACGCGAGTTCCCGCGCGGAGGGAACGGTCTATCGCATCTCGCCCGAGGGGGCGATGTCCACCTACGCCGAAGGGATGGGCATCGCGACCGGCATCGCATTCGACGGCGAAGGAAACCTCTATGTTGGCGACCGGTCGGGGACGATCTTCAAGGTTGGCCCCGATCGCAAGCGGACTCTCGAGTCCAGCGATCCGGTCACCGATCGCGAAATCTTCGTGTATGCCACGCTGGAGCCGAGTGTCGCCGCTTATCATTTGGCATTCAACGACGAGGGCATTCTCTTCGTCTCCGCACCGACGACATCAAGCAGCCAAAGCATCTATGCCATCGACCGCGATGGAAAGACGTCTGTCTTTTATCAGGGCCTCGGCCGCGCCCAGGGCATGGCCTTCGACGTGAACGGCAATCTTTATGTCGCTGCCTCGCTCCATGGGCAGCGTGGGCTAGTGAAGATCACGCCGGCGCGCGAAGCAACGCTCGCCCTCTCGGGGAACAATCTCGTCGGCCTCGCTTTTCTGGAGGATAGTTGCGCGGCCCTAGCCACCAAGGACGCGCTCTATCATGTGTCCCTGGGCATTGAAGGAAGAAAGCTCATTTAGTGCCTCTCACGATAGCATCGAAACAGCACGATGATTGCTGAGATTATTGCCGCCGGGTCGGAGATGCTGACACCGTTCCGGCAGGACACCAACTCGCTCTACCTGACGGCGCGGCTGAATGAGCTGGGCGTGCAGGTCGCATTCAAGACCATCGTCGGCGACGATCTGGCCCACCTGACGGATGCGGCGAAGGTCGCCATTGCCCGTGCCGATGTCGTCGTCTTTTCCGGCGGTCTTGGCCCCACCGAAGACGATCTGACGCGTGAAGCGGTTGCTGCAGCTCTCGGGCTGCGTCTGCGCCGCAATAACGACGTCCTTGCCGCGATGTACAAGCGCTTTGCCGCGCGGCGCGTCACCATGCCGGAGAACAATGCCAAGCAGGCGGACGTGCTCGACGGCGCGGAACTTCTGGAAAACGCAACCGGGAGCGCGCCCGGGCAGTACATCGACACGGTGGTTGGCCGTCACCGCAAGATCATCGTCCTGCTGCCAGGTCCGCCCAAAGAGCTGAAAGGGATGTACGAGGGCGAATGCGCGCCGCGGCTGCGGGCCACTCTGCCGGAACGCAGTCTCGCAACCAGAATGGTGCGCATGGCGCTCATCCCGGAGTCGCAGGTAGACAAACGCACTGCGCCGATCTACAAGACGTATCGCGATGTGCAGACGACCATCCTCGCAGGCTCGGGTGAGATACAACTGCACTTCGTCTGCGCCAAACCCAGCAGGGAAGAAGCGCAGGCGCGCGTCGACGAACTGGTCGAACGCATCGAGGCCGAGATGGGCGAGGCGATTTTCAGCTCGCACGGCGAGACGCTGGAGGAGATGGTCCTGCTGATGCTCGGGCTGCGACATTTGTCGCTTGCTGTGGCGGAGAGCTGCACGGGCGGGTTGGTGGCCCAGAGGCTGACCGCGGTCCCCGGCGCATCACGCTACTTTCTCGGCGGTGCAGTGGTATATGCCGACGCGTTGAAGATGGAGTTTACCGACGTGCCGGCGGAGATGATCGCGAACGATGGTCCGGTGTCCAAGGCTGTCGCGAAAGCTATGGCCGAGGGCATTCGCAGGCGCACCGGAGCAGACGTGGGCGTAGCCGTGACGGGCATTGCAGGCCCGGGACCAGGCGAGCCGGGACCCGATGCGGAGAAGCCGATTGGATTGGTGTACGTGGCGATCTCCTTTACGGACGAGAAGAAGACGCACGTGACGGAGCTGAATATCTCCGGCGATCGTGACCGGATTCGGCTATGGGCGAGCCAGCATGCGCTGGAATTGTTGCGCAGGGGACTGCTGGAACGTGAATGATGCGTCGGCGGTTTGCGGCGAGCGTTCCGGTAGACTCGTGAAGTTGAGGAAAGAGAGCTGCACGCATTGCTGACCAGTTTCTTGATTCTGCCGGTTGCGATTGCTTACCTGCTTGGGTCGATCCCCTTCGGCTATCTGCTGGTGCGCATTTTCCGCAAGCAGGACATTCGCGCAACCGGCAGCGGCAACATCGGCGCAACCAATGTTGCGCGTTCCGGTGCCAAGGGCCTTGGCATTGCGACGCTGTTACTGGATATGGCCAAGGCGTATGCAGCCGTAATAATCGCGCGTACGCTGGCAATTCATGCACTCGGCGCCGGAAACGCTGTCGGAGTCTACGACATTCAAGTGGCTGCGGGAGTGGCGGCGATCTGTGGGCATGTCTTTCCAGTGTGGCTCGGTCTCAAGGGCGGCAAGGGCGTGGCCAGCGCGCTCGGCGTCTTTCTGGCCCTGAGTTGGCAATCGGCAGTCGCGGCGTTGCTGGTGTTTGTCGTTATCTTTGCGATCTCGCGATACGTTTCATTGGCATCTGTCGTAGGCTCGGCCACATTTCCGCTGATCGGATTCCATTTTGTTGCTCAGCGCACGCCGATCGTGTGGTTCGGATTTTTGTTCATTCCCGCGCTGGTTCTCGTCAAGCATCACGCAAATATCCGGCGCCTTCTGAATGGCACGGAGAACCGCTTCGGCTCGAAGGATAAGTCCGGGCCGGAATCGGACCGGGGCGCGGACTCGGCGGCACGGAAGGCGGGCGCGTGAGCCGGATTGCGGTGCTGGGCGCGGGAGCCTGGGGGACAGCGTTAGCCATTTCTCTGGCCCGTCGCGGCGGACATACGATCGCGCTCTGGTCGCATTCGGAACCGCTGGCCGAACAACTGACAGAGACCGGCGAGAACCTGCAGTATCTGCCCGGCTACACCGTTCCCTCCGATGTCCGCGTCACGGCCGACGCCGTGGCTGCGGTGTTTGAAGCGGATTTCGTGGTTCTGGTCACGCCGTCGGAACATCTGCGCAGCGTGCTCGCGCAGGTAGCGCCGGCGCTGGAGCGGGATCAGATCATCGTGAGCGCGACCAAGGGGCTCGAGGAGGCAAGCCTGCTCCGCATGTCGCAGGTCATCGCGTCGCTCACGGAGAATCCATGTTGCGTGCTGAGCGGGCCGTCCTTTGCAGCCGAAGTTGCGGCCGGAATTCCGACAGCGATCGTTGCAGCGTCGGCTGCTTCTGCGGTGGCGCAGCGGGTACAGAAGGAGTTCAGCTCACGCACATTGCGGCTCTACACGAATGACGATGTTGCAGGTGTGGAGTTTGGCGGTGCACTGAAGAACGTCATCGCGCTGGCGGCTGGCGTGGTGAACGGCCTGGAACTAGGGCACAATGCTGCGGCGGCGCTGGTGACGCGCGGGATTGCTGAGATCACGCGGCTGGCGCTCGCATGCGGCGGCAGGCCGCAGACTTTGTCCGGCCTTTCGGGGTTGGGCGATCTGGTGCTGACCTGCACGGGATCGCTTTCAAGGAACCGAACCGTTGGAACGGAGCTTGGCAAAGGCCGCGCGCTGGTGGACATCCTCGCGGGCCTGAATGGCAAAGTTGCCGAGGGTGTGCGCAGCACAACGGCAGCGCTCGGGTTGGCCGCGCGCTACGGGGTCGAGATGCCGATCACCGAACAGATGGACGCGATCCTGCATCGCGGCAAGAGCCCCATAGAGGCGATTCGCGAGCTGATGGCACGGCCCGGCCGCGACGAATAGAGACGGCCCCAAAGGAGTGCCCCGCATCTAACTGCTCATGTACAGAATCGAAGGACCGGAGGATGGCGGCAAGTGGCCGAAAGGCCCGAACTTCATGCTGGTTGTAGCGCTATTCGGGGTAACCATCCTGGTGTGCTTCGGCCTCGCCTATCTGCTGATACCCCACTTCGCTGCGCTGATTCATCCGGTTCATCCAAACCATCATCCGACCTCTTGATTTGCGAGCTTTGAACTCGCCGTTGCGTTGTTGCCCGGCACTGGCGCGTTGGTAGACTTGTCTCGTATGGCTTTTTCTTTGTTTGGAAAGCGCGGGGCGGACGCCCAAAAGGAAGAAGACACCGTCAAGCCGGCGGCAGACGAGGCTGCGGGCGCACCCGAGGGCCGGGGCTTCTTCGACCGTATGCGGCAGGCGGTCACGCGCACCCGCGAGTCATTTTCGGAGTCGATCGGAAGCGTCCTGGCGCTCACCCGCGAGGTAGACGAGACTTCGCTCGATGAGCTGGAGTTCGTGCTGCTGCGCGCGGACATCGGCGGAGCCACCGCGCGGACGATCATCGAAAACCTCCGGCAGCGCGCGCTGCGGCATGGTATCGAGAGCGGAGCGGAGCTGAAGCGGCTGCTGAAGCTGGAACTGAAGCAGGTGCTGGATAATGTTGCTGCGCCTGACGTTGTGCCGCGCGAAAAGCCCGAGCTGGTGATGATGGTGGGCGTCAACGGCACGGGCAAGACGACGACCACGGGCAAACTGGCTGCGTTCTGGCGCGGCCAGGGCAGGACGGTGCTTCTGTGCGCGGCGGACACGTTTCGCGCCGCGGCGATCGAGCAGCTTGAGGTCTGGGCGGCGCGCAGCGAAGTTCCGGTGATCAAGACCAAGACCGGCGGCGATCCTTCGGCGGCTTTGTTCGATGCGTGCGCGGCGGCAAAAGCGCGCGGTACGGAGATTTTGATCGTCGACACCGCGGGGCGTCTGCACACGAAGAGCGATCTGATGAAAGAGCTCGACAAGATGCGACGCACGGCGGAGAAACAGGTTCCCGGCGCGCCGCACCAGACGCTGCTGGTGATGGACGCGACGACCGGGCAGAACGGCTTGGAACAGGCGCGCCTCTTCACCGAGGCAGCGCGCGTGACGGGCATCGTGCTGACGAAGCTGGATGGCACGGCGAAAGGCGGTATCGTGCTGGCGATCGCGACCGAGCTGAAGCTGCCGGTAAAGTATGTCGGCGTCGGCGAGAAGATGGAAGACATCCTTCCGTTCGACAGCGATGCCTTCGTGGAGTCGATGGTGCGGTAGCGTAGTTCTCAGTTCTCAGTTCTCAGTTCTCAGTTCTCAGTTCGATGTGCGTGCGCGGGGCGACAGCTACGAACGAGCTAAGCAAGATCGACGAACAATATATGCGGCGGGCGCTGGAGCTGGCGCGGGCGACCGCTGGGCTGGCCTCGCCGAACCCGCAGGTGGGTTGCGTGGTTGTGCGCGGCGGCGAAGTGGCCGGTGAAGGCGCGCATATCTATGAGAACTTCGATCACGCGGAGATCGCTGCGCTGAAGCAAGCCGGCGATCGGGCACGTGGCGCAACAGCGTACGTCACGCTGGAGCCGTGCAGCCACCATGGACGCACCGGGCCGTGCGCGGAGGCGCTGGTGCTGGCGGGCGTGAAGCGTGTGGTGGCGGCGACTGTGGATCCGAATCCGCGAGTGAGCGGCGAGGGTTTTGCGAAGCTGCGGGCTGCGGGGGTCGAAGTGACGATGGGCGTGCTGGAGCGCGAGGCGCGCGCGGTGAACGATGCGTTCGCGCGCTGGGTGCGGAGCTGCCGGCCGCTGGTGACGCTGAAGGCGGCGGTCTCGGCCGATGGAATGATTGCGCCCGCGAGCCGCGAGGAACGCGAACCGGTTTGGGTTACCGGTGAGGCTGCGCGGGCGGAAGTGCAGGGGCTGCGGCATGCGTCGGATGCGGTGCTGACGGGCATCGGCACGGTGCTGGCCGACGATCCGCTGCTGACCGATCGAAGCGGGACGGCGCGGCGAAGGCCGCTGCTGCGGATCGTGCTCGATTCGCAGCTGAGGGTACCTCTCGATTCGCAACTGGTGCAGACGGCGCAGGACGACGTCCTGGTCTTCTGCGACGCGAAAGCAGAGGAGAGCCGCGTATGTGCGCTGGAGGCCGCGGGCGTTGCGGTGGTGCGGGTTGAGAGCCGGGATGGGCGGCTCGATCTGGCTGTCGTGCTCGGCGTGCTGGCCGAGCGGAGGATTCTGAGCGTGCTGCTGGAATGCGGGTCGGAGCTGAATGCGGCGTTTCTTGCGAACGGGCTGGTGGACAAGGTGGTGATCTTCCGTGCGAGCAAAGTGCTGGGCGCGGATGGCGTGCCATTTGCGGCGAGCTTCGGGCCGGTGGAGATGCTGGAGCAGCAGATGCATGACGTAACGCGCGCGCGGTTCGTTGAAGACGAGTGCGTGAGCGGCGTGCTGCGCGATGCCTGGGAGGGCGTAGTCTGAAGCCATGTTCACCGGAATCATTCAGGCGACCGGCGAAATAATCTCCTTTCTTCCGGGTGACGGCGCGGGTACCGCGCGGCTGACGGTTGCGGGGCCGCGTGAGCTGGTGGGCGCGCTGAAGACCGGCGACAGCGTGGCGGTGAGCGGCGTGTGTCTGACGGCGCTGGCGATTGAGGCGGATGCAAAGCCGGCGCGGTTCTCAGCCGATCTGGCTGCCGAAACGATTGCGCGGACGACGCTGTCACGGCTGGCAGCCGGTGCGAACGTGAATCTGGAGCTGCCGACGCCGGCGGGCGCGCCGCTGGGCGGTCATGTGGTGCAAGGGCATGTGGACGGCGTTGGGACGCTGACGGCGCTGGAGCAGGTGCGGGACTTCGATCAACATTCACCCCACCCGTCCGCCAAAAGCGCGTACGGATGGGGCACCCCCTCATCCAGTCCGGACCGGACTGACTGGACGCTGCGGGTGCGACTGCCGCGAGGGCTAAGGCGGTATGTGGTCGAGAAGGGGTCGATCACGATTGAGGGCATCAGCCTGACGGTTGCGGAAGTTCAGGGCGACGAGATTCGGATAGCGGTCCTGCCGCACACCTACTCGGCGACGAATCTGCATGCGTTGCACGCTGGCGATAGCGTGAACATCGAGGTGGACGTCCTGGCGAAGTATGCCGAGGGCAGAGCGCGTGGGGAGCTGAGCGAGCGCGAGCTGACGGTGGAGTATCTGCTGGCGAACGGGTACTGACCCCCTCCCCCATACTTTGGTCTTAAAGTATCCCTTCTAAGGGGGTTAGATACCGCAGGTATTGCCCAAGTATTGAGCAAAGGAAAACCCCGGCGCAATGCCGGGGCTGTTTGTTTCTTACTGCTTCTATTTTACCGGATTGGGCATAACTGTTATGCCACTTTTCTTGTAAGTGGAAGTGCTTGGTATGCGGTGAGTTCGCGAGAAATCCACAGGGTTGGGGGCTTGACAAGATTTTAGTAAGTCGAGCTTTCCAAGAAGATATTGGGAAGCACCTTGCAGACGGCGGAGTCCCGGGGGCTAAAGCCCCGATTTGATGAGGCTATTTATGCCGGGACTAAAGTCCCGGCCTATCTGAGAGGCAAGCGCAAATGCACTTCGCTCAGGATGACGACCATCTATTGACTCGAGACGCGCACGATCTGGACGGGGCCGAGGAGGCCGGAGGGAAGCAGGGGCGAGTCGGCTTTGTACGGTGTGATGTCGGCGTAGGTGATTTTGGCGGCGTTCGGTTGTTGATCACCGATGAGGCGGTTGACCCAGGCGTTATAGACCGTGATCGAGAGTTGGTTGGCGCCGGGTTTGACGGCGGAGCTTAAGTCAACGCGGTAAGGCGTGTGCCAGGTAACGCCGACCGGTTTGCCGTTGAGCGTGACGGAGGCGAGGTTCTTGACGTCGCCGAGATCGAGCCAGAGGCGGGCGCTTGGCTGAAGCCAGTCGGCGGGGACGTTGACAGTACGGGTGTAAGTTCCGGCGCCGGAGAAGTAGCGGATGCCGGGGTCGGAGCTGGTGGGCCACGAGATGAGGTTGTCGAGCGAGGCGGATGCAGGAGCGCCGCGGCCGGGTTGGAACGAGACATTCCATGGGCCAGCAAGGGTGGCGAGCTTTGTCTCGACCGGAGCTGGGATGGTGCGCGTGGGCGAGGCGGCGGCGTGGCGGAACACGACGAAGGCGGAGCCCCAGGGTTCGAGATGCAGCGGGATGGTGGTGCGATTGCCCGCAATCGAATAGGAGACAGGTTCGGACTGGCCGGTTTCGGGATGCCAGAGCTCGGGCGCTTTGCCCGTAACGCGGAACGAGGCGTCGAAGGTCTCGTCGCGCTCGTTGCGGTTGTCGAGGAAGTAGATGTCGGCGTCGGGGAGTTTGCGATGGACGAACTCGACATGGGTATCCAGTTGCGGTTTGGAGTAATCGAAGTCGGGCGCGAGGTTGAGAGCTTGGAGCGCAGCGGCAGCGTCTGAGCCGGCGTAGACGCGGCCTTTGCCGACGGTGTGGACGCCGGTACCGTCGCCGAAGAGTTCATTGTTGAGGCGGGTAAACTCGGCCTGGTTGTCGGCGAGCGAGGGCGTGTCGGTCGGTTTGGGACCGGCGACGATGGCTCCCGCTTCGACGAGCGAGCGAATGGCGCGCAGCACAGGCAGCGACATGTGCCGGCTGTAGGGATCGAGGACGAGCAGGCGGTAACGCATGCCGCTGGCAGTGGCGAGTTCGCCATTCTGAAAAGTGACGGCATGGATGAGGCCGTCGGCGTCAATGTAGTCAAAGCCGTGACCGGCGGGGACATTGGGAGCTTTGTTGGCGAAGATGGCTGTGACGTTGGAATCTTCGCCGTAGAAGTAGAGCAGGTCGGCGGCGAAGCGGCCCTGCTGCAGCATGTAGCTGGTGCGGGCGAGATAGTCCACCCATGGACCGGCGACGTCCGCCCAGGTTTCATTGCGATTGAACCACTGGCCGTAGGGTCCGAGGGTGAGGCCGGGTTCGTGCCCGACGAGCGGCTGGTGCGCGGACTCATGGATGACGATGCGGTTGATGCCGTTGAGGAACTCCTGATCGGCGGTGGGCTTCAGTGTGGCGGGCGACCAGGCCCACGCACTGTCGATGCGGGCGGTCATGGACTCTGCGGCGGCGAGGTTCTGGCCGTAGATGTGCGCGACAGAGGCGGACTCCCGGTCGTCCGCGTTGTAGCCATACATCTCGCGATGCTGGCCGAGGGGCTGCGTCCACATGGCGCCCATGGGGATGTCGTCGAGTTTCTTGACCTCCATGCCGTCGGCGATGAAGGCGCGGCCCGACTCGTGCGACTCGCCGTAGTGCCCCATGCCGCGGGCCTTGAGCGAGGCTTGGATCTGGCCGTAGTGCTCGTCGGCGGTGAGGTCGGCGATGGTCTTGCGCAGGTCCCAGAGGAAGGCGTCGCTGGCGCGCGGGCTTTCGACGATGCGGCCGGTGAGGACAGGCAGATACGGCGTGGGATCGTAGCCGCGGCGCTTGCGGAATTCGGTGAGGATGTTGGCAGTCCAGTTCTGCGTGCCGGCCTCCCAGCTGTCGGTGATGACGTAGCGGATGCCGCGCTTGCCCATCTCGCCGGAGCCAACTGTGTCGCGATAGCTGTTGAGGTAGCCGTCCATGTAGTGCGCGACGGCGGTGTGATCGAGCTTGTCGACTTCAAGGCCGGTGGCCTCCGCGGTGGCGGGGTGGTTGGTGATACCGAGCAGGGAGTAGCCGACGCGGATGATGCGCCAGCGGCCCGTGGGAGGTGTCCAGTCCAGCGAGCCATCGGGCTTCATGCGCGAGGTGAGGTCCACTACTGAGGATTTGTCGATGGCGGACGCGGGGTCGATGTCGGCCGTGGCGAAGCTGTAGAGGTCGGGCGTCTGCTGGAAGGCAGCTTTTTCTTCAAAGCGATTGAGGCGCGGGCCGGAGTGGAGAACGAATTCGCCGACGGAGAGATCTTCATTGCCCGGCGTGCGGGGCTCGAAGACGAGGCGGAAGTATTTTGCGGTGACGGGCGCGAAGGAGATGGTGGTTTGCGGCGCGCTGCCGGGCTGGATGGAGGTAACGGTGCGGAACGTTTGTCCGTCGTCGCTGGCCTGGAGGGTGATGGCGAGGCCGAATCCGCGCGCTACGCGCAGAGCAGTAGTGGCGGCGCGGACGGTGACGGGCTGGGAATATGCGACCTGAAGCCAGGGCTTGCCTTCCCCGGAGTTGCGCGCGATGGAGACAGCGGTTGCGGTGTTCTGGTCGGAGAGAAGAGATGCGTCCACCGGTTTGCCGTTGCTGGCGGTGAAGGCGGCCTCAGGCAGCGGCGCCTCTGCTGCGGGAATGCGATACGCGACGACCGCGGAGTCTGCGTAGAACTCAGCGGGTGGCTTGGTTGCGTTCGCGGCGGGTGCTTCCGGCGTGTTCTGGAATTTGCCGGTGACGATGGGCGGATGCGGGAGTGTGCCGGTAAAGGGCTTGCCGCCATCAACGACGGTCTCGCTCCAGACGTACTTCTTCATGGCCTCGGAGGGCGGAACCCATGGGCCGCCGGTCTCGCTCCAGCCGGGGGAGCCGGCGATGGCCTCTTCCATGCCGAACTGGTCGGCGAGGCTGGTGGCGTATTTGAAGGCATCCTTCCACTCGGGGGTCATGTAGGCCAGCCGGTGGTCGACGACCTGGGGTGTGGAGAGCGCGGCGTCGAAGTTCTGGAAGCCGGCGATGCCGACGCGGTGCATCCATTCGAGGTCGAGGCGGATGCCTTCCTTGGAGATGTTGCCGTTCATCCAGTGCCACCAGACGCGCGGCCTGGCGCTGTCGGGCGGCTGGAGGAAGCCGGCTTGCAGAGGATCGGGCGCGGCATTGGGGGCGGAGGCGTTCTGGGCGAGCGCGGCGGAGGAGAGCAGCAGAAGGAGGGCAGCTTTTCTCATGCCGCGAAATTGTATCTGAGCGGGCTGCTTGGCGGCTTACAGGCGCATCGAAGTTGTGGTCATCCCCGCGCGATTGTGAAAGGACAACGACATGCGTTTCAAGACTGCCCTCGCT
>Ga0134126_10011497_pt1 | contig 11183 bp, 6 predicted proteins | sample KB31752_FD_96881 | JGI IMG/M metagenome (GOLD analysis project Ga0134126, IMG submission 96881) | Terrestrial soil microbial communities with excess Nitrogen fertilizer from Kellogg Biological Station, Michigan, USA - KB3-175-2 | ecosystem: Environmental > Terrestrial > Soil > Unclassified ... | reverse complement strand
TGCGGCGTGTTGAGTGCGGGCATCTGGACCATCGTGATGTGGACGCGACTCTTGTCGTGAATGAGTTCGCAACGGATGGAGTCGGTGAAGCCCGCAATTGCGTGCTTGGCGCCGCAGTACGCCGATTGGAGCGGGATGCTCCGGTATGCCAGTGCAGAGCCGACCTGCACGATCGTTCCCCGATTGCGCGGCAGCATGCGCTTGAGCGCCGCCATTGTGCCGTAGACGAACCCGAGGTAGGTCACTTCCGTAACGCGCTTGAATTCAGCCGCGGTCATCTCCTTGAAGGGAGAAAAGACCGAGGTCATCGCATCGTTCACCCATACATCGATGGGACCGAGGGTGCCCTCGACAGCGGACGCTGCCGCATCGACGGCATCCGCGTCTGCAACGTCCACCTCGAACACCATCGCCCTGCCGCCGCACGCCTCGACTTCGCGGCGGGCGCCGTCGAGCCCGTCGACTCCACGTGCTATGAGTCCGATGTACGCTCCCTGCTTCGCGAACTTGCGCACAGTGGCGCGTCCAACACCAGCCGATGCGCCGGTGATGACTACAACTTCGGGACTGCCGCTCATTCTCTCCTCGCTCGAAACTCGCCAGTGACAACTCCCGCGATGACGAACGAGAGCAAGGCCGAAGTGAGGCATAATGTGCACCACGCGTGGAAATATCCCCATTGGAGTGCGACGAGCAGCACGCTCCCGACGGCGAACGCCGCGACCAGCGCGTAGTACGCGCGCCGCAACCACACTTGCCACGCGATACGCGCTTCAGTCGCACTCTCGCGCCATCGCACGGTAGCGCACAGAAGTTCTGCGAAGTATCCGGCCGCGCCGAGCGCAGCGTCGGGGAAGGGGAGCGAACGCGCGAGAGAGGAGTCGAGGATGAGACGACTACCGTCGCCGAACAGCGGCTCCCACACGGTCGCCACAACCCTCATCTGATACAGCGCGAGATACGTCGCGACTGCGCACCCTGCGGCGGGCAGAAGTATCAGGAGGTAATAACGAAATCGTAAAGAAACGGTCGGTGCTCGTGTATGCATTCGGCGGCTGCGGAGGATCGCGGTATGGGCTATGCCTGCCGTTAACTGCATGAAGTGATTCTGCAATCGGCAAGACATTCAGGAACAATGGACAGGCATACATGAGCACAACCACAGGCGACTTCATCATGGAGCGGCTGATCGCCTGGGGAGTTCGGCGAATTTACGGCTACCCGGGTGACGGGATCAACGGACTCATCTCGGCGATCGATCGGACAGACGGCAAGCTGGACTTCATTCAGGTAAGACATGAAGAGCAGGCTGCGTTCATGGCGTCGGCGCACGCCAAGTACACGCGCGAGCTCGGAGTCTGTCTTGCAACATCGGGTCCGGGCGCCATTCATCTGCTGAACGGGTTGTACGACGCAAAGATGGATCATCAGCACGTGCTCGCGATCGTCGGACAGGCGTCGACGATGGCGCTCGGTGGAAACTATCATCAGGAAGTCGACCTCAATTCGCTGTTCAAGGATGTAGCGAGCGAATACTGCTACAGTCTGGTGAACCCGGCGGCCGCGAGTCACGTCGTCGATCGCGCGGTGCGCATCGCGATGGCGACACGTTCGGTGACGTGCATGATCGTTCCGAAGGACGTCGCGGAGATGGACGCAGTACCGCATCCGCCGCACACTCATAATTCGGTGATCACAGGAGTGGGGTTCTCGTATCCGCGCGTCATTCCGTCAGATGCGGATCTCGAGCGCGCGGCGGACGTGCTCAATTCCGGTAGCAAGGTTGCGATGCTGGTCGGTGCTGGCGCGATGTACGCGACGGACGAGGTAATCGCAGTCGCGGACAGACTTGGCGCAGGTTGCGCGAAGGCTTTGCTTGGCAAGGCGGTGCTTCCGGACGATCTGCCTTGGGTGACCGGAACCATCGGGCTGCTCGGCACGCGGCCGAGCAATGATCTCATGCGCGAGTGCGACACGCTGCTAATGATTGGATCGACCTTTCCATACGGAGAGTTTCTTCCCAAGGCGGGCGACGCGCGCGGGGTTCAGATCGACGTGAACGGCAAGAATCTGAGTCTGCGATTCCCAATGGAGGTGAATCTCACCGGTGATGCGGGAGATACTTTGCGCGCGCTGTTGCCGCTTCTGCAGCAGAAGTCCGACAGGTCGTGGCGCGACCATATTGCGTCCAATCGGGAGGACTGGAAGCGCGACGACGTGAGTAGCGCGGCCGTCGCGGCGCATCCGATCAATCCCGAGAAGGTATTCACCGAGCTGTCGCCGCGCCTCCCCGACAATTGCATTCTGAGCGGAGACGCAGGTACTGCGACCAACTGGCTCGCACGCCATCTCGAGATGCGGCGCGGGATGAAGTTCGCGCTTTCCGGCAGTCTCGCGACGATGGGTCCGGCCGTTCCATACGCCATAGCGGCGAAGTTCGCGTATCCGGATCGTGTCGCGATTGCGATGACCGGTGACGGCGCGATGCAGATGAACGGGATCAACGAACTGATCACGGTCGCGAAATACTGGAAGCGCTGGAGCGATCCGCGGATCATCTTCCTGGTACTGAACAATCGCGATCTGAACCAGGTCTCGTGGGAGATGCGCATCGAGAATGGCGATCCCAAGTTCGACGCGTCGCAGGACCTTCCGGATTTTCCGTACGCACGATATGCGGAGATGCTGGGATTCAAGGGGATCCGCGTCGATAAAGCCGATCAAATCGGCGACGCGTGGGACGAGGCACTGTCTGCGGACCGGCCCGTCGTGTACGAAGCAATCACCGACCCCAACGTGTCGATCCTGCCGCCGCACATCAGCTTCGAGCAGGCGAAGAATCTCATGACGGCGCTCATAAAGGGTGATCCCGATGAGGAGGGAATCATCGTTCAGGGCGCAAAGGATCTGTTCGCCGACGTGTTTCCCGGTGTGGCCGGCAAGCACTAACGTGGCTCGCACGCGAGAGAGCACAAAGAGATCGATGAATGGTGCAGCCGTGGCCCGCATTGCGGTCACTGCGTATCGCGTACCCACCGACGTGCCGATCGAGTCTGATGGCACCTTCGAGTGGAGCTCGACGACGCTGGTACTGGTCGAGGCCCGGGCGGCGGATACTACCGGGATTGGTTACACGTATGCGGATACCGCGACGGCGACTCTGATCCGTGACCTGCTCGCACCGCGCGTTCTTGGCAAGGACGTGATGGCGAACGGTAAGACGTGGGCAGCGATGGTTGCGGCGGTGCGCAACCTTGGACGGCCCGGGATCGCCGCGATGGCGATTTCTGCGATCGACGCCGCGTTGTGGGATCTCAAGGCAAAGCTGCTCAACGTACCGCTCGTCACGCTGCTCGGCGCGGTGCGCGATGTCGTACCCGTTTACGGAAGCGGGGGGTTCACATCGTATAGCGAAAAGCAGCTCCGGGATCAGCTCGATGGGTGGGTAGCTGACGGAATCACGCGCGTGAAGATGAAGATCGGTCGCGACGCAAAAGCCGATGTTCGGCGAGTCGCAGCGGCGCGAGCTTCGATCGGCGACGATGCAGGGCTGTTCGTGGATGCCAATGGAGCATATCCACGGAAAGTCGCGTTGGCGCAGGCGGAGCGGTTCGTGGCGTCGAACGTGTGCTGGTTCGAAGAGCCGGTATATCATCACGATCTCGAGGGTCTGCGACTTTGTCGCGACCGGGCGCCGGCGACAATGGAAATCGCCGTAGGCGAATACGGTTATGATCCAACGGATTTCGTGCATATCATCGAGGCGGGTTCGGCTGACGTATTGCAGGCCGATGCCTCGCGCTGCGAGGGAATCACCGGATTGATGCTGGTCGACGCCCTTTGCGAGGCGCACAATCTGCCGCTGTCGACGCACTGCGCGCCGTCGCTTCATGCGCATCCGGCATGCGCCGCCAGGCGCGTGCGCCACGTGGAGTATTTTCACGACCACGTCCGGATCGAGCGAATGTTCTTCGACGGTGCGTTGACGCCTGTCGACGGGGAGCTTCGTCCCGATCTGTCGCGGCCCGGTCTCGGACTGGAGTTCAAGTACGCCGACGCCGCGGAGTATGCGATATGACACAGCTCAGCAACGCGGCTCCGACGGTTCACAGGCGACAACCGCTCCCGACCGCGGGTCCCAATCTTCCATCACCGCCGCCGCGACCGGACGCGGTGTACACAAGGAAATCGCGAGCGGAAATCGCGGAGATCGGCAAGGCACTGAAGTCAGCAGTTCGTGGCGAGGTCCGGTTCGACGACGGCGATCGTGCGCTGTATTCCACCGACGCGTCAAATTACAGACAGATTCCCGTCGGCGTCGTTCTGCCGAGGGATGCGGATGACGTCGTCGCGGCGGTCGCGGTGTGCCGAAAGTACGGTGTTCCGATAGTCGCGCGCGGCGGTGGAACCGATCTCGCCGGGTCGACATGCAACGCCGCTGTAGTGCTCGACATGAGCAAGTACATGAATCACGTGCTCGAGATGAACTGGGACGAGAAGTGGGCGCGCGTCGAGCCTGGAACCGTACTCGACGATCTCCGGGACCGGGCGGAACAACGGCATCTCACATTCGGACCCGATCCGGCGACCCACAATCGGAACACGCTCGGCGGCATGATTGGAAACAACTCCTGTGGCATGCACGCGCAGATGGCGGGCAAGGTCGAGGAGAATACGCTCGAGCTGGAAATCCTCACGTACGACGGGCTGCGCATGTGGGTCGGCCCCGCCACCGACGCGGAGGCCGATGCGATAATCGCGGAAGGCGGCAGACGCGGTGACATATACGCGCGCCTCCGCGGTATCCGCGACCGGTACGCGGACGAGATCCGCAAGCGATTCCCGCACGTCCCGCGCCTCGTATCTGGCTACCCGCTGCAGCAATTGCTACCTGAATGCGGCTTCAACGTCGCCCGCGCGCTCGTAGGCACCGAGAACACCTGCGTGACAGTGCTTCAGGCCAAACTCCGGCTGGTGCACAGCCCTCCCTCGCGCACGCTGGTCGTGTTCGGGTTCGAAGACATCTTCACCGCCGGCGATCAGGTCACGTTCTGCAACGCACACTCGCCCATCGCTCTGGAGGGGATCGATGCCAGCATGTTCACGTACATGCAGGACAAGCACATGTCCACCGCGGGCCGCGCGATGCTGCCGGATGGTAACGCATGGCTCGTCGTCGAGTTCGGCGGCAATACGAGGGAAGACGCCGATAACCAGGCGCGCGGATTGATGGCTGCGTTCAAGGTGACGGCCAAGCCTCCCACGATGAAGCTGTTCGACGACGAAGCGGAGGAGAAACGGCTCTGGGAGATCCGCGAATCGGGATTGGGATCTACGTCAAAGATTCCGCACGAGCCCGATTTCTATCCCGGATGGGAAGACTCGGCGGTGTCGCCGAAGGACGTCGGCAACTACCTGCGTGATCTTCAGAAGCTGTTCAACAAGTACGGGTACACCGCGTCGCTGTACGGCCATTTCGGCCAGGGCTGTATCCACTGCAGCATCGATTTCGATCTCTACAGCGCAGAGGGAATCGCGCACTGGAAGGCGTTTCTCAACGATGCCGCGCATCTATGCACCTCCTACGGAGGCTCTCTTTCCGGCGAGCACGGCGACGGCCAGGCGCGGGGGAGTCTGTTGCCGATCATGTTCGGCGATGAGATCGTGAATGCGTTTCGCGAATTCAAGTCGATATGGGACCCCGAGGGAATGATGAATCCCGGCAAGGTGATCGACGCCTACCCTGTAGACGTGAACCTGCGCTGGGGCGCGCATTACCATCCGTGGGAGCCGAAGACGCACTTCGCCTTCCCCGACGACGAGGGAAACTTTTCTTACGCAGCCAACCGATGCGTCGGCACGGGCAAGTGCCGCAAGCACGACGCCGGGACGATGTGTCCGAGTTACATGGTGACGCGTGAGGAGCGGTATTCGACGCGAGGACGATCGAGGCTCCTCTTCGAGATGCTGGAGGGCAATCCGCTCAAGAAGGGCTGGCGTGACGAGCCCGTGAAGGAAGCGCTGGACCTCTGTCTGTCGTGCAAGGGGTGCCGTAGCGAGTGCCCCGTGAACGTCGACATGGCCACGTACAAGTCTGAGTTCCTCTCTCATTACTTCGACGGCCATCTCCGGCCGATCGCTCACTATGCGTTCGGACTGATGTACTGGTGGGCGCGAATTGCGTCCCACATGCCACGCGTCGCAAACTTCTTCACGCAGACACCGGTACTGCGCAGCGTCGCCAGGATGCTGGCCACGATGGCGCCGGAGCGGCGCATTCCGCGCTTCGCGAACCAGACCTTCAGGGCATGGTTCAGCGAGCGTCCGGTTCAAAACGAAGGCAAGACCAGGGTGTTGCTGTGGATCGATACGTGGAACAACCACTTTCATCCGCCGATCGCTATGGCCGCCGTCGAAGTGCTGGAAGCAGCGGGATTTCAGGTAACCATACCGCGCGTATCTCTGTGTTGCGGCAGGCCGCTCTACGATTACGGAATGCTCGGGTTGGCCGAACACCTTCTCCGTCAGATACTGGACACGTTGCGACCGCAGATCCAGGCGGGAATGTGCGTCGTGGGTCTGGAGCCGAGCTGCGTATCAGTGTTCAGGGACGAGCTGGTGAACCTCATCACGGACGACGAGGATGCAAAGCGGCTCCACGCGCAGACGTACCTGCTCAGCGAATTCCTGGCCGCGAAGGCACCCGATTTCGCAATCCCGAAGCTGCACCGCAAAGTGCTGGTGAGCGGACACTGTCATCAGAAAGCCGTGCTGCGTTTCGACGACGAGATCACTCTGCTCGAGAAGCTTGGAGTCGACTACACTGTGCTCGACTCCGGATGTTGCGGGATGGCCGGCGCGTTCGGGTTCGAGAAGGGCGATCACTACGACGTATCGATAAAGTGCGGCGAGCGAGTCCTGCTGCCCGCGGTGCGCAACGCCGACACGGAGACACTGATAGTCACGAGTGGGTTCAGCTGCCGCGAGCAGATATCCCAGACGACGGATCGCGAGGCACTGCATGTCGCTCAGGTCGTAAAGATGGCACTTGACGAGGAGGTAACGCGGCATAATTGATGCACCCCTCCACGACCGGTTCTACTCCACACACCGCGTAGGCGATGACTGCCCTCTTTCCTTCCTGGGCCACGCGAGCGGCGCGTATCGTTCTGGCTGTCGGGATCACTGCGCTCGTCGTGACACCACTGTTCGCCATGGTATGGGTTCGTACGCCGCTTGCGCGCGGTGAGGACCTGCACATAACGCAGCCGGTCCCGTTCGATCATCGCGTTCACGTGAACGGACTGAAAATCGATTGCCGCTATTGTCACGCCGGCGCAGAACGTGGTGCATGGGCCGGCTTGCCGGCGACGTCGCAGTGCGTGTCATGTCACACGCAGACGTGGTTTGCCAGCACCGCGTTTGCACCCGTTCGACAGAGCATCGCAACGGGACGTCCGATTCCCTGGCGTCGCGTGAACGAGCTCCCCGACTTCGTCTACTTCAATCACGCGATTCATGTCAACAAGGGGGTGGGCTGCGAGACCTGTCACGGACGGATCGATCAGATGGCACAGGTGAGGCAGGCGGTTCCGCTCACGATGGGATGGTGTCTCAGCTGTCACGTCAACCCGGGCCCCAATCTCAGACCGGTCAACGCAGTAACGACCATGGGATGGACGGCAACCAAGTCTGACAGCGCTGCGATGCGAACGCTGGTCGCCGACTATCACGTGAAGCGGTTGACGAACTGCACCACATGGCACCGCTAGGCCACATGCACGAAAACAATCGGCACACCGAACCTGCTTCAACCGAATTTCCGGAATCCGCGCTTGGCGCGCCGGACGGCATGACTCGACGCGACTTCGTCACCCTGCTCGGCGCGAGTGTCGCGCTCGCCGGACTCGGCGCATGTGTGCGCGAGCCCGCCGAGAAGATACTGCCGTACGTGCACGGATCGCCGGATGTGGTGCCCGGCGCCGCGCTGCACTTCGCGACGTCGATGACGCTGGACGGCTACGCCACTGGCCTGCTCGTCACGAGCCACGGCGGGCGTCCGACCAAAATCGAGGGAAATCCGGACCACCCTGCAAGTCTCGGCGCCGCGGGGGTTTTCGAGCAGGCTTCCGTACTCCAATTGTACGATCCGCACAGAGCGCGCTACGTGCAGAATGGGAATCGCCGCGGCTCGTGGCGTGTGCTGTCCGAAGTGCTTTCACCATCCACGTTGAGAAAACACGTTGGCGCGCGCGGGGCGGGGCTGGCGATTCTGCTCGAACCGACGGCATCGCCTCTGATCGCCGCGAGAATCGCGCGCGTCCGCGACGTATTCCCGGACGTGCGCACGTACTTTCATTCTCCATTGGCGAACGCGGGCGCAACGCGCGCCGCCGTCGAAGTGCTCGGCGCGCCGCTACTGGCGCAACACGATTTCCGGAATGCCGACGTCGTCGTATCGCTCGGTGCGGACTTCTGCGCGGCAGGGCCGTTCCATCTGCGCTACGCGCGGGAGTTTGGCGGACGGCGTCGCGATCCAGCGCGAGGCGCGAGCGTGCTGTACGTCGCGGAATGCTCGCCGTCGCCGACCGGCACGCTTGCCGACAGTCGCATCGCAGCATCGCCCGCCACGATGGATCGGGTCGCAGCCGCACTTCTCGCGACACTCGCGCGCGATCCGCGATTCGCGGCGCACGTTCCCGCGCACGCTGTCGAGAGCAGAGCGGGGTCGATCGATCTCACGCAGGCGGAGCGTGCGTGGATGATCGCGGCGGCTGAGGATCTTGCCGCTCATCGTGGGCGTGCCATCGTGATCGCCGGCCCGCAACAATCGCAGGAGACGCACGCGATTGCTCACGCCATCAATGCAATCGCGGCGAATATGGGGAGTACGGTCAGATACACCGAGTCGCCGATCCTCGATGCTGGGGAGCGGAATCGGGATCTCGCGGCACTCAGCGCCGATCTGGGAGGTGGCGGGATCGATACGCTGCTCATTCTGGAAGGCAATCCGGCATATTCGGCACCCGCGGACGTCCCATTCGCGGCAGCACTGCGCGGTGTTCGCAATTCGCTGTATCTGGGCTTGTACGACAACGAGACCGCGCGTGACACCACGTGGTTCGTGCCGAGTGCGCACTATCTGGAGTCGTGGGGCGACGGACGCGCATACGACGGGACAGCGTCTGTGGTACAACCGCTCATCGCACCGCTGTACGACGGACACACGGTCGCCGAGGTGCTGGCGCTCGTAGCTGGCGAGACCGGCGTGAGTGCATACGAGCTGGTTCGGCGCTCGTGGAGCTCGAGGCCTGAGGTGCTGCCGTCAGGTTTCGACTCGTGGTGGAGCGAGGCGCTCGTACGCGGCAGCATCAATGGTACCGCGTCGCCCCAGACTGTGCCGTCGATTCGATGGGACGCCGTCCGCACCGCGCACGCGAGCGTTGCGGCGCAGAAAAAGCGCGAACGGATCGCGATCAATTTCGTCCCCAGCCCGGCGGTACATGACGGCCGATTCGCTGACAACGGCTGGCTGCAGGAATTGCCCGACCCGGTTACGAAGCTCACCTGGGACAACGCGGCGCTGATGGCTCCGGCGCTCGCGGCGCGTCTCGGCGTTGCTCGTGGAGACGAAGTCGAGCTGAGGCTGCGCGAGCGCTCGCTCAAGGTTCCTGCGTTGATCGTTCCAGGTCACGCGGATTATGCCGTGACGCTTCCGATGGGCTACGGCAGGAGCGGCGCCGAGGCCGTTGCGCGCGGGGTGGGAGCAAACGCAAACGCGATTCGAGTATCGAGCGCGCCATATGCGGACGACGACGTCGTCGTCACGCCAACCGGCTCGCACCGGGATCTCGCAATTACGCAGGAACACTGGTCTCTGGAGGGTCGCGGTGCGGACATACTTGGCGTCGTCGCCGCACCGCCGCCATCGAGGCCCCAGCCGGATCAGAGCCATAAGGCCGCGGATGCGACAGTCCCGTCACGGAAGCGCCGTCCGCTCACGTTGTACGAGCCGCCCGCGCCATCCACGAGCGGCTTCGGAGCCGATCAATGGGCGATGGTGATCGATCTCAACACGTGCACGGGGTGTGGCGCATGCGTCGTCGCGTGCCAGGCTGAGAACAACATTCCCGTCGTCGGGCGTGAGGGTGTACTCAAGAGTCGCGAGATGCACTGGATGCGAATCGACCGTTACGTGGAAGGTCCGCCAGAGGAGCCGCAGGTATCGGTGCAGCCCATGCTTTGCCAGCAGTGCGAGAAGGCTCCCTGCGAGTACGTATGTCCGGTGGACGCGACAGTGCACAGCGACGACGGACTCAACGAGATGGTTTACAATCGCTGCGTCGGAACGCGCTTCTGCTCCAACAACTGTCCGTACAAGGTCCGGCGGTTCAACTGGTTCGATTATAACGGCGAGATCGCGGAAACCGAGCGGATGGTGAAGAACCCCGAGGTAACGGTTCGCGCCCGCGGAGTGATGGAGAAGTGCACGTTCTGCGTCCAGCGCATTCGTTCGGCGCAGATCGACGCGCAACTGGCGGATGAGCCCCACACCGGGCCGGTCGTGACTGCATGCCAGCAGACCTGTCCGACAGGTGCCATCATATTCGGCTCGCTCACCGATCCTTCCAGCGATGTCGTGCGCTTGCGCGACGATCCTCGCTGTTTCTCGGCGCTGGACCAACTGGGCACCGTTCCGCGTGTGAGATATCTGGCGCGTACTCGCACCGGCGAGGCTGTGGCATCCGGCGAATCCAGCGATGACCGCGATGACGGGTGACGCGTCGGGAGTTCCGGCTGCGCGCGGACGCGCCGTGCTCGTTCATTCGGTGACGGAGCGCGCAGCCGAGCGAGCGGCGATCGAGGAATATCCCGTCGCGTACGAGCTGCCTGGTGATGGCGCGCTGACGGATCAGCTGCTGTCGCCGATGTGGACCAGCTCGCACGTCTGGTGGCCATTGTTCATAGTGTCGGGGTTGCTCGTGATTCTGTTTCTGTACGCGATGGCTGTGACGTTCGTGCGCGGAATAGGCGCGTGGGGCAACAACATTCCGGTTGCGTGGGCGTACGGGATCACCGACTTCGTCTGGTGGATCGGAATCGGCCATGCAGGGACTTTCATCTCCGCGTTCCTCATTCTGCTGAATCAGCGCTGGCGAGCGTCGATCAACCGCTTCGCGGAG
>Ga0134126_10011496_pt1 | contig 11183 bp, 5 predicted proteins | sample KB31752_FD_96881 | JGI IMG/M metagenome (GOLD analysis project Ga0134126, IMG submission 96881) | Terrestrial soil microbial communities with excess Nitrogen fertilizer from Kellogg Biological Station, Michigan, USA - KB3-175-2 | ecosystem: Environmental > Terrestrial > Soil > Unclassified ... | reverse complement strand
CCTTGCCGTTGGGAGCGACCAGATAAAAGTACAACTCTCCATCGACGGGATAAGCGGCGTTAATCTTGACCTGAATGTTGCCGATGGTCGTGCCGGCGGGCACACTGATCGCGGACGCAGTCAGATTCCATGGCTTGATGGCCGACGCCGTGCTGTTGGTGTATGTATGCGGAGCAGAAACAGGAGCAGGAGCAGGTGGCGGGACGTTGCTTATCGATCCGGTAGCGGGGGTGATGATAAGCGACCAATTGAGCAGCGTGCCGCTGTGTCCGCCACTATCTTTGACCATCAACCGCCAGCTGCCGCCCGCGTTGATGCCGTTGAGCAGGCTCAACGCCGACTCGGGGCGATAGGTGCCGGAGAATGGAGCCTTGGCGGAAGTGATCGCGGTGCCGGCCGAGTCGGAGAAGACCGTATTTTGGAAGTTCGCTCCCGTGCCTCCGCGTCTATTGACCAACGCGACCGCCTTGCCGTTGGGAGCGACCAGATAAAAGTACAACTCTCCATCGACGGGATAAGCGGCGTTAATCTTGACCTGAATGTTGCCGATGGTCGTGCCGGCGGGCACACTGATCGCGGACGAGGTCAGGCTCCACGGCTTGATGACCGACGCCGTACTGTTGGTGTACGTATGCGCCCCGCTCAGGATAATCGTGGACGAGTAAGGGGCCAACGCATTTCCCTGAAGATCATGGACACCAGAGTTGATGGTTAGCTTATAGCCGCCCGGCACAGTCTGGTTGGAGAACAACAAGACCACTTGGCGATCGCTCGAATTGTTGACCACACGCGCCACGACGTTGATAACCTGCCCAGCCGTATTGGTCAGGTGGACATTGCCGGCGGTGAAGGAACTAATGTCAATGGGTTCATTGAAAGTCAGCCAAAGACTGTTCATGGATCCTGGCGCCGGTCCCTGTTGGACAACGCTGGTAACGACCGGCATGGTACGCGTGGACAGGTTCCAGCCGACGGCGGCGGCGAGGTCGAGCCGGCCGCCGGTCGTGACCTTGCCTTGCAGACTTGGCAGCTTATCGGTGGTACTGAGTACCTGATTGATGACCTGGGTATACGTCCAACTGGGATGCAATCCCCAGACCAGCGCCATCGCGCCGGTGACTTCGGGAGCAGCCATTGACGTGCCGCTCAAGGCTCCGTAGCGGCCGCCGGGCAGAGTGCTGAGGATATTCACACCAGGAGCGGCCAGGGCGACGCTGGCGGAGCCATAGTTGGAGAAGGAGGCCAAATGATCGGTGTTATCCGTGGCGGCCACGGCCACGACGTTGTTCAGGGTTTTGCTGAAACTGGCGGGATAATCAACCTTACCATCGTCGTTGGCTCCCTCGTTGCCGGCCGCCGCCACAAAGATTTGGCCGTGACTCTTCGCGTTGTTGATCGCGTCATAGAGAGCCTGACTATAGGGTGCCCCTTCCCAGCTGTTGTTGGTGATCTTCGCGCCATGCTGTACCGAGTAGTTCAAGGCCTGGATAAATGCGCTAACCGTACCCTGGCCGTTGCTGCCGATAAACTTGACCGGCATGATCTGCGCGTTCCAATCGATGCCGGCCACGCCCGTCCCGTTGTTGCCGGTCGCGCCGAGGATGCCCGAAACATGGGTGCCGTGCCCATTGTCGTCGAGGGGATTGTTCGTATTGCTGACGAAGTTCCAGCCGAACAGATCATCGCGGTGAGCGGTGTCGCCGTCCTTGGTGCTGCCGCTCATCCAACCGCCCTGGCTGACGGAGCGGAGCAGATCGCCCGCGTCAATGCGGCCATCACCGTTGTTGTCCCAAACGAGGCCTTTGTTCAACGCGTTGTTAAGGTCGCGGAAGGTGATAACGCCCGGCGTTGCTGTCTTAATCGCCGACTTGGACACAAGCTTGTTATATCCGCTGGTCGAACTGGTTTTGGTGTACCACGAATTGGGAATCTCTGCCTGATTGATCCAGATATTCTGATACAGATCCGGGCTGTTGTAGTCGATACCCGTGTCCAGGACGGCGACGATGATACGGGGACTGCCGGTGGTGACACTCCAGGCCTGCTCGGCGTGGATGTCCGCGCCGGGCGTGCCGCTCGATTGTCCGGTGTTTTTCACGTTCCACTGCTGACTCAGCAGCGGATCGTTGGGTACCGACGAAATCGTCAGATCGTAATCCGGCTCGGCGCTGAGTACGCCGGCGTGACCCTTGTAGGCAGCCAGAGCTGACGCCACCGTCATCCCTTGGGGCAAATTGACTTCGTACAGGCCCGACACCAGCGGCAACGGACTGGCCAGCGTCGTCCCCGACACGAGTACCGGCCCATCCTTGGTTCCTGGCGGCGTCTGAAAACGCACCAGAATATCGGTCGCGCTGTACTGATTGGGATTGACGGACAATCCATTCAGATCGAGTACCGTCGTCGGAGGGGCCGCACTGAGCAAGGTGCGATCCTCAAGCGCTTCCAGGCCGAGCGCGGCCCGGATGGGACGACGCTGCGCTTGATCCCGTCGATTCCGTGGGTTAAACATGGGTGGGCATCCTCATCAGGTGTTGGCGGAAACACAGACGAACCACGGGTGCCGCGAAGACACGCTCACGCGCGGCACCTCGGACGAGGCGACGTCGATTGGCTAAACGAATCGACCGGGATCACGGAGATTGGGCCGCGCGAGAAGAGACACGGGGAGCCTGTCTCAGACATCCGTTTAGCATGTCCTGAGACAACCTCCGGCGCGGCGAGGAAGCGTTAGCGAGTAGGCCCATTCCGGGGGCGTGGCATGGCGAGGAGGCTCATGGCGCGATCCCTCGGAAGGAGCAGGGAGGATAGAAAAGCGATCGACAAACCGTGGACCTCAAGCGCGTAGGCATCCCATGTTTGTCAGTCGGCCGACAACGCTGTCGGTCTTAGGGGCGAACTAATACTAAGCAGCAATCCTATCGGCTGAACTTGCGCGCGGACTTTAGTCGGCGCACGATTTTTCCGTGTAATCTGGCGAGACTTTACCAATCGAGGTGTCTGATGTGCATGGTTCTGGGAACGATGCGGATTGTCTGGGATGTAAGGGAATTGGTCAACTCGATGCGACATCCCTCCCCGTTTGCCTGGAGACCCATCCTTGGTAAATCAGCAGCTAGGTATATTCGTCCAGCGCAGCCATAGCGCCGCCTGAGCGTCGCTGGGCATGCGCCAGTCGCCGCGCGGTGAGAGGCTGATGGTGCCGACTTTCGGCCCATCAGGAAAGCAGGAGCGTTTGAACTGGTTGGCGAAGAAACGCTGAATGAACACCTTGAGCCATCCGTGAAGTTCCTGGGAACTGTAGGAGCGTAGGAAGCGGGCGCGCTGGGCGAGAAAGAGGATTTTTTCCGGCGCTGCGCCGTAACGGAGAAAGTGGAACAGGAAGAAATCGACTACCTCATAGGGGCCGATCGTGCCCTCGGTGGCCTGCGCCGGCTGGCCGTCCGCTCCGACCGGCAGCAATTCCGGCGAGATGAGCGTATCGACAATGTCGAGCAGCGTCTCACGGGCGTCGCCCTCGAACTCATTACGCGCCGCCCAATCCACCAGGAACTTGACGAGCGTCTTGGGGATGCTGCTGTTGGGGTTATACATGCTCATATGATCGCCGTTGTACGTGGACCAGCCCAGGGCCGCCTCGGACACGTCGCCGGTGCCGATGACGAAGCCGCTATTCATCAACAGGCTGGTGCGCATGCGCGCCTGCACATTCTCGAAGACGAGATCGTGGCACTCCTCCACCGTCAAACGGCGCAGACGTTCCGTCAGTTCCTCGACGTTCAAGCCCGTCAGGTCGATGCCGAACGGCCGATGTCCAAGGACGCGCATCTCCTCCAGACAAAGGGGACGTATATCGACTTCGCGCGCGGAAACGCCAAGCTGACGCATGAGGGCGCGTGCGTTGTCGCGCGTGCGGTTGCTGGTACCGAAGCCGGGCAGCGTGAATGCTTGGATGCGTTCTCGGGGCACGCTCAACGTATCCATCGTCTTGCACGCTACCAACAGGGCCAGCGTTGAATCGAGTCCGCCCGAAACGCCGATCGCAACCGGCGGCGAGCCGATATGTTCGAGACGTTTGGCCAATCCAGCGACCTGAATGTGGAAAATCTCTTCGCAACGATCGCGCAACTGCTCTTTTCCCTGCGGCACGAACGGATGCGCCTCGACCGGCCGCCGTAGGTCGGTCGGAGCCGGTTGCTCGCCGAGCGTGAATGCCGAACGTGTGAAGTCGCGCCCCTGGATGGGATAGCGCTGGGAATCGAGGAAGCTGTTGGTACGCTGACGATCGGCGCGGAGGCGATCGAGATCGATATCGGCGATGAGTAAGGCGTCCTCGCGCTGAAAGCGGCGCGACTCCGCGAGCATGGTGCCATTCTCGGCGATGAGACAGTGGCCGCCGAACACGAGGTCCGTCGTCGATTCGCCGACGCCGCAAGAGGCATAGACGTAGGCGGCCATGCAGCGGCCGGACTGATTGAGGACGAGTTGCCGGCGATAGCTTGCTTTGCCGATGATCTCGTTGCTGGCCGACAGGTTGACGAGGACAGTGGCACCTGCCATCGCCTGGGCCGAGCTGGGCGGACTTGGCACCCACAAATCCTCGCAAATCTCGACACCGACAATTAGCCCCTCCACGTCTGTGGCGGCGAAGAGATGGTTCGTATCAAAAGGAACCGCGGATCCGCCAAGGAGGATTTCGTTGCTGCGTGCCCGGATCGCTGGGGCGAACCAGCGCTCCTCGTAAAACTCTTTATAATTGGGCAAAAACGACTTCGGTACGACGCCAAGCAAACGCCCCTGATGAAGGATAGCGGCGCAGTTGAAGACCCGATCATCCACCACAAGCGGTAAGCCGATCACTGCCAGGCCGGTGAAGATCGCAGTACTTTCTTTGACGACTTGCCCGAGCGCCTCGACCGCGCCGCGTTGCAAGATCGGCTGATGAAACAAGTCGGAGCAAGTGTAGCCGGTCAGCGCCAGTTCGGGGAAAACGAGGACATGGACGCTTTCACTCTCGGCTTGTCGCATCAGGGCGAGGATGTGTTCGACATTGAACGCACAGTCGGCGACGCGCACCAACGGCGTGGCGGCGGCGACACGCAGGAAGCCGAAGGGATTCATCGATCACTCCGTCGGACCTCGGAACAATACCTGCCTCTCTTTATAGCGAACGGCCGGCTTACGCCGGCCGTTCGCTAACAATCAGCGGCGTCCCTGGCCGCGTGAGGATTTGTACTTACTGCTGCTCGCTCAACACTGTCTGTGCCTCCAATCAACGCTCGGAATCCAACACCCGCGTGTTCTACTTTATTAACTTCGCCACCCCCCACAGTTGCACGGCCGCGTCGCGGCTGACGGACAGCGTTTGTCGGCCACTGGCCAGAAACGCTACGCCGACGAGCGGTTGGGTGTGTTTGCGGAACGCCTTCAGTTCCTTACCGCCGGCCACATCCCACAAGCGCACCGTCGCATCGCTGCCGCCCGATACGGCGTGCCGTCCATCGGGACTGAACGCCACGCTTTTGACTCCGCTCTCGTGTCCCGCAAAGACCCGGATTTGCTTGCCGGAAGCGGCATCCCACAGCCGCATCGCGCGATCATCGCCGCAAGACAGAATGTGCCGGCCATCCGGCGAAAACACGGCACTGACGACGGAGTGCGTATGACCTTGCAGCGTCCGTAATACCTTGCCGCTCACCGCATCAATCATATAGACGCTGCGATCGGCGCAGACGAGGGCGCGCTTGCCGTCCGGCGCGAAGGCGATGTGGTTGACGTATTTCACCGTGTCGCCGAGAGCGAACCGAGCGAGATATTTGCTATTTTTAAGATCCCATAAGAACACTTCACCGTCGAAACCACCCGATAACGCTTGCTTGCCATCGGGCGAAAACGCCAGACTCGTGACGAGATCATCGTGTCCCTCGAACTTGCGCAGTTCGCGGCCGGTGGCCACATCCCATAGCCGCAGCGTCGCATCCTTGCTACCGGATAGCAGCCGTGTGCCATCCGGCGAGAACGCCACGCTCCATACCGAAGCCGTGTGCCCGATGCAGCGGCGCACGTCGCGCTGGCCTTCCACATCCCACAAACGCACCGTCTTGTCGGCGCTGGCGAAGGCGACGAAGCGCCCATCGCCGCGGATGGCGACGGCGTTGGCCGGACTGCTCTGCGCTTCCAGCGGATCGATCTCACCCGTGTTATCCGGCAGAAGCTGACCGACGGTGCCCGCCTGAAAGGGACTGCCCAGCCGCAGTTCGCGCACCAAGTCGGCGAACGATTGCGCCACAACCTGACGAGCGACCGTCGCCCCCGGTACCTTCAGCGCACCGAGATTGCGCGCCAGATTCTCCGACGCCGCCAGACGCGGTTGTAATTGTTCGGGGCGCAGTCCAACCTCGGCGGCCAGCGCCGGCAGATCGACATCCGCCTCGTAACGCAGCGTCATGCTCATGACCACCTCGGCGCGATCGACGCGGTTGCCCGTCTTCTCGACCGCCTTGCGAAAGCGTTCGGCGTCTTCCTCCATGAGGGCACGCATTTTGTCCTTCGGCACATACAGGGCGCGGATCAACTCGGCGTCCTTGCGACTAAACGCCTTGCGGTTTTTGCCGACGTGATCGCGGATTTGATCGTCCTTGAAGTTGATGCCGCGCGCGTGGCAGGCCATGCACGAGATGCCCGCTTCGACTGTGCGATCAGGACGTTTGGGATCGCTGACAATCGCCGTCACGCCTTTATCCTGACGCACGTTATTGGCGTTGACAAGCATGTAACCTTGCAGGCCGTTAGGCAGATGGAAGATGATTTCGCCGGCCGCGTGCTGGAAACTGTTCTCGCCAAAACCGGGGCCGAGCGGATAAGCGAACAGGTTACGGCGATCGGGCAGAAGAATGTCACGCTCGATAAGATTCTGCGGCACCGCCTCAAAATCGTAGCTGCGCCAGTAGGCGCCGTTCTGAGCGTCGTGGCGTTCCAGGACGCGATTGTTGCGCGAGATGCCGGAACCGTTGAAGCCAGCGCGGGCAATGCGCTCCTGCTGAATGTCCAGAGGCACATCGACGCGCAGTTGCCGCTCCAACTCCGAGGCGTTCGTGGGGATTTGCAGGAGATCGTAGTACAACGGCGCCCGCGAGGCGTTGGCGATGAACCAATCCGCACGCACGCACGGCATGCGCGTCCGCGTCGCCACCAGCACGGCCCGCGCCGCTGCCGTATCCAGCAGAACACCGTAAGGATAGTCGGCGGCCAGACGGTTCCACAGGTTGGCGTCCCACAAGTAATCGCGCAGGTCGATCCGCAGCACGAGGCCGGATGGATCGATCGGCTTGGGCAGTGCGATGCGGGGATGCCACGACAAACTGTTGAGCAGTTTGCTCAGGGCATGGCGATACGTCGCCAACTCATCGGCCCCGGCCCCGGCATTGAACAGCGACGCCAAACTGAAATAGCGTGTGAAACGCCGGCTGCGTTTTTCCTGTTTGTCGAGGTCGGCGAGAATCAGGTCATTGACGTCGGCCTCGCTCACGAGGATGCGCGCACTGGCTGGTTGCGTAGAAGGTGCGCCGGTTTCGATCCATTGCTTGATAATGGCAAGGTCGGCGGGAGTGGGACGCGGTTGTTCGTCGGCCGGCGGCATCTTGCCGGCGGCCATACGCTTGAATAACGGCGATTGCTCGGCCTTGCCGGGAAGGATTTTCTTACGCGCGACCAACTTATCGCGGTCGAGGATGAAGTTCATGCCGCCCTCAACGGCACCCTCCTGACCGTGGCAGCGATGACAGTTGGTTTTAAGGATCGCCTGCGCCTTCTGTGCCAGTTCCTTCGGCTCCGGCCCTGCCTGGGAGCGCCCCGCGACGATGAACAGACCGAACAGCACGAGGAGAGAATAGCGATAATAAGCGGCGCGTTTCATAAGAATCTCCCGCACAAACCACGCATGGTTCTCCCCCATCCTCCAGGGTATCATCTTGCTCTCCCGCTGGGTATTGACGGATGCGCAAATGTCTCCTCCATGTACTTTAGACGAGATGGCCGGGCCGCCGGTTTGTTCAACCAATGTTCCGAGCGCTCGCTCCGCAACGCCGCGATCAAACCGTCCGTTCTTTTGTCATTCATGCCAGCGTATTGCCACCATTTACAGATAGTTTTTGCCCGGTTACAAACCGTGCGCCGTCGGAGGCCAGGTAAGCGACGGCCTCGGCGATGTCATTGGGTTCGCCCATGTGCTTCATCGGCACGGCTGCGGCGTAGGCGTCTTTCGATTCCTGCGAATCGCCGGCGTGGCGCTCCGTCGGAATCCAGCCCGGCGCGACGTGATTGACGGTGATCTGCCAGGGTGCCAGTTCCATCGCCCACGAGCGCGTCAGACCGAGTTGCGCTCCCTTGGCCGACACGTAATTCGAGAACTCCGGTACGCCGCGCTCGAACACTTCGGAGCCGATGTTGATGATGCGGCCGGAACGGCGTTCCTTCATCGACGGCAGCACGGCCTTGGCCAGCAACAGCGGACTTTTGACGAAAAACTCCAATTGATCGAGACAGTGCCGCCAGGTTAGCTCCTCGAGCTTGATGAATGGCTGCGGCCCGGTGGCGTTGAGAACGAGAATGTCGATCGGGCCGAACGCCTTTGTCACCTGGGCAATCAGATTGGCGATAGCGGACTCGTCGCGCACATCGGCCTGAAAGACCTCGGCCGTGCCGCCGGCTTGACGAATCTGATCGCGCACCCGCGTAGCCTTTTGCGGACTGCCGAAACAGTTGATCGCCGTGCGTGCGCCGCAGGCCGCCAACTTGCAAGCGATAGCCGCCCCCAAACCACGCGATGCTCCTGTCACCAGTGCCGTCTTGCCGCGCAAATCGTGTGTCATCCCGCTATCCCTTTCGTTAGATCCCATCCGCAATCCAGAGAAGCAACATTATACGGAGGCCAAACGATTCAGGATGACAGCGGATCGCCGGACTGGACGTGACGGCGATAGTGGCCGGGCGTCTGGCCGGTCTCGCGCTTGAACACGACGCTCATATACTCTGGGTGTTCGTAGCCGGCCAACTCGGCGATGCGTTCCAGAGACAGATCCGTCTCGGCCAGCAGTTGCTTGACGCGCTTGAGTTGCACGGCACGAATCTCGGCTTGCGGCGATCGACCCAGGTATTTGCGGAACTGTCGTTCGAGGAGAGTGCGTGACAGCGGCACTTGCTGGAGCAGATCCGGCACCGTCGCGCCGGCGCAGGCGTTCTCGCGGATGTAGCGCACGGCGACGGCGATGTGGGGATCGTCGATGGCCAGCACATCGGTGGACTGGCGCGTCGTCACACCGAGCGGTTCGATCCACAGGTGCATGCTCGGCGGTTTTTCGCCCCTCATCAAGCGATCGAGCAGCGCGGCCGCCTCGTAGCCGATGCGCTCCGGATTGGGGACCACGCTTGAGAGTGGTGGATCACATAATTCACATAACAACATATCATTATCCGCGCCGATGACGGCGACTTCCTCCGGCACGCTGAGGTTGACGCGCTGACAGGCGTCGAGGACGTGCTGGCCGCGCGAGTCATTGCAGGCGAACACGCCAACCGGCCGAGGCAGACCGCGCAGCCAATCGCCGATGCGGGCCTGCTCCTGCTCCCAGGGATGAGCGTCTCGGCCGCCCCACGGAGATTCGTAACTCCCGCAAGCGGTCCCCGCCGTGCCCAACGCCTCCCGGAAGCCGTCCAGACGTTGGCGCGACCAGGCGTGGCCGGTGAAGCCGCATACCGCGAAGTGACGGAAGCCGCGCTCCAGCAAATGCTCGGCGGCGAGCCGGGCGATGGCTCGATGATCCGATTCAATCACCGGCAAGCCGAGATTTGGGTATACGTCATTGAGGTTCACGACCGGGATGCGTTTCTTGCGCAGCCGTTCAGCGAGCGGCGGATCGGTCATGCGGCTGATGATGCCGTCGCCGCGCCACGCCTTCAGCCAAGTCGGTGGCGCGGCCCCCAGTTCGCGCAGTTCCAGAAAGACCGACCACGGTTGATGGGAGCGCAAGTAGCGGATGATGCCGCGCAGGATATGCCGGCCGTACACCTGCGACGTTTCCACCATCAGCGCGACATGCGGGCGCATCACCGATCCTCTTCTTTCTTGTGTCCCGCGTGGCAAAGATACGGTCCTTGGTTAGGGTTGTCCAAAACCAAGTCCCAAGTTTAGCGGCGACGCGCAGCGGAGCGCGAGGCTCGCGCTCCGCTGCGCGTCGCCGCTAAGGGTCTGTCCACGAATGACTTCCACGTTTTCCTGAGCGGGGGGCGTCAGCCTCCTGAGACTCGGCAGACTCAGGGGGCTGACGCCCCGCTCAGCGAAGGTATTTCCGGACAACTCCTAAATGAGAAGTTATTCTTGGACAAGTCCGAAGCGTCGCTAACCAATGTCTTTCGCCATGCGCGACTCCATATTATGGACCTGGAAGCAACCGTTCTCAAACGATTTCCCACCAGGCCCCCTCTTGCCGCTGGAAACGAAGACGCCGAAACGCTAGTCCAGGCAAAGGATCTCAATAATTATACGCTGGTTCTCATGGACTGGTTGAGATGAGGGCACTAACATTAGATTAAAAGAAGTGTAAGAATCGCCTCAATCGTCCCTCGTAGCTCGCTTTCATGTGGTTCAACCGGAAACAGTATCACTAACTTAACCGAATTGGCAATCCCAGGCGATTGTTGCTCTTCACTCTTGGGAGCGAGCGCGTGAATTTGCGCCACGGTCTTTATTTTCGCGAGGGTTTCCCCATGTTTCTCTCTGTCCTTCCGCCGCGTGATTGTCGCGATCCCAATCGACGAGCCTTTACCTTGATTGAGTTGCTGGTGGTGATCGCCATCATTGCCATCCTGATTGGCCTGCTCTTGCCCGCCGTGCAGAAGGTGCGCGCGGCGGCGGCGCGTACGCAGGGCGTCAACAATCTCAAGCAGCTGGGCCTGGGCATGCAAAATCACCACGACACGCTCGGCATGCTTCCCGACGCCGGAGCGGGCCAGGGCGTGTGGCCAGTCTCTCAGGCGATGCGCGTTTCTCCGCCGGGTCCTTGGACCTATCAGATCCTGCCTTTCATCGAGCAGCAAAATTTCTGAAGAATTGGGTGACCGGATCGAACAATCCCGGCATCGGCGTAAAGGTATTCATGGACCCCGGTCGCGGGCGGGGGCTGGTG
>Ga0134126_10011495_pt1 | contig 11183 bp, 12 predicted proteins | sample KB31752_FD_96881 | JGI IMG/M metagenome (GOLD analysis project Ga0134126, IMG submission 96881) | Terrestrial soil microbial communities with excess Nitrogen fertilizer from Kellogg Biological Station, Michigan, USA - KB3-175-2 | ecosystem: Environmental > Terrestrial > Soil > Unclassified ... | reverse complement strand
TCCGCGTGCGACGTGCGACGGCCGATGCGTGACCTTTTCCGCAGGTTTGCGCCTTCTGCTCGCGTGATTTAACGTAGCAATCGCATGGCGGGCGAAAACTCTAGTTCCATTCTCAGCACCAAAATCGACCCAACGTCGCAGCGCTTTGAAACGAATATGCGCTACATGGCCGACCTGGTGTCGGCCGTCCGCAATGAAGAAGAGCAAATTCGGGAAGGTGGCGGGCCCAAGGCCATCGACAGCCAGCACAATAAAGGACGCCTGACAGCCCGTGAGCGCATTCAAAAACTGGTCGACCCGGGAAGCTTTTTCGAACTCGGCTCTTACGCGGCGTACCGGATGTACGACGAATGGGGCGGGGCGCCCGCCGCAGGGGTGGTCACGGGATTGGCGCGGATCGAAACGCGTATGGTGATGATCATCGCGAATGATGCCACTGTGAAAGCCGGCGCGTTCTTCCCCATGACGGCGAAGAAAGTCATCAGGGCACAGAACATCGCGATTGAAAACCGCATTCCTACCATGTACCTGGTCGATTCTGCCGGTGTGTTCCTGCCGCTGCAGGAAGACGTCTTCCCCGACACCGACGATTTTGGCCGCGTGTTCCGCAACAATGCGGTGATGTCGGCTATGGGCATTCCGCAGATTGCGGCCATCATGGGGATGTGCGTAGCCGGTGGCGGATATCTGCCGGTGATGTGCGATCACGTGCTGATGACCGACGGCAGTGGACTATTCCTGGCGGGACCGGCGCTGGTCCAGGCCGCCATTGGGCAAAAAGTTTCTGCCGAGGAGCTTGGTGGTGCGGCGATGCACTCGGCAATCAGCGGAACCGTCGATTTCCACGAGCCAAATGACGAAGCTTGTCTCCACCGGATCCGATCGATCGTCGAGAAGTGGGGATACCGCCGGCAGTCTCCGTGGGACCGTAAGAAACCGGTGATGCCAGCGCTGGCTGGAGAAGAAATTTACGGCATTTACGAGTCCTCGGCGGCGCGCCCGTATGACATCAAGGAAATCATTGGCCGCATTGTCGATGCCAGTAAGTTCGAAGAGTACAAAGCTGAGTACGGCAAGACGGTTGTGTGCGGATATGCCCGGATCGGCGGTTTCGCAGTCGGCATTGTCGCCAATCAAAAAATGCATGCGCAAGGCACTGATCACCAGGGCCATAAGCGCGTGGAATTTGGCGGTGTTATTTACACCGAATCGGCGGAAAAAGCGGCTCGATTCATCATGGATTGCAATCAGAACTTGGTGCCGCTGGTATTTCTCCACGACGTCAACGGGTTCATGGTGGGCCGCGATGCGGAGTGGAGCGGGATCATCAAGGCTGGCGCAAAAATGGTAAATGCCGTGTCGAACTCTGTTGTGCCAAAGGTCACGGTGATTATCGGCGGTTCTTTTGGAGCTGGGCATTACGCCATGTGCGGCAAGGCATACGACCCCCGCTTCGTTTTTGCGTGGCCCACGGCGAAGTATGCGGTAATGGGGGGAGACTCGGCAGCGGGCACGCTGGTTGAGATCAAAATTCGCCAACTGGAACGAAGCGGTAAAAAGCTCTCCGAAGAAGAAACCAAGCAGCTTTACGAATCCGTCAAGCAGACCTACGACGAGCAGATGGACCCCAGATACGGAGCCGCGCGACTATGGATTGACCGCATTATCGACCCAATGGAAACTCGGGATTCGATTGTTACGGCCCTCGAAGCCTCGGCATTGAATCCAGACGTGCCGGAGTTCAAGGTGGGGGTGCTGCAAACCTAGAAGAATTGAATCATTGAATCATTACAACCCTGACCGCCAAGGTCTTGAATCATTGAATCCTCCGATGATTCAATGATTCAATCGAGTATGGCTCCAGTACCCTCCTTACACTTAACTTTGGATTGTCACGTGCCTTTTGCTGTGCTAGTTTAATTAGCAATTCACGCCTAACATCCAACCGCGCGCCGGAGTTCTGTGGCCGCAAATTCGAAAGCGTGTCTGACAGGTGGTGCCATGAGAGACAATGTGCAATCCATGCCAGCCGAACGCCATGACCCGGAATTTGGAAATCGCAAGTTGATCCGTCCCGCGTTAAATCACTCCAACCATTCCGGCCCAAGTCACGGCGCATCTGCTCCCATCGGCCGCGACCGCGGCGAACGCAGCGACCGTGGTGATCGTGGCGAACGTTCGAACGGCGCGCGCAAGTCTCCGCCGCCGGATCAGACCAACGCGGAAAATTTCTATTACCAGAAGCAGATGCAGGGCAAGACGCCTATGGTGATCGTGCTAACTGATGGCGAAGAAGTGCATGGCGTAATCGAGTGGTACGACCGGTCCTGCATCAAGGTGAACCGGAACGGCGCCCCGAACGTGATGATTTATAAGCCTTCGATCAAGTACATGTACAAGGAATCCGAGGGCAAGAAGTAACCCCGGTTTGGCCTGTACACGCTAGCGTTCTACGGATCCCAACCTTCCCAGAACCAGAGCCTGGTGCGTAAGAATGTCGTAGCGGTCGAACAGGTTTCTGGGCGCACGACTTGTTCCCGGAAAAAGCATTTTGAAGTAAAGCCGCGGGATTACCTGGACCGCATACCAGCGTAATTGCACCGCGTTGTCGAACAACTTCCCTGCCGCTTCGGCCGTTTTGGGATCTGCGCTTTCTCTCGCGGCTTCAGCAATCCTGACCAGGATTCCAGCATTTGCATATGCGGCACGAACGTACTCCACTGCCGCCAGCATGCGTTCACGCTGAACTCTGCGGAACTCTCCGCCAGGCAGTCGCTCGCGAAGATAGAGCTCCTCGTTCTCGTCGATGAGGTTGCGGAAAGCGTCGACGTCGATCGGAAGCAATTCCGAAGTGCTGGGGAGTTGTGTGTTTCGGGCAAACCAATAACCCTTCGCCAGGAGCAGGAGGGCTAAAAGTCCGAGAACACTGATGAAGACAAGTGTGTAAGCGAAAGTCATCTAACACGCCCCGAAAACGCTACCTAGAAGTCTATGGGAGCGGGCATTTGGCGCTGCAGAAATATCTTTTTTGTTCCGTTTTTGAAAAAAACGACGTTTTGTCCCAGTTTGCCGTCACATAGCCCTTTGGATCTCCGGATGGCCCGATCGTGGGAGACCCATTTCCCCAATGCTGTGGTAGGCTCGGATTCTTGTGGAAGCCGCAATCCTCACTGAGAACCTTACCCGCCGTTTTGGCGATTTCACGGCCGTTCAGGACGTAAACCTTCGGGTCGAAACTGGGCAGTTCTATGGCTTCCTCGGGCCGAACGGCGCTGGGAAATCGACGACCATAAAGATGCTCACGGGGTTGATGGCGCCGACTTCCGGACGTATGCAGATCCTTGGGTTCGATCTCGCGACCCACATGGTAGATGTGAAACGCCAAATTGGGGTCGTTCCCGAGGGAATGGCGCTGTTTGGCAGGCTAACGGGATCGGAGTACCTGAACTTCGTTGGCAGGATGTATGGCCTCAATCGCACCACCGCGGCCCAACGTGCGGCGGAACTGCTGGAATTTATGGAGTTGACGGACCATCCGAAAACGCTGATCACCGATTACTCCCACGGTATGCAGAAGAAGTTAGCGATGGCAGCGGCGGTGATTCACGGGCCCAAGGTCCTGTTCCTGGACGAGCCGTTTGAAGGCGTCGACGCGATCGCCTCGAACACCTTGAAAGCGATGTTGCAGAGGATGATCTCCCGCGGAGCGACGATCTTTCTCACTTCGCACGTGCTGGAAATTGTGGAGCGCTTGTGCACGCACGTTGGCATTATCAACAACGGGCGACTTGTCGCCCAAGGTCCGCTGGATGATTTGCGAGTGAGCACCGCAGATGAAGCCAGTCCGGGCGAGCGTATGTCGCTGGAAGAATTCTTCCTGAAAACCGTTGGCGGACCGCGAACGGCGGCGCAGGAGCTGTCGTGGCTGGGCTAGTACCTGATTCCCGGGAACAATTGCGCGCCGTTGCCACGCTGCGATGGCGATTGGTGCTGAATTCCCTGCGCTCGGTGCGCGGACGCATGAACCTGGTTTCGCGGTCGATTGCTGGATTACTCGTTACTGCTGCGGGGCTCGGAGGCGCGTTTGCCTTAGGAGCCACCGCGTGGGAGCTCACCCGCACACACAAACTGGAGTGGCTGGCGGCATTCTTTTGGATTGTCTTTCTCTTCTGGCAATTTTTCCCTGTGATGGCGACGGCATTCACGCAGAACATTGACACTTCCGCGTTGCTGCGCTTCCCCTTGAGTTACAAGACGTATTTTTTTGTGCGGCTGGCGATGGGGACTCTCGATATTGCGACGGCGCTTGGGCTGTTCTGGTCATTCGGCCTGGTAATCGGAATCAGCGCGGCGGCGCCGCGTTTAATTCCGTGGGCCGTCGTGGCTGTCCTTGCGTTCATTGTGTTCAACGTTCTGCTGGCGAGGGCGATCTTTGTCTGGATTGAGCACTGGCTTTCGCGCCGTCGCAGCCGCGAAATCATGGGCCTGCTCTTTTTCGTGCTGATGATCGGGTTCCAGTTCATCGGGCCAGCGCTGGACCATTACGCCAAAAAGCCTACCGGCCAGCGCTTTGGTTACGTGGCAAAACTTGTCCCGGTGCAGCGAGCGCTTCCGCCAGGGCTGAGCGCGTCGGTGATTGCCGCCGCGGACAGCGGAAATGCTTCGGGACTGCTTGGACCCCTGGCCCTGCTGATTGCCTATTCCGGCGCGGCGCTTGCGCTGCTGCATTTGCGCCTGCGCCAGCAGTATCGCGGAGAGAATCCGGAAGGAAATGCGGCTTCAACCGCAACAGCAGAAGACGCTGCGATTCGTCCGGGCTGGAAATTGCCTTTTTTCTCCGCGCCCGTCTCTGCCGTCTTCGAGAAGGAAGTACGCTATTTCTCGCGCAGTGGGCCGATGCTGTTCACCATGATCATGCCGCTGGTCGTGATCTTGCTGCTATGGGGTGGGAGGAAGAGCTTTTTGCAGCACCAATCGGAGTTTTTCTTCCCGATCGGCGCTGGCTATTGCCTGCTGGTGATGACCAACCTCGTTTACAACAGTTTTGGGGGAGATGGCGGCGGCATCCAGTCCTTCCTGATGGCGCCCATCACTTTCCGGCAAGTTGTGTTTGCCAAGAATCTCGCACAGTTTGCAGTGCTGGTGGTCGAGGTTGCGATCCTCCTGCTCGGAGTTAGTTTGATTTATCGTCCGCCGCACCCTGTATTTCTTGTGCTGACGTTTTGTTGGTATCTGTTCGCCGCGCCAATCAATTTTGGTGTTGGCAATCTGCTCTCACTGTATTCACCAAAGAAAATCGACTACGCGGTCTTTGGTCGGCAACGTGCGTCAGAAACAACGATCTTCGCTAGCCTGGGCGTGCAGTTAGTCGTGATGGGAATCGGAGCATTCGCGATCTTTCTCGGGTATCACTACGACAATTATTGGCTGGGCACTTTGATTCTGGCGGTGCTGGCGATACCCGCGATCACAGCGTACTTGATTCTCATGCGTCGGATCGACGCCATTGTGATGACCCGGCGCGAAGTCTTGGCTACGGAGTTGTGCAAAGCGTGAATAGAAAAGCAGTTCGTCTCCTTGGCGGACCTGCGCGGCAAGACAGTGTTACTGGATTTTTGGACTACCTGGTGCCCTCCCTGTCAGGCCGATGCTCCGTCGATCGCAAAACTGAACGAGAAGTATGGCAACAAGAATTTAGCTGTTATCGGAATCTCGGTCAGCGAAGATCGCGAAATCGTAGAAAGCTATCTCAAAAAGCACCCTCACAATTACCCTGTCGTGCTCTCGAGTGAGAACCAACTGCCACGTCCGTACCAGATTGGCGTCTTCCCAATACCTGATCATCTCGCCCGACGGCACTTTGATGACGGCGGCGGAGGGAGATCAAGGTTTTGGAAAGTTGCGCAAGGACCTTCAAAAGGCCGGATTAGGGATTGAATAAGTGCTTAACGGCAACCTTCGCGTTCAGCTTTGCGGAACTTATAATGTTGTCCGCGCGTACTAGTATCTGTGTACCCGCCCAGCGGGAATCTTGCATTTCCCAGTTCGAGCAGACCGGGGAGGCACTTTATGGCCCAATCGAGAATAGTTTCTATTGCAGTTTTCATATTTGCAGCTGCGCTGATGTGCTCCGCGCAGGAATCAGCGAGAACGTTGACTGTCGTATATCGCGATGGACATCAGAAAAGCTTCACCATTCCTAATGGCTCGCGCATCGATTTCAACGCTGGAAACATGATGGTAAGTTCCGGGAAAAATGTCGAGACGATCCGTGTGTCCGATGTGGCACGCATTGATTTTGCCAACGCTCGGTCCATCGGGCTTGGCATGAACCATTTTGTCGGCAAGTGGGAGTTCGGGACGGGAGTAGGAAATCAGACGTTCTTTGTGACTCTGGACCGTGATGGCCACGCACATAAAACCCTGGGATCGAGCAACGGCAAGTGGTCGGTGGTCGATGGCGAAGCGCGGATCAAATGGGATGATGGCTGGACGGACGTGATCCGCAAGGTCGGCGACAAGCACCAGAAGTTTGCGTACGAACCAGGCAGATCTCTTAGCGAAGATCCTTCGAATGTGGCAATCGCAAAGACGCTGAACTCCGAGCCGATCTAGCAAGTTCTCAGCCATCAGCCATCAGGAAGAACCGATAAACCCCAAAGGGCGCAACGTCCGCAAAGACGAAAGCAAAGCCGGGGACTTGGGCCAGCCAACTTCCGATCATGGCTGAAGAATTCCACAGCAAAAACACTCCTCCCTGATGGCTGACGGCTGAAGGTGCCAAACTGCATACTCCTTCACCTTCGCGTGACCCGGCGCACTGAACCTGAGGGTCCGTTTCAGCGTATCTTTGTACGAACGGTTTGGGGCTGGTCTCTGTTGAGCTGTCCGCCGTCGGAAGATTGAATCATTGAATCATCGGATCATTGAATCATTGAAAACCCGAGCCCTCATGGCCAGTGGTTTCTCCAATGATTCAATCCCTCAATGATTCAATGACTCAATTCCGCGATGACTGACAGCTAGAATCCCATCCCGCACAAATTCCGGGGAGAAAAGCTTGGAAGACGCCCACGTGGCTGCTTTGCTGGTCCGTCGCTGCATTGCCGGCGACGCCGCAGCGTGGGAGGAGATCGTCCAGCAGTACAACCGGCGCATATATAACATTTGTTACCGGTTTACGGGCTCGGGGAACGATGCGGAAGATCTGACGCAAGAGGTTTTCATCAAGATCTACCGCACGCTGAATTCGTACGACGTGAATCGCGGGGCGTTTATGACCTGGGTGACCACCGTAACCAGAAACCTGCTGGTTGATCATTTCCGCAAGGCCCGGCAGGAACGGATGACCGACTCCCTGGATACAACCCAGTCAGATCACGAGGATGCGATGCCCCTGGCGGAGAGGATTCCTGACCAGGCTCCCACCCCTGATTCCAAGGTTCAAAGCCGGGAGACTCGCGAGGCGGTGCATGCGGCCCTGCAAAAACTCTCCCCGGAGCTTCGTGAGGCAGTGATTCTAAGGGACTTACAGGATATGGACTACCGTGACATTGCCGTTACTCTCAAGGTGCCGGAGGGAACTGTGAAATCCAGGATAAATCGGGGGCGAGCGGAACTTGCACGCCTCCTCCAACGTACATATAGGCAGGTGATGTGATGGCAGGCCAACAACATAACGGGATCCAGTGCAGCGAGTTTGACGCACTGCTCAGCCAAGCCATTGACGGCACCCTCTCTGGCGAGCGCCTGCAGGCGTTCGAGGCCCACGGGCACACTTGCCAGCTTTGCGGGCCAATGCTTCGCGATGCCGAAGCTGGCCGAAGCTGGCTGAAGTCGCTGGAGGAAGTCGAGCCTCCGGCGTACCTCGTCAATAACATCTTGCTGGCGACCAGCGGAGTCGCGGCGGGCAAAGCGACGGCGCGCGCTACCTGGGGAGAGCGCATCGGCAGATGGATCGACGCGATCCTCTCGCCGGTGGTCGCCGTGGCGCGCCAGCCGAGATTCGCCATGTCTTTCGGAATGGCGTTCTTCACTCTGTCGGTTACGCTGAGCATCGCGGGTGTGCGGTTGAGCGACATCCGCCACATTAGTTTGCGGCCGAGCGCAGTTCGGCGCACGTATTATGAAACGCAAGGCCGCGTGGTGAAGTATTACGAAAACATCCGGTTCGTCTATGAGATCGAATCGCGGGTGCGCCAGTTGAAGCAGGCGGCACCCTCCGAAGAGAGGCGTGAGACGCAACCAAACAACAACAACGAAAACAAGAAGAAGAACAGCAGTGGGCAACCCGAAAAACAGGAACGCAACTACAGCCAGGAAGGGACGCACGTGATGTATGCCGCTCTTCCTGCAGCCGGGGACCTTCAACCAGCAGATTTCTTGCGAACGGGGATGGTTGATTCACCTGTAGTGCATGGGGCCACTTACAGGAGGTTCGTATGAACTGTGCAAATCATCCAGACAAGGCGGTCGCGAAGTACTGTCGTACTTGCGGCAAGCCGCTGTGCCAGGACTGCGTTCGCGAGGTCATGGGCATAGCGTATTGCGAGAGCTGTCTTGCCGAGCGCGTGACGGGGAGCGCGCCGAGTTCACCTTATACCGCGCCGACAGCGCCAGGAACGCCGGTCGTAGTCTCAAGCTCAGGACCGAATCCAGGGCTGGCAGGAATTTTGGGCGCAATCCCATTTGGAGTGGGAGCCGTTTACAACGGGCAATACGCCAAGGGTCTGGCGCACTTGATAATCTTCATCTTGCTGGTGATCGGCGTGAGCCATGGACATGATCCGCTGGACACGATCTGCGGCATTGGGATCGCGGCGTTCGTTTTTTACCAGATCTTTGACGCGGTGAAGACGGCAAAGGCTATCAACGCGGGACAGACGCCACCCGATCCGATGGGACTGGCCACGATGTTTAGTCCGGGCGGAGAGCGCCGCGATATTACCCGAGGGGCACCGGCTGGGGCGTTGATTCTGATTCTGCTGGGCGCTTTGTTCCTGCTTCAGAACACCGGCTTGTGGTACTTGAGCATGGACGCGCTGTGGCCTGCGATTCTGATTGCGCTGGGCGTGTGGCTCTTCGCAAAACGGAAGTCAGCCGCAGAACGCGGCGATTATCGGCATCGCAGCCTTGCCGGTCCAGCTGTGCTGGTGACGCTTGGCGTGATCTTCCTGCTCGACAACCTGCATAACCATTGGTGGAACGTGCCGGGATTTGGGCGCACGTGGCCGCTGATCCTGCTGGTGATCGGCGTTTTAAAACTGGTTGAGCGCGGCTACCTGGGTGGAGGTCACCCTCCAGCGGTTCCGCCGGGTTCTGGTGGGCCTTACGAGCAGCAGCCTCCTACTGAGGTGAATAGCGAGGTGAAAAATGGCTAGCACAGTGCAAACACCACCTCCTGCCCCGCCGATGAGGCCGGTGCGTCCGCCACGTTCCTTCGCCGGACCGGTTGTGCTGATCATCATTGGCATCCTCGGCCTGATGGGGACGATGGGGATGCTCGAGTGGCATCGAGTGTTTCTCTGGTTCGCGCACTTCTGGCCGGCACTGCTGATTCTGTGGGGAATCATCAAGCTGATCGAGTATCAGCAGTCGAACCGCTCAGGGGTAAGGTCGAGTGGGATCGGGGCCGGCGGAGTTGTGCTGATCGTGTTCCTGGTCGTAGCCGGGCTGACCGCTACTTCGTTGTCGCGAGTTGACTGGCAGCGCATGCAAGAGGAGTTCAACATCGATGGCGACAACCCTTGGTGGGGACACAGCTACAACTACACCGATGATTTCCAGCAGGCCTTCCCTGCGGGTGGAAACCTGAAGGTCACCAATGAACATGGCGCGATCAACGTGAATGCCTCTGATGACAATCAGATTCACGTTTCCGTTCACAAGCGCATCAACGCCGAGCGGCAAGACCAGGCTGATCGTTGGGACAAGGAGAGCAAGCCCCAGCTTACAGTTGCCGGTCAGCAGCTGACGCTGGACGCCAACACGAAGGGCGCGGGCGATCATTGGATCAATACGGACCTGGACATCGCGCTTCCGCGCAAGGCTTCGTTGACGATTTCCACGCGACACGGTGACATCAGCGTTATGGGACGCGACGGCAACGCAACCGTCACTAGCCAGGATGGCGATGTTGCCATCACTGACTTGAGTGGTGGCCTGACACTGAGTCTGGAAAACAGTTCGGCACGTATTTCGCAGGTGAGTTCCGACGTCACCATTCAGGGCCGCGCAAAAGAAGTTTCGATTGAGGATGTCAAGGGCGCGGTTCATCTCGATGGCGATTTCCGGGAAGACTTGAAGCTGGCGCGAATTGCAAAGGCTGTGAGCTTCCGAACGACGCGGACGGAGATGGACATCGCCAAAGTCGAAGGCTATCTGAACCTCGACTCGGGCGACCTGGAAGCGAACAGCATTACTGGACCGCTGCGCCTGAAGACGCGCTCGAAAGACATCATGCTGAACGGAGTGAATAACGACGTTCGTCTCACAAATGAAAACGGAGCGGTCGAGATTCACGTCAGCAAACTCGGCCCGTTGGACATAAGCAACAGCCGAGGAGACATTCGTGTCTATGTGCCCGCGAAGGCTGGATTCCAATTGCAGGCGCAGGCTCACGACGGCGAGATTCAGACAGACTTCAACTCCTTGAAGATCGAAAATGGTGATACTGGCGGCACGGGCAATGGCTCCGCGAATGGTGGCGGACCCCGCATGGTGCTGAACAACGAGCATGGGTCAATCGAGGTGAGGACGGACACGGGAATGGCGGCTATGCCTCCAACCCCGCCGAGTCCAAAATCTCCGAGGGCGCCCGATACACCGCAAGAAAGCGAAAACTAGAACTTTGAAACGGGCAGTGCAGGTAACGCACTGCCCATTTCTTTGCCTCTGTCATAGTACATCTCGTGGGAATTCAACTCCGAACTGAAGAACAGGAAGAAGTTCGAACCGGCTTCACCGGAGCGCCGCAGCAAGGCGCAAGCATGAGACCGAATTACGTTGCGCATAGAAGCTCCTTCGATCATCAGTTCGCGACAGCGGTGAGTGTGAAGTATTTAGTCTCCCTCCGAAGGAAGTGACTTCAGGTACTCAACAATGTCACTCTTCTCGCCGTTGCTGAGGCCGAGCGAGAAGCACGAGTCATAGTGGTTGACCACATCCAGCAGTGTGGGGAAACG
>Ga0134126_10011494_pt1 | contig 11184 bp, 8 predicted proteins | sample KB31752_FD_96881 | JGI IMG/M metagenome (GOLD analysis project Ga0134126, IMG submission 96881) | Terrestrial soil microbial communities with excess Nitrogen fertilizer from Kellogg Biological Station, Michigan, USA - KB3-175-2 | ecosystem: Environmental > Terrestrial > Soil > Unclassified ... | reverse complement strand
GTCGGGCTCACGTCGATGATTGCCGAAGGCGAAGATGCGCACCCCAAGCTTGGCAAGGGCGTCCCGGGTTTCTGGGCGTATTCGTGGCGCGGATTTGTCGATAAGACTGACGGGAATTACTGGGTGATCTTCGCGCTGCCCACCGTCTTTCACGAGGATGAGCGCTACTTCGCGCTGGGGCAGGGACCGCTGCTGAAGCGCGGAATCTACGCCTCGACTCGCATCTTCATCACACCCGACTATCACGGCCACAACACCATCAACGCATCGGAGCTGCTGGGCCGCGGCATCGCGCAGGGCATTTCGACCACTTACTATCCCAGCTCCGATCGGAGCGCGGACCAGATTGCCGAGAAGTACGCCTACGCACTCATCCGCGACGCAGCCACGAATACGTTCCGAGAGTTCTGGCCCGATATCGCCAGCCATCTCGGCCATCACCACTCGAATGCGACCGCCTACAATCTCGAAACCGGCGCCCAGGTGCGCGGCGAGTAAGACCGCAGACCAGCGTCGCGGACGTGGCTTATGCAATCGGAATCAGGTAGTCTGCGCCTGGTTCCGCTTGCCTCCCTGCAGCCGAATCGACACATGCACCAGGCTCAGCGCCGCCGGCGTGACGCCGGGGATACGGCTGGCCTGCCCAATCGTCTGCGGACGAACCCGTTCCAGCGTCTCGCGCATCTCGCGGCTCAATCCGCTGATCGCGCCGTACTCCAGCCATTCCGGAATCGAAACGGACTCGGCAGCCTTTAGCTTTTCGATCGACTTTTTCTGCTGATCGAGATAACCGGCGAACTTGATCTCGGTTTCGACCGCGCGCGCCTCATTGCGAAATGCGGCGCGAGCCACCGGGTCATCTTCGCGCCGGGTGACAAACTCCGCAAGTAGCGGGTCCGTTCGCAAGTCCTCGGCGATCGTCCGCATCACCGGCTCCATGGTGACCTCGGGCCGTTTCAGCAGTTGCGCCCAACTCAGCCCTGACACCGCAGTCAACCCGGCAAGCTCCGGTGCATGCGCGGCCAATGCGCTCACATCCGCCTTGCGCGTCGCCAGCAGTCTTTCGAGTGCCGCCATACGCGCCTGTTTCCGCTGGTATTCGGCCCACGCCTCGTCGTTGATCAGGCCCAGACGTCGGCCATGCGGCGTCAGCCGCCGATCCGCATTATCGATTCGCAGATGCAGCCGGAACTCGGCTCTTGACGTAAACATCCTATAGGGCTCGTTCGTTCCCTTTGAAATCAGATCGTCAATCAGGATTCCGGTGTAGCCCTCGGTGCGATTCATGGTGAACGGCGCCTCGCCCTTGACCCATAGCGCAGCGTTGATGCCCGCCATGATGCCCTGGCACGCCGCTTCCTCGTAGCCGCTTGTGCCATTAATCTGACCGGCGAGATAAAGGCCATCCATGCACTTTACGCGCAGCGACCGGTCAAGTTCCGTCGCGTCCACTGAGTCGTATTCAATAGCGTATCCGGGGCGCAGCAACTCGGCTTCGTCCAGTCCCGGTATCGAGTGCACCATCTGCCACTGCACTTCCATGGGCAGCGACGTCGACATCCCGTTGATGTACACCTCGTGTGTATTGAGGCCTTCGGGCTCGAGAAAAAACTGGTGCTGCGTTTTATCAGGGAACTTGACGATCTTATCTTCAATCGACGGGCAGTAGCGCGGCCCCACGCCTTCGATCTTCCCCGAATACATGGCCGAGCGGTGCACGTTCTCGCGAATGAGCCGCAGCGTCTCCGGCGTGGTGAAGGCGATGTGGCACGAGACCTGCGGCTGCACAATCTTCTTCGTGCGAAAGCTGAACGGCGTAGGATCGGCATCCCCCGGCTGCTCCTCGAACATGTGCCACTTGATGGTGCGGCCGTCGAGGCGTGGGGGCGTGCCGGTCTTCAGGCGGCACGTGCGCAGCCCCAGCCTTCGCAGCGCCTCGCCAAGAAGCACCGACGCGGGTTCGCCGCTGCGCCCGGCAGGATACCTCTCTTCCCCGCAATGAATCAGCCCATTCAGGAACGTGCCCGTGGTGATGATCGTGGCCCCGGCCATCAACTGCCGACCATCGCGCAGCTTGAGGCCGAGGACGCGGCGTCTGTCCCTTTGTCCCTCTGTCCCTTGGTCCCTGTCTTCCTGGTCCCTGTTGCCTGTTCCCTGTTCCCTGTCATCGATCACCAGATCGACGACCTCCGCCTGCCGGATGTGCAGCCCCGGCTGGGCTTCAAGCACCTCGCGCATCTTCACGCGGTATTGCGCCTTGTCACACTGTGCCCGCGGGCTCCACACGGCCGGGCCGCGCGACGTGTTGAGCAGACGGAACTGGATCCCGACCGCATCGGCTACTTCGCCCATGATGCCGCCCAGCGCATCCACCTCGCGCACCAGGTGGCCCTTGGCCACGCCGCCCACCGCGGGATTGCAGCTCATCTGCGCAATCAAATCCATATTCATGGTGATGAGCGCAGTCCTGAGGCCCATGCGCGCGGCGGCCATGGCAGCCTCGCACCCCGCGTGCCCGGCGCCCACAACCGCGACATCATATTGTTCTGAGAAAGCCATCCTTCTCTATTGTACGGATTCGCGGATTTCGGCCAGCCCCGGGGCAATCAGGCCAGCGCCAGCCTGTACTTCCGGCCTGCGAAGGCAATGCATACCAGAAGAAGCGCGGCGGCTGCGTACGCTGCGCCAGTGCTGGACCCGGCCGTTGTCCCCATGAAATCCAGTCCGCGAATGTGGTGCAGCGGACCTATGTACCACCATCCTGTGTAAAGCGCTTCAAATGCCTTGCCGCCGCCCGACCACACGCCGAGCGCCAACGCCAGCGCCGGAATAAAGAGAACGGCGGCGCCCCATGCGCCCAGTCCGGCAATGTCTGCTGCAACAATCAGACGGACAGCAACTCCCGCTCCCGTCGCAGCCGCAACCATCACGCCCGCGGCGTAGCTGGCGATCAACTGGCGCGGCACGGCATTGGGTGCGGAGAAGACAAGCGATCCGGTCGCGAACTGGTTCTCCCGTGTGCCCATCGCGGACCAGAGCAGCAGCGGCCAGATCCACGCAAACGGCAGCACGCCGGAGCGGCCGACTTCCAGCGGCGTGGCGGCGCAGCCGATCGCAAGGCCGGCGGCAATCGCGTACCACCACAATCGCTTGCCCTTCAGCATCAGGCGGAGTTCGGCCTCAATGAGCGCGATCATCCTGCTGCGCGTCCCACTGTGTTCGAGAGCAGTCAGATTCGCGGCCGACGGGATCGCCTCGCGCATCGCTCCATCGACATTTGTTTCAACCGATCCCTTTTTCGCTTTGGAAGGCTTCGGAGTACGGCCCAGGCCGCCCCGCGCCGGATCGAAACGGTCAAAGAAAATCGCCCCCAGAAGAGCCAGCAACAATGCGGCCACGACAGGCATCAACCGTCCCAGCAAAGCCGGCGCGGTCCAATCCACGCCGTTCCACAAAAACGTCTTGGTCGTGGGATGCAGCGGACCGACGTTGAAACTGGCGTCGCCTCTGTAGAGCGGATCGAGCGCGTGCAACTGGCGCTGCATCTGGCTCATCAGGGTGCCGAGTCCGGTGTAGTCCACCAGCGGCGCCCAGTGCGAGACTCGTGCGCCCGGTACGACCGACGGCTCGCCGAGGATGATCAGCCCGATCCAGAGAAAGAAATACACCACGTTTCCTACGCCGCCCTTCAGGCCGGGCATCGTCTCAAACAACACCGCCAACGCGGCCGAAAGCGCCACCGCGCTAAGACCGAACAGCAGTATCGGCAATAAAAGAGCCCCCAGGTCCAGCCCGCGGCTATCGCGTCCAAATGCCTGAATGACCACGGCTGCCAGCGCAAGCACCAGCACCATGGCCGCGAGCACGGCAAAATTGCTGAGAGTTTTCCCCAGCGTGTAGAACGCTTTGCTCAGCGGCGTCGCGGCCAGAATCTGGCCCACGCGCGTCTGCCGGTCGCGTTCCACCGCATTCTTCACGATGTAAAAACCAACCAGCGAAACCCACACGCTGGCCACCAGCGCTATAACGGAGCCCAGCCACGCAGAATTCGCCACGCCTCGGTAGTCTTCGAGAACCAGCGTCACCTGGCCGGTGTAGACCGCATACGCCAGAAACAGCGAAAAGCCAAGCGCCAGCAGAAAGCTCGTCCGCCGCACGCGCTCCAGAAAGTCCGCACGCATCATCTGATAGAGAACGCGGGCGTGCATCATGCGCGGGCCTCGGCTTCCACAGGCTGCCGATGTTGACTAAGACAGTAGAGGTACGCGTCTTCGAGCGTGGCCACTGCCTGCGCGGCGCCGTGTGGAGGCTCCTCGCCCAGCACGCGCACATGCACTCCGTCGCCGCGGCGCGCAGTGCTTGAAATCAGATACCGCTGCCTGGCTGCGTTGAGTTCCGCGCTGGAAACCACCCACTCCCACACGCGGCCTTCCACCTGCGCCACCAGTTGCTCCGGCGACGCGTGCACCACCAGTTCGCCTTTCGCGATGAGGGCAATGTCGGTTGCCGTCGCCTCCACATCCGACACAATGTGCGTGGAAAGAATCACAATGCGCTCGCCGGAAAGGTCGCTGAGCAGGTTGCGGAAACGCACGCGCTCTTCCGGATCGAGTCCCGCCGTCGGCTCGTCCACAATCAGCAACTCAGGATCGTTGAGCAGCGCCTGCGCAATGCCGACGCGCTGCCGCATGCCTCCGGAGAAGCCGCCCAGCGGACGCTTGCGCACCTCGGTCAGGTTGACGAGCTCCAGAAGTTCGCCGATGCGTCGCCGCGCCGTTGCGCCGTCCAGACCTTTTACGGCCGCCAGGTATTCAAGAAACTCGATCGCGTTCAGGTTGGGATACACACCGAAATCCTGAGGCAGATAGCCGAGAACACGTCGCAACACGTCCGGCTCGCGGGCTATGTCCACGCCATTCCACAGCACGTGTCCGCCGGTAGCCCGGGTAATCGTCGCCAGAATGCTCATCAGCGTGGTTTTGCCCGCGCCGTTCGGCCCCAGCAGGCCCAGAACGCCGGGCTTCAGCTCCAGGTTGAAATTGCGCAGCGCTACCACTCCGCGCCGATACTGTTTGGTGACATCCCGAATGGATAGCTGCACTTGCGGTCTCCCCAGTCATGGTCTCGCAGGTAACTACGCAGCACCCTCGCCGAAGTTCCGGCATCCCATACAAGAAAGCCTCTGGATAAATCACCGCGAGGCGCATACGATGCAGAGCAATTCCCCATCCCCTCGGCAGGAGGCACTTCCCCATGGGCTCTATAGATTACAACCACGACGCACACTCAGCGCCGGGCTCTGAGGAGCCGGCACGGCAATCGCCGGAAGAGCTCGAAGAGGAGAGGCGCAAGATCCGCCGGTTGCAGATCGTGGTGAACATGGTGATGCAGGTGATCGCCCAGGATCCGAACATCAGCCTGGAAGAGGCGTCGGAAATGGTGGCCGATACGCGCCGTCTCGCGCTCGGCATGTTTCCTGACAAGGAACTGGCCTTCAACCTCATCTTCTGGCCCCGGCTGCAGCGGTTGATGCGGGAGCGGTTCCGCATGCAGTGACCTCAGGTGCGACGTGTGTCGCAGCCCGGCCCCGCCAGGGCGGGAAGCACGGTTTCGGCCGGTCTTGACAGCGAAGCCGCGGTTGGCCGCACCGCAGGTGCTTTATCCTGAAGTCTACGCATGACGAACGAACCCATTCCCAACCTGACGGCCTTTGACCCGGCCGCGCTCGACCAGGCATTCACTGCACTGGAGCGGCAGGCGCGCGCCGACGCCTCCGCGATCCATGGCGACGCCGACGTTGAGGCGTATCGTCTGCAGTGGCTCGGCCGCAAGCAGGGCCGCCTCAACGACGTCTCCAGCCGCTGGCTCAAGGCTGCGCCGGCCGAGGCGAAAAAATCGCTGGGCCAGCGCTTCAACGCCCTCAAGACAGTCGTTGAAGAGCTACTCGACCAGGCCGCCGGTTCAGGTCCTAGCGATGCCGCCCTTGCGGCCGAAGCCATCGACATCACCCTGCCGGGAACCCAGCGGCTTCTCGGCGCGGAGCACCCGATCACGCGCACCATGAACGAGATCGTGTCGGTGTTCGCAGCACTCGGTTACTCGGTGGGCGTGGGCCCTGAAGTCGAAACCGACTTCTACAACTTCGAGAGCATGAACTTCCCGCCCGGGCATCCGGCGCGCGACACGCAGGATACGCTGGTGATCGCCAACCAGGAGCGCAAGCCGCTGCGCGAGCGTCTGCTCCTGCGCACGCATACCTCGCCCGTGCAAATGCGCACCATGCAGCGTCAGCCGCCGCCGGTGCGCATCGTCATCCCCGGCAAGGTGCACCGCAACGACGCACAGGACGCAACGCACTCGCCTATCTTCCATCAGGTGGAAGGCCTCTGCGTCGATAGCGACATCACTTTCAGCGATCTCAAGGGCACGCTTGACCACGCCATGAAGGCGCTGTTCGGCTCGAACGTCAAGACGCGCTTCTTCCCTTCCTTCTTTCCCTTCACCGAGCCCTCAGCCGACGTGCAGATCAGTTGCATCTTCTGCGGCGGCAAAGGATGCCGCAAGTGCAAGCAGTCGGGCTGGATCGAGCTGCTGGGCTGCGGCATGGTCGATCCCGCGGTGTTCGCATTCGCCGCGGAAAAGCAACCGGCATACGATCCAAAGAAAATCTCCGGCTTCGCCTTCGGTATGGGCGTGGAGCGCATCGCGATGATGAAATACGGCATCAGCGAAATCGGCAGCCTCTTCGCGGGAGATATGCGGTTTCTGGGGCAATTCGCATGAAGATTCTCACGAAATGGCTGCGGGCCTGGCTGCCCGATCTCTCCGCCGACGATAAGCAACTCGCCGAAGACCTGACCCTGCGCGGCATTGCGGTCGAGGGCATTTATGATCTCGGCCCCGGCAACGGCTCGCTCTACGAGATGGACATCACCACCAATCGCGTCGACGCCATGAATCACTACGGCATAGCGCGCGAGGCGGCCGCCATCTACGGCCTGACTCTGCCCGGGCTCAGCTTTGCCCTGCCTGAAGCAAAGCCCGCACGCACGCCGTTCTCGGTGCAGATCGACGCAAAAGACGCCTGCGGCCGCTTCACCGCCCGCGTGCTGCGCGGCATCACCATCGGCGAATCGCGCGACCTCCCCGGAATGCCCGTCGTGACGTATTTCAACCTGCTCGAGCAGAAGAAGATCTCGAACGCTGTCGACGCCACCAACTTTGCCTGGCTTGCCATGGGCCAGCCCACGCACGCCTTCGACTTAGACAAGATCGAAGGCGGCATCATCGTGCGGCTCGCGCGCAAGGGCGAAAAGCTGAAGACCCTCGACGGCATCGAGCGTGTGCTCGATCCTGAAGACCTCGTCGTCGCAGACCACGTCAAACCGCTGGGCCTCGCCGGAGTCATGGGTGGATGGGACACCATGATCACGCCGGATACCAGGAATGTGCTGGTCGAAGCGGCATGGTTCGATCCCATGGCAGTCCGCCGCACCGCCCGCCGCCACGGCCTTCACACCGACGCCAGCCATCGCTTCGAGCGCGGCGCCGATTTCAACGCCGCACCGGTTGCATCCGCGCTGGTCAGCAGCATCCTGCTTGAAAACGGCGGCGACCTCGAAGGCGAACTCATCGACGTGCGCGTGCCCGCCATCGAGGCACGCACGGCGCATCGCCCGGCCATCGAACTCTCGCTCGCAGAAGTCCATCGCATTCTCGGCGTCACGGTCGATCCCGAAGGCATCACGGCCGCAGCGGTCCACAACGTGCTCACTGCTCTCGGCTGCGAATTGGCTACTCAGGGCGGCGTCGCTTCTGCGTCGTGGCAAGTGACCCTGCCCAGTTGGCGCCTCGATCTCGAACGCGAAATCGACCTCATTGAGGAAGTCGCCCGCGTCTACGGCTACAACCGTTTCGCGAATATGCTGCCGGCATTCGGTGAAGGCGTCACAGCGCTGCCCTGGGCCAACGCCGACTCCGCGCTGCGCCAGAACATGCTTGCCGCCGGATTCCACGAGACCATCGGCAGCACCTTCTGCTCGGCCGCCGACGCCGCGCTCACCGCGCCTCAGCCCGGCCTTGTAGTTCCGCTCGGCAATCCGCTCAGCGAAGAGGCCGGCGTCATGCGCCTGTCTCTGGTGCCCGGCATGCTTGCCATGGTCGCCGGCAATCTCAATCGCGACGTCAGCGACGTGCGGCTCTTCGAACTCGGCACCGTGTTCAGCGGATCAACCGAAAAGGTGGAAGAACGGCCGGCGCTGGCCTTCGGCGCTGCTGGACTGACCCCCGACCAGGGCGCGCTGCATGCGGCTCGGACCATCGAGTTTCACGATCTGAAAGGCGTCGTCCAGCAGTTGTTGTCCCGCTTCGAGACGTATTCGGTTTACTTCGACCGCTTCCCCGCCGAAGCCGGCTTGACACCCACCTGGCTGCACCCCTACCGCTCGGAGCGCGTCGCCGTGGAAGGTGAAACCGTGGGCTGGTTCGGCCAGTTGCACCCGCGCGAAGCCGCAGCGCGCAAAATCAAAGACACCGTCTTCGTCGGGGAGCTCTACGTCGATCGCCTGTATCGCCTGCCCGTGCGCAAGCCTGCGGCGCGTGAAGTCTCCCGCTTCCAGCCCGTGCGGCGCGATTTTTCGCTGATCCTCAACGAGAGCATTCCCTGGCAGCGCATCGCCGATGCGGTGGCGGGCCTCAACCTCCCGGAACTCGTCGACTGGCGCGCGCGCGAGGTCTTTCGCGACAAAAAAGGCGGCGGCAACGAATACTCGCTGCTGCTCGGCGTCACGTTTCAGGCGCCCGACCGCACCCTGCGCGACGAGGAATTGCAGGACTTCCAATCGCGCGTTCTCGATGCCGTTAACAAAGCTGGTGCGCGGCTCCGCAGCTAGACAATCCACAACCCGGCCCGGCGCTATACTCGAAACTAATTCATAAAGCGCGCAAGCGCGGAGGTCCTTAGATGTCGGAATTGTCCTTCGATACGGAAGTCGCGGAAGAGGTTCGCCCAGAGCAGGAGACCGGCACGCTGGCGATGACTGCCGGCGAGTTTGCAGCCCTGGAAGAGCGGGTGTTGCGCGCCATTAACCTGGTGAAGCGCGAGCGCATGGCGCGGGCCGACGCAGAGGAACGTGCGGCGACGGCCGAAGCTTTGATGAACGAGCAAGGCAGCACCATCGATACCCTGCAGAAAGAAGTTGCGGCTCTGCGCGCCGAGCGCGAGGCCATCAAGGAACGCGTGGACCGCATTGTCGCCCAGCTCGACACACTGGAGGTCTAATTCCGCCATGGAGCAGCCTGCTGCCGAGCACGTCACGGTGCAGATTTACGACCAGACGTACCATCTTTCCGGGCAGGATCCTGAACACGTCCGGCAGCTTGCCGCCCAGGTCGACGCGAAAATGCGCGCGGTTGCGGCGCAGGGCCGCACCGTCGATTCCCTTCGCGTTGCCGTCCTCGCCGCGCTCAACCTCGCAGACGAGCTCTCGCAGAAAGCAGGGGGGGGAGCCTCCTCGCGCGTCGGCCAGGCGCGCGCCATCACCCTCAGTGCCATGCTCGACGAACTGCTTGAAGACGACCGCAAAACAGGTTCTTAAGCCCGCATCTCACTTCCCCGCTCTGAATCGATCCTCTTCCTCTCGGAAACGCCCTGGCAGACCGATAAATTCCCTGAAGCCTAAGTTGTCTTTCTCGTGATATGCTTCTCGCAAATTTTGTCGGACAACCGTTTACCGGGCCGGCCTGCCTGAGGTAGCCGTAAAACCGCACCATACCCGGCTCCCCGGCCCGCGAGAACCTTTTTGCATTGCCCATCTGATTCTTTGTTTGCTTCTTGGTTAGCAACGTGGGCCAAATAGTGCACCCTTTGCCGAATCAGCACGCCGAGAGTTGATCCTTTGAAACCGGGCTCGCCACCCATAGCATTTCGTTCTGGAGGTCGAGACCCCTCCGGATTCCGATTGCGATGGGACTTTGACGGAGCCGACGGCGCCATTGCAACCAGCGCCCATGCCGGCGCGACCAGATCCGCGCAGACCGTAACCGGCCCCATGCGCAAACGTCGGAGAGAGAAACCCGTGAAACGTACCGTTCTTGCCCTTTGCAGCCTGCTGTCCGCCGTCTCCGTTGCAGCCATCGCGCAACAGGCAGCGATTGTCAGCCCCGCCCCCGGCAGCCATCGGACCGGAGCCGGGCGGACCGTTACTCCCGAGTCCAGCATTCAGCGTCCCGAAGATATCGGCCGGTACGCGCGAACTCACTTTCTCATCTACGTGCCCGCCGGCAAAGTCGATGGTGAAGGATTTGCAGATTCCGAAGTTTCCCCGAGCGGCACCCCCATCGCCGGGTACTATGCTGAGACCCCCGCTTCGCTGGCCTGTCTCTATAGCCAGGTGACGGTAACGACTGGCTGCAATCCTGCTACGCTGGCCAATTCACAGCACGCAACCGGCGGTTCAAAGGCTATTGCAATCGTCGATGCCTACCATTACCCCACCGCCATGGCCGACCTGGCGGCGTATTCAACGCAGTTTGGACTTCCCGCGCCCACTGCGTCCACCTTCACCGTGACCAACGCCGGCACCACGCCGGGCGCCGATCCAAACTGCGCGACGTACGGTGGGTGGAACTGCTGGGCCTCGGAAGCGGCGCTGGATATCGAAATGGCGCATGCCATGGCTCCCTCGGCTCACATCTACCTTGTTGAAGCGCTCAGTAACGGCTTTGCCGATTTGTTTGCCGCAGAGACCAAGGCCATTGCCCTGGTGAAGGCCGCGGGCGGTGGCGAAGTATCGAACAGTTGGGGTGGCTCCGAGTTCTCGACGGAGACCTCTTACGATTCCACCTTCGTCGGCACCAATGTCGTGGTCTTCGCATCTACCGGCGACCACCAGGGAACGGAATATCCGGCGGTCTCGCCCAACGTGGTCGCGGTGGGCGGCACGACGATCTCACGCAGCCCCGCCAGTCTGAGTGCGGAAAACGAAATTGCCTGGGAGGATGGAGGCGGCGGTCTCAGCCGCTACGAGGCGCGGCCGGCATATCAAAACGGCATTTCCACTGTGGTGGGAGCGCATCGCGGCGTCCCCGATGTGGCGGCCGTCGCTAATCCGAGAACAGGTGTGTGGGTCTATGACAGCTACAACACAGGAGCGACCGCGGCCTCGCACTGGAACATTTTCGGGG
>Ga0134126_10011493_pt1 | contig 11184 bp, 9 predicted proteins | sample KB31752_FD_96881 | JGI IMG/M metagenome (GOLD analysis project Ga0134126, IMG submission 96881) | Terrestrial soil microbial communities with excess Nitrogen fertilizer from Kellogg Biological Station, Michigan, USA - KB3-175-2 | ecosystem: Environmental > Terrestrial > Soil > Unclassified ... | reverse complement strand
TTGGCCCGACAACCGTAGGTGCCCAGGTGGACGTCGGATAAAACAACTACATCTACGGAACGCTTTTCCATTATTGTGGTTTTTCAAAGTTCTAAATAAGATATTATTGCTATTTTAAGGGGAGGTTAAGAAATTGTAAGGTTTATGTGAACAGAGTATTACTCACTGCATTGGCGATGCCCCTAACGGTAAGGATCAGTTCCCTATCTTTGTTCCATGCGCAGCATCTTCGTTTTTCTTTTATTCATCGCCGCGGTCTCTCAGGCTCAGCCCGCCCGCTATACCGTGGCCAATACCCATTCCCATAACGATTATGAGCAGTCCATTCCCTTTTGGCTGGCCTGGCAGGAACAGTTTGGTTCTATTGAGGCCGATATCTGGCTGAGAAAGGGCGTCGTGCTGGTGGGACACGACACTATCGAGATCGAAGCCGGCCGTACGCTGGAAGAATATTATGTCAAGCCCCTGGAAGCCTGCGTCAAACAAAACAACGGCTATCCTTATGCTGACACGACGAGGAAATTGCAGATGCTCATCGATGTGAAGGAAGATTCGGTGAACGCCCTGGCCGCGTTGATAGCTTTGCTGGATAAATATCCTGCACTGGAACGGACACCCGCGATCCGGTGGGTGATCAGCGGCAACCGGCCTGCGCCCGAGACCTATACGAGCTACCCTCCCTTTATCGCCTTCGATGGCATCCTTCATGCCCATTATACACCGGAGGCCCTGTCACGAATCGCGATGATGAGTGACGACCTGCATTATTATACCCCATGGGATCATTACACCGGCATCCCGGATACGGCCGGAAATACCCTTCGGGCAGCCGTGCGATCGTCCCATGAGCTGCATCTTCCCGTACGCTTTTGGGACGCGCCGGACTTTCCGGCGGCCTGGGCTCAGCTGAAAGCGCTGCGGGTGGACTACATCAACACGGACCATATCCGGGAACTTGCCGATTGGCTGCGGAAGAATCCTTAACTTCTCCCCGATCGAATTGTACTTCTGTTAACATTTCCTTAAGGCAGGGCTAACTTTCCAGTTACATAGCGCGCATACTTTCGCCGCGAGATTCACACACTGGAGCTGTCAAAGGCAGCTCGTCCGATCTTCTCACCTTAAAACATACTGATTATGAGTAAGCGATTTACCCATGGTATGATCGCATTGGCACTACTTTTCCTCGTGCCGATCGCTTCTATTGCACAAAAGGCCCTCACAGGCCATGTTCTCAACAAGATCGATCAAACGCCGGTTCCGGGAGTTACCATCACCGTAAAAGGTACACATATAGGTACCTCTACAGTGGTGGACGGTGGTTTCGTTATTAAGGCCAAGGATGGCGATGTCCTGGTGATCAGTGGCATCGGTATCCAGAAGACCGAGCAGGTCGTTAGCGGCAACGAGCTTTCCATCCAGGTGGCTGCCGATAGCAAACAGCTGGACGAAGTGGTTGTAACGGCCACCGGTATTAAAAAAGAGGCCAAGAAACTGGGTTATGCGACGCAGACCGTCGATGCGGCCAACCTGTTGCAGGCCCGTGAGCCGGACCCGGTGAATGCCCTCAAGGGCCAGGCCGCGGGTCTCGAGATCAACATCAACCAGGAGATCGGTCACTCTGCCGGGGTGATCATGCGCGGGGAAAACGACCCCAACGACGCACCGATCTTCGTTGTCGACGGTGTTCCCATTAGCTCCGACACCTATAATCTCAATGCCGACGATATCGAAAGCTTCACGGTGCTCAAAGGCCCCAACGCCGCGGCACTCTATGGTTTCCAGGGAAAGAACGGCGCCATCATCATCACGACCAAGAAGGGCGCCAAGGCCAAAGGGAAGCTGCTGGTAACGGTAAACACCACCAACCAGGTCAACAAAGGGTTTATCGCTCTGCCGAAATACAATGACGAATACGGTCCCGGCGATAACGGCAAATACGCCTTTGGCGGCGGCGGCTCCAGCGCCGCTTCTTATTTCGGTTCCGGTGTCATCGGCGTGGGGAAGAACGACTATGACTACGACGTATGGGGACCGCAGTTCCGCGGTCAGTTGATCCCGCAATATGATGGCGCGTATACTCCGAACCAAAGCTATCAGACGACATATGCCGATGGTAGTACGTATACGGGGCACGTTGCACCTACGCCCTGGATCGCCCGTGGAAAGGATAACCTTAAAAAGTTCATCCAGGCCGGCATGCTCTCGGTGAACAGCATCTCGGTAAGCAATTCCACCGAAAAGACCGATTTGCGCATCTCCGGCGCGGAAACCTACCAGCGGGGGATCGTCCCCAACACTATGCTCAACAACGCCAATTTCACGGCCAATGTTACCCACCGGTTCAGCCCGAAGTTCAGCATGAGCACCTATTTCAACTACAGCCGTCAGTTTACGCCGAACATCCCGGATGTTCAGTATGGACCCAACAGTATTATCTATAACATTATCCTATGGGGCGGTGCGGACTGGTCCATGAAGACCATGCGGAACTACTGGCAGCCGGGGTACCAGGGTATACAGCAGCTGTACGAAGAGTACTACCGCTATAACAACCCCTATTTCATGTCGTATCAGTGGCTGCGGGGACATTATCAGAACAACGAATATGGCTATCTGCAGTTCAATTATAAGGTCAACGAGAACATCGACTTCCAGTTCCGCCCGAGCTTTTCGACCTATGACATGTTCAACAGCGAAAAATTGCCGTATTCCGCCGACGTATACGGCCGTGAGCTTCGCCAGGGCGACTATCGCGAAGACCACCGTAGCCTGTGGGATGGCAACGAAGACTTCCAGGCCCGCTATCATCGCAATGAGATCGCCGGTTTCCTCGATGTCAATGCGGTCCTCGGCGCCACTTCCAGACAGTTTGTGTTCAACTCCGATTTCGAGACCACCAACTACCTGAACGTACCGGGAGTCTATTCGTTCTCCAATTCCCAGGGTAACCTCACGGGCGTTAGCTATCATTCCAATATGCTGGTGTTAAGCTCCTATTATTCGGTGGATCTGGGCTGGAAATCCTATGTGACCGCAAACGTTACGGGTCGCGTGGATAAATCCTCTTCCATGAACCCCGGACACGATAGCTATTATTACCCCAGCTTCAATCTCGCCACGGTGGTGTCGGACTATGTCCAGCTGCCGGAAGCCATCTCTTTCCTGAAACTGCGGGCCTCCTATGCCGAGAGCAAAAGCGGTTTTACCAATTCGACGTTTACCCCGAACCTGAGCTCCACGCCGGCGAGCGGGTATGGCTTTAGCTGGGCTTCGCCGTATAATGGCCCCAATTTCCAATGGGCAAAGAGCTATACACAGGCTCCTACCTATTCCGGCCAGGGCAGCGCCCGCTATACCGATCTGGACGTGAACCCGAACATCATCCCAGCCGAACGGAAGGCCACCGAAGAGGGCATCGATATCCGTTTCCTGAGGAACAGGCTGGGTCTGGACGTGACCCACTATCGCTATTGGAACAAGATCATTACGCAAAGTGGTATCTCGAATGCAACGGGCTATTCTGCTTACCTGATCAATGGGAATACCTATACCAATAACGGCTGGGAAGCCACGGTAAGCGGTAAGCCAATCGTCAACCCGCGTGGCATCAGCTGGGATGTTACCGCCAACTTCTTTACCTATGTCCGCAAATGGATCGATAACTCTTCGCCGGACAATTATTCGCACAACGGAACCCGCGCCGACCTCGTATACGGCGATGCCTTCGTTCGCACACCCAGTGGGACGCTGGTCGAGGATCCGGGAACGGGTCAGTACATCCAATACTCCAGCATTAGCTCCGCTCAAAAGATCTATGGTCACTCCGATCCGGACTGGCAATGGGGTTTGACCAATACCTTCAGCTATAAGACCTTCTCGTTCCGCTTCCTCTTCGACGGTATCGTGGGTGGAGTGGTGAACGACTATGTACGTCAGAAGGCGCTCCAAGGCGGCCGGCATATCGAAGCAGCCACCGGCGCGCTCGGCGCTGCCCGGCCCAGCGATGAGACAGGTGTAGCCGCCTACACCGCTCCCGGTGTGAACCTGGTAGGACCCAATGGCATCCAGCTGGATCCGATCACCGGCCAGATCACGAATATGAAGGACCTGACCCAGACGACGAACACCACCAAGACACTGGTTCAGCCCTTCGTAGAGCAGGCCGCCGGTATCAACGATCTCACCACGATCAAAAAGACTTATGTCAAGCTGCGCGAGGTGACGCTGACCTACAAAGTGCCCCAGACCTTCTTTGGCCCCAAATCGATCATCAGCAATGCCAGTGTTTCGCTTGTGGGCAGGAACCTGCTGTATTTCTTCCCGAACCGCTACAAGGACCTGGATGTCGACCAGTATACCCAGGACAGCGGTTCCGGTTTGCAGACACCCACGACCCGGAGCTACGGCCTCAATATCAATTTTTCCTTCTAAATCCTCCTTAATACAAACAATATGCAAAGGATAAAAAATATAATGCTGTATATGGTGGGAGTGGGGTTGCTCTTCTCCTGCAACAAGCAGATCGCCGAAAAACAACCCGACCCGAATAACGCGGCAACCATCACGCCCAACCTCGTGCTAGGTACGGTGCTCGTAATGATGTCCGGGACGACATCCGAAGGCTCTACCGGCGTAGGCGCGCTGGGCGGCGTCAATTCCTGGGATCTCGTGCATGGCTGGAACCAATACCATTGCCAGAACTACGATTACTATGGCACCAATATCTATACCTGGAGCGATAACCAAACGGAGACCGACAACGCACAAATGACCAGCGACGGTCCATTCAACTCCTATCTGGCCCTCAAGAATGTCGTGCAGATGGAAACCGAAGCCAACAAGCTCTATGGCAATACCAATGCTTATGAAGCCGTGGGCCGTTTTATCAAAGCCTACTACTTTTATAACATGACCATGCTAATGGGCGATGTTCCCCTGACGCAGGCGCTTCAGTCCCCCACCATCCTCACGCCGAAATATGACTCACAGGAATCGGTATTTGCGTATGTACTGCATCAGCTGGATACCGCCAACGCGGATTTCGCGACCTTGATCAGCCAAAAAGGAACATCCAACGCCGATGAACTCAGCTCATCCCAGGACATCTACTATGGCGGCAGTCTCACCGCATGGCAAAAGCTGGTGAATTCGTTCGAACTGCGGGTGCTGGTGGCGCTTAGCAATAAAGCCAGCGACGCTACCCTGAACGTACCGGCGCGTTTTGCCGCTATTCTCAGCAACCCTTCGACCTATCCCGTCTTCACGAGCGAGGCCGATGATTTCCAATTCAATTACAATCCCGGCGGTCAGAACGTGTATAGCACCTATCCCTTCAACCCCAGCAACTTCGGTTCTATCGCCGGTCGCTTTAACACGTCTTATACATATGTGAATGCGCTGACGACGCTCCAGGATCCCCGCGTATATGTCACCTGTGAGCCTGCCTGGGCCTATGTGGACACGGCTTATGGCGGTACGGACACCACCGGCGGGTATACTGCCACCGATTTCCGTTCATTCATCGGCGCCAGCGTAGGCGAGACGGAAGGTACGATGTACAACCAGGCCAGTGCCAACCTCCTCTCCTTCTTCAACCGGAAACGCTACTATTCCAATTTCACCGGCGATCCGAATGTGCTCGTCGGTTACAAGGAGATGCTCTTCAATATTGCCGAAGGCATCGAACGTGGCTGGGGCGGCACCGGGACCGCGGAATCGTATTATCAAAACGGTATCAAGACTTCGATGGCCTTCTATGGCATCGATGTTGCCCAGACCAATTTTACCGCCTACTTCCTGCCGGCTTCCGACAATGCCGTCACGCAGGTGCAGCCTTATGCCTTTACGTTCGATTGGAGTAACTATTATGCTCAATCCACGGTCGCGCTGTCTTCCAACCAGAGCACCGCGATCTCGCAGATCGTGCTGCAGAAATATCTGGCGATGTACGAGACGTCAGGTTATGAGGCCTACTACAACTGGCGCCGCACCGGGTCTCCTGCGTTCCAGGGAGGCCCCGGCATCGGCAACAACGGCGTAGTTCCCATCAGGTGGTCTTACCCTGCGACGGAACAGACCCAGAATGCCGCCAACTGGGCCGCTGCGCTCAAGGCCCAGGGATTTGCCGGTGATGATCTGAACGAAAAAATGTGGGTATTGCAATAAACGATTTCGCTGACACCCGTGTTTGGGCAGGCGCCCAATCCGGCGACCGCGTCCAATCCGGCGCCGAAGCCTAATCCGGCGCCGAAGCCGCAGCATCGGTTTCTTGTCTCCGTCCATCACGGCGGCCTGGCGGCATGGCTGAAGGGCAAACGTTTGCGCTGAGACCTTGTTGGGAATCGGGTTATTTTTAAACATTATTTAATGTTGTGGAATCCGGGTTTTCGATACTTTGTAGGTTATTAGTCACAAAAAATATCTTTTTATTTATGACCACTGCGCAGGCCGAGAAGATCACCGACGAGATTATGGAGCTATACAATGGGTATGGTGGTAATGAGTACGCGGGTGAGAAGGTGACCCAGCTGGAGCATATGGCGCAGGCGGCTCAGCTGGCCGAAGAACAGGGGTTCGACGAGGAGGTGATCCTGGCCGCGTTCCTTCATGATATCGGGCATATCTCCGAAGCGGCAGCTGCGGGGCCTGATAGTCCTGCGGAGGATGATTCCCGTCACATGGGTGCTTTCGGCGTGAAAGACCACGAAGAGCTCGGCGCCGAATTTCTGCGGGAAAAAGGTTTTTCCAAAAAGGTCTGCAGGCTCGTGGAGTCGCATGTGGAGGCTAAGCGTTATCTCACGGTCCGCGACCCTGCTTACTATGCCCAGCTGTCCGATGCCAGCAAGAAGACCCTCGAATACCAGGGCGGGCCGATGACCAGCGAGGAAGCCGCCGCCTTTGAACAATATCCGCTTTTCAACCTGATCATCCAGATGCGCAAATGGGATGAGCAGGCGAAGATAGAGCACAAGCCCTTACCCGACTTGCAGCATTACCGGCGAATGATCCTTCGTCATCTTCTCAACTCTTAAAGCACCCTGAACATGAGCTCTATAGAACTAGTCGTTTTCGACATAGCGGGCACCACTGTCCGTGACAACGGCAGTGTAGCCGATGCATTCATCGCCGCCTTCCGCGATTTTGGTTTTGAGATGCCCCGAAACGAGGTGGGGAAAGTCATGGGTTTCCGGAAGATGGACGCAATCGCCTTGCTCCTGGAAAAATTCGCCCGGGCACACAAGGACGACGAGCAGCTTACCCACCGCATCCATACGCGGTTCATCGATACGATGATCGCCTTTTACCGCGATGACCAGGATCTGGCGCCCTTCCCCCATGCAGAAAGACTTTTCGCCGGCCTTCATGAACGTGGGATCAAGGTCGCGCTCAATACCGGATTTACCCGGAGCATCACCGATACGATCCTGCACCGGCTTCGCTGGGATGACCGCTCTGCACTTATCGATGGAACGATCTGCAGCGACGAGGTGCCTTTTGGCCGGCCCCATCCGGATATGATAAAAAAGCTCATGGAGGATCTCGGGATCGTTTCCGCCGACAAGATCCTCAAGGTCGGGGATACCGAGGTCGATGTCGAAGAAGGCCGGAATGCCGGCTGTGGCGTCATCGTAAGCGTGACCACGGGCGCGTATACCCGCGCACAGCTGGAGCTTTACAAGCCCGATTTCATCATCGACGACCTCAGCGAACTATTGCCAATCATAGAAAAGGCCTGACGCACCTCCGGCGGCTCGCTCAAAAAATCTCACTATGCAAACTCCTCCGGCTCCTGCCTCTCCAACCTCCGCCGTGTTGCCGGACAGCGGCCGGACGAAGTTGAAAGCCCGTTTACAGCGTGCGCCGGGTTGGGTCTTTGTCCTTTATCTTTCCCTGACCTCCTTTGTGGTCTATGCCTGTATGTATGGTTTTCGCAAGCCCTTCACCGCGGCATCGTATGAGGACTATACCCTCTTTGGGATGCATTACAAGGTAGTGCTGGTGATCGCCCAGGTCATCGGTTATACCGTGAGTAAATTCCTCGGCATCCGGATCATTGCGTCCATGCAACCGGAAAAAAGGACGCGCTATATCCTGCTCCTGATCGCCATCGCTTGGGCGGCGCTCTTACTTTTCGCGCTTGTACCGGCGCCCTATAATTTCGTGTTCATGTTCATCAACGGCCTGCCGCTGGGTATGGTCTGGGGGCTAGTGGTAGGCTTTATAGAGGGCCGGCGGACGACGGAGATCATCGCGGCCGTGTGCTCGACCAGCTTCATCTTTGCCTCGGTTGGGGTAAAACGGTGGGCAAGAGCCTTGTGCTTCACGGCGTCAGCGAGACCTGGATGCCCTTCGTTGCCGGCGGTGTCTTTGTCATACCCCTGCTCCTATGCACCTGGATGCTCAACCAGACCCCGCCACCAACGCAGGAAGACATTGCCCAGCGTACCATCCGGTTGCCCATGGGCAGGCGCGAACGGCGGGATTTTTTACGGTTGTTCGGCTTTGCCCTGATACCTACGGTAACGGCGTATGCCATGCTTACCGTGCTGCGGGACTTTACGGAAGACTTTGCCAACGAGCTATGGTCCGAGACCGGATACGGCAACCATCCCGAGGTCTTCGGGGATACCAGCACGCTCGTGGGCATCGTCGTGCTGGTGGTGCTGGGCGGATTCTTCCTGATCCGGAATAATTACAAGGCGTTTCAGCTCAATAATGTCATTGTCATCTTTGGCTTCCTGTTGGCCGCCGGTGCTACGATGGCTTACCGGTTCCACATGATCTCGCCCATTGCCTGGATCGTCGCCGCTTCCATTGGTTTATACCTGGGTTATGTACCTTATAATTGCTTTTATTTCGAACGTATGCTGGCTGCTTTCCGGATAAGGGGCAATATCGGCTTCCTGATCTATATCGCGGATGCCTTTGGCTATCTGGGGACGGTGGTCGTGCTGATAGCAAAAGAATTCGTTCACATCCACTATACCTGGGTTGATTTCTTTACCGGTATGTTCTATATCTCCGCCCTGCTTGGCATCCTCCTGGTTTTGGTATCATCCGTCCTATTTTCAAAGATTTACAGGAAAAACAATTCATCTGGTAGTTTATGGCATCCCGAAGAGCAATCGTTATAGGCGCCGGCATCGTGGGCCTCGCCACGGCAAGGGCCCTGGCTTTGCAAGGCTTTTCCGTAAAGGTTTTCGAACGGACGGATAAGGCGGTGGGTGCTTCTATCCGCAATTTTGGTATGATATGGCCCATAGGTCAGCCCGAGGGGAAGATGTACGGCCGGGCCATCCGTAGCAGGAATATCTGGAAGGAGATCGCTCCCCGGGCCGACTTCTGGCACGAATGCGCAGGCAGTCTCCACCTGGCCTATCGCCCCGACGAATGGCTGGTCCTGCAGGAACTTTATGAGATCTTCCGCAGCGAAGGAAGGCCGGTTCGCCTGCTGGATGCTGCTGGCGTCGCCGCCCTTTCGGGAGCTGTGGTGGGTTCGGGCCTGCTGGGCGGTTTGCACAGCGCGGATGAGGTCATCGTCGACCCCCGCGAAGCCATCACGGCTCTACCCGGCTGGCTCAGCGAACAATACCATGTGGAATTCTATTGGGGTAAATGCGTCTCCTATATCTCCGACCAGATCGTCTATATCGGGAACGATGAAGAATACGAGGCCGACCTGGTGTTTATCTGCAGCGGCGCCGATTTCGAGACCCTGTATCCTGAGCAATTTTCGGAGCAGCCGGTGACCAAGTGCAAGCTGCAGATGATGCGGCTGGTGTCCCAGCCCCAGGGGTGGCGCATCGGCCCGGCGCTTTGCGGCGGTCTCTCGCTGATCCACTACAATAGCTTCAAGGCGGCTCCTTCCCTGGATGTCCTGCGCCAGCGCTATTCCGCCGAGATGCCCGACTATCTCCAGTGGGGCATCCATGTGATGGTCTCGCAGAATGGTCGCGGCGAGCTCACCGTAGGCGATTCTCATGAATACGGCCTTACGCATGATCCCTTCGACAAGGATCTCATCAACCGAAAGATCCTCGAATATCTCCGCCGGTTTGCCTGTTTTAAGGATTGGTCCGTTGCCGAGACCTGGAATGGCGTCTACGCGAAGCTCACGGATGGCGAGGCCGATCTTTTCTTCTCGCCCGAGCCTTATGTGTATGTGATCAATGGGGTGGGCGGGGCCGGTATGACCCTATCGTTCGGGCTGGCGGAAGAATTGGTGGCGGGGTTGTAATCGCGCGGATTCTGTAATTTCGCCGGATGAAGACGTTGAAGGAAATAATCGCCGGCAACCGCGTATTCTTTATTTTATGGCTTCTTTTTTTCGCACTCGGCTTGATCTTTCTGCTGCGGGTGGGCAAGGCCGAAGCCTTCGTCGACCTGAATCCCTATCACCGCAGCACGTTGGATGAGATCTTTGTCTGGATCACCTTTTTGGGGAATGGCCTCTTCACCGTGATCGTATTCGTGATCTTATTGATCCGTAGACATTGGTCGAAGGCTACCCAGGTGATTGGCGCCTTTCTTCTTTCGGCGCTGATCGCCCAGATCCTGAAGAACCTGTTCTCCATGCCGCGGCCTAAGCAGTTCTTTCCGCCGGGCTACTATCCTTATTTTATAAAGGACGTTACCGGCATCGGTTTTGCCAGTTTTCCCTCCGGCCATACGACCTCGGTCTTCGCCCTGGTCACCCTAATGGCGATCTTTTCGCGAAGCCGAAAGGCTAAGATCGCCTGCCTGTTGTGCGGCGTGCTGGTGGGCTATTCCCGCATCTATCTGGGGCAGCATTTCCTGGGAGATGTGCTCACGGGGTCCTGTATCGGCACGATCACCGCGGTGCTGGTCCACTGGATCTTCGTTAAGAAGCTTCAGTCGCTGCCGCTTTTCTCGAAGGGGTAGCTGCGTGCGGCGGCGGTACCCACCTGCGGCCATTGCGCGCCTATTTTGGCCGAAATTTCAATGATTGCTCGCTTTGACCGGGAGTTTGATGTCTTTTTCAAGGGTCCGGTCGAACCGCGGTCGTTTTTGGTTCAAATTTTAATGATTGCGCGGTTTGACCGGGAGTTTGATGTCTTTTTCAAGGGTCCGGTCGAAGCTCGCCTATTTTGGCCGAAATTTCAATGATTGCTCGCTTTAGCGTAGGTTTGCCCTCAATTTTTTCTTAGTGGCGGCCGGGCG
>Ga0134126_10011492_pt1 | contig 11184 bp, 9 predicted proteins | sample KB31752_FD_96881 | JGI IMG/M metagenome (GOLD analysis project Ga0134126, IMG submission 96881) | Terrestrial soil microbial communities with excess Nitrogen fertilizer from Kellogg Biological Station, Michigan, USA - KB3-175-2 | ecosystem: Environmental > Terrestrial > Soil > Unclassified ... | reverse complement strand
CAGTAAAGCTTCTGGGGTCTTTTCGTCTATCTGCAGGTAACCGGCATCTTCACCGGTACTGTATTTTCACCGAGCTGTGCTCCGAGACAGTTCCCCAGTCGTTACACTATTCGTGCGCGTCTGAACTTACCAGACAAGGAATTTCGCTACCTTAGGACGATTATAGTTATCGCCGACATTCACCAGGGCTTATACAAGTCACCCGTTCAACATTCTGTGTCCGACTGATTCTATATATAGAGCATATATAAAGTCAGGCACACAATGTTGAACGAACGCCCGTATTTGACCTTCTGGCATTGGTCAAGTGTCACCCCCTATACTTCCTCTTACGAGTTCGCAGGGAGCTGTGTTTTTGGTAAACAGTCGCCAGGGAGACTTTCGCTGCGGCCCCTATTGCTAGGGGCAGGCCTTATTCCGAAGGTACGGCCGATTTTTTGCCGAGTTCCTTGGAGCACACTCACTCGTTCGTCTTACTCTACTCGAGCTGCACACCTGTGTCGGTTTGCGGTACGGTCAAAACGTTTGTTAAGTTTAGAAGTTTTTCTTGGAAGGCTCTTCACTGACTTCCCTACGGCGCGAACGCCGCAAGTGCTTCATTCTCGCGATAGTTGCATTAAAGCAGATACCCGGATTTGCCAAAGTATCTTATCTGAGAGAACAGCGGACAATCCAATAAGTCCGGTCAATTTATTTCCTCCGTCACTCCATCACCAAACGCCTGGTCAGGGAATATTAACCCTGTGTCCATCGGGTGCGGCTCTCGCCATACCCTTAGGCCCGACTAACCCTTGGCTGATCACCATCGCCAAGGAAACCTTGTGCTTTCGACGTGCGGGGATCTCACCCGCATTGCGGTTACTTGTGCCTGCATTCTTACTTCTAAACGCTCCACTATGGGTCACCCCTTTAGCTTCATTGCAGATTAGAATACTCTCTTACCGCTTGGATAGACCGAAGTCACACCAAGCCCTCAGTTTCGGTATTACGTTTTAGCCCCGATTATCTTCGGCGCAGAATCTCTCGATGAGTGAGCTGTTACGCTTTCTTTCAATGATGGCTGCTTCTAAGCCAACATCCTCATTGTCAATGAAACTCCACCTCCTTGTGATGCACTTAACGTAAATTTTGGGACCTTAACTGGAGATCAAGGACTCTTCTCCTTTTGTACGGTGGAGCTTAGCCCCCACGTACTAACTGCCGTGTAACACTAATGGTATTCGGAGTTTGATAGGACTCACGAGATTGCTCCCTGTTGAGTCCTGCCAGTGCTCTACCCCCACTAGTCAATAACCACGACGCCAGCCCAAAAGCTGTTTCAGAGAGAACCAGCTATTACAAGGTTCGATTAGCTTTTCACTCCAACCCACAAGTCATCCGAATGTTTTGAACGGCAAAACGGTTCGGGCCTCCAGCGCAATTTCTTGCACCTTCACCCTGCTCATGGGTAGCTCACCTTGCTTCGGGTCTTATGCATGCTACAAACGCGCTATTCACACTCGGTTTCCCTTCGACTCCAGGCTCATCGCCCTTAGTCATGCGCAGCATACATAAACTCGCAGGCTCATTCTTCAATAGGCACGCTGTCGAGGTATAAATACCTCTTCAACTCTTTGTAGACATATGGTTTCAGATCTATTTCACTCCCCTCGCCGGGGTTCTTTTCACCTTTCCCTCACGGTACTAATTCACTATCGGTCTTTGAAAGTATGTAGCCTTACCGGTTAGTTCCGGCAGATTCGCTCAAGCCATTCGTGTCTTGAGTTACTCAAGGACAATTAAGAAGTTGTTTTGATTTCGCCTACAGGGTTTTCACCTTCTAGGACGTTGCTTCCCAGCAACTTCGGCTATCTAACAATTTGTAACTTCTTGGGAACTGAATCCCCTAATTGCCTTACAACCCCCAAAGTGTACTAGATCTTACACACATCATTTCTGATATGCGCAAAATCTAGTGCTTCGGGTTTGGGCTTTTTCGCGTTCGCTCGCCGCTACTAACGAAATACTTATTAGTCTCTTTTCCTCCAGGTACTGAGATGTTTCACTTCCCTGGGTATGCTTTCTAACTGTGACATTAGAATAATAGATATTTCTATCTAATGAGTTTCCTCATTCGGAAATTTCCGGATCAAAGGTTGCTTGGCACCTCCCCGAAACATATCGCCGCCACGCCGCGTCCTTCATCGCCTTTCAAAGCCTAGGCATCCACCATACGCCCTTATTTGTTTTTCTCTCTTGTGTTGAGAGAGAAGAAACTTGAGAACCGCAATAATTTGTTGTTCACTTTTGCGTTGTCACAACTGTCTAGGGTTGTAACCTCACAAAAGATTTTTGTTTTTGATTTTGTTTTTGTATTTTTCCATCTACACATCCTCGAAAAGACCCGCTGGAAGCGGTTGTGCGATGGGATTTAAATGTCAAAGAATCTCGAACTCCTCAGACATTTTTTCCAACAAAAAAGCCGCTCTATTGAAGCGGCGGCGAGCCACAAAGGCTGACCGTCAAACTTCAGGCTTGCTTTAATGCGGTTAACATCTGTAAGGGAGAGTATATAGGAGGGCTCTATATATGTCAACAAAAATAAGGGGTTTTGGGCCTTCCCCCTACAGCCCTAGCCAAAACCCCAAAATAGCCTTATATTGCAAGCGGAAATAGCACAGGGAGACAGCACATGTCGGAAGCAATAAAGACCTTCTTTACTGCCGATGCCCATCTGTCGGTTTGGGCCGTATGGTATCTATGTTTCATCTTTATTTTGTTTGGCATGTCGATAGGTATCTACATCGGCAGAGCTGTCCAGATGAAACAGGTTGAAAAATACTTTTGGTGGAATCGCTCAAGCCCACCAAGGTCACTCTATCCTCAGACAAACGAGCTTCGTCGAACTCAAGTTAAAAGAACGCACACTCTTTTGGCGCGTTTGCACAGACAGGGATGAAAACAAAAAACCGCTACACGAAATGTGCAGCGGTTTTCTTTTTAACCGTGTGAGAATAAATTACAACTTGCCCTGGTTCATCTGCTCGCGGGTGCGCTCGATAAAGCGGGCCGCTGCATCCTGACCGCCAAGACCAAACGCCAAACCAAATGCGAGCGAGAGCGCCACCACCAAACCGGTAAAGAGTGTCTGGAAGTACGCGGTTGCAATATTGAGCTGGCTGAGTGCGGCAATAATGCCGAACGACCAGATTGCCCACTTTGCGGCAGTGCCGGCAAAACCTGCCGAGCGGATACCTGCTGCACGCGCTGACCCCGCAACCACCCCCTGTGCCACTTCTGCAATAACTGCCGCCACGAGCAAAATAAATACGGCGACGATAACCTGCGGAAGGAACTGCACAATAATCTGCTGGAGGAAGAACGTAACAATTGAGAGACCGATGATCTGGAGCGACGCCATCAAAAAGACAATGATGACAAACCACTTAACCAGCGCGCCGATGAATGCGCCCGAGTTTAGCTGGTAGCCTGCGCGATGTACAACATCATCGAGACCGATCCAGCGCAGACCCTGGTCGAGCTGCAATGCGCGTATTGCTTCTTTAACTACGCGGCCAAGCAAGACGCCAATGAACCATCCAATGATAAAAATAATAACAGCAACCAGAAGACTCGGAATGAACATTGCCACTCCCCAAAGCAGGTTATAGAAAGCCTGTTGGAACGCCGCTATCGAATTTTGGATAAACATATAAAACCTTAAGCTGTAAATAATCGGGCTAATAATCGACTCCTTAATTGTATCAAGGTAACTACCCCCTAGAGGGATGTATGGGGATAGTCAAAAAGCCTTAAAACGGAAGCTATTTGAGCCCTATATTTAATTTGTCGAAAATGATGGCGTGCGGGTAGTCAAAAATATCTTTAACCAGATGGTCGTTCATCTGCAGACGGTAATAAAACTGGTCGGTCGACAATGATGCAAAGCGCAGCTCTTTGCCGAGCTCGCTTTCGAGCTTGCGGATTTGCGTAAGCAGTTTGCGGTCGTTGAGGCGCTCGCCCACAATAAATAAATCGAGCCGCGAATCTTCCCATTCGCCCAGCAGTACGCCGGCGATAGCGATAAACTTTATAGTGCCGGTATGACGCACAAGCTCGTACAACTCGGCCGCCTGATGCGAGGTGTTGAGCAAAAGATTTTGCAGCGCAAGCGTATATTCAAAATCATTATTGAGCTGGTAGCGCGCCGCGGCCTGGGAGCCGCGGCGCGCTTTTTTAATTAATCCTATCTGCAAAAACAATGCGAACTCGCAGCGCACTTCGGCAGACTTGCACTGCGAGCGCTGCGCCGCCTCGGCCAAACTAAAGGTCGATTTGGGGTTAAACAAAAAGAGGCGCAAAAGTTTAAGCCGTGAGTTGCTGCCAAATAGTTTCTGTAGCGTATCAGTCATGTTTCTGTAAATAAAGTAATGCAGTAGTGCTTATGCATTTTACGCGCCCGCTACCCTTTTCGTAAAGTTGTGGACAACTACACCACAAAATGTCGCCTTCATGTAAAAAGAAAGCTCCATCATATGATGGAGCAAAGGGGTGAACAGGAAGGGAGAGAAGAAAGGAACAAAGGTGAGAAGAAAAGAAAGAGCGAAAGAAGCAAGGAGAGTGGTAGGAATAAATAGCAAGTTTATTCCCAGAAAAATCCACACTCAGAACGTTCACTTTTCAATGACCCCCTAAAGCACGTCCACCTATACTAACTGCCCTACCCACCGAAAGGTTACACACCTTCGCTAAAGCTACGGAGGTGCACACAAAAAGATCCGCCTCAATGTGAGGCGGAAGTTTGGGAGGACTGTGAATTACTAAAACTAGGCGGCGCACTTTTACCTGTGCAACTAGCCTTAAGTATCGCATACAAAAACCCCGCAAGCTTTCGCCTACGGGGTTTTTGTTTACAGGGAAAATTATTTCAGTTCTACTTTGCCGCCGGCTGCCTCTACGGCTGCCTTAAGCTTGTCTGCATCCTCCTTCTTCATTCCCTCTTTGAGAACGGTCGGAGTAGCATCTACGAGGTCTTTAGCCTCCTTGAGTCCAAGTCCCAAAGCGTCTTTAACCGCCTTGATAACCTGCACCTTCTGAGCGCCAGCGTCGGTGAGGTGAGCGTTAAAGCTCGTCTTCTCCTCGCCTGCCGCTGCACCACCTGCGGCCGGAGCTGCTGCAACTGCTGCAGCCGATACGCCCCAGTGCTCTTCAAGAGCCTTAACGAGTTCGTGCAACTCGAGAACGGTCATCTTTTCAACCGAGTGGATAAGGTCCTTAAACTTTGCAGGAGCCTCTTTCTTTGCTTCTGCTGCAGGAGCGGCTGCAGGAGTCTCTTTCACTTCCGGTGCTGCAACCGGAGCGTCTACTGTTGTTTCGTCTGCCATAGTAATTAGTTATTAGTTTATAGGGTTTAGGGTGTAGGGTTTCACTATTGGCTAGTGGCTATACCCTAGGAATTTTTCTTTGCATTTTCGTGCATCACGGTAGCAAAGCGTTGTATCGGGCTGTTGATAAGCTGTACCAACTGACCGCGCAATTGCTGCATACCCGGAATCGATGCGATCGAAATGATCTCTGCCTGGTTTACGTACTTGCCGCCAAACACGCCGCCGGCAAAAGCCAGCTGCTCGGGGTACTTTTTAACAAATACCGCCAATTCGCGTGCCGGTGCCAACTCGTCGGCGCCGTAGGCCATGCCTATTTCACCTTCAAGCTCGGGCATGGTGCCTTCGTACTTTTGAGCATCCATTGCGCGGCGCACCAGCGACTTTTTAGCCACCGTGTAGCCAATGTCCTGCGCGCGAAATGATTTGCGCATTTCGTTTTGGGCGGCAACGTTAAGGCCTTTGAACTTTGCAAAGACGATGGTGCTTGCCTTGCCGGCAATATCGCTCACCTTCTCTACAATTTCTGCTTTCTTTTGTTTGGTAATTGCCATATGACTTACGCTAAACTTCCTGCACAGAAAGAATTCTGTGCGTTCACTTATATTTGCGATGTGCAAGCACATCGCTTTCAGGGCTTAAAGTCGACCGCTCGGCAGGCTGGATTTCTCCAATTAACACTCTTTCGAGCTACCCGCTGTCTTCGTGGCCCTTATGTAGATACAGTACGGGAGCGGAGCCGAAATGTCAAACCTTTCCTATTCGAGGACCGTCCTCCATATTTTGCCAAGCGAGAAGCTCTTCTAAATCGTTTTGGGTTTTGAGAAAGTCAGGGATTTCTTCGGAAGATAATATGCACCGTTCAGGGCGATTGCTCGTAGGATAGTCCGAAAAGCTCGAGTATTGGTAAGTTGTAAGAAACTTTCGTGCACCCTTTTTATCTTTGACCCCGCCATTCTTCCAACCCGGTTGCAAAATATCTAGCGGGTTGAGATGTATGTACGAAAATATATATCTAAAGTATTCTTCAGTGTCTATAAGACTACTTTTAAACCTTCCTTGAAATAACGTTCCACTGTGTTCATACTTGGTATTAAAATACATCGAGTATCCCGTTGCCAACTTTTTCATAAAAGTAACAATTCCATTCTCTTCTCTTTGACGCACAACTAGATGAAAGTGGTTAGGCATTAGAGAATAAGCCAAAATATCTACCAAGCGCTTTTCAAATTTTTCATTCTCGAAAATCTCAATGGAGGACCGACCTCCATATTTTTTATGAAGATTAGAGAAGTGAATCGGCACGTCACTGTTTGCTAAATGTAAAAGAAGTGCAAAACGTGAATAGTCAGCGTCATTCGTAAAGATACGTTGCTTATGCGCGCCTCTATTATAGACATGATACGTCTCCCCTCCGGCCAAGGCTTCCTTTCTTTGCATTGAAGCATCCTAGAACAAGCTGCTTATTTTGAAAAGGACCGTCCTCCATATATGGAGGACGGTCCTTGATATTAGGCGGCGGGCTGCGCAATCTGCTCTTGGGGGCTGGAGGTTGCCTGCGATGCCGTAAAAAGGAGTAGGCCAAAGGCGACAGCGATGATAACGAGAAAAGCTACAAAGAATTTAAAGAAGCTTTTGGTAAAGTAACGGTCCATATGTAAATTATACCATCTTACCCAAGTTAAAAAGGACCGTCCTCCATATATGGAGGACGGTCCTTGATATTAGTTGCCTTGGACGCTGTTGAAGGCGGTTTTGGAGAGCTGCCCAATGATGCCTTCGAGGGTTGGCAGCGGCGCCGAGCCGCGGGTCATCACGCACATCAGGTACGGATCTTTGCCATAGACAATGCCGCAGTCGTGTAGCTCGTGCTCGGTGGTGACATTGTTTGGCGCAATACCCACAAGCCCCAGCTTGTGCGAGACAACCGTACTGCTTGCAACTCCTGCAACAAGCCCCTGCGTAAAACTTACTTGGCTTAAGAGTGACAACGCCTTTTCAGAATCATCGCGCGAAAGGTACGTGCCGTTGTACAGCACGCGGAACATGGTTGACACCTGGTGCGCGGTAATAAAGTCGGCGTTCGAGAGATTTACATTTGTCTCAGATGGGATACCCAAGTCGCCGTACACACGGCTGACCGTGTCGGGACTGATGTTGGCATCGAGCAGCGCGGTAGCATTGTTGTCGGAGTATTTAATCATGTACCCAATAAGCTGCTCGACGGTGTATGAGCGGCCGGGCACTATTGCCTCTTTGGGCGTGATATCCTGCATTGCGTTTAGGTCGGTGCTGCCTACCGGATACACAAGCTGTTTGGTAAGTACCGAAGGGTCGCTTTCAGACTCTTGATAATACGCAATCATGAGCGGGATTTTGCCGAGACTCGAAGGGTAAAACTGCTCGGTGCCGTCGACATTGGCCCAGCTGCCCGTTGCAAGGTCGGTAAAGTATACGCTTGCTTTGCTAATGTTGCCGTCTTTGGTGTTGGTATCAATAATGCTCTGCAACTCTTTAGATAGCAGCGTGTTTTGGCTGTATACATTGGAGTTGTTAATATTGCATACCAAAAGCGGATTTATAAACTGGTATCCACCGAGGCGCAGCGACTGTGGCACAACCGACAAGTCCTGTTGCCCGCGCTGATACCACCCCAGCCAAAAGCTGCCGCCCACCACAATAACGGCAGCAACAAAACCGCCAAGCCAAAGCGTAGTAGCGGAAAAGTTCTTAGGTTCCTGGCGGCCTTTCATGAAGATATCTACTATACGGGCCTATTGGCTCTGGAGTTGCAGCAAGTCAGGATTATTAGGATTGGCCTTAAGACCCTGAGCAAGTATCGCCTTTTGTGCAGCTGGATTATTTTCAGTGCCGTACAAGTAATATAACTCGCGGTAGTAATCGATTGTTTGTGGGCTTAAGTTAATAGCTGCTTTATAGTCCGCTTCAGCCTTAGAATAATTTTTAAGGAAGTCGAGGTTTAACTCGCCTAAGTTGCCGTAAGCAATGTACTGAATGTTACTTGGACCACTGACGACATACTGCCACGCAACTTGTGCGCCGGCGTAGTCGCCGGCAATTTTGCGATAGGTACCGAGCTTTAACCACAGATCAATGCGGGTTGGCGCCGCTTTAAGCTGTGTTATTAAATCCGTCTCATCTGCACGAAGCGTTGTTTGAACATCTGGCGCAAGAGTAGAGCTAATAACTATGGGTCCAGTAAGTGACGGCGGCTGCACGGCAACAGAACCGGTACTAGTACTGTCCTCTTCATGCAAAGTTGCACCAGGTGGCAAAGTAATGGTTTGGCCATTGCCTAAGTCGACGGTCGTAGTACCCATGGAAGTGCTGCTCGCTGCAGAGCCGGGGGTCATGGCACTATGCGCGCGGAATAGAAAAATAGCAGCAATGATGATAAGAACCGCAAGAATAGCGCCCCAGATATACCCGTTGTTTTTCATACCGTTCAGTTTACCCGCATTTTTGATAAAACTCTACTTTACATTAGACCCTACTCTGCTAAAGCTATGGACGGGCAAGCAAAACAAAAACCCCCTCTTTCGAGGGGGTTTTTGTCACTAAGCTTGATCAAGACTCCGAGGAGTTAGACCGAAGGTTAGTCTAGTCTACTAGAGACCAGTTGACGGGAGGCCTGCAACACCAAAGCCGTTGGTCCAATCATTTGTGGTGATAGAACCGGTTGTGGTTGCATTAGGCGACCAGACGAAGTTGCTTGATCCTGCAACGGTTCCAGCCTGACCCATGTTTCCAGAAGGAAGACCGGTTGGGTAGAAGCTGTCGCCGAGAACAGTAGCAAACGCAGTACCGTTGCTGTTAGTGCCGGTCTGAGTTACGTTGCCTGTAAGGACAAAGTAAACAGTGCCACTAATCTGGAACGGAGCATTCTGCTGGAAGTTAAGAGTACCATTGCTGAACGCAGGGGTAATCGTACCTCCGAACTGACCGTTGCTGTTACCAGGAACGTTAGCTACACCATTGCCGTAACCGTTGGTGAAGGCATGGAGCTGAACGTTCGTTACGCTCGTCGACGAAGTCGCGAGAGCGATGTTGATCTGGTAGAGACCAAGTGAACCAGCCGTTGCGGAAGTAACGCTGAAGTTCTTAAGAACTACGTTAGTGCCGCTCGGGTTGCTTGCCGGTGCTGTTCCAAGAGCAACAGTCGGGAAGGTGTTGAAGGTGCGGAGACCAGCAACGCCTGAAGTTACACCAGCATTACCGCGAACGGTAGCACCAGAGTTAACACCAGTACCTTCAGAGTTGAGATAGTCGATAGCGACCAAATCACCCTCGTGGCCAGGCTGGTTGGTGCCGATGTCGGCAACGTCAGCCTTGACGATGATAGTTGCATCCTGATCCTTCGGAAGCTGCACAGTAGTGCTGAGCGTCGAAGTAGCGAAGGTAGCGTTACCCAAGAAGGTAGCAGTACCGATAAGCGTGTTAGCAGGGATAGCAACACCTGAAGTAGTCATTACGTTGTTGCCAGCGTAGATGTTTACTGCGGTGAGGTCAGATGCTGATGAAGAAGCCGAGTTCGTAAGAGTCAAGCCAACCTTTGTAAGGTTAACAGCCTCGTTCGAAGCGCGGAACTTGATAACGTCAGCTACAACACCAGTAGTGCCGCCAGCTACAATCGTGTACGAAGGAGCCGAGCTGTCAGTCGAAGCGACCAATGCGCCTGCTGCGCCACCTACCTGTACTGTCATAGTCGGGCCAGTAGCGTTAGACGGAGTAACTGTGCCAACATTGACGCCTGAAGCTACACCGGTTACTGAACCTGAGGTAAGAGTACCGAGACCAAACTGGTACGTACCTGATGCGCCAGAAGCGATGTTGCAGGTAAGACCAAGGGTCAATACGGTGCCCTTAGGAACAGTGAGAGCATTGTCGAAGCTAACAGTGAAGGTAGCACCGAGGTTTGAAGTGTTCAATACGCGTGAACCGGTGTTAAGAGCGGTAGAACCGTTCCACAACTGGCAGTTCGAGAGCGTAGTGGTTGCTGAACCTGAACCTGTAAAGGTTACAGGGAGAGACGAGAGACGTACATTTTCGCCAGACTGTGAAGCATCAAGCTGGAAGTTAGCGAAGAGTACATTGCTGCCGCCTGCTACAACTGACTGTGAAGTCGGTGTTGATGCAACGCTAGATGCAAGGGTTGCGCCCTTAACAGTCATAGTGCTCATCGTGAAGTTACCAACCGACGGAGTTACGTTGTTGCCGGTAGTGTCACCGGTAACGTTTGTCCAGTCAGTCGACGGATTGGTCGAAGCCTGGATGGTCGTACCGTTAACAGCAGTGTTGGCAACCTTACCCTGAAGAGTGTAGGTGTGAGTACCAACCGGGAAGTCGATTGAACCAGTGAAGGTTACGGTCTGAGTATTCAAACCAGTCCATACTGCGTCAAACGGACCTGCAACCGTAGCGCCATTCTCGTTTACGAGAGAAACGCTAGTGGTAGTAGCAAGCGGTGCTGACGTAGTCAAGGTAACCTTGAGCGACTGGACAGTAATGCCCTCGCCGGTGAGGTTAGTCTGGAAGCCGCCCAAAGGCTGGTTAGAGACGTTGGTAGCTACGTTCTGAGCACCAACAGAAGTTGCATTCTGGATGGTCGAGAAGGTACCTGCCGTTACGCTAACCGTAGAGCCCTGGAAGAACGGATTACCAGTAACAGTGTTGTTGAAGGTAGATCCATGTGAAGAAGCTGTGCTGATTGCACCCTGAGTACCGCTGATAGTCGGCGTAATGCCATAACCATACTGATTACCTACGAGGTAGATGTCAGTGTTGCGGTAGATGTCGAACT
>Ga0134126_10011489_pt1 | contig 11184 bp, 7 predicted proteins | sample KB31752_FD_96881 | JGI IMG/M metagenome (GOLD analysis project Ga0134126, IMG submission 96881) | Terrestrial soil microbial communities with excess Nitrogen fertilizer from Kellogg Biological Station, Michigan, USA - KB3-175-2 | ecosystem: Environmental > Terrestrial > Soil > Unclassified ... | reverse complement strand
GATGCACAAGATCCCGATGCTGATCGAACGCGCCTCCGATGGCCTCACGCTCGAGCCCGGGGACGTGATCTGCACCGGCACGCCGCATGCCGTGGCTTTCGGGCACGAGCGCTTTCTCGAGGAGGGCGACGTGTTGCGGGCCGAGATCCAGGGGATCGGCGCGCTGGTCAATCCGGTCGAACGGGAGAGTTAACCTCATCCCCACCCTGAAGGGAGGGGATTTCCGTCCCCCCGGAGGCCGACGTTCCGGCCCGAGACGAGGATGTTGATGGCAGAGTTGATGTCCCGGCATGTCGAGCACCACATCCGCCACGGATCCAGTCCGTTACTACGAGGTCCTCTCGACCCTTTGGGCCGCCGCGTGCACCGCAGACCTGCGTGGTCAAATGCTCATCGATTTCGAGTGGGAGACTTCAGGAGCGTATCGAGGCGCGGGAACACGCGACGCACGTTCCGCTCGAAGATCCGTTCCTTGTCGGCGTCCGGGATTGACAGCGCGTCGATATAGCGCTTGGTATCGTCGAAGTAGAACCCCGTCTCGGGATCGACGCCGCGGACCGCCCCGATCATCTCCGAGCCGAAGAGGATGTTGTCGATGTCGATGACCCGAACCAGAAGATCGATCCCCGGCTGGTGGTAGACGCAGGTATCGAAGAACACGTTCTTCATGACGTGCTCGCGCAGCGGCGGGCGCTTCAGCATCTCGGCAAGCCCCCGATAGCGGCCCCAATGGTAGGGCACTGCGCCGCCGCCATGCGGGATGATGAACCTGAGGGTGGGAAAGTCCTTGAAGAGATCCCCCTGGATGAATTGCATGAAGGCGGTGGTGTCCGCGTTGAGGTAGTGGGCGCCAGTCGCATGAAAGCTCGGGTTGCACGAGGCCGAGACGTGCACCATCGCCGGCACGTCGAGCTCGACCATCTTCTCGTAGAACGGGTACCAGGACCGGTCGGTGAGCGGGGGCGAGGTCCAGTGGCCGCCTGAAGGGTCGGGATTCAAGTTGCAGCCGACAAAGCCCAATTCGCGTACGCAGTGCTCGAGCTCGCGGGTGGAGTGCGCGATGGGCACGCCGGGAGACTGGGGAAGCTGGCATACCCCGGCGAAGTTTTCCGGATACAAATCTGCCACGCGCTTCACGAGCTCGTTGTTGGCACGCGTCCACGCGATCGAGACCGACTCATCGCCGATGTGATGTCCCATGCCGGCGGCCCGCGGCGAGAAAAGCGTGAAGTCACTGCCGCGCAGCCGCTGGAGCTTGAGCTGATTGGCGTCGATCGACTCGCGGATCTCATCGTCCGAGATGCGCTCCGGGACAGGCGGCGGCGCGGCGGGGTCCTCGAGGCGGGCGATCTGCGCATCGCGAAATCGCTGGTGAGCCGCGGGTGCGGTCGTGTAGTGGCCGTGGCAGTCGATGATCATGCGGTGCCTCGACTCATTCCTCGGGCGGGTCGTTGGAGTAGACGAGCCCCGCGCGGGCGAGCTTCTCCCGCATGCTGTGGATGTCGAGTCCGAGCTCGCCGGCGCGCACTCGTTCGCGCGTACCCGCCTCCTTGGCCTCGCGTGCCGCGCTGGCATCGGCAACCTCGGCAGCCTTGCGTCGCGGCACGATGCAGACGCCGTCATCGTCGGCGACTACGACATCGCCGGGGTTGACCAGTGCGCCGGCGCAAACGACGGGTACGTTGACGCTGCCCAGGGTCTCTTTCACGGTCCCCTGCGCGGAGATTGCCCTGGACCAGACGGGGAACCGCATCGCCGTCAGATCGCGCACATCGCGCACACCGGCGTCGATCACGAGACCACGGACCTTGCGCGCCATGAGCGAGGTGGCGAGAAGCTCACCGAAGTAGCCTGCATCGGAATAGGACGTCGGAGCAACGACGAGCACATCCCCTTCCCGGCACTGCTCAACGGCGACATGAATCATCCAATTGTCGCAGGGGGGCAGGCTCACGGTCACCGCGGTTCCGGCGATGCGGGCGCCGGACCAGATCGGCCGCACGTCGGGGCGAAGTAGCCCGCTGCGGCTCTGGGCTTCGTGCACCGTGGCGACGCCAAAGGCCTGCAAGCGATCGATCACGGGCCGGTACGCCCGTCGAATGTTCGTACGTACGATGTTCGCCATGTGGCACCTCGAGCGCGGAGTCGGCAATTCTCCGCCGTGCGCCGGCCAATTGCCACCCGGATGCGTCCGGCCGTTGGCGAGCTCGCTCAGGCGAGGGCGAAAGTCACGGCTCCCGGGGGGGCGGATCGCGCCTCACGTCAGCTCGTCAGGTTACCCGCACCTCATCAGCTGACCCGCACGTGGATGTTCCTGTACTTGTCGTCATAGAACGCCAGCCTGTCCTTCAGCGCCTGATGCTCGTCGAAAGGCTCTTCGTAGGTCCAGACCGCGTCCTCCAGCTTCCCTCCATTGCCGCCGCCTTGCGTCGCCAGACTGAAATAGTGCGCAGTGCCCTTGAAGGGGCACTCGCTCGTCGTGGCGGTGCGCTGGAGCTTGGCCATGCTGACATCGTTGCGCGGGAAGTAATACCTCGCCGGGCTGCCGTCCTCGTCGACGCGGACGACGTCGTGCGAGTCCGCGACCACCTGTCCGTCGATCTCGACGGTGATGCGCTCACCGATCGGCGTCTCGCGCACCTTGTGCTCGGGCCACTTCTGATGTCCGGGCGACTTGCTCATGCTGGCCTCCTACACGATGGACGATCGGGGGTCGAGCCCGGCAGCAGACCTCGTGCCCGCGCCCGATGGGACGCGGGGCTACGACCGCCGCCGCTGCGAGGCGGCGTGCAATAGCGCAAAAGTGCCGCGTAGCGCGGCTCGTCGCGAGATTTGCGCTACGCCGCCGCGACGGAAAGGTTTTTATTAGGAATAAAAACCAATATACGGATGCTAAGCTCACCCGCGAAATATGAAAGGCGATGGACTGCCGCGCGAAGCCAGGCTTCGCCGGAAAGTTGCAGGGGATGCAACACGGATGGGGGGCGAACCAAACGGACGCCACGTGGCCAGCGTTCAGCGGGAGATGAGAGCTTGGAAATCACTCGAGTTGCCGGTGCCCGGCGATCTTTTGCAGCACCCGCCCTCTTCACCCTGCTGCTGTCATCACCTCTCGCGCTACTTCACCCCGCCCCGGCATCGGCACAGGCAGCCGGCAGCGGCTCAGTTGCGACGGCGCAGGCCACACCCGAGGTGCCGTTGGCGCCGCCCCCGACCTCCGCCGCGGGAGGCTCTCAGGGCCAGCTGGCCGAAGTGGTCGTCACCGCGCTCAAGCGCAGCACGAGCATTCAGCAGACACCGCTCGCGATTTCCGCGGTCGATGCGCAATCGCTGAGCAATCAGGGAATCACGGATTCCACGCAGCTCGCACGCGTCGCCCCCGATCTCACCATCACGCAGGGCTCCAACGGCACCGATAGACTCACCATCCGCAACATTTACGCGTCCGGTGAGCCGACCGTCGGCCTCTACTACGACGATACGCCGATCACGGGCTCGGTAGGCGTCAGCAGCGATGCCGGCGGCAGCACTCCCGACATCTCGCTGTTCGACATCCAGCGCGTCGAGGTGCTGCGCGGACCGCAAGGCACGCTCTACGGCGCGGGCTCCATGGCCGGTACGGTGCGCCTGATCTTCAACAAGCCAGATCTGACCCGCTACAGCGGCTCCACCGCCGATCAGGTGGACTCCGTGAGCGGCGGCGGCATGGGATACAACACCGAGGGCGAGGTGAACATACCCGTGGTCCAGGGGCTCCTGGGCGCACGCGTCGTCGGCTTCTACGGGCACCAGGGCGGCTGGCTCGACAACACCACGCTCGGCCTGCACGACTTCAACAACAGCAACAGCCGGGGCGGCCGTCTGCTCCTGCGCGCGCAGCCGGCGGGCAACATCACCCTCGACGGGTTGGCGGTCATCCAGGACATGCAGGGCTACAGCTCCGCCTGGAACTACCAGACCTACGTCAACGGCGGGCCGAAATTCGACCAGATGCTCGAGACACGGACTCCGGTGGACGACAAGCTGGAGCTCTACAGCGGCACGCTGAACTGGGATATGGGGTTCGCGACTCTGACCGGGGTCGGCTCCTATTCCGACCGGCAGCTCTCCTACAGCTTCGATTACACCCCCTACTTCACCGGGGCGGCCGCGAGCGCCACGCCGACCACTTCCGGTTGCCTCGTTTATGCCGGTATCGCCAAGGGAGGCGCCTGTGATCCTGCGCAGCTCGCCGCCTACAAGGCGCTCGCGAACTCGATGGCGCCCGTCACGGCGCACCAGCCGCAATACACCCATGAATCGACCGAGGAAGTCCGTCTGGCGAACGACCAGCACGCCCTCAAGTGGACTCTCGGCGTATTCCACTCCTACCGCACGAACTTCGTCGACAGCGAGCTCGATCTCTCGGATCCGACCACGGGCTTCGCGCTGGTGCCCACGGATAAGACGTATCAACGCACGGTGCTCGATGTCCTCGAGCAATATGCGGGCTTCGGCGAGGCGAGCTATGACCTGACCAGGAAGCTCACCCTCACCGTCGGCCTGCGCTACTTCGACTACAAGAAGACCGACACGGGAATCGTGCAGCAGGGCAACATCGTAGTGGGCAATTCCATCCAGCCGCCCATTACCGCGAGCTCCTCCCAGACGGGTCTCGTGCGAAAATTCAACGCCAACTACCAGTTCACGCCGGATCTGATGGCTTACGCCTCCGCCTCGCAGGGCTTCCGTCCGGGCGGCGTGAACGAGTCGATCGGTCTGCCCGCCGCGCTCGGTCCCTACAAATCCGACAACCTGTGGGACTACGAGCTCGGCTTGAAGTCAGAGTGGTTGCGGCACACACTGATCCTCAACGCGGACGTCTTCCAGATCAACTGGAGCAACCTGCAGGTCTCCGCCACGGCGAACAACGGCGCCTTCGGCTTCATCACCAACGCAGGCAACGTCAAGGTGCGCGGTGTGGAGCTCGAGAGCACGATGCTGCCGATCGATCGGCTCACCCTGAGCCTCTCGGGCTCGTTCACCAAGGCGGTGCTGCAGGGCAACGAGACCGCGCCGCCGGGCATCGTCATCACCGGTGCCGGCGTGAACGGTGACTATGTGCCGATGTCGCCGCAAGTGACTGCGCAGGGATCGGCGGACTACGTCATTCCGATCAGCGACAACCTCCAGATCCTGACTCACGCCGACGCCAGCTACATGGGCACGGCATGGACGCAGTTTGCACGGGTCAATGCGTATCGGCACGAGCTGCCGGCCTATACCCTCACCGGGCTGCGCTTCGGGCTGGAGAACGCCGACAACCGCTGGGGCGTCTATCTCTTCGTGAACAACCTGCTCGACGTGACGGGTTTCATCGGCAAGTCGGGAGGCGCATCGACGGGCGGAGTCGATGACGTGCAGGCCGTCACCGTGATGCCCAGGACCATCGGTGTGAGCTTCCGGGCGAAGTTCCACTGAGGCATGCCGCTCGGAGCATGGTTCAGCCGCGCGCATTGCCGCATCCGCCGGGCCGCCGGCGAGAGCGACCGTCACCGCACGACGTGGGCGGAGCGGCGGATGACGGATTTGACGACGAAGGTCGAGTGGATACGGAACACGGTGCGGATCCGCGTGAGCTGACCCACGACCGTCTGATAGTGCTCCATGTCCCGCGCCAGCACGCGCACCAGGTAGTCGGACTCGCCGGTGATCTGGAAGCAATCGGTGACCTCCTTCACCTTGGCGATCTGCGATTCGAAGCTCGCGATCTCCGCCTCCGACTGTTTATTGAGCGCGATCGAGACCAGCGCCTCGATGGTCCCGGCCAGGCGCCTCTCATTGAGCAGGGCGGCGTAGCCGAGAATGTAGCCGGCATTCTCCAGCCGGCGCACGCGCCGCAGGGTCGGAGTCAACGACAGGCCGATGGCCTGGGCGAGATCACGCCAGGAGATCCTGCCGCGAACGGAGAGGATGCGCAGAATCTTCTGGTCGAAGGGATCGGGTAGGTCGCCTTTACTCACGTGTAAGCCACTGTAAAGATTCGAGGAAAAAGATGCGCATGATGAACGCCTTTGCGACCTCGCTGCTCGCCGCTGTCGTGCTCGGGGCGCCCCATGTGGATGCGGCGCAGCCTAGCACAACCATCCGGTTGAGCTCGACGGCGCCTTATGACGCGGTATTTGGCGGAATGAAATACCGTCTGATAGGCCCCTTTAGAGGGGGCCGTGCAGATGGCGTCAGCGGTGTGGCGCAGCAGCCGAATGTCTACTATTTCGGCTCCTCATCCGGGGGCGTGTGGAAGACCACGGATTCCGGGACCACATGGAAGCCGCTCTGGGACCATTTCCCTGAAGCGTCGCCTTCCGTCGGCGCCATCGTCGTCGCGCCTTCGGATCCCAACATCGTTTACGTGGGGACGGGCGAGGCGAACATCCGTGGCAATGTCGTCACCGGCAACGGCGTGTACAAGTCGAGCGATCCCGGCAAGACCTGGAAATTCATCGGACTGCGCGACTCGGAGGCGGTCGGGCGGATGGCGGTGAGCCCGACGGATCCCGCGACCGTGCTGGTCGCGGCGCTGGGGCACCCCTTCGGCGCGAACAGTGAGCGCGGCATCTATCGCACGCGCGATGGCGGTAAGACCTGGCAGCGCGTGCTCTACGTCAATGACAAGACGGGTGGCATTGACGTCCAATACGATCCGGCAAACCCGAGCGTCGTTTATGCGGCGATGTGGCAGGTGATCCGCAAGCCCTGGATCTTCGAGAGCGGCGGCCCGGGGAGCGGCCTCTATCGATCGACCGATGGCGGCACCACCTGGCAGAAGCTGACCGGGCACGGGCTGCCGGCCGGAATATGGGGCAAGGTCGGCGTGGCGCCCACGCCCGACAGCCAACGCATCTACGCGCTCATCGAGGCCAAGGACGGCGGCCTCTATCGCACCGACGACGGCGGGGCGAACTGGAAGCTCATCAACGACAGCGATCTCTATCGCCAGCGCGCCTGGTACTACACCGCCGTCTTCGCCGATCCGAAGGATGCGAACAAGGTGTACATCATGAACACCGGCGCGTACAAGTCGACGGACGGCGGCAAGACGTTCAAGAAGATGCCGACCTTCCACGGCGACAATCATTCGCTCTGGATCAACCCGCGCAATACCGACCTCATGGTGAACAGCAACGACGGCGGAGCCGACGTTTCCGTCGATGGCGGCAGCACCTGGACAGCGGAGATGAACCAGCCGACGGCGCAGTTCTACCACATTGCCGTCGACAATCAGGTGCCTTACCACCTCTACGGCGCGCAGCAGGACAACACGACGGTGGAGATCGCCAGCGCCGATGTGCGCGGCCCGATAGGCGAGCTCGACTGGCATTCCGTCGGCGGCGGTGAGAGCGGCTACGTGGTGCCGAAGCCCGACGATCCGAACATCGTGATTGCGAACGGGTACGGTGGCAACGTCGATCGCTACGACACCCGGACCGGCGAGATCGACCCGATCAATCCCTGGGCGCGGCAGGTGATGGGCTGGGCGCCCAAGGATCTGCAGCACCGCTCGCAGTGGACCGAGCCGCTCGCTTTCTCGCCGCACGACCCCAATGTGCTCTACAACGCCGACGAGGTTCTCTTCGAATCCACCGATCTCGGGCAGTCGTGGCGGATCATCTCACCGGACCTCACCCGCGACGACAAATCCAAGCAGCTTTCCTCGGGAGGACCGATCACCAAGGACAACACCGATATCGAGACCTATGACACGATCTTCTCGGTGGTGGAGTCACCGGTGCAGAAGGGCCTGATCTGGGCGGGGACCGATGACGGCCTGGTCAAACTCACCGCGGACGGTGGTGCGCACTGGCGCAACGTGACGCCCAGGAACATGCCGCAGTGGGGGACGGTGGACATGGTGGAGGCCGACCCGCACGAGGCGGGGACCGCGTACATCGCGGTCGATTGCCACCGTTTGGATGACTTCCGCCCGCACGCGTTTCGCACGGACGATTTCGGCAAGACCTGGGTATCCATCACGCAGGGCATGCCGGACGGCAGCTACGTTCACGCCGTGCGGGTGGATCCCACCCGGGCCGGTCTGCTCTATGCCGCCACCGAGACCGGTATCTTCGTATCCTTCGATGATGGTGCTCAATGGCAGCCGCTGCAGCTCAATCTGCCGCGGGTGCCCGTGCACGACATCGTGGTGCACGATGGCGACCTGGCGGTGGCGACGCACGGCCGCTCCTTCTGGGTACTCGATGACCTGAGCCCGATCAGACAGTGGGCGGACAGCATTCGTAACGAGGACTTCCATCTCTTCACGCCGCGCATGACCCGCCGGATCCTCTACTCCGGGTTCGGTGACATGACAGGTAAGTCGACAGGCGCCAACCCACCGGCCGGCGTGGTGGTCGATTACTATCTGGCGAACGGGACGGCTCGCAGCGCTGACGACAAGGGCGACGCGACGGAGGGCCGCTCGAGTAAACGCGTGAAGATCGAGTTCCTCGATGCCTCCGGCCAGGTCATCCGCACGTTTCCCGACCCGTACCAGCCGAAGAAGGAAAAGGGCGCCGATGACGACTTCCGCGGACCGAAGCCGGCGGTGATCACCGCACAGGCCGGCCTGAACCGCTTCGTCTGGGATATGCGCTATGCCGGCTCGCCCGCGATCCCCAAGACCTCGCTGTGGTCGGCATCACTGCAGGGCCCGGTGGCGCTACCCGGCCGATACCAGGTGCGCGTGACGGTGGATGGAAGGAGCGAGACTCAGCCGTTCGAGATCACGCCCGATCCGCGGCTGCACGTCACAGCGGCGCAGCTGCAGCAACAGTTCGACCTCGACATGGCGATCCGCGGAGAGCTGCGGCAGGTGCAGGCCGCGATTCTGCAGATCCGCACACTGGATGCCCGGCTGGCCTCGATGCGTCAGTCCGTGTCCGCCGAAAAGAGCGGCAACGGGCCGGGGATCCTGCGGCAGGCGGATGCTCTCGAGCGCAAGGCCACCGCTGTGGAGGACAAACTGATCCAGCGCAAGTCGGTCGCCAGCGAGGACCCGCTGAACTTTCCGATACGCCTGAACAACATGCTGGCCTCCCTCAACGCGCTCGTGGAGCGCGGCTCGAGCGCGCCCACGCAGGCGGACCTGACTGAGTTCGATCAGCTGAAGGCCATGGCGGCCGAGGATCTCGCTGAGTGGGATCGAATCAAGCGTACCGATCTTCCGGCGTTCAATGCGGCGATCGGTCGGAGCGGGCGGTCAGCCATCACCCTGTGATCGAGCGACAATCGCCGGACGCGCGGGCCTCAGGCGAGCAAGGCCCGCGACTGTTCGGCCCAGAAGAGCGCATCGACATAGGCGGCGCGGATCAGGTGCGGCGCCAGGTCGCCATATACCGCACGATCCCAGACGCCGCGCTCGTATGCGCGCGTGCACTGGAGCGCCGAGCCGAGCGGACCCTCGCCGGCGACGAGAGCTTTCGCCACCGCTGGTGTCAGCGGCAGCTCGTCGACCACCTTCTTGGTGGGGAGTCCGAGCAGCGCGTTGAGGAGGGAGAAGAGCCCCGTAATGAAGAACGGTCCGGCATCGCGCGCGCCGGCGAGCTTGCCGAGCTGCTCGCACATGCGGCCGCGGGTCATGGCCTGCAGGATGAGGCTCGGCGGGCGATCGTCGAGTCCCTGCAGGCAGAGCAACCCGCAGAGTTGACGCAACGTATCGAGACCCAGGATGACGATGGCCTGCCGGATGGAGTCGATCTTGCGGGGCAGATTGTAGTAGCTGGAGTTGATGCATCGCAGCACCCGGTACGAGAGCGATACGTCCTGGCTCAGGAGGCGCTCGACTTCATCCAGCGAGTAGTCCTCGTTCTGCAGCGAGGCTGCGACGCGTAGCGCGCCCAGCCGGCTCACCGGCACCCGTCGCGCGCTGAAGGTCTCCGCCTGTTGCAGGAAGTCGCCCTGGAAACCCGTGAATCCGAGCGCGACGCAACGCTCGAAGTCTTCGCGGCTGGCGACGTTCTCCGCGATGATCTCCAGGCCCGCGGCGCGCAGCTCCCGTGCCAGCCGTGCCAGCTCGTCGGCGGGAGGATGGGTGATCTCCAGCTTCACGACGTTCGCCACTTCGAGCAGGCGCGGGTCGCTGCTCTGGGGCGAGTAGTCATCGAGCGCAATGCGGTAGCCACGCGTACGCAGCGTGCGGATACCCTCCAGGACCTGAGGACTGGCGCGCACGTCTTCCAGTACCTCGATCACGACGCGCCCCGCCTGCAGCGGCAAGTCGGGCACCCTCACCAGCAGCTCCTGCGGGAAGTTGATGTGCACCGGCAGTCCGCCAGCGAGCCGGTCGAGTCCGATCTCCAGCGCAGCGCCGGCAACCACGTCCAGGGTGGCATGACCGGGATCGGGAAGCTGCGCGTTCCCGCCCGCGGGCGATGCGCGGTAGAGCAGCTCATAGGCGACGACTACCATCGAGGCGTCGTAGATCGGCTGCCGCGCCACCAAGACTTCGGGACGTGCGGGAGTCATTGCGTCGCCCGGACGCCTATGGTTATCCAGGAATCGGGCTGCGGCACGCCCTGCCAGTTCAGGCCTTCGATGGTGAGCTGGTAGTCGCCTGGCCCGAGCGCAGAGCTGTTGAGCGCAATCCTGAGGTTGCCGTCGGAGTCCTTGGCGAGGTGATCGATGATGCCGACGCGGCCCTGGTTGATGCGGTCGATGGTGATGCGAAAGAGCCGGGACGCTGAGCGCGACTCGTCGATGCGGAAATCGGCGAGCTGCGCGCCGGTGCCGCCGCCGATGATGATGGCGGGAGCGTCGGAGGCGCCATCGCGGCTCGGCAGCAGACGAATGTCGCGCGTGCTGGTCGCAGGGTCGAGCGGGCGCTCGGTGGCTTCCTCGCGCAGCGCGGCGATGCGCCGGGTCTTCTGGGCGCTGCCGCTGGCGACGATCGCGAGCGCGATGCCCAGGACCACCGCGGCAGCCAGCAGGCCAAGAACGATTTCGAGCTTCTGCCAGAAGGGCTTTGAGGGCTCTGCCCAGGGCTCCGGCTTGCCGCTCGCCTCCAGCAGGCGCAGCGCGGCGTTCACGCGCTCGGGAATCCCGAGCTCATCCAGCAGCTCCGGATTGTCGCGGCAGAAGCGCTCGAAGTCGGTCGCGCCTTTGATGGGCAGACGACCGGAGAGGTAGCGCTCGACGACCTGGTTGCGT
>Ga0134126_10011487_pt1 | contig 11185 bp, 9 predicted proteins | sample KB31752_FD_96881 | JGI IMG/M metagenome (GOLD analysis project Ga0134126, IMG submission 96881) | Terrestrial soil microbial communities with excess Nitrogen fertilizer from Kellogg Biological Station, Michigan, USA - KB3-175-2 | ecosystem: Environmental > Terrestrial > Soil > Unclassified ... | reverse complement strand
CAGGGCGTGGCGGGCCTCGGTGGAGGCGCGCTTGGGGGCGGCTGGGGCGGCGTTGGCCACGGTCCCTGAACGCTAGCACCCCGGGGCCCGAGGTTCACGCCGGCGTCACCGCGCGGCGGCACGGGCGTAGCAGAGGGATGACCTCGACCGAGCGAACCGGCGTGCGCGCGGCCCGAGCGGCCGACCTGCCGGCCCTGTTACAGATGATGGCGGCGTTCAACCGCGCCGAAGCGATCCCGTTTCGGCGGGCCCGCGTCGCGCCGGGGGTGCGCCGGCTCTTGCGCGAGCGCCGGCTGGGAATCGTCCTCGTCGCCGCCCACCCCGACCGGCCCGCGCTGGAGGGCTACGCCGTCGCCACCTTCGGCTACGACCTCGAGTTCGCGGGGACCGACGCCTTCCTGACCGAGCTCTTCGTCCGCCCCGCGCACCGCGGCCGGGGCGTGGGCGCCCGGTTGCTCGGCGAGGTCGCGCGCCTTCTCCGCGCCGGCGGCGCCGGGGCGGTGACGCTGCTGGTCCGCCCCGAGAACCGAGCGGCGCGGCGGCTCTACGCCCGAGCCGGGTACGCGGAGGTCCGTCGCGTGGCGATGGTCCGGCGGCTCGGTGAGGGGATCGAGCCGTCATCGCCAAAAGACCCCCGATGGGCTAAGAGGGGGAGTCCACCCCAGCCAGGCAGGCGCCCTTTTGCGCCCAGTGTGAAAGGCAGCGGGAAGTCATGAAGAAGATCGAAGCGATCATCAGGCCGCACCGTCTCGACGAGGTGAAGGATCGGCTGAAGCAAGCGGGGGTGACCGGAATGACCGTCCTCGAGGTGAAGGGCTTCGGCCGCACGGGCGGGAAGACCGAGGTCTACCGCGGGTCGTCCTACGTCGTGGACTTCGTTCCCAAGGTGATGGTCAGCGTGGTGGTCCCGGACGCGCTGGCTGCCACGGCGATCGAGGCGATCGCGATGGCGGCGAAGACCGGCAAGATCGGAGACGGAAAGATCTTCGTCTCGCCGATCGAGGACGTCATCCGCATCCGGACCGGGGAGCGCGGCGAAGACGCGATCTGATCGCGGCGTCCCGGGGACGCCGCCTGACCCTTCGCTGGACGATCCTGCCGAGAGGCGGGTCGCTCAGCGTCGACCGGGCGTTCGCGTTTCGGAGGTGACGGCGTCCTACTTGGTCGTGACCTGCCGCGCGGGATCCGACGCGATGTCCGCGCCCAGCTTGTCGGCGCCGCTGGTCTTCACCTCGTCGAGCTCGGGACCGGTGAGGCCGACGAGGAGGATCACGCCCACCTTCCCGAACGGACCGGGACGCGGTTCGATCGCCGGATCGAGCAGCGCGACCACACCCTCGAGGCCGGCCTCGGGCGGCGCGCCGGGAATCGCGCCGGTCCGGAAGGTCACCGCGTGCGCCAGAACGGCGCCCTGCCGGACGTGCGAGGCGATCTTCCCGAGAAAGGCCACCGGCCAGAGGGGCGGCTCGGCCGAGTCGCGCTTGGCGACGCGCATCGACAGCTCGCACCGGATGGCGTTCGGTCCGATGCTGGCGTCCGATTGGTCGTAGAGGTCGGTCAGGCCGAGGGTGACGTAGTGCCAGGCGCCGCCTGCGTCGTAGACGTGCGTCCCCTCGACCGAGGCGCGGCCGAGCTCGCGGGTCGACGCGATCGGCAGCGCCGCGTGCCGCGGTTTCTGGCCGGGGTAGAGGCCAGCGAACACCGACTCGACGAACGCCCACCCCGGGTGTCCCGGCACCGCGGCGCCGGCGTCGCCGTCCGACTCTCGACGACCGAAGATTTTGGAGAAGAGACCCATGGAAATCTCGCACGGAGTCGCAGCCCCGCCGAATCCGAAATGTGGGGGCGAGCATACGACAGACACCGCCGGGCGTGGCCAGCTTTGCGTTCGGACCCCGGGGCGTGGCAGCGGTTTGCCCGAGGCGTTCTGTGTGAGCCCCGGCACGTCATCGAGCGAGCCCTGCAGCGCGACCCGCGGACGCATCGGCGCTACTCTCGCGGCATGAAGGTGATCATCACCGGCGCGACCGGAATGGTTGGCGAAGGCGTGCTGCTCGAATGCCTCGAGAACCCGGCGGTCGAGCGGGTGCTGTCGGTCTCGCGCCGCGCGTCCGGACATACACATTCCAAGCTCACCGAATGCCTGGTGCCCGACTTTCGGGAGCTGGCGGGCGTCGAGCCGCAGCTGGCGGGGTACGACGCCTGTTTCTACTGCGCTGGGGTGAGCTCGGTCGGCATGAAGGAGCCGGCGTACACCGCGATCACCTACGACACTCCGCTTGCCTTCGCGCAGACGCTGGCGCGCCTCAACCCCGGCATGGTCCTGGTCCACGTTTCGGGCGCCCACACGGACGGCAGCGAGCAGGGGAAGGTGATGTGGGCCCGGGTGAAAGGTAAAGCGGAGAATGCGCTGGCTCGCCTTCCTTTCAAGGCGGTCTACAACTTTCGCCCGTCGCTGATGAAGCCGGCGCCCGGCCAGAAGAACGTCAAGCGGAGCTACAAGGCGGCGCTGGTGCTCTACCCCTTGCTCTCCCTGTTCTTCCCGGGGCTGCCGCTGCGCCGGGTCGGCCTGGCCATGATCAACTGTGTGCGCTTCGGCGCGCCCCAGGGCGTGCTCGAGGCCAAGGACATCAAGGATCAGGCGGCGCGCTCGGCGGCGTGAGGCGGCCCTGCGCCCGTCTCGGGATCACGTTGGGCGGGGGTGGGAATTAAGCGGCGTGCGCTCGGCCCGTCGTGCTCCGCGGCGGCGCTTGGCGCGCGGACTTCGAACAGTTGGGAGGGGAGAGATGCGAAAAACGGGATTGTTGATGATGGCGGTAACGGGAATGCTGGTCGCGGGCGCAGGGTATGCATACGCGGGCGTCATCGACCACGAAACGTTCAAGGGCACGTTCGCCTTCGCGAACTTCTCAGTCGACACGGCGGAGACTTGCGCCGACGGGACAGCGGGGACGGTCAACACGTTCGTCAATGTCAGCGGCAGCGACTCACGGACGTCGTCGCGCCTGTTTCCCAGCGAGAGCCTCAACAGCGTCTCGGTGTCCGTCACGACCTCCGATAGCTGCACCGGGCTCTCCACCCTCACGTTCGGCCAGGTCAGCGGCGGCTTCGCCCCCTCGACGACGAGAACGGCGACGCTCAACGCGACCGTTCCGCTGGTCGACGACCTCGGCAACGGCGCCGGCACCGCGACGGTGGCGCTGACGTTGAAGCGCACGCTCGTCACCTCGGTCTTCAACGACCACACCAAGGAGATAGAGCTCGACACCGGAACGGGGACGCTGACCATCCAGGAACACGACAGCGGCAAATCGGCGGAGGCGACCGCCGCCGGCAGCCTGGTGGTGAACGGGGTTCAGTTCAGTGGTGGATTCACCAGCGCCGGCATCGTTCAGGACTCGAGCGGCTCCGTCGACATTCAGAAGAAGTAGCGCGACGCGGCGCTCAGGCGGCGCCGAGCTCGGCGATGATCTTCCCGAGCTGCGCGAGGTCGACGGGCTTGACCAGGTGATGGTCGAAGCCGGCGGCGCGCGAGCGGCGTACGTCGTCCTCGCGCCCGTAGCCGGTGAGCGCCACCAGCGCCGCGCGCGTGTGACCGGCCGCGCGCAGCCGCGCCGCGACCTCGTAGCCCGCCATCCCCGGCAGCCCGATGTCGAGCAGGATCAGGTCCGGCGGCGCGGCGGTCGCGGCGGCGAGCGCCGCCGGGCCGTCGTGGGCCAGCGCCACCTCGTGCCCCAGGATCTGCATGAGCTTGCCCACGCCCACCGCGGCGTCGACGTTGTCGTCGACCACCAGCACGCGCAGCGCGGCGCCCGCCCCCGCGCGCGCCGCCGGCGCCGGGGCCGCGGGCGACGGCCGCGCTTGCGGCGCGAGCGGCAGCCGCACGACCAGCTCGCTGCCGCGCCCCGGCCCCTCGCTGAACGCGCGCACCGACCCGCCGTGCATCTTCACCAGCGTCCGCACCAGCGTCAGCCCGATGCCGAGGCCCCCCTGCGCGCGATCGAGCGAGCGCGTCTCCTGAACGAACAGATCGAAGGCCCGCGTCAGGAGCTCCGGCGCCATCCCCAGGCCGTCGTCCCGCACCGAGACGACCGCCTCGCCGCCCTCGACGGCGGCGGTGACGGCGACGTGTCCGCCGGCGTCGGTGTACTTGGCGGCGTTGTTGATCAGGTTGGCGAACACCTGAACGAGGCGGGTGGGATCGGCGTCGAGCATCAGCGGCTGCGGCGCCAGCGCGAGCGACAGCGTGTGCCGCCTCTCGACGATCGCCGGACGGGTCGCCTCGACCGCCTGCTGCAAGAGGGCGTTGCCGTCCACGCGCTCCTCGTGCAGCTGGATCTTGCCCAGGCTCACGCGCGACACGTCGAGAAGGTCGTCGAGGAGGCGCTTCATGTGGTGTGCCTGCCGCGCGATGATCGCGTGGTACTCGCCGGCGAGCTCTGCTTGTCCCGGCCCCAGGTTCTGCAGGACCTCCACCCCGTTCAGGATGGGCGCCAGCGGGTTGCGCAGCTCGTGCGCCAGCATGCCCAGGAACTCGTCCTTGCGGCGGTCGGCCTCCTGCAGCTCGGCGAGCGCGCGCTCGCGCTCTCGCTCCAGGAGGCGCCGGTGCGTCAGATCGCTCAGCACCGCGACGGCGCCGTCGACGACCCCGGCCGCGTCGAGCGTGGGCGCCGCGATCACCTGGATGAACCGCGCGCCCGTGGCGTACGGGACCTCCAGCTCGCCCTGGATCGACTCGCCCGCCAGCACGCGCGTGAAGAACGGATCGAACACCAGGGCGGCCTCCGCGCCGACCACCTCGCTGAGGTGGATCCCCGCCAGCTCCTCGGGCCGCTTGCCGAAGCGCGCGGCGTAGCTCCTGTTGGCCCACACCAGCCGCCGCTCCCGGTCGTAGTGGGCGATGAAGGCGGGGGTCGACTCGACGACCAGCTCGAGCTGCGCGCGGGCGCGCCGGACCTCCCGCTCGGCCCGCTTGCGCTCGGTGATGTCCTGGCAGGTGCCGTACGCGCGCGTGGACCGGCCGTCGGGCGCGCGCTCGAAGTGGAGCCAGGCGTGGAGCACCCGCACGCTCCCGTCGGGGCGGACGATCCGGTACTCCGTCTCGAACGGCGCCAGGCGCGCGATGCTGCGCGCCGTCCGCGCCGTCAGCGGCTCGCCGTCGGCGGGGTGGACCCGCGCGCGGAACCGCGCCAGGCTGGCCGGGGTGCCGGGCGCGTAGCCGAGCAGGCGGTACGTCTCGGCCGACCAGAGCGAGCTCCCCGGAACCTCCTTCAGCCCCGCGTCGAAGGTCACCTCCCAGCTTCCCACCTGCGCGGACGCCTCCGCCTGCTCCAGCATCCGCTCGCTCCGCCGCAAGGCGGTCTCGACGCCCTTCATCTCGCTGATGTCGGACACCAGCACGCCCAGGCCCTGCACCCGCGCGCCGGCGTCGCGGTGGGGAACGTAGGACGCCCGCACGACGTGCTCGGTGCCGTCCTTGAAGAGGGCGGTGTTGTCGAAGGCGACCTCCTCGCCGGCCAGCGCCCGCTCGACGTACGGTCGAACGCTGCTCCACGCCGCGGCGTCGAGCACCTCGCTCAGGTGCCGCCCCACGATCGCCTCCAGGGGGCGGCCGAACCAGCGGGCGTAGCCCTCGTTGACCCAGACGTAGCGCATGTTCGCGTCGACGTACCCGAGCAGCGCGGGCACGGCGTTGGCCGCGAACGCCGCCCGCTCGGCGCCCTCGCGCGCGAGGTTGTCGGCTGCCGTGAGAGGCGTCACGCGCGCGACTTTCGCGCGTCGGATGCCGGACCGCAACCGCGGGGGCGCCCCAGGTGCTGGGGCCGCTGCTCGAGAAGCGGGGAAGAGCGGGCGGTCGTGTTCCCGCCATTCGGGACGACGGAGCGGGGAGCAGCTTCCGGCGCGCGAGCGCTCAGAACTGGAACCGCGAGAGGTACAGCGTCGCGCCGTCGATGACGTCGACCCCGGGGCCGGGCTCCATGTCGGACATGGAGTTGCCGTTGGACCCGGTCACCACGAAGACATTCCCCGACGAGACCACCGTCCCCGCAATCTCCCCGCTGCTGAACGTCCAGGCTGCCGTGCCGTCGGCGTCGAGCTTGGTGACGTAGACGTCGGCCTGCGTGCCGACCGGCGCTCCGTACTGTCCCAATCCGATGACGCCCCCGTCGGGCGCGCCCGCGACGGCGTCGACCTCGCCGTCGGCGATCGTCCGATCCCAGAGGTAGCTCCCGTCGAACGCCACCGCCAGGATGAACCCGCCGGCTATCGGCGTGCCCGCCAAGCGCGTGACCATGCCGGACCCGGGATCGAGGTCCGGGAACCCCCAGGCGCCCCCGCCGATGTAGACCGAACCGTTCGGACCGGCGGCGATCGACCGCGGCCACATCAGCGAGTTCACGCCGCCGATCCCCCAGTACCCGCGCGGGGTGCCGTCCGGCCCGTAAGCGGCGAAGGCGACCACGCCGGAATTTCCCTCGGCCGGGGGCAGACAGACGCCGTAGTCAGTCTGGCCGCCCAGGACCCAGATCTCGCCGTCGGTGGCGACCGCGATCGCGCCCGGCATCGGCACGCAGGCGCCCCCGTCGTTCGTCTGAACCCAGCCGAGCTCCCCGTCCGGCGTCAACTTCACGAGCGCGGCGGCGTCGGCCGCCTCGCCGGTGTCGCCGCCGCCGGTGACCCGGGAGGTGTGCACCCGGGTACCGGGCCCCAGATCGAAGTCCACGTCCCCGGAGTACCACCCGGCCACGTAGATGGCGCCGGTCCCGTCGATCGCCACGCCCGCCGTGTTGCTGGCCGAGTCGAAGCTCTGCTGGGCGAGCGTCCCTCCCCAGACGAAGGACCCGTCGCCGGCCAGCTTGACCACGAACGCCTCGCTGAATTGCGCCAAGGCCATCGTCTGGTGGGACTGGACGCCGGCCCCGGGATCCAGGTCGATGGTGCCCTGATAGTCCCCCACCGCCACCACGCCGCCGTCAGCCGTCGCCGCCAGGCCGGTGATGAGCGTGCTCTCGCCCGTGGCCGGGAACGCCTGGGTCCAGGCGTAGCTCCCGTCGGCGTTGAACTTGGTGATGAACCCGTAGTCGTCGCCGGGCGTGGTGACCCGGACGTCCGGCGCCGCCGGGGTGCCGAAGCTGACCGTCCCCTGGAAGATTCCGCCGAAGAAGATCGATCCGTCGGGGCCGATCGCCGCCGCCGCAGAGGCGTAGCGGATCGTCACGTACCCGACCGATCCGAGGTACATGGGCAGGCAGCTCGCGCCCGTCGCGATGACCGTCTCGCAGTCCGGCCAGCCGTGGTCGCAGTTCGCGTACCCGACCGCGCAGGCGGCGCTGGTGCAGCCGTTGGCGCTGCGGCAGGTGAGGAGCGTGTTCGCGATCGTGCAGGCCGGGTCGCCGCAGAACGCGCAGTCGGTGGCGGTGCCGAGCGGGGTTTCGCAGCCGGGGGCGGAGGTGCAGTCGGCGTAGCTGACGTCGGGGCAGATGGTGGGGGTGGTCGCGGCGTCGGGCGGGGAGGCGTCGCGGGCCTCGGGCCGAGAAGCATCGCGGGCATCGGGCGGCGGTGGCGACGCGTCGCGGGCGTCGGATGACGGCGGTGAACCGTCGTGGGCGTTGGGCCGAGAAGCGTCGCGGACGTCGGCGCCGGAAGCGTCGCGCGCGCCCGAATCGGCCCCGCCGAGCGTGACGCCGTTCCCGAGCTGCCCACCTCCGCACCCCAGCGCGGCCAGGAAACACCCGCCGAGCGCGACCCGGAACAACGCCCCACACCGCACCCGGGCCGCCATCCGACAGTCGTAGCGCGGATCACCGATCCTCGCCAGCGCCGCGCTCTCGCGGACCGATCTGGGTGTCGCGGGCGCGGCCCTGGGCGGCACGTCGTTCGTCACCGGGGCCGCCCTGCTGCCCGTGGGCCTGGCGAAGGAGAGCCACGACCTGACGCCCGCCGACCCGTGGAGGCGCGTCAGCGGGCGTGGTGGAGCAAGAGCGTCGCGAGGCCGCCGAGCGCCGCCAGCACGCCGAGCGCGTAGCCGCCCATCAGCGCCAGGGGATGGCGGTTGGCGCCGCGCGACGCCCCGTCGAGGATCCGCTGCGTGAAGGTGATGGGACACTCGACGGGCGCCTTGCCGTCGCGCACCAGCTCGAGCCGCTCGCGCATCGCCGTCACCGACGGGTAGCGCCGCGCCGGATCGTGGGCCAGCCCGTGCCGCACGAAGTGCCCGTACGCCGCCGGCGCGCCCGCGCGGCTGAAGTCGGCCAGCACGGGCGACTTCGAGAGGTCGTCGCGGACCGCCGCCTCCAGCATCTGCGGCAACGTCTTCTGCTCTCCGCGCGGATGGCGCAGCGCCAGGAACTCGTAGAAGGTCAACGCCAGGCTGTAGACGTCGCTGCGCGCGTCCATCGCCTCGAGCCGCCCGGCCGCTTGCTCGGGCGCCATGTAGGCCGGCGTCCCCAGCAACGCGCCCGGCGCCTCGACGGCGCCGTCGCGCCGGGCGATCCCCCAGTCCATGATCACCACCTCGCCGAGCGAGCCGATCATGATGTTCGCCGGTTTCAGGTCGCGGTGCAGGATCTGGAGGGCGTGCGCGTGCTCGACGCCGCGCAAGATCTCGTTGCAGATCTGCAGCCGATACTCGGGCGTGTACCTGCGCATCGTGGCCGCGTCGCCCGCGCGCAACTTGGCGATCACCGCCTCCAGCGTCTCGCCCTCGACGTACTTCATGACGAAGTAGTACCGCCCGTCGCCGTCGACGCCGACGTCATGGATGGGGACGATGTTGGGATGCTCGAGCTGCCCGACGGTGCGGATCTCCTCGGCGAAGCGCAGGACCGCATCGTCGCTCACCACCTCGGGCAGGAGGCGCTTCACCGCCACCGGCCGATCGATGTCCTGATCGCGCGCCAGCGTCACCTCGGCCTGGCCGCCCGCGCCGAGCGGCCGCACCGCCTCGTAGCGAGGCTTGCCCGCCAGCACCAGCCGGGCCACCCCCTCGCCGTGCGCCACGCGCGGGAGCACGGTCGAGCGCCCTCCCTGGCCGGGCGGCCGGGTGAGCGTCGTCGGCGCCGGGGTGGGCGGAGCGGCGTACGTCGCGGCCAGCGCGATTGGGGTCTTCTTGGCCGGGCGCTCGGAGTAGGCGCGCGTGGCCGCCGGCGAAGCGTTCGAACCGTTGCGCTCACTCATGTTCCCTCCCTGCGGCGGCGCCCGGTGCGCGGCACCGGGTGGGAGGGGGGTATCGGCAGGTGGGGAGCGGGGCCTGAGGGCGAGGGCAAGTCAGCGAGAACACGGCCGACGCGCAGGAGTGGCGCTGACTGGGCCGGTGCCATGGGTGTCCCGGGAACCTCACGCGTTCCGGTCGCCGACTCTCGAGCTGGTCCCCTCGTTTGGACGATCCACGGGACGCGGGCATGGAAGAGGCGTGGGCGGCCGAGATCGGCGTGGTGCCCGCCGGCCGCCGGCGGATGCTGACGGGTGATCCCACCGTGGGACCATCTGGCCTGCTCCCAAAATGGGAGCAGGTTAAGATAGCTGAAAGGGAACCGGATGCGCGTCGTGAGCCGTGGAACGCTGCGGGCCTTCTGGCGGACGCATCCCGACGCCGAGGGCCCCCTCAAGGCGTGGTTCGCCGAGGTAAGCAGGGAAACGTGGAACGCCATGGTCGACATCAAGAGGCACTACGCGACGGCCAGTATGGTCGACAACGAGAGGGTCGTCTTCAACATCGGGGGCAACAAGTACCGCCTGGCCGTCAAGCTGTGGTTTGGTGTCGGGGGCAGCGGATGGAATGGTGCGCGGGGCGCCGTTTGCCTTGGGAGCGGGCGGGTGCGATTTTGCAGTCGCGCCGGTCAGGCGATCGACCAGTACGGACTTCTCCTTCCCGGCGACGTCCAGGCCAAGCGCACGGCAGATATCCCTAAGGCGGTCGCGCGGGAAGCCACCCAAGATGCCGGCCAGCCCGGCGCGCTTCGAGGAGGCGACCGCGTCGATCAACTGGTCCTTCACCCGCCGATCCGCCACCGGCAGCTCGAACCGTTCCGCGACCCCGACAAGTTCGTCACGAGAGAGCTGCCCTAAAACGTCTCGCTTCGATGGCATTGAGCGCCACAGAGTACGATTCTGGCCGAGCACCGACAAGCGCTGGATGCGACGACGTTGCGGTTCTTCCGGGAACACGCTTCAGGGGGCCCGGACTTGCCTACACTTTGTCTCGTGTATCCTAGACACGTTTGTCTCGTGTACCCTAGGAGCATCTCCGATGCCCGCACGCGGTGGATTCTTGGTGTGCGCAACGCCGATCTCCATCGTCGTTGGACTCGTGATCGGGTGCTTCTCGCCCGGGGTTCGGGCGCACACGACGATGACTCTAGGTAACAACTCTCCGGCGGTATCCGGCGCAACTACCGTCAACATCACCTACGTAGACTCTGACGGAACCGAGAGGCAGGTGATCCAGCTCAGCCAAGACGTCGCCGCGAGCCGCGAAGCGCTCGAGAAGCTCCTCCCATCGCTCGGAGATCTCGTCGATTCGAGACTGAATCAGATCGTCGCCCGGGAACGCAAAGAAAAGCGTGCCCAGGCAGAAATCGAGAACCATCTCAAACGGGAACTGTTGACTCAGCTCGCGTCGATGACCGACGCCCTACAACAACTCACGCCAGAGAACGTCGCACTCAACCTTCGCGCCGAGTTTTTGAAGTCGGCCACTGAGCTTTCTACGGAGATGCAGATCGTCGCCGAGGCACGCTGCTCTGAAGGTGATACGTGCGCCAGCCTCACTCACATCGGTTCGACTCCAGCGGTTCGAATCGATATCTCCGGCAAGTTGCACGAGAGCCTAGCCGGCGGCGTTCTCGATCTCGATACCGTCTCATTTCGGTGCCTCGATGCGGACACGCCTCACGAACCTGCAGTCGTGCAGGCCATGGCAGAACCCGTGTCTCGTTATCCGGGACTGGCCAGCCTGATCATCAGGCGCGAGGGTAATCGCAACGCGAACCTTCGGGCCAGTCTGACCTTTACACCGCGGTGGCAATGTTCCGATCTAGAGGTAACTGCGACGACAATCAGTCCGACGGGGGCAGCCGGTACCGTATCGACGCACCTAAAGGTCGTCGCAGAGGACGTGTGGGTCGGTGACACACTTGGAATGATCAAGGAGGCGTCGTGGGAATTGAGCGAGCGCCGACTGTTG
>Ga0134126_10011486_pt1 | contig 11185 bp, 9 predicted proteins | sample KB31752_FD_96881 | JGI IMG/M metagenome (GOLD analysis project Ga0134126, IMG submission 96881) | Terrestrial soil microbial communities with excess Nitrogen fertilizer from Kellogg Biological Station, Michigan, USA - KB3-175-2 | ecosystem: Environmental > Terrestrial > Soil > Unclassified ... | reverse complement strand
TCTCCGGCCGGCAAGGACCTCTACGAGGCTCTTGATCGCTGGCTTTATCGGTTGCCCGGCGGCCTCGTCATTTCAAATCTGGGCGCCTGTGCGATCTTTGCGGCGCTCACCGGATCGTCGCCGGCCTGCTGCGCGGCCATCGGCAAAATGGGTATCCCGGAAATGCGTCGGCGCGGTTATCCCGACGACGTCGCCACCGGCTCGATCTGCGCCGGTGGAACGCTTGGCATCCTGATCCCGCCGTCCATTACCTTCATTCTCTACGGCATCGCGACCGAGACTTCGATCGGCCGGCTTTTTATTGCCGGCGTCCTGCCCGGTCTGATGCTGACCGGTCTGTTCATTGTATGGACGATATTCATTATCTGGAAGCGCGGCTTTCGCTCACACGCAATCGATTTCCGCTATTCCTGGAAAGAAAAATTCCAGTCAATTCCCAAGATTGCGCCGTTCATCGCGATCATTTTCGGAGTCATGTATTCGCTCTACGGCGGCGTTGCGACTCCGTCGGAGGCTGCGGGTGTTGGCGCCGCGCTTTGCCTGTTTATGGCAATCATCATTTACCGCTTGTGGAGCCGCGAACAGGTTTGGTTGATCCTTCGGGATACCATGCGGGAATCGGTGATGATCCTTACCATCATCGCAACCGCTGTTTTGTTCGGCTACATGCTCACGTCGCTCTATCTCACCCAGACACTGGCGCAGGCGATTGCGGACGCGCACTTCAATCGCTGGGTGCTGATGCTCATGATCAATCTATTTCTGCTGGTGTGCGGTTTCTTCATCCCGCCGGCCGCCATCATCCTGATGACCAGCCCGATTTTGTTGCCCATCATTACGGCGGCGGGATTTGATCCGGTTTGGTTCGGGGTGATTCTGACCATCAATATGGAAATCGGGCTGATTCATCCGCCCGTCGGCCTCAATATATACATTGTTAACGCCATCGCGCCGGACGTGCCGCTCGCCAAGGTTATGTGGGGTACAATGCCTTACGTAATATGCATGATGCTGGCGATCATCATCTTGTGCATCTTTCCTGAAATTGCCACATGGTTGCCTAATCATCTGATGGGTGCTGCCTTAGGGACTAAATGAATACGTCGTTCTTCGGGGAACTGCTGCAAACGATCTCGGAGCGCGGCCGTGCGCTGCTCGCCCGCGACCGGCGTGGTGACGCGTCCGCACGGTCCGAGAATCTTGTCGAACTCTGTGAAGACCTGCTGTCGGGGCGCGGAGAGGCGTCAGGTGTTGCGCTCGCGCGCGAAATCCTCGCCCAATATGTGACTTTAACGACCGGCCCGCGTATCGCGTTTTTCGAGGCCTTGGCGCAACGCTTCAGCATTGATTCCGCGCACCTAGAGCAGGCGATTGCTGTCTGGCGTAAAGCCCCCTCAGATTCCACCGCTGCCGAGGTTCATTCCGCTTCCGAGCCTCGCCGGCAGGAACTGTTTCGCCGGCTCAATCTTGCGCCTGGGGGCACTGCGGCGCTTGTGCGGATGCGTGAGCAATTGATGGACTCTCTTGATCATCGTGAAGATCTGCGTGCAGTGGATGACGACTTTATCCATTTGTTCTCGTCCTGGTTCAACCGCGGGTTTCTGGTGCTGCGTCGGATTGATTGGTCGACCCCGGCGATCATTCTCGAAAAAATCATCCGGTACGAAGCAGTGCACGAAATTCACGATTGGGAAGATCTGCGTCGCCGTATCGACCCACCGGATCGGCGCTGTTACGCATTTTTTCACCCTGCGCTCATCGACGAGCCTCTGATTTTTGTTGAGGTCGCACTCACGCGCGAAATTCCAGACGCCATCGCGCCGATCCTCGGCAAGGAACGCGAAATCGTGGATGCGGACAAAACTCGGACCGCAACCTTCTATTCGATTTCGAATTGCCAGCGTGGGCTCGCCGGAGTGTCGTTCGGTAACTTCCTGATCAAGCAGGTCGTCGAGGAAATCAGGCGCGAGATGCCAAGGCTTTCGACATTCGTCACTCTATCGCCGGTAACCAGCTTCGCCCATTGGCTCAAGCGTGAACGCGAAGACGATAAATCCGCGGCGCTCTCTGATGCCGACAAGGCCACGTTGGCCGCGCTCGATCAGCCGGGGTGGTGGCGTAACGACGAAGTCGCGGCGGCGATCAAGGACACGCTTATGCGAGCGGCGGGTTGGTATTATCTGAGGGCGCGCAACCAGCGTGGTTTGCCGGTTGACGCTGTCGCCCGTTTTCATCTCGGCAACGGCGCGCGGCTTGAGCGCATTAACTGGCTCGCCGACACTTCGGATCGGGCAATGGCGCAGGCGCATGGCCTGATGGTGAATTTTCTCTACGATCTCGACGAAATCGAGAAAAACCACGAGACCTATGCAGAAGGCCGCACCGTTGTGGCGTCGGGTGTCGTGCAGCGTTTGCTGCGGCCGCCCCTCGAACTGGTACCCATCGCGGGCTAAGACAACGGCTAGGACTTGCCGTACACGGGCACGATCGCACCGCGAGTCACACGGTTGTCCGGCGAAGCCAGAAACAAGATCGTCGCCGCGACTTCCTCAACTTTTGGCCAGGCACCATAGTCGGCTTTAGGCATCGCCTTGCGATTGGCAGCGGTATCCATGATCGAGGGGGCGACGGCGTTTACGAGAATGCCATCTTTTGCGACCTCTTCGGCGAGCGCTGCAGTCAGCGCTCCGACGCCGGCCTTGGCGGCCGTATAGGCCGTCATTCGGGCTCCGCTCCGCCATTCCAGTGCAGGTCGCGCGGCGACGTTGACGATTCGTCCGCCACCCATCGACAGCATGGACTTCACCGCAGCGCGGCAGCAAAGGAAGCAGGATGTCAGGTTGCCGTCGATCTGCGCCATGAACGCATTTTTGTCGATTTCCGCGATGCGGCCTGCCGCGAAACCGCCCGCGATGTGGATTGAAGCCCAGAGCGAAAGAGGTGCCTTGACGCTCGAATAAACCTTTGTCACTTCGGCTTCATCGGCAAGATCAGCCACCTTGACCAGGCTCACTTGCGGCTGACTTCGGTAGGGAAATCGCTCCGCCTCACCGTCATGAATATACGGTACGGTGCAGCTTGCCCCCGCTTGCAACAAGGCGCTCACGACGGCTGTTCCAAGTCCACCGGTGCCGCCCGTGACGACTGCATGTTTTCCCGAAAAATCCACTATCTTATCCTTCCGGATGATGCAGTTCGAAAACGGACTTCGCCTCAGAAAATCGAGCCGCTCAACCCCGCCCACGTTTTACGCGCGTCGGCAACACCTGAAACTCGATCCAGTTCGCTACCTCGCTGACACGCAGTTTCTTGTTGAGCACATTTTTGCTCACGCCGTGCCGCCATGCCAACCGCTTGCAGCCTGGATCGCGATCAAGCGTGTCGAGGTCATGTGCAAAGGTGTCGATGTCCGCGGTGTCGGCGAAAAAGCCTTCCTCAATCAACCGGGCGCCGATGCGCCGCACGATGGCGGCGACCTCACGCAGCGGATATTCTGGATGATATTGTACCGCCCATGCGACCGAGCCGTTGGTACGGATTTCTGCGCTCTGCACATCGGATACGGCATTTGTCGCGAGTACAGTCGTACCCGGAGCAACCGCTTCGACCTCGTCGAGATGCACCGTCGGCGCATTGAACACGTCGAGCTTGCCGACATACATGGGGTGCTTGCGTCCGGCCTCCGTCAAACGGATGCCTCGACCGAAACCGATTTCGCGTCCTTTTGGATTCTTCCGGACGCTGCCGCCGGCTGCGGCCGTGATGACCTGGAGACCCCAGCACGATCCGAAGAGCGGCGTGCCGGTTTCGAGCACCGCCCGTACGAGTTCGATTTGGCGCGTCACTTCCGGACCGGCGTTATAGACATGCAGCCCTGAGCCGGTGATGGCGATGCCGTCATACCCCTCAAGCGACGCACCCTCGGGTAACAAGGCAGCCGGATCACCGGGATAGCAAATGTCGACCTCCGCACCCGGGAGAAGTTCCCGCAACAGATCGGAATAGCCTTTGCTCGCGACGGTGCCGCCGACGCCCACGTGCTCGGCCATGGTCTGCGGTGAATTGCCTTCGATGACGAGCAGGCGAGGCGAGGGCATCTGGGATCAGAGTTGTTGTTCCGGGGCGCGTGCGGCCGGGACGTGGGGGCGCCAGATCACTGGATATGGCTGGGCGGCAGCGATTTTGCAATCGCATTGGGGTTTGGCGCTCAAATTCGAAGTTAATACATTCCTTTTTCTTGAGTGTGTTGCATAAGCCGCCCATTCTTCAACTCAAAGCGAATCAACGCGCAATGGCCGACTTCGACCTCGCCATCATAGGCGGCGGCATCAATGGAACGGGGCTTGCCCGGGATGCTGCGGGCCGCGGCGTCCGTGTGCTGCTTGTCGAAATGAACGATCTTGCTTCAGGCACATCCTCGGCCTCGAGCAAATTGGTCCATGGCGGTTTGCGCTATCTCGAGCATGGCGCATTTCGCCTCGTTCGTGAGGCGCTGGGTGAACGCGAAGTACTTTTGCGCATGGCACCGCATCTGGTCCGGCCAATGCGTTTCCTGTTGCCGCCGCTGCCGGGTTTGCGATCGCCGCTGTTTTTGCGTTTCGGATTGATCCTTTATGACTTGCTGGGTGCGCGTAAATTATTGCCGGCATCCCGGACGGTCGATCTGACCCACTATGTGGCTGGCCATCCGCTCAAGCGGGAATTCAGCTATGGGTTCGAGTACTCCGACTGCCGCGTCGATGATTCACGAATGGTCGTGCTAAATGCGGTCGATGCCGCCGAACATGGCGCGGACATTCGAACACGTACGCGCTGCACGCGCGCGGAGCGGCGTGACGACTGGGAATTGGTGCTCAATGCCAGAGGACGCCGCGACGTGAAGACAGCGCGTGTACTGGTCAATGCCGCAGGTCCCTGGATTGGAGAGGTGGCGGACACGATCATTCGATTACCGTTGCCGCGCCCGGTCAGGCTCATCAAGGGCAGCCATATCGTGATCCGCCGGCACTTCGAGCTTGATTGCGGATATATCCTGGAGGCGCCGGACCGGAGGGTGGTCTTCGTTTTGCCGTTTGGCGAGGAATTCACCCTGATCGGAACCACCGATGAAAATTTTGTTGGCGATCTCAACTCGCCCGCACCCGAACCGCGTGAAATCACCTATCTTTGCGACATTGTTAATCGCTACTTCCGCGATGTCGTGACGCCTGATGAATTGGTGTGGTCGTTTTCCGGGGTGCGCGCGCTCTACGATGACGGTGCCGATCGACCGGAGGATGTGACCCGCGACTATGAGCTCGTCCTTGATCATCGCGCAGGCGAAGCCCCGTTGCTCACCATCTATGGGGGAAAAATTACGACGCATCGAAAATTGGCAGAGGCTGTAATGGCTCAGATAGGCCATTTTTTCGGCGCCCGCCCGCCCTGGACGGCGGGATCGCGGCTCCCGGGCGGTGAGTTTCAACCCGGGGAATTCGAGATACAGGTGAGCGAACTGATGCGGCGGTGGCCTTTTCTTGCGCAAACGCATGCCCGGCGGCTGTTGCAGGCCTATGGGCTGCGCGCCGAACGGATTCTCGTCGACGCACGAAGCATGGGTGACCTGGGTCAGCGGTTTGCCGGCGACCTCACGGAAGCCGAGGTCCGCTACCTGATTAAGAATGAGTGGGCACAAAGTGCCGACGATGTGCTCTGGCGACGGAGCAAATTGGGGTTGAAGGCGACGGCGTATGAGACGGCGGCGCTGGATGGCATGATTGCGTCATTGGGCGTGGCGGGTCGTTGCCAATGACTCGGTCACACTGTCAAAGTTCAATAGCATAACCAAATTTTCTACGCTGGCGCGGGCAGCGCCATGGAGCTTTCCTTTGCCGGCCGCTCTCATTGCAATCGATCAGGGGACGACGTCGACGCGTGCCATCGCATTCGACGCGATGCTGCGACCACTTGCGACCGCGCAACGGGAGCTGCGCCAAATTTACCCGGCGCCGGGCGAAGTCGAGCATGACCCTGAAGAAATCTGGACCGCGGTCATTGACACGATGCGCGGGGTCATAGCGCAGGCGCGCATTGGTGCAAATGATGTTGCCGGGATCGGCATCACCAACCAGCGCGAAACTGTCGTGATCTGGGATCGCGAAACAGGAAAGCCGATCCATAATGCAATCGTCTGGCAAGACCGGCGCACGGCCACAGATTGCGATGCGCTGCGGCGCGCAGGGCACGAAGCAGAGATCACGCGAAAGACCGGACTTCTGCTCGATCCGTACTTTTCCGCCACCAAAATCGCCTGGCTGCTCGACCACGTTGAGGGTGCCCGTGCGGCTGCCGACGCAGGAAAACTCGCATTCGGGACTATTGATTGCTTTTTACTGTGGCGGTTGACCGGCGGTACGGCGCACCTCACCGACGCAACGAATGCGGCGCGTACGCTGCTGTTCGACATCGGCAAAGGCGCGTGGGACGAAGATCTCTGCCGTCTATTGCGTGTGCCAATGCGGCTATTTCCGCAGGTGCGCGACTGTGCCGGCCGATTTGGCGAGACCACCCCCGACCTGTTCGGTAGCGCCATTGGTATCCTTGGTATTGCGGGTGATCAGCAGGCGGCGACTGTGGGACAGGGCTGTTTCGAGCCCGGAATGGTGAAATCGACCTACGGCACCGGCTGTTTTGCATTGCTCAATACGGGAGGCGAGCGCGTCAGCTCGCGTCATCGGCTTCTCACGACCATCGCCTATCAGCTCGACGGCAAGCGGACTTATGCGCTGGAAGGCGCGATTTTCGTCGCGGGGGCGGCCGTCCAGTGGTTGCGCGACGGGCTCAAGCTCATTGCCGCATCATCCGACGTCGGGGCACTGGCGCAGCAGGCTAGTCCTGCCGAGGCGGTTTATTTCGTTCCCGCGTTTGTCGGTCTCGGGGCGCCTTATTGGGACCCGGACGCGCGCGGTGCCATCTACGGCCTCACGCGCAATTCGGGGGCGCCGGAAATCGCACGCGCGGTCCTCGAAGCAGTTGGCTATCAGACTCGCGACCTGCTGGAGGCGATGCACGCCGATTGGCCCGCATCGCGCTCCTCCGGCACGGTATTGCGCGTCGACGGTGGTATGGCCGCCAGCGATCCAACCATGCAGTTTCTTGCCGACATGCTTGGGTGTCCGGTCGATCGCCCCGCGCAACTGGAGTCGACGGCGGTCGGGGCAGCTTATCTGGCGGGGCGTACGGCAGGGCTTTGTCCCGATCTCGATGGATTTGCCGCGCGATGGCGACTCGACCGCCGCTTCGAACCGCGAATGAACCCCGAAACGCGGGATCGCAAGTATGCCGGCTGGAGGCTGGCCGTGAAGCGAACGTTGACGAATTGACGACGCCTCTTGATGGCCCTCTTGTGCGCGGCGATTGATGGTGCCGGGTTGAGTGTGTCGTTGCGCCCCGCTAGCGTCGTCGCAACGGGGAATCGATGACGGACGCCGGCGCAAAAGTGCAAAACAGAACGGACGAGAATCGAACCGTCGTTCGTTTTGAGGCGGTGAGCAAGCGTTTCGGCCAGGTCAATGCGGTCGATGCACTCACGCTCGATATCAGACAAGGAGAATTCTTTGCGCTGCTTGGACCGTCCGGGTGCGGCAAGACGACACTGCTTCGGATGCTTGCGGGTTTTGAAGCGCCAAGTGACGGACGCATCCTTCTCGACGGCGAGGACATCGCGGATATGCCGCCGCACCGGCGCCCCATCAACATGATGTTTCAAAGCTACGCATTGTTTCCGCACCTAACGGTCGCGGGGAATATCGCGTTCGGACTGCGACAGGAACATGCAAGCCGCGCGGAGATCGCGGATCGGGTGGCGGAGATGCTGGCGCTGACGCGGCTGCAGGGCTTCGACGCGCGGAATATCGGGCAACTTTCGGGCGGCCAGCGTCAGCGCGTGGCACTGGCGAGGTCGCTCATCAAGCGCCCGCGCGTACTTCTGCTCGATGAGCCGCTCGCCGCTCTCGATAAAAAATTGCGATCGGAAACCCAATTCGAGCTGATGGAATTGCAACGTAAACTCGGCACGACTTTCGTCATCGTTACCCACGACCAGGAGGAGGCGATGATCGTTGCCGACCGCATGGGCCTCATGCACCAGGGCCAGCTGATGCAGGTGGCGAGCCCGCCGGAAATTTACGAGAGGCCTAACTCACGCTGGGTCGCCGATTTCATCGGCGAGGTGACCACGATTGAGGGCCGAGTTGCGGCGGACGGGGCGATGGACAGCGCCCTGGGACGGCTGGACCTACCCACCGGCTCGGATTTGAGGATCAAGGAAAGCGTATGGCTCGCTTTGCGCCCGGAAAAGATCAAAATGAGTGGTGATCGGCCAAAAGACGGAACCAACGCATTGGCTGGAACAGTTTATGAAATTGGCTACCGCGGCGACATTTCGATCTGCAAAATCCGGCTTTCGGACAGGTCGTTCATGAAGGTCGCGCTGCCAAATGCGAGCGTGCAAAAAAAGCCCCTCTTTACGGTGAACGATTTGGTGTGGCTTTCATGGCCTGCTGAAGCAGGCGTGGTGCTGACGAGATAAGCAAATGCGCCCGGATCGACAAAATCGCGCGTGGCCCGTCATATCGGCACCGTATCTTTGGTTGGCCGTTTTCTTTCTCGCCCCGTTTGTCATTGTTCTGAAAATCAGCCTGTCGCAGACAGTGCTCGCTCAGCCGCCTTATTCTCCGGTATTCAACATTGCCGGCGGCTGGACTGGGCTGGCGGCATTTTTCGGCAACCTGTCTTTCGATTCGTATCGATTACTGTCGACCGACTTGATCTACCTCATCGCTTATCTCAAGAGCCTGGAGGTGGGCGCTGTTTCCACGATAATTCTTTTCATAATCGGCTATCCGATTGCCTACGGCATCGCGCGCTCGCCACGGTCCTGGCAACCTCTTCTGGTCATGGCCGTTGTTTTGCCGTTTTGGACGTCGTTTTTGATTCGTGTTTACGCATGGATCAACATCCTGCAACGCGATGGATTGCTCAATGACATCCTGCTGCGGATTCATATTGTCGATTCACCCGTCGCATGGCTGTCGTCCGATACCGCGATCTATATCGGCGTCGTCTATTCGTACCTCCCGTTCATGGTGCTGCCGCTTTACACGACGCTGGAAAAAATTGACGAAACGTTGCTGGAAGCGGCAGCCGACCTTGGCTGCCCACGCTGGAAAGCATTCTGGCTGGTCACATTTCCGCTGTCGCTTCCCGGCGTTGCGGCCGGTGCATTGCTCTGCTTCATCCCAATCGTCGGCGAATACGTAATCCCCGATCTGCTCGGCGGTTCAGAATCGCAAATGATTGGGCAGACGCTGTGGACCGAATTCTTTTCCAACCGCGACTGGCCTGTCGCCTCAGCAATCGCGATGGCGCTGCTCGGGCTGCTGCTGATTCCCATCCTGCTTTATGAACGCCTTCAACAGCGGACTGTCGATGGAGGGCGTCGGTGAAACGTGGTGTATCCGCATTCAATGTGCTCTCTGTCGCCATCGGCCTGGCGTTCCTCTATTTGCCGATCGTTGTTCTGGTGACGTATTCATTCAACGGCTCACGTCTTGTAACGGTCTGGGGTGGGTGGTCGCTCGCCTGGTATGAGGAACTTCTGCACGATCGCGCGATCCTCGAGGCGGCCTGGACCAGCCTGCGGGTTGCCGTTGTTTCGGCGAGTGCGGCCACCATACTTGGCACGCTTGGCGCGGTCGTCCTGGTTCGCGTCGGCGATTTTCGCGGTCGGCTGTTGTTCTCGGGAATGGTCTACGCGCCGTTGGTTATGCCCGAGGTGATAACCGGGCTCTCGTTACTTTTACTTTTCGTCGCGCTCGATGTGGACCGCGGTTTCTGGACCATCGCCGTTGCTCACACGACGCTTACGATGTGCTTTGTCACGATAGTCGTGCAGGCGCGCCTGATTGGGTTGGATCAAAGCCTTGAAGAGGCGGCAATGGATCTCGGTTGTCCTCCGTTCAAGACATTTCTGACGATCACGCTGCCGCTGATCGCACCGGCGATCGCGGCTGGCTGGATGCTTGCTTTCTCGCTGTCGCTTGATGACCTCGTGATCGCGAGCTTCACCACGGGGCCAGGCGCCACGACGCTCCCGATCCGGATCTATTCGGAAGTGCGGCTCGGCGTGAAACCGGAAATCAATGCAATATGCACAATCATGATTGCGGTAGTTGCGCTCGGCACCATCGTGTCGTCATTGATCGCAAAGCGAGACGCGAGCGGGCACGACCCTCTCAATTTGGCGCAATGATATCGTCCAATGCGCGCCCACGTTCGGGAATATTTGCTAGTCGGGGCTGCTCTTGCCCGGAGGCCTAAACAAGAAGGCCACGAACCAGATTGGAACGATCACGATCGAGCCGAGCAACACATTCGGCCAAGCCCAGGCAATGCCCCGCCTCGCATAATCCTCCAGGCGTTCGGTCGAAAGCCCCAGCTCGCGCATGATCTGGTCGGCGGTAATTCCAAAATGGGCGAGGATGGTGCCGACCACCAGCGAGGCGACGGCAACCTTGACCAAGGTGCGAAAGAGAGGATTTAGCATCCGCGATCCATCGCGCCGGCCCATGCCGGCAGGTGATTCGTCACCTGCGGGATCATAGTCGAAGCCCGGCTTGCCGGCACGTACGCCCGATCGAGTTTATTCGGGCTTTTTTGTCCCGTCCGGCGCAGCGGATTGGTCCGTCGCGGGTAGGGTACCCGAGGCCGGCGTGCTGCCGGTCAGCCGTTCAATCGCAGATCGCACGGAGTCACGGTTGTGCCGCTCGCGGACGGCATTGAGCAGCGGAGCAGCGGCGCCGGAGCGGCGTATCAGTGCCTCCGGGTCGGGAAGCATGATAGGGTCATCCCACGAACCCTGGACAATAAATGGAAGCTCGAAAGGAGCGGCACCGGGCTTGAGCGGAGTCGCCAGGGAGGCAGTACCCTTGAGGTCGAGTTCGCGTGCCGGGATCGAGGCTGTCCCCGCAAGCGCAAGTTTTACGGCAGCACCATCGATCGTCACGTCGTCAACGCTGACGGTGCCCTGCGCAATCTTCAGCGCCACCGTGATTTTGTCGTATGGCGTGCGCCCGCTGCGAAATTCACCGCCGCCCGAAAGCGGCCTGCGCTCGAGGCGCCGCAGCAATTGCTCGACATTGAGGCC
>Ga0134126_10011485_pt1 | contig 11186 bp, 10 predicted proteins | sample KB31752_FD_96881 | JGI IMG/M metagenome (GOLD analysis project Ga0134126, IMG submission 96881) | Terrestrial soil microbial communities with excess Nitrogen fertilizer from Kellogg Biological Station, Michigan, USA - KB3-175-2 | ecosystem: Environmental > Terrestrial > Soil > Unclassified ... | reverse complement strand
GTTGTAAGTAGGTATGATGACGATCTTTTCCAACTCGTACGGTGATTGTTTCCCGGGGATGCGCCGTCGGAAAATTAGCGCATTCCCGGCAATCCGCTAATGTCTGTCCTGTCGGACAAGCCTTCTCCGTCGGCTTATTAATTTAACTACGAAGTTACGATTTTTCAGTACCCCTCAGCCGCTCACCCCTTTTTTAACATTGTCCTGTTGAAGATTTCCGTTAGTTTCTGCTTCGTATGCAGAGGGAAATCACCTTTCATCATCCAGTCGTAATACTGCGGCTCCGCCTTCAGGATCTCGGCTACGCTCCGGCCCTTATGTTTGCCGAAGTTAAAGACTTCCACCCCGTTCTCCAAGACAAAACGCCGGGCAAAATCCACGACCTGTTCTTCACCGATACATTTAAGAATGGTATCGATATTTGTTCCCAGCTGCGGATACTTCACCACCTGCGCTACCAGCACTTCCCAGGTAGCCGTCGCATCGACCTCCGCCCCATGCGCCCCTTCCAGCTCTTTGCTGCAATAGAAGCGATAAGCGGCGCTCAGCGTCCTTTGCTCCATCATATGAAAGATCTTTTGAACATCTAATAGCTTCCGTCCCTTGCTGTCGAATTCCATCCCGATCCGCAGGAATTCTTCGACTAACATAGGAATGTCAAACCGGTTCGAATTGTATCCGGCGAGGTCGCAATGATCCAAAAATTGCTTTAACTCGTTGGCTACCTGTCGAAAGTTCGGCGCATCCTTGACCATTTCGTTGGTAATGCCGTGGATATCGACAGATCCCTGCGAGATAGGAATTTCCGGGTTGATGAGCTTCCGCTTCACTAATTTTTTGCCATCCGGCATAATTTTCACGATGGCGATCTCTACGATTCGGTCAGTGCCCAGATTGACCCCCGTCGTTTCCAGGTCAATGATCGCTAGCGGGCGAGTGAGTTGTAGCATGCAGTGTTATTAATAAATCTCCTATAACAAGCCCATCGAAATTCCCTGAGCTCATCAAAAGCAAATTAACATTTTTGTAAGTTTGTTCCATCAGCCATTTTTCCAAATCTTTTCTATCCTGGATAACAGCCATCCCCGCTTTGCCAAAACCCGCCTTTACCTTTTCTTCCGGCAGCGGCGGCAACCGTTTCAATTCCAGCGCATGCCGGGAATAAAAAACCGCCGCCTCATCGGCCGGATCGAGCGCCCCGTGATATTGGCTCAGAAACTGCTCATTTAGACTGCTATACGTATGCAGCTCCAGTACCGCGATCAGTTTCCGGCCCGGGAACTGCATTTTTACAGCCTGGATCGTAGCCTTGACCTTGCTCGGCGCATGGGCAAAATCCCGGTACACATTCACCGTGTCGCCCCTGCCTACCAGCTCCAGCCGTTTGGCAGCTCCCGAAAACCCGGCGATGCCCGCCAGGAACTCTTGCGTGTCCATACCTAACTCCCTGGCTACCAGGAAGGCAGCATGCAGGTTTAGCAGATTGTGCTCCCCAAAAACTTTGAGTCTGCCCGTCTGGCTATCCAGTTTAACAACTGTTATGCCGTTTTCGATGGTATACTCCGGGACGCTATAGCCGATCTTCCGAACGAGCGTGGGATGCTCTTCCACCAGCTTCTTCAACACAGGATCGGTCTCATTATAAATGAGCACGCCCCCCGGCTCGATCTTATCGATAAAAATGCGGAATTGATCAAGGTAGTTCTCGAAGGTAGGAAACACATTGATATGATCCCAGGCGATCCCTGTGATCACGGCGATTTGAGGAAACAGAAAATGGAATTTAGGCCGTTTCTCCAACGCACTGGCCGGATACTCATCTCCCTCGCAAACGATCAACGGCGCCCCCGTGATGTTCACGGATTGGGGGAAACCATCCAGCCTCGCCCCTACCAGGTAATCGAAGGCCTTGCCGGAATGCTGCAACACCTTCATGATCATCGCTGTCGTGGTGGTCTTCCCATGACTGCCACCGACCACCACCCGGACCTTGTCCCGGCTTTCCCGGTAGATATATTCGGGGAAAGAATAGATCGGCAATGACAGCTCCCTGGCCCGCTGAAGCTCCGGGTTATCCGCCTTCGCATGCATCCCAAGGATCACCGCATCCAATCCGGGATGGATCAGGGCCTGCTGCCACCCGATAACGGCCGGTAAGAGGCCCTCCTTTTCCAAATTCGTCCGCGCCGGCTCAAAGATCTCATCGTCGCTGCCGGTGACCACATAGCCTTTTCGCTTCAAAGCAATAGCAAGCTGATGCATTACGCTGCCGCCAATTGCGATAAAATGTACATTCATAGTTCAAAATCAATTAGTTACTCAAAACTCCAACTTTCAAGGCCAAGGGGCTTGCGAATGTCGAATTTTTATATTTATTTTGTATCACCGAGTTGATATTCTTTCTCTATCCTTCGAATTGCCCTCCCAATCTCTTATCGTTTTTTCGCTCAAACCACCGGGAACAGTTTTTGCCTTAGTCAAAATAACTGTCCGTATCCCTTCCTAAGAATCACCTGGTATCCATTTCCTCCTTGGCCGCTCCGGCGGCCGGTCCGCAAGGACAGAGTTTAGACTCGTAAATCCAGGCAATTTATCGTTTCAATCTTAAATACCACAAAATGAGAAAGACAATTTTAATTTTAGCTATCGTTGCTGCTGTAGCCTCCGCTTTTGCATCTTGCGCCTCTTCCCGCGGCGGTTGCGCTATGAGCCAGGGCTTTGTAGGATACGGTCACTCGATCAGCGGTCGCTGAGCATCGGATAATCGCTCGCCACCAGGTCGGTTGCGGGCATCCCCCACCCTTCCTAAAAACTTTTTGTCAGGTTATCGGTTTTCGATAACCTTTTTTTATTGGCGCCACCGAGGCCGGATGAACTATTTTTGCCGGAAAATGTTATTTGCAAGATAACGTTTATCTACTATGAATTGGATCCCGCTACATTCCGAGTCCCAGCTCGATGAGATCAAAGCAAAATCGGCAAACCGTCCCCAGCTCATCTTTAAACACAGTACCCGCTGCTCGACCAGCGCCGTGGTCAAAGGCCGGCTGGAACGAGCCAAAAAACCGGAATCCATCGACTTCTATTATCTCGACCTGCTGAGTTTCCGCCCCATCTCTAACCGGGTAGCCGATCTCTTCCGGATCGATCACGAATCCCCCCAAGTCCTCCTGATCCGCAACGGCGAGTGCGTCTATGACGAGAGTCACATGGGCATCACCATGGACGAGATCGTCGACGCCTCGGCGGCATAAGCAAATTTACCGCCTCGCGTCGACCATTAGTCGCTTACCGGCCAATACTTTGACGATTGTCAAGTTTACGCTTAATAAGGCTTTTGACCGACAACATTTCCGGGCGGAGAATACCGGCAAACCAGAAAATCGGTCCTGCCATTGCTGGCCAACGCACAACCCACACCCTGCGTATTCCGCCAGATCATCTGCGTGTAATGACCCACCACAGCGGAATGTCTCATACTACAATTAGGAAAGACATCATATTTGAATGAGCCCTTTTCATTCCCCCACATATCCACCATCTGCGCATAGCTAAAGCCGCCCGCCGTTCCCCACCACAGATTCTCTCCCTCCTGCCCCCGGACGCTTTGATCATGCTCCCCCTTGTCAATTGCCGCCAGATGCTGCGCCCACGACAGCGCATCCTTGGCTAATGCAGGCGACCAGGACAGTGCAGGCAACTGTAATTCGGCCCGGTACGTTTGATGTTCTTTGAGGATAGCGGAGATGAACTGTGGATCGTCGTAGACGGTTTTCGCAGACTGTGCCTGACCACGCGAGACAAGGAATAAAAGGAATACGAACAACGTAATGCGCATATGATACTTTAATGGTTAAACGATAATTAACAATTCATATATACAGAACAATAAAAATTATTTCGACAACGCTTTGTATTCTTATCTTTTTTTACGAATTTTAATTCCAGAGCAGCCTCATCCTCTTTTTATCCTCCGTTATTGCTTATCCCGACCCGAACAATGCCACTCTTTTTCCTATCCACTCATGATTACCTTAGCGACGACTTTGGCTTAGCCATTTGTTTAGTGCCAAAATTATATTAACTATGTCCAAAAAACAGGTAATGCTGGAGTGTATCTCGGCCCTACTGATACTGCTTTTTATCTATGCAAGTGTAAGCAAATTTCTGGATTTCAAGACGTTCTTCAAGGAGATGGACAATCAACCGTTACCCAACTCCTGGACTCCTTTCCTGGTTTGGTTCATTCCCTGCTCCGAGATCCTCATTTCCCTGGCGCTTATCTTCGAACGTACGAGACTGTTAGGTCTCTATGGCTCACTGGTCCTCATGGGACTTTTCACCATTTATGCGATCCTTATCCTTTCACACGTGTTCCCCTATGTTCCTTGTTCCTGCGGAGGCGTGATCAAAAGGTTAACCTGGCGGCAGCACCTTGTGCTCAATCTGTTTTTCGTGACGTTATCCATTATCGGCGTGATCGCACAGCGCAAAAAATTATTTCATCCAATAGTAATCACCAAAAACAGTTTCGTATGAAAAAGTTCAAATGGACCATTTTGTCTCTTGCTGTTATCGTTAGCGTTTGTGGCGCCTTCGTCACCCGTCCCCATTTCGATTGTTCCACGATGACCCAGTACTATTTCCAGGGCGGCGTATATTTCCCTGCTGGCGAGGAAGGTGTGAGTTACACCTGCACCAACGGCTCAGGAACATGCACCTATTATACCAACAACGGCATCACTTATTTTCCCTGCCAGCCTGGTCTTTATTGCACCAGCAATTGCTTCGTCCGTGAAAAGAACCAAACCGGAAAACCCTCAAAACCCGCCACCACACCAGCTAATCCCCAACAATCCCATTAAGCCGAACAAGGCTCTGAAGGATATTATTTTATCCCAGGCGCCAATATACCTGATTAGTATAGACTATCCATCAGCGTTATATTGGCGCTATTTTTCTAATCCCCCCAAAGCCTCCACTGCAGGATAGCTTCATTTTGCTATAGATTACCCTTTACTGCATCTACAATTCCAGCCAGGCCTTTTTTTCTCTCCGGTTTTTTTGCGAATTTATAGTCATCTCCTCTCAAAACCTTTCTCATGAACAAGATCAAATGCGCCCTGATGATCGCGGCCATCCTCCTGGGTATCGGCGGCGCCTTGCTCACCCGTCCCACGTCAAAAACTACAAAACCATTCTACGCCGCCGAGAGTTGTGTATCGACGAATACCGATCTCCCGGCCACTCCGCCGCTTCACTGATCCGCTGCCCAATTGCGCTCACGCCCGCATCGCCTCCTCATCCCCCCTAGTGGTTATCTTCTACCACGCGGTTATTTTGTATAGCCCGCTTTCAATTCCCCGGTTTTTTTGCGAATTTCTGGGGCTAATCGCTGTTTCACGCTTAAACCTTTCTTTATGCACAGACGGCAGATCCTGCTGGAGATCATCGTCAGCCTATACGTGCTGCTTTTCCTGTATGCCAGCCTGAGCAAATTCCTCGATTTCCGCACCTTCGTCAAAGAAATGGACAACCAGCCGTTACCCAATTCCTGGACACCCTTCCTCGTGTGGTTCATTCCTTGCAGCGAAATAGCGCTATCCCTGGCCCTGATCTTCGAACGCACGCGCCTCACCGGTCTTTATGGCTCCCTGGTCCTGATGGGGCTCTTTAGCAGCTATACGCTCATTGTCCTTCTCCATGGTTTTTCCTATATCCCCTGTTCCTGCGGCGGCATCATCAAACGGCTCACCTGGCGGCAACACCTCGTGCTGAACCTGCTGTTCGTCGGGCTCGCCATTGCCGGGATCGTCTTCCAGCGCAGGAAAGCAAAACATCCACTCATCACCAAATAAAAGTCTTGTATGAAATCGCCAATTGACAAACGACAACAAATGATCTCCAACGGAGTTTGTCGAACTACGTTTCACGAGCACCAAAAAAAAGTCGCGAGTAAACCGATCAAAGGACCCCTCCTGTCCGCCGCGATCTTCCTTAGCGTAAGCGGCGCCTTTTCTACCCGGCCGCACTACGACTGCTCGACTCAAACCCAATATTATTTGTCAGGCGGTATCTATCTTTTAGCCGGCACCGAAGGAATCAACTATACTTGTGTTTCAGGTTCGGGCACCTGTACCTATTATACAAACGACGGCATAACTTTCCTGCCTTGTCAACCGGGCGTCTATTGCACCAGTAATTGCGACCCCCCGGGGTCTCGGAGACACTAAACAATTGCTACCTGCCCGGATTCTGCGTCATCCCGGTGAGATTGATCACATCGGGTGGGATCGGCAACGTATAGAGCTCACTGCGCGGCTCCAGCGTATACCCCGAAAACCCGCCCTGGTTGCGGGTTAAGACGATATTCGAATCTTCCGCATTCAACCGCCGCAGATCTGTCCAGCGCAGCCCGCGGAAAGCCAGCTCCTTACGCCGCTCGAGCAACACCGTGTCCAGCGCTTCCTGCCATGAGGATACGGTATACCCGGGAAAACTACCCGACCGCCATCGTGCGGCAAGCAATTTATTGACATCGTCCATCGCGGCGCCAAATTCCCCCGCCCTCGCCGCGCATTCTGCCCGGATCAGGTAAAGTTCATCCGTAGCCAGGCCGCCAAAACAATAATTGGTTCCCGTATAGCTGCCCTTCAGATACGAAGAGTCATTGGGTTTGTAATGATAATAGACCACCCGGCGCAGATCATTGGGATCATAGGACGAGATCAGCGAGGAATCGATACGCGTGCCGGAGAAAAACCCGCCGGCGATCGCACAGGCATAAAGCGTACCGCTAAATTGGTTCGAACCCAGAAAGTTCGCCTGGTAGATCGTCTCGTTGTTCAGCATGCCCACCGGAATCGCCGCCGTCGTATCAAGCTTATTGTAATCGATGAGCGAATCATAGAATTGCAGCGCGCTATCAGCATAGGCCCTCGCCAAAGGATAATTCCGCATACTCAGATAAACCCTTGCCAATAATGCTTGCGCCGCCACCCGCACGGGCCGGTTCCGGGCCGCGTTATTAGACGGCAGCATCACCGGTAAAAACATCTCGGCGGAATCCAGATCGTAGATGATCTGCTGATAGGTCTGTGGCAGGGTCGATCGGGTTGATACCGACGCGATCTCCGAATGCAACCGCAAGGGGATACCCAAATGTGCCGTATCGGCTACCGTCCCATACGTCGGCGCAAAGACCTGCGACAGATTATAAAAAGCGAACGCCCGGGCAAACAACGCCGCGCCTTCCAACGCATCCCACTTGCTCATACTATCCGTTTCCGGCTTTTTGCCCAGTCCATCCAGCACGACATTGGCGTAAAACACCTGTTCATATGGCGCGTTCCAGTCCAGCTGGCCACCCTGCCCTTCGAAGATATCGGGCCTCCAGAGAAAGGCATTCTGCTGTCGGATATCAAGGGATTGATAGGCGTTCTGGGTAAAGAAATAATCGTCGGAAGATGCCTCGCCCAGGGTCGGAACCTGGTTGAAAACGGCATTGTTATCCAACAAGGCCTGAAATTCGCTGAGCGTCGTCGGCACACTCAGGGTCGTCGATGGCTTGGCATCCAGGAAGTTCTTATGACAGGCCTGCAAAAACACCGGCAACAGCAGCAAGCAGACCAACCGGTTCCCGCGATGTAAGAGTAAAAAGCCCATATAAAAGATTTTAATAATCGATCTTGATACCCAAAGCCAGGGTACGCGGATTCGGGATCGAGTTCACATAATCGGGATCGATCCCCACATGATTCGCCTTCCAAAGGATACCGAGGTTATTCGCATACAAATAGAACCGCAACAGCTGCACCGGCAGCCCCGGGTGCGTCTCTTTAGAGAGATCATAGCTGATCTGAACATCCTGCAGCCGCACCTGATCGCCCTTCACCACCAACACATCCGAATACTGGTAGAACTGATCTCGAAGCGAATTCACCGGAAAGACCATCGATGGCATCGTCGTGTATTTCTCATCTCCCGGATGCTGCCAGCGTTTCTCATAATCGGGCGAGCCCGGTCCCTGAGCCGAAAATACAGGCCCATAGAACATCGAATTCCGCCGGAACACATACCCGAATTTGTAAAGGATATTGAACGAGAGTCCCCATTGTTTCCAATAGAACGTGTTCCGCCAACTTCCGAACACCGGTGGATTCACCGGGCCCTTGTATTTCATATAGCTGAGTGCATTGGTATCCACCAGGGAGGAATAAATGGTCGATGGCTTTCCATTCAACATGCCTTGCGGATCGCCATTCACCGGGCTCAAGCCCGCCCATGGCAACGCATAAATGGAATAAAGTGGTTTCCCCACCAGCGGATTGATCGTCGTCGGGACCATATAGTCATAGACCGAACCCAGCTTTTCCTCATATTTCGTGACCTTATCCAACACATAGCTAAAAAGCAAGGTGCTGTTCCACCGGAGGGCGCCAAAACTATCATCCGTCCGCAGCGTAAGATCCACCCCATGATCCCGCATATCGGCCGTATTGCCCGTAAAGACGCTGATACCAGTGGTCGGATCCTCGGGGCTTTGCCCGATGAGATCCGTGCCCGATTTGATATAATACTCGAGCGTCCCCGCAAAACGGTTCTTGACGCTGGCAAAATCCAATCCGAAATTGTAGATATGGATCTTTTCCCAACGCAAGGTGGGATCGGGCGGATTGACCACGGTCGACGTCACATTGTCATAGACATTCACCTGCGGATTGATACTAGTCGTCGTGTACGCGGAAATGCCCCGGTCCACGTTCCCATTGAATCCATCCGTGATCCGCAGCTTCAGAAAAGGGATCGGATCAAAATGATAGAATTCCTCCCGCGAGATATCCCAACCCAAACCCGCCGACCACAGCGGGACACCCTTTTGATTCGTCCGGACCCCGAATAGATTGCTTTCATCGCGCCGCACGCTGCCCGTCACCATGTACCGGTCCTTCAGCGTATAACCGGCGTTGCTATAATACGAGATATAACGTTCCGCGGTCTGTACCTTCTGGTCCAAATAAGGGATCAGCAATGGCGCACCGGAGGGATAGGTTGCAAAGGTCTGCGTATAGTTCACCGGCACACTGCTCCCATCGGCTGGATTGTATCCATACAACCAGCTGGTCATTTGGCTACCTTCCAGGTCACGCACCTCCCAGCCGCCGATGATATTGAACCGGCCATGAAAAAGCGAATCGGTGGAATAGTTCAACTGTGCGCGGACATTATTGGAAACATAAGCGAGACGCTGTTCATCGAGTATCCCGCCCGGTGGCACCGGCGTGACGATACCCGTGCTAGTGAACTGGGTATACGTATTGATCATGTTCCGGGTAAAAAAGGTTTGCGGATTGTGATAATTCACAAGGTCCGAATCCCCATGCCCGTATTGATAATAGACCCGCGCCTCCAATCCGCGCAGGATGTTATATCGCAACCCGATATTGATCCGGTAATCGGTCAGCGTCAACTTTTTATCGAAATTTTCTAGCTCCTGCAACGGACGAAAATGCCAGTCGAGCAATGGCCCGCCGTTGAGCGAATTGAGATAAGGAATGCGAAATTGATTCGCAACGGGCAGGGGATTGCCCTGCGCATCCGCTAACGGTGCATAAGGATAGAACACGCCACTTCCACCCGGATTGTTGAAATAGGTCGAACTGCTCGCAAATCCAAAACCGGTGGTCAGCTCCAGCCTGCCGGGAACGATCTCATGCGTGTTATTTCCCAGCAAGGTCACGCGATCGTATTCATCCCGTACCGCATTGCTGATATCCCGGTCATACCCCGCCGAAAGATAATACCGGTCCTGGCTGCCACCGCCCGACACACTCAACGCATACTGGCTATTTATGCTGGGCTGATAAAAATATTTATTGAGATCCTTGCGGCTGTCGATCTTCCGGTCGGCATCGATCTCCGCGTCCGCCCGGCCGGGAGTGATGAATCCCTGGGCCGCGGAATCCAGGGTCTCGACCGCCGGCGGCAAAACTCCGCCGGCACTAAGCGGAAGCCCAAAAGTGGGATTATAATACCCCCGGTTAAACAGCGAATCCTCGATAGCGATATAATCGCTGGAGGAGAGGATCGGCTGATAGTACAGGTTAGGTTTCTGGCCCACCGTGAGACTCGAGGTAAAGCTGACCCTCGGCGCCTGGTTCAGCTTCCCCTGTTTCGTCGTGAGCACGATCACGCCATTTCCCGAATAGGCCCCCCAGATAGAAGCCGCCGCCGCATCCTTCAGGATCGTGACGTTCTCTACATCCGCCGGGTTGATGTTGTTGATGTCGCCCGGATAAGGGAAATTGTCGACCACGATCAGCGGATTGGGATTCGCATAGATCGTGCTCCTGCCCCGGATCGTGATGGTCGACTCATTGACACTCCCGACTACATTCTTGTTGAACAGCACACTGCTCGCCACCCCGTCGATCCGGTCCAGGATATTCGTAGAGATCCGCCGGTTCAGCAAGTTGTTATCGATAATATCCACCGAACCCGTGGTATGTCCCAGCCGGGTATCCTCATAACCGGTATGCACCTCCACCGCTTCGAGCGATCCTACCTTCGCCCGGAGGACCACGGTCACATCCTTCCCGCGCTCCGGCAATAGCACATGCTCGGACTCGAAGGAAACACCCGAGACATCGAGCTGCGCATTCGTCAGATGCATGTGGAGGGTAAACTCGCCATGGTCACCGGTGGTCGTACCGTTATCCCCGGGCGCCTGCACATAGGCACCTGCGACCGGCGCCCCATTCTCGTCATAGACATATCCATGCACCTCCCGCTCCTCTTTGACACGGATGGATACATTGATCAGATGCTTTTTGGAATTGATGGTATAATACACGGGCTGGTCCCTGAAACAGATGTCAAGAACCTCTTGAAGAGTGGCTTTTTTTACGTCGAGACTAACGGGATGGCTCATTTGCGGCCAGCCGGCTTCCCCACCATAGGAGAACCCGGCCTTTTCGCGGATATCCTGTAACACCCGCTCGAGCGGTACATTGTCCTCCTTCAACGAGATCAATCTCCCGCCCTGGGCGTAAACCGGTCGACTCTTTACCAAGCACACTAACAGCAGTATGGCAGTCAGTTTTGATGTCCACATCAAGCCGCAAGGTTTAATAAATAAAGTTACAGCCTACAAACCATGAATAGATGTAAAATAAATACTTATTTTG
>Ga0134126_10011484_pt1 | contig 11186 bp, 8 predicted proteins | sample KB31752_FD_96881 | JGI IMG/M metagenome (GOLD analysis project Ga0134126, IMG submission 96881) | Terrestrial soil microbial communities with excess Nitrogen fertilizer from Kellogg Biological Station, Michigan, USA - KB3-175-2 | ecosystem: Environmental > Terrestrial > Soil > Unclassified ... | reverse complement strand
GTCGCCGCGGAGCGGGCGAAGAGCTCGCCGACGAAGTGCGGTCCGGTGGGGATGATCCCAAGCCAGTTCACCCCGCGTACGAACCCGTGGTCGTCCAGCCTGGCGTTGCTCCAGGCGAGCATCCTGTCAAACCAGTCACGCAGGCATACGACACGCTTCGGCGGGCCGGTGGTGCCGCCGCTCTCGAACACCCCGACGATGTCTGGCTGCCGGCCGTATCCGCGTGGTATCAGGTCACCGACCGGAACGTCCCGCAGTTCGGCGGCCACGTTGGGGAACAAGCTGAGGTCGTCGTGGCTCTTGACGTCGGCGCGAGGGTCGAAGTCCAGGGTCTTGGCGCGTTCCAGCCAGAATGGCGATCCGGTCTCCTCGCTGAAATGCCATGCCATGGCAGCTGTGATGAACTCGCCGGGGTCGGGTTGCACATCAAATGGAAGATCCAGGACACTAAGGTCGGCACGCACTCTGGACACCTCATTTCGCACGAATCTTCATTTCTCACGGGTCTTCCGACCTAGCTTCGACGTCGGACCAGATTCACCCGGCCAGCACCTGGTTCACCTCCAATATCCCCTTCATCGCGGCGGCTATGATGCGGACGCCGTCGTGGGTTAGCAGGGATTCCGCATGGAACTGCAGCGAGGCGAACCTGGGTCCGCGCAGCGCGTGAACCTCACCGGTACTGGCGTCTCTGCACACCTCGATCGCGCCGACCGCGTCACAATAGGCCTCGTCATCAGCGCTGTGGACGGCGAAGGTGTTGTAGAAGCCAACCCGTTCCCTGGTGCCGAACAGGTCGATCTCGCGCTGCACTCCCTGGTTCGGCACCTCGCGGCGAACCAGGGGGAACCCCAGATACGAGCTGAGCACCTGATGGCTGAGGCAGACGGCGAGGAATGGCCGCCGCTGCGCCAGCAGCGTGCCGATCGCCGCCCGCAGACGCGCGATCTTGGGTTGGTTCGCCTGCCTGGGATCGCCAGGACCCGGGCCCATGACGACGGCGTCGTAACCGTCAAAGTCGTAGGACTCATCGAACCGCGTGACGGTCACCGACAGCCCCAGCGACCGCAACTGGTGGCTGAGCATCGCGGTGAACGTGTCCTCGGCGTCGATGACGAGCACCCGGCGGTCGACCAGTGTGGGGTCGGGTCGGCCGCGGACTTCCTGGCGGCTGAGCCAGAAACCGGCCACGGTGGCGTTGCGCTGGGCGAGCGCGGCGCGGACGGTTGGGTGCTCGGAAAGTCGCACCGGGTCGTCCGCGCCAAGCGCATTAAGCAGGCCAGCGGCCTTGGCGCGGGTCTCGGCGGCTTCGCAAGCGGGATCGGAGTGCCTGACGAGGGTGGCGCCCACCCCGATCTCGACATGGCCGCGATGATCGATATCGGCGGTGCGGATCAGGATGGCCGAGTCGAGCGTGCGCGCTCCGCGGGCGTCGGCCCCGATCAGCGCGATGATCCCGCCGTAGTACCCCCGGCCGCGCGCTTCGTACCTGGCGATGACGCGGCACGCACTCTCCAGCGGGCTGCCGGTCACGGTCGGCGCGAACATCGTCTCGCGCAGGATCGTGCGCGGGTCCTCGGCGCTGCTGCCCTCGATGAAATATTCCGTGTGCGCGAGCCTGGCCATCTCCTTTAAGAACGGGCCGGTCACCCTGCCGCCGCTCGCACAGATCCGGGACATCATCTTGAGTTCCTCGTCGACGACCATGTAAAGCTCATCGGCTTCCTTGCGGTCAGCGAGAAACTCCATGATCCCGGGCAGGGTGGGACCGGACGGTGGGTAGCGGTAAGTACCGCTGATGGGATTCATCACGGCCGTACCGTCTCGCAGGCTTAGGTGCCGTTCCGGAGTGGCTCCGACGAAGGTGTGGCTGCCGGTGTGCACGATGAACGTCCAGTAGGCACCGTTCTCCCGCCGCAGCAGCTTGCCGAAGAACGACAGCGCGCTGGCCAGCGTGTAGTCGGCGATATCAGCGGTGAACGAGCGCTTGATGACAAAGTTGGCACCCTCGCCTCGGCCGATCTCCTCGGAGACCACGCGCCGTACTAGGTCGCAATAGCAGTCGTCGTCGAGGTCGAAGTGACCATTGGATAGCCGGATCGGCACGTCGGGTATCCGGGCGAGAGCCTCGTCAACGGGAACTGTCTGCTGGCCGGTGACTTTCATCGCGATCAGCGGGCAGGCGTCGTCCACGGCCGCGAAGCCTCTCTCGGCGACCAGCCGGTACGGGACGCAGAGCAGCACCCGGTGCCGTGGCCCCCCGGCGCGAACAGTCGGCAGCGGCACGTCGGCAAGCGTCGCGTGGACTGAGGTCTCGCCGATGAGGATGTCCAGCGTGCCAGGGTCCGCCGCGGTGGGCCGGTGCATGATGGCGAAGGGTGGTGGCTGCGCTGCCAGCACCCTGTCGAGTGGGGACGGTGCCATGGCATTTCCTCTCTGGCGTTAGGCGGACCTGTGCGCGGCGCTGTCGGCCAATCCGGCGGTGGGGCTGCCAAGCTGGCCGAGCACCTGGCTGGTGGTGATGACAGCAGCGCAGCACTGCGCCGCGTAGCTGATCGCCTGCCGGTGGTCATCAGCGGATGTGTCGGCGACGGCATCGGCGACCAAGAACGGCTGGATGTCGTTGGCGTAAGCGTCCGCCGCGGTCATCAAGATCCCGACGTGGGCGTACACCCCGCAAATGATGATCTGGTCGCGTCCGTGGTCGCGCATTTGCTGCAGCAGCAGGGAACGAAAGAAGGCGCTGTACCGCCACTTGGTGAACCGCCAGTCGCCGTCGGCCGGGGCGAGCGGCGCGATGATCTGCTGGTCGGCGGGATCTGTGCGCATTCCCGGCCCCCAGAAGTCGGCCAGCAGGCCACGCTCGTACCGGGTCATCCGGCCGGGCTGCGCGGTGTAGGCCACGGGCATGCCCAGCCTGGCACACTGCTCACGCAGCACAGTGGTGTTGTGTATTAGTTCCACAGCGGGAGGCTTGCCTGCGGGAAACGGTTTCACGAAGTACCGTTGCATGTCGTGTATGAGCAGGACCGCGCGATCCGGCTTCGCCGCCCAGCACACGATGTTGGCCGGCAGTTCGCCCGGTGTCGGCATCGGATATGGCGTGATAGCAGATATGTCGCGCATGATTCTTTCTCCTCTCCGCAGGCCCTGTGCTGGCCTGGGTCAAGAACCGCCGTCCGAGGCCGGAACAGGTGCCCCGGTCCAGGCAGAAATGACGGTCAGCGCCTGCTGCAAGTTGAGCCGCGGGTCACAGAAACTCCGGTAGTTGTCGCCGACCTCGCCGAGGTGATACTCGTCAGGGACGCACTCGGTGACGTCGTCGGGAGTTATCTCAAGATGAAGACCTCCGGCCGTACCGCCGCCTTCCTCGACTACACGCCGGAAATTCCGGACCTCACGTGTGATCGCGCTCAGAAAACGGGTCTTGTATCCGCTTGGCGTCCGAACCGTATTGGCGTGCATGGGGTCGCAGAGCCAGATGACCGGATGCCCGGCCGACCGGGTCGCTGCCACCAGCCGGGGCAGCACCTCTGTCACGGTCTCCGCGCCGATCCTGGCGATAAGCGTCAGCCTCCCCGGCTCGCGCTCGGGATCGAGGCGTTCACACAGGGCACGCAGTTCGCTGGCCGTCATTGATGGCCCGATCTTGCATGCCACCGGGTTGATCACGTCAGCCAGCATGGCCACGTGGGCGCCATCGGAGTGCCCGGTCCTGACGCCCACCCACGGCCAGTGCGCTGAGCCAAGGAACAACTGCTTCTTCCGGTCCCGGCGCAGCATGGGGATCTCGTAGTCGAGCAGCAGCGCCTCGTGGCTGATCCAGATCGGCGGGTCGACATGACGGACCCAGGAAGGACCTTGCCAGCCAAGGTTTTCCACCACCTCACGCGCCGCCTGATAGCAGGCGAGCAGGCGTCTGGGATCTGCCCGGCGGCGGTATGGATCCGCCTCAGGAGCGTTGACCATGTGTCCACGGAAGACGGGAAGCTCAAGGTGCCCGACCCGCTCGATAGGTTCGGAGCGCGGCTTGCCGAATTGCCCGGCTATGCGGCCGACCCGCAATACCGGCTTGTGAGTGTTCAGCTTCATCGCACCCCCGAGAACCTCGAGCAAGGCGGCCTTGCGGGCGACACAGTCCGTCGTGCACTCTGAGGGATTCTCGGCGCAATCTCCGGCCTGGATGACATTCGCCTCTCCTGCGGCGACCCTGCCGAGCAGCGACCTCAGCTCGTGCACGGTCCCGGCGCTGACCAAGGCGGGAGAGTCTCGCAGACGCTGTCGCATGCGCTGAACCCTGGCGAGGTCATCCCATTGTGGCTGCTGCGGAACTGAGCTTAATGAAACGCCGAGCGCGGCGTAATGCATCAACTACTCCAAGGGAAAGATTGATGTCCAGTATCGGGTAGGTAAGAAGTGCGGCTCGACGAGTGGAATTCAGGTTTCCACTTTCGCATCGAAGTAGGACTGATGTGATATCAGCCACTGAATCCGTCAGTGGATAATTTCCTTTTGCGGCCAGTACTCTCTCACGATGCTTAGTTACGGGCAACCGCTACTTGGCAAGTCCGGTCAGACAGCGTCCAACCAGGAGATGTCATCAGTCGGACATCATTACTTTGATCTTTATTTACCGCATCGCAACCACTGGCCGCAGCTGGGATGGTGTGTCTGTTTGATACTAATTAGATAGATATACCCGTTATGCTGAGTCGCCTACAGCATTGTGCGGTATAAGCGGGCGCATAAGCGTCGGTTATAGCGATGAGAATGGCTGGGTCTTTGACTTCCTGCTTATTCGGGGATTTCTTGGGGTAGCCAGGGGGAGGTTGTCTTGTCACGACCGGGCGGACAGGGAGGTCTGATGCAGATGCGGCAGGATGGCGAGGGTGCCGCGGCACGCCGGGCGTGGATATGTGCTGTTGTGGCGTCGGCGGGGCTTTTCCTTGCCGTGGTGTCCACGACGGTTGTCAGCGTGGCCCTGCCTGCTATCGGGCGGGGCTTGCATGCCAGTACCACGGACTTGCAGTGGGTGGTTGATGCTTACGTGCTTGTCTACGCAGGCCTGCTGATTCCGGGCGGCGTACTCGGGGACCGGTACGGACGCAAGGGCGTGTTCATGCTGGGAATCGCGATTTTCGGGCTCGGGTCCCTGGCGGCAGGCCTGGCGTCGTCGGTCGCGGTTCTGCTGCTCGGCCGGGTGGTCCAGGGTATCGGCCCGGCGTTGCTAGTGCCGGGCAGCCTGACGATCATCAGGGCTTCGTTCGAGGATGAGCGGCTCCGCGCAGCCGCGATCGGCCTGTGGTCGATGAGCGCGGGCCTGGCCCTTGCCGTGGGCCCGGTGCTCGGTGGTGCCCTCGTCGATGCTTTTGGCTGGCGCTGGGTGTTCTTGTTCAACGTCCCGATCGCGGTCTTCCTGGTCCTCGTCGCGGCGGTGATCGTGCGGCGGCTTCCGCGCAGCCCCAGGCAAGGCCGTTTCGACTGGCTCGGTGCTGTTCTGGCGACCGGCAGCCTGGCGCTGCTCGTGTTCGCGGTCATCGATGGCCAGTCCAGCGGGTGGGGGTCGGCGACGGTCGTCACCGGGTTCGCCGCGGGCGCTGTCGCGCTGGCTGGCTTCGTCTGGCGGGAGCGCGCGGTGGCGCAGCCGCTGATCGACGTGTCGTTGTTCGGCAACCGAAGGTTCACCGCGGCTAGCGCGGCGGCCCTGGTCATCTTCTTCGCCTTCGTCGGCGTGCTGGTGTACTTCAGCGCCTACTTCCAACAGGTTCAGGGGCATTCGCCGCTGGTAGCCGGGCTGGATGTGTCCGCCATCGGCATCGCGCTCGCGGTTGCCTCGGCCTTCGCCGGGTCGGTCGTAGGCTGGATCGGGGAGCGCTGGCCACTGCTAGCCGGGCTGTTCCTCAGTGGTGCGGCGACGCTTGGCCTGCTGCGGCTTGGGACTACCACGAGCGTCGGCCAGATCTGGTGGATCTTCGCGCTGGCCGGCATCGGGGTCGGGCTCTGCGGCACGGTGACGACCACGATCACGATGTCGGCGGTGGAGGCGGCGCGTGCGGGCATGGCCTCGGCCATCGTCAACGAACTGCGCCAGGTCGGCCAGGTATTCGGTGTCGCGGTGCTCGGCGCGCTCGTCTACGCCCGCCTGCCAGGAGCCAGCGCGGGGCAGCCGCTCGGCCCCTCCCAGGGCGCGCTGTTCGTGGCCGGGTTGCGCAACGCGATCTGGGTCTCCGGCCTCGCCCTGCTCGCGGTGGGAGTGCTCGCCGCCGTCCTGGTACGGGACGGCAGGCCGGCCGCCACAGATGAAGACTCACCCGCTCCGGCGCAGCAGGCTGCCCGGTGAGAACAGTGCCAGCGGCGACCGGTCCCGGCCACAGCATCGCGGCACTAACCCGCCGGGTGAACTGCCCGGTGCTGGTGCCTGGCGCGGCCGGCTATGACCAGGAGCGAACAGGCTTCCAGACCGCTCACCAGCACCGGCCGCCGGTGATCGTGGCCGCGCGCGCAGCGGCCGATGTGTCAGCGGCGGTAGGGTTCGCCGCCGATGGCGGCCTTCCGGTAGCCATCCAGGGAGCAGGACACGGCCTCGTGCGTGCCTGCACGGAAGGCGTGCTGATCTCCACCCGCCAGATGACAGGGGTTCGAGTGGCTCCTGGGCGGCGCACGGCCCGGTTGGAAGCGGGAACGCGCTGGGATCAGGTGATACGGCAAGCCGCCCAGTACGGGCTCGCGCCTCTCAACGGCAGCGCTCCGCAGCTGGGGGCGGTTCCCTACATCCTTGGCGGCGGGCTCGGCCCGCTTGCGCGCGAGTTCGGTTATGCCTGCGACCGCGTCCGCGGCATCGAGATCGTTACTGCGGACAGCCACCTGCGTCACGTGAGCGCCACGAAGGATCGGGACCTGTTCTGGGCCCTGCGCGGCGGACGGGGCAATTTCGGGGTGGTGACCGCCATGGAGATCGACCTGGTGCCCGTGGCCCGGCTGTATGGCGGCGCGCTGTACTTCGATGCCGAGCTGATTCCCGCCGCCCTGCACGCCTGGCGTCAATGGACCGGCACGGTGCCACCGGAGCTCACCTCATCGGTGGCACTGGTTTCGCTGCCTGATGCCGCCTCGGTGCCTGGCCCGCTGCGTGGCCGGCCGGTCGCGCATGTGCGGATCGCTTTTACCGGCAGCGCGGCCGTCGGGGCGGATCTGGTGGCGCCCATGCGGGCGGTGGGTCCACGCCTGGTCGACACGGTCGGCGAGATGCCGTACGAGGCCGTCGGCTCGATTCATAACGATCCCGTCCAGCCGATGGCCTACCGCACCGTCGGCGCGATGCTGAGTGATCTTGATGAGCCTGCGGTGCGGGCTCTGCTTGAGCTGGCGGCCGAGGATACGGCGGACCCTCTTATCGTGGAGTTGCGTCACCTCGGCGGGGCGCTCGCCGCGCCCCCGGCTGTTGCCAGCGCTGTCGCTCACCGGGACGCCGGGTACTTGCTTATCCTGCTCTCCCCGCTGCGTCCTGACGGAGCCGGCGCCGCGACCGCGGTTTCCCGCCACGAGCTATTGCTGGAAAAACTCGGGCCCGCCGTTACCGGCCGGTGCCTGAACTTCATGCACGGCGAGTATCCGGCCGAGCAGGTAAAAGCTGCTTATAGCATCGCCGGGTACCGGAGGCTTAGGCAGGTGAAGGCGATCTGGGATCCGCAGAATATCTTCTGTCTCGATCACAATATACTGCCGGGCACGGATAATTCACCAGTTGGACACCTTACTGTTACCCGCAATTTAGAATAGAATAGCAACCGAGAGTTATTCGCGGTCGCTATCTTGAGGACGGATGAAATGCCTGGCAGCAGTCGGCCGAGCCGATATCAACCAGATAGATCCGCCTGAGCCACCAGGATCCCTGCCGTACCAGAAGCAACTACCCATCACAGCGCACGCTGATAGTGCGCGCTGTAGCGAAGGAGCGCAGTCATGACGACTACCGCGCGGCAGATGGCGCATGGTGACTTCACCGACCTGGCAGAGAATTACTCGCGCTATCGCGAGGGATACGCGCCATCGGTAAGGGCCGCCTTGCTCGGCCTGCTCGGTCGTCCGGCCGCGGAACTGGACGCCGTCGACGTCGGCGCGGGCACGGGCATCTGGACCCGTATGGTCGCGGACGCGGGATTCCGCTCGGTTACCGCGGTGGAGCCGAACGAGAAGATGCGCCAAGCCGGGAAAATCGACTCCGCCGACTACGCGATCTCATGGCGTGAGGGAACCGGCGAGGTAACCGGCCTGCCTAGCGGTTCAGCGGACCTGGTGAGCATGGCGTCTTCGTTTCACTGGGTCAATTTCGAGACGGGTACCGGCGAATTCTGCCGCGTGCTCCGCCCGGGCGGCTGGTTCGTGGCGCTCTGGAATCCGCGACTGCTCGAGGCCAATCCGCTGCTGGTGGAGATAGAGGCTGTGCTGAACGGGCTCACGGACACCATGAAGCGGGTTTCCTCAGCGCAGCCTGAAATGATCAGTAATCTGGCCGGACGACTCGATGCGCATCCCGGGTTCAATGACGTCGTGGTGCTCGAAGGTCGCCATGTAGTCGGCCAGGATGTGCAGCGCTACATTGGCCTGTGGGAATCAGTGAACGATGTCCGGGTCCAACTCGGCGAGGAGAAATTCAAGCAATTCATCGATTATGTGCGGGCCCGGCTCGCCGGCGTGCGGGAAGTAACCGTCACATACCTGACCAGAGCGGTCGCCGCACGATCGGCCTGAATACAGCGGCCAGGCGGTTTTGTTAACGCCGCGGCCGGCGGCAGGACAGGAGGATAGCAAATGACAGTGCGACACAAGCAGGCCGCGGAGCCCGCAGACCTCACTCGGCTCTTTGTAGAGTACGCGAACGAGGGCGACGCCGAGAAGATCGCCGGGCTGTACGAAACCGACGCGGTGCTCGAATTCCCGCTCGGAAAGGAAACCCGCGGGAGGGAAGCGATTAAGGCCCTTTATCAGCAGGCTCTCACCAAGATAAGTCACTTCGAGGAGGAGAAGGCCTTGCCTACCATCCGGGTGGGCAACTTGGCTCTCACCTCGACCTACTCCGCCGACGACAAGGGCGTGCGGGTTCAGGTGGCACGCCAGCAGTCGGACGGGACGTGGCTGCGGATCATCGACCGGCCGGAGGTCCCGCCAGACGCGGGGTGACGCCGGGCGGCACCCGGCTACGCCGGCAAGCCTTGCGACCCGCGGCTCCGGCGAAAAACTATTCCCGATGGAAGGCCATGCCCGATGGATGGAACGGCGAAGTTAGCGCATCTCGGCGCGGATCACAGCCGCCCAGCGAAGGTTGCGGTCAGCTCTCTCGTGCCCGCCGACTCGCCAAGGAGTTCGGGGGAGAACCCTGACCACGTCAGGATGCTTGCCGACGTGCTGCCTGGGCTGCCGCCGATCCTCGTGCACCGCCCGACAATGAAGGTCATCGACGGCATGCACCGGTTGCGCGCGGCCAAGCTGCGCCGCCAGGAGGAGATCGCCGTGGAGTTCTTCGACGGCGACCAGGCCGAGGCGTTCGTGCTCGCGGTCAAGATGAACGTCGCGCACGGACTGCCGCTGCCCCTCGCCGACCGTAAGACCGCCGCGCAACGCATCATCGAATCGCATCCGGAATGGTCAGACCGCAGGATCGCATCGACCACCGGGCTAGCCGCCAAGACGGTCGCCGACATCCGTCGCCATCTCAGCGCTAGCGACGGTCCCCATGGCGGGGTCAGGATTGGCAGGGACGGTCGCCTCCGCCCGGTCGACAGCAGCGAAGGACGCCGCGCAGCGGGCAGGCTGATACGGGAGAACCCCAGCCTGTCGCTGCGGCGCGTGGCCCGGGCAGCGGGGATCTCACCGGAGACCGCGCGCGATGTTCGGTATCGCGTCAATCGCGGCGAGGAACTGCTGCCCACCCCGCTGGACAAGCGTCGGCGCGTGGATAAGTGCACGCAGCGCAAGGACTCCAAGCGCGGGCTAGCGGTACAGACGGCTTCGATGGACTTGTCCGGTTACCTAGCGACGCTCCGGCGCCTCAGAGAGGACCCTTCGGTGCGGCTTACGGCGACCGGCCGCACCCTCATCCAGCTCCTGCAAGTGCACAGCGTCAACGAAGAGATCTGGACGAGGATCGCCGACAACATTCCCGGGCACTGCCGGCAACAGGTAGCGCGCGCCGCAAGGTACTGCGCGCAACTCTGGCAGGCGTTCGCGGACCGGGTTGACCGGGAAGTTGCCGCCAGCCTGTCTGATGACGGCACCTAAGCCAGGAGATTGGCGTGGCGGACATCAAACTGAGCGCCTACCATCGGCGGGGCCATGACCTGAGAATGACCCGTTGTGTGGCGGCACTGATACCCTTAGTAACATGGAACTGCGGCAGCTAGAGTACTTCGTGACGGTGGCCGAGGAGGCCAGCTTCACAAGAGCCGCCAGCCGGTTGTTCGTCGCACAACCAGGCGTGAGCGCCCAGATCCGGCGGCTGGAACGAGAACTCGGCGAAGAGTTGTTCGACCGTTCTGGTCACACGGTCCGGCTGACCAAAGTGGGTACAGAGGTGCTTCCCTACGCCAGGGCCGCGCTAGAGAGTGCCGCAGGGATCCGCCTCACCGTCGATGAGCTCACCGGGAAGATGCGCGGCTCCCTGGTCATCGGATCCGTGTCCTCGTGCTCGCCTCTTGGCATGCCCGACATGCTGACCGACTTCCACAAGGCATGCCCGGCTGTGGAGATATCCCTGGTAGAGGGCGTATCCAGCTATCTGGTCGATGAGCTCCAGCGAGGGCGCATCGATATCGCCTTCCTCGGCTTGTCGCTGACGACGCCGCCGGGCCTGGAAGTCGAGGTTATCGCCGACGAACGGATCACTGCTGCGATGAGCAAGGATGACTCACTCGCCGAGGAGTCATCCATCACGCTGCATGCCATCAGGAACCGGGACATGATTTGCCTTCCCTCCGGTAGTGGCGTCCGTGCCAGCCTCGATGAAGTCTGCGGCACCCTCGGCTTCCAGCCGCGCATCGCATTCGAGGCGACCGATCCCAGCGTCCTGGCCCAATTCGCTATCCGCGGCCTTGGCCTGGCCATCCTCCCGGAATCCCTGGCCAGGTCCTACAGCGCCGACCTCCACGTCGCCACCATCACCCATCCCCGGCTCCGAACCCGCCTGACCC
>Ga0134126_10011483_pt1 | contig 11186 bp, 8 predicted proteins | sample KB31752_FD_96881 | JGI IMG/M metagenome (GOLD analysis project Ga0134126, IMG submission 96881) | Terrestrial soil microbial communities with excess Nitrogen fertilizer from Kellogg Biological Station, Michigan, USA - KB3-175-2 | ecosystem: Environmental > Terrestrial > Soil > Unclassified ... | reverse complement strand
TAGACTAAGAAAATTATACAAGTATTAACCATTTCGCGGTGGCCCCTTGAATTTCATTGGCAAATTCGACGCCAAGCTGGCCTCTGACGGCTTCACTGCGGATTCGCATGTGCATGTCGAGCAGCCGTCCGCGCACGCGCCGGCCGACGCCATCATCGTTCCCGACGCGCATCTGTTGTTCGGCGCCGACTTCAAGCGCTCCGGCGTCGACCTGATCCTTTCCAACGCCGACCGCGAGCTGGTCGTGCACGACTACTTCAAGGGTGAGCATCGCCATCCGCTGGCGTCGCCCGACGGCGCCCATCTCACCGGCGACATCGTCAATGCGCTCACCGGCCAGGTGCAGTATGCGCAGGCCGGCGCCCCTGACCCGGTTGCCCATGTCATCGGCCACGTCACCAAGCTCAGCGGCAGCGCGACCGCGGTCCGCAATGGCGTCTCGGTCATCCTCAACAACGGCGACAACGTCGAAAAAGGCGACGTGGTCGCCACCGGATCGGATTCGACGCTCGGCGTCACCTTCATCGACGGCACCGTGTTCGGCCTGTCGTCGAACGCCAGGATGGTGCTCAACGAGATGGTCTACGACCCCAACGGGTCGAACAATTCATCGCTGATCAGCCTGGTCGCCGGCACCATTTCCTTTGTCGCCGGCGAGACCGCCAAGCACGGCGACATGAAAGTCGACACCCCGGTCGCGACCATGGGCATTCGCGGCACCGCGGTTCTGGTCGAGATCGACTTCAACGTTCCCAACCAGAACGGCCTGCCCGATGCGAAATTCCAGGTGCTGGTCGAGCCGGACGGCACCACCGGCTCCTACATCCTGTTCGACAAGACCACACTCGATCCGATCGCGACGGTCAACAAGGCCGGGCAGCAAATCAATATCAGCAACGGCTCGATTACCACCTCGAACGACCCGTTGTCACCGGATGCGCAGAAGCTCATTCTCGACTTGTTCGCGCTGAAATTCACCAGCAATCCGCAATCAATTCAGCATTTTACCGATATTGGCGTTCCGCAAACCCTGCAAGGGATACAGCTGGCAGGTGGAACGACCGTCATTCCCGTTTTTCTCTTTACCAATACCGTCGACAAGCTGCCTGCTTCAACCTCCGATCAGTCGGGAAGCCCGCTCTTTCATATTGATCTTCCGCCGACCGTGGTTGCGTCGGGCAACCCGTTGATCCAAAACGCCGGGACCAAGGGCGGTTCGGTGATCGATACCGCGTCCGGCACGATCAGATTTGCCGATATCAATGCTGGCGATCTTCCGACGGTCAAGGTGACGTTCAATTCGTTCACCATGCAGGACGCCAGCCACAATGATATAACGGCCTCGCTGACGTCGAAGCAGCTCGCCGAAATCGCGGCGGTCGAAGCCTCGATAGCGGTAACACCGGCCGCAGGAAACACCAACAACGGCTCTGTTGCATGGACGTACAGCGTTGCGGATTCTCATTTTGGCTTTCTCCCCGCCGGCGAAACGCTGACGTTGAACTACGTGGCAGAGGTCGATAGCAACTATGCCCCGAATAACGCGGCGGTTTTTACTCCGATCACGATAACGATTACCGGCCTCATTCTGCCGACAATTGCAACGACCAGCGGTAGCTTTATCGAGCAGCCTGCTTCGAGCAATTCCTCGATCGATCATGCCGGCGGCACCATCACGTTCACCGACGCGGATTTGACGGCGCATCCAACCGTGAGTGCGCAATTTACTTCCTTTAGCTACCATGACGCTCTTCACAACGACATAACCGCAACACTGACGCCTCAGCAGCTCGCTGATGTCGCGGCCGTCGAATCCTCGCTGACATTGACACCATCTACGAGCAACGCGAATATTGGTTCGGACTTTTGGTCGTACGACGTCGTCAACCGCGCGTTCAACTTCCTCGGCGCCGACGATACCTTGACGCTGACTTATGCCGCCACTGTGAACGACGGTCATGGCGGTTTGGCAACAGAGCCACTTACCGTGACCATTACGGGTACCGATGATCCGCCGACGATTTCGGCAACCAGCGGCGCATTGACCGAGTTGCCGGCGTCCAGCAATAGCACGATCGATCATGTCGGTGGCACAATCAGCTTCAGCGACGTTGATCTGACGGACCGACCCGCGGTGAGTACGCAGTTCACCTCGTTCGACTACCAGGACGTCTCTCATACCGACATCACAGCGTCACTTTCGTCGCAACAGCTTGCCGACATCAAGGCAGTCGAAGCTTCGCTCACGCTGACGCCGCTCCCGACCAATACCAATGACGGGGTGGTGACCTGGTCGTACGACGTCAGCAACAACGAATTCAACTTTCTCGGCGCGGGCGATACGCTGACGCTAGCCTATACGGCCACCGTCGACGACGGTCACGGCGGCTTGAGTAGCGAAGCGTTCAACGTAACGATTACCGGTACCGATATCGCTCCGACCATTCTGGGCGAAACTGATCCGCCGACCCAGGCGATCATTGTTGTTAACGATTCCGGCGGACCGACCGTGCTGGATCAGGGAATCGATACCAATTCGTTGGGCCTTCACACGGAGACGTTTGATGCCCAAACGACCGGTTCCTTGCACAATAACGGTGCCGGCCATGGCGATTTCTTCAGTGAGGCGCTAGATGCCAATTTCTCCGGTTCGGGAGACGCGGGCGTCGTTGACGGCTCGCTTGCCGATGTCACAGCCGCTCCCTATGTCGGACCTTTACCGGGGGGGGCTGATGCGACCCATTATCTGAGCATTGGCGCTGGCGGAACGGAAACCATCAATTTTGCCAGCGAAGAAAATTCGTTTGGACTTTATTGGGGATCGGTCGATCCTGGTAACACTATCTATTTTTACAACGGAACAACCCTCGTCGCTCATTACACCGGCGCTGATATCAGCCCGCTGTTTTCAGATGGCAACCAAGGCTCATTTTCATCGAACGGCTACGTCGAATTCTCCGATTTGGCGTTTTTCAATACGGTCGTTCTTGAAAGCAGCACAAACTCATTTGAGATCGACAATATTTCAGCCGGATCCGTCCATGCCCAACTTGCCGGGCCGGTTATCGGTACCCTCACCGTCGATGAGCCGAACCTCGGCGACGCGCTAACAGCGTCGGTCACCGGCAATGCCACGCTCGAATATAACGGTTCAACAACTTTGCCGGACAACGTGGATTTCAGCGCGCTGGTTGCTGCCGACAACATCAAGTTCGACACCGTGACCTCCAACGGTGGATCGCAGACTCTGGATTGGACCTATGATCCGACCAGTGCGGATTTGGATTTTTTGAAAGCTGGTGACACGCTGTCGATCACCTACACCGCTGAAGTCAACAATGGCTCTGCGAACTCGGCCGGCCAGCCTCTGACCATAAACCTCGTCGGTGCTGGCCCGACGGCCAATATGTCCAACTTCCAGGTAGTGAGTGGCACGACTGGAAACGACACCTTCGTCAACGTCGGTAACGGCGTCACAATTTTCGGCGGCGGTGGGCAGGACAACTTCGTGTTCAACGACAACTTCAAAAGCGCAACCATCGGCGATTTTGACGTTACCCAGGACGCGATCAATATCAGTCATACGCTTTTTGCAAGCGTGTCGGCCATTCTGGCCAGCGCACAGTCGGCCAATTCCGGTCATGACGCAGTGATCATGGATTCGGCCCATGACACGATTACGTTAAAAGGCGTAACCGTCGCGGAGCTGCAGACCCATGCCAGCGATTTCCATTTGATTTAACGGACAACTCCGCCGGCGGAAATCACGACAAGACAGGCCTTGGAGCCGGGAAGGCGGATGTGCCTGGCGCTGGCTGCATCACTCTTGTGAGATGCTCGATGACCGCGAATGTTCGCATTATAAACCAGGCTCAAGTGACAAGTTCAGTGTGCAATGTATTTTACCGGTAAAATACATTGTGGGAACATTGTGCTGTAAATGCGGGCATAGTTTGTCCGCATTCGGCCTACGTTGATCCGCAAATGAGGGCATACTCGCCCGCACGACCAATTCACTGGCAACACTTGCAAAATAGCATATTTCAATTTAGTATAATATGTATTATGTTATTGCGCGACGGGTATTGAGGCAATTATGGCTGGATTTATTGGTCGCGAACGGGATCTGAGCGTCCTCGCTCGGGAATTCGAAGAACGCAGGGCGTCGCTGGTCATCCTGTACGGACGGCGTCGCATCGGCAAGTCCGCCCTTATCCAGCAGTCGTCGCTGCAGCGGCCTGCGATTTATTTCCAGGCGACGATCGTGGATGACTCCCTCAATCTAGCGGCCTTCAAGACCGAAATCTCACGGGTCCTGGGCGACAGCCCGGTCCTCGACAGCCTCTCGGACTGGCAGGGTGTCCTGCACTATCTCGCCGCGCAGGCGGAACAGCACCGCGGTCTGATCGTGGCGCTCGACGAATTTCCCTATCTCGTCGGGGGCAATCCGGGACTACCGTCGATCCTGCAGAAGTTTTGGGACTCTCGGGTTGCCGAAGAAGGTGCGTTGAAGCTCATCCTCTGCGGATCGTTAATTGCGCAGATGGAAGACCTGCTCTCGGAACGGAATCCGCTGTATGGCCGCAGGACCCTCGCCCGGGAAATTCTGCCCATGTCATTGCGGGAAGCTGCCGAGTTCGTGCCGCAATGGGACCCTGCCGATGCGATCTCGCTCTTCTCCGTGCTGGGCGGCGTTCCCTACTACCTGGAAATGTGCGACCCCTCGTTGACGTTCTCGGACAACATCAAGCGTCTGTTTCTGGTGCCGTCCGCCCTATTGCAGGAAGAGCCGGAATACCTGCTGCGGACGGAACTGAATGAACCGCGTCGTTACGCCAGTATCGCGGCCGCGATCGCTGACGGTGCCACCAAGCCCTCGGAAATCGTTGCCAGGGTCCCCGGGTTGACCAGCGCATCTGAAGTGTCGACCTACATCAACCGTCTTCAGCAGATGCGCATCGTTGTTCGTGAGCGCTCCCTCGACGCCGACGAACACTCGCGCAACAACAGGTACTCGCTCCAGGATCCGCTTTTCAGGTTTTGGCATCGGTTCGTACGCCCTCACCTTGGCACGCTAAACCGAGGCTTCGGGGACGATATCTGGTCCCGCAATATTCGGCCTTTCTTCAACGAATATATGGGGCCGGCCTTTGAGGTGGTCGCGCGGGAACATCTCCGCGACCATGCGCAGGAACGCTTTTCGGTGCCTGCGGGAGACATCGGTCGGATCTGGGGCGGAGATTTTGAGATCGACATCGCCGGTCGTCTGCTCGACGGATCGGCTTTGTTTGGTGAATGCAAATGGGAAAACGCGTTGATTGGCGAATCCATCCGCAAACGCCTGGGTGAATACGTTGCGAAGACTAGGTACGCAGAGGACGCGCAATCAAGGCATTTCGTGTTCTTCGCTCGCAAAGGTTTTACGGAAGAGCTACGCAACACCGCCAAGATCGACGGCAGTATCCAATTGGTCGACATGGAAGAGTTGGTGCGTTCTCCGGATCCGCATCCGTCGCCTTTACCTTCGCCGCATTGACGCCTTGCCGGCGCGTCGCTGCTCGCCTTGCTGACTTCGTCCTTCTGATTGCGTGGAGCCGGCGCCACTGTATCCGCGATGGTTTGCGGAACGACTATGCCCGCATTTGCGGCGACATTCGCCCTCATTCGCGGACCGCTTGGACGGCCAAAAGTGCTCAAAGGGGCTATTTTTCCGGATGAACTATGCCCGCATTCACATGTGCCCTCGGAAGTCGATCATGACGCGGAAAGCGGCTCCAATTAAACGTTACATTTCGAGATATGTAACCGGGGGCCGTCGCGAAATGGGGCGTCACCCGTGACAGGTCACACGTGACGACCAGGAAATCGCGCTATCAACGATGAAATGCAATTCGGGACGTTCCCTGATCCAGATCACGCAGCCGATGACCGCGCGCTCAGGTCGCAGCATCTCTCGCGCGCAAGGGCAATGGTCATCGGATCGCCGACCAAGTTGAGACAGCGAAGTTGACGGATGGGTGATGAATGCGAGATCGCGAAAAGATACTGGATCGCAAAATAGCCGACAGTCAGGCACCGGGCAAAGTTCGTCCCCGACGAGTTTGACCCCTAATCGGGGCAAAGTAGATTCCCTGGTCTGAAGCAGATGCATCGGCTTGCTGATCGTGCGGAGGCTCCGTCGCGACCCATCCCTCGTAGACAAGGCCAAAGTTGCTCATGCGCGCCAAAATTGCGATCCCGAACGCCATCTGGCCGCTCGATCACAACGTCGTCCCGAGATACCCCCCGGTTAATCACATCGACACCGGTCCCAGCGTCCCACCAGTCGCTTCGGCGATAATGAGCCGCGCGGCCCTGGGCCGTCGGGCTGGTAGGGGAGTTCCAGCGAGCGCATTGAATGGTTTTCACCGGCACCACCTGCCGGCGCAAGCCTGGATGCGATCCAGCTGTCGTCGAGATTAGGCCACAGCTGAATCGAATTTAGGACACGAATCGACGGCCATCTTCGCTAGGCCCGATCTCAACTCCCAACCCCGGGTCGGGTACTCACGAGAACGGCTCCAGGATCTCAACCCTTGGAGTCGTTTTTTGCGAAGCGACCAGGAGGTGAGATCGTGGTCCACAACAACATCGAATTCTCGGTTCAGGAGTGTGAAGCCGGAGTCTGGCGCTGGGAATACACGATCGGCGAACTGATCAAATCAGGCGAGCTCGTGGTGTCGACCCGGTAATGGCTTCCCGAAAGATGCGCCAGCAAATCGATCGCGATTTGCGGATTCTGTTTCGCTCCCAGCGGCAGCGCGGGATACGATTCTGAATTGTTTTCCAGTGTTGAGCGCGATCTGGCAATGACGCGATTGTTATTGTGTTTGCGCGTATTGCGAACTGGGCTCGGTCGCAGCGCTACTGGGTGCGTTCCCTGATCGGTCGCCGGAGCCGCGAACGGCATTGTTATGGCCATTGGCATGTCGTCGGTTCTGGCTCGCCCGGCGGGTGAATGCGCCCTCCCGTCAATCGTAGCTGGCTGCTCGCGGTTGAGCCCGATCATGGCGGCGGGTTTTCATTGTCAATCGAAGGTGACCCCAATCCGGCGTTCTCTGCGCCAAACAACGCTGCAAGGACGGCTGAGGCCATCGGATGGAACGATCAGGGTGAACTTCTCGGGAATGAAGAGCGGTGTGACGACCTCAAGGGCGGCGCCGGTATCCGAAATGTTGCGAACGGTGCAATCAAATGCCCCACCGCCGAAACTGATTGATCCGGCTTTAAGCACGCGGCGCCGCGGTGCTATTCGGTGCTCGTCCCCCATCGGCCTAAACTACGCGGCGCGGTCAGAATCTTCAACCGACGGTCAACCAGTGGGGGTGCTATCCAGCGCCTCGTCTTGTTCCCCGAGCGGACAGCGGTAGGTCGTATCGCGCAAGGCTCTTTAAGCCGAACGCTGGGCAGGCTGCCTGTCATGCTCGGAACCCCTGCATCAAGTGAGCGGTTTGTTCCACGAGCGCGGCCCGACCCAGGGTCAGAACCCAACCCGCCGGCCGCCGACGGGTTTTTCTTGTCGTCGGGTCGACCGATAACTTAGAGTTTCATCGCCAGAATCGAATGGGGGGACTGACGTGGCGATGGGGACAGTGAAATGGTTCAACATGACCAAGGGCTATGGATTTATCGCGCCTGAGGGCGGCAGCCAGGACGTGTTCGTGCACATCTCAGCAGTTGAGAAGGCGGACTACACCGGGCTCGCCGAAGGTGCCCGTGTCAGCTACGAGCTGGTCGCGGGCCCCACCGGCAAGATGTCTGCGGAGAACTTGCGGCTCGGGTGAAATTGGCCTGTCATAGCCGGAAAATCGGATCGACTTATCGTCCGGGCGCTCGAGCAACCCTGAGACGGACAGAGCCAATTGAGGCCACGTGGTGAACGTCCGCGCGGCTTTGGCAGCCAGTGGCTGGACGACCTCGGCGCCGTGCCGCCGCTTGCCTACCCGATGCGCCACGCCCGTTTCCGTCTCGCCGAAACAATGCGGCGGAGCTTGCGGATTTCAGCTTTCGTCCAAGGCGTCGCCTACCAGGATCAACAGGGGCAGATATCGCAGGTCGGGAATTCGGCCGCCTCCCGGGCGATGGTGAAGCGCGCATAGCACGCCGCCCACAAGCACGTCTGCCTCCATCAGGCATCGGCTGCAGTTGGCTCAACCCCGGCTGCCTGCAGCGCCGAGCAGCGCAGGCGACCGAAATCCGGCATTCAATACCTGGGGTCTCCGGCGCGGGCTGAACGTTGCGTCGCAGATGAACAGTGATGCCCGATCATCGCAAACTAAGGCTAAAGGCCGCCTCATCTTCTTGCTGGCGAGGGATGAGGCGGGATGAAGTCATGGGGCATCAAAATCGTCATGGGGTATCAAGATCCGCGCCGTGGCCGTCGACGAGCTAAGAATGCAATTCCGATTCGGGCAACTTAACGGTCAATTGCGGGCGCGACATCGGAGTCTTTGCCGGTTAGTCTCGCATGGACAGCGAGAGTTCCAGTTGATGCGCCTTCACCAGTGGCGTCCGCGGTACGTTTAAGTGCGTTTGAAATCTTGGCAGCACCGGCCCTCGTTTTGGCCAAGGACCTTAACTCGCGTACATCTGAAGCAGTCCACACGCGTCGTGCTAGTTTTCTCTTCTTAGCCGGCATTATCAGCCGCCTTTGAAGGAGCGCGGCTTCGATCACAGCCGTCGCGCCTGGCAATGTCTGGAATGTCGCAAAGGTGCGGGGTAGAGATGCTTCGTCTTACCCACGCGCAAGGACCTGGAAGGCACGCGATAAGGAGAAAATGGCGTCGACCGACCGGCGGAGCTTCGTAATTTAGCGAGACTAAAATGGCGGTGATGACGTGATCAGATCAATCGCACAAATCGAACTGCATGCGAAGCCGATGGGCAATTTCTTCTGCGCGCCGCTGATATCCGATCAGGTCGCCCGGCGCCGCAACCACATTGGGTTGCCACCCGTAGGCATGATCCCTGCGAACAGCGATCTCCAAGCCGAACACTCCGATTTCCGCAGTGATCATCTTAGCGAGACTTCTTGCAGTGATGCGTTCCTTGATCATGGCAAATTTCCCAGAAGCGGAAGTAACCGTGAATGATCAGATCAAGCAGGTCTGAATATCCCGTCAAAAAACATGGTTTCGGGGTGTTTATCAGAGGCAACAGGCCCTTGATTGGCTCAACATTGTAATCGAGGAAGTCCGAGCTGAAATGGAAGACCAGCACGAGCGCGAAGTGGAGGCATGGGACACTTCGTGCAGGATCATGTTCCGGGTGATGTCAGCTTACCGGCGCATATGCGCCCACCGGAACACTGCCGACATGCAAGGCACGCAAACGCCGCGACGGTCAGGGTAGTCTTAGCAAAGTCGGCCCAGCGCGGCCCTTTATGGCGGGTCTCGACGATCGTCTCTATCACGTACGCACGGATACTACCTAAACAAGCCTGCCTGTTCCACCTCGCGGCAGTCAATACGACCAAGCGATAAGGCGGGGGCTTGCGGGACTAGAAATCAGGTAGTGCTGCAGCGCATCCGCGCCGAGACTTGGGCGAGAACAGGCGGACCGACCATCGAGAGGTCGGAGCGCAGGGATCTTGATCACGCTCAGCTTACGAAAGATTGGGGGGCGGCTGAGGAGAAGCCCCCGGTCCCGCTCAAAAGAAACCCGCGCGCGGAGCCTGCCATTACCGGTTACGAGCCGGGACGCTTGCGGCGCTTTTTGTCGAGATCCTGCACCCGGGAATAGATGGCGGTCGGCGTGCGCGCCAGTCTCTTGCTGATCTCCTTGGCGGTTAGTCCGGCGTTCAGCATGTCGTGGAGCAGGTTATCCTCCACAGTCGTCCAACGACGCACGGCAGGTTTAGGCTCGATCATTTCTGCCCCTGTGCACAGGCACCAGAACCCTTTTAATAGAAGCCGTGGAGATTCGGGCGGCTTGGTGGCGCCTATTTCGACGGCGAGGACTTTGTGTGCCGTTTTTTCAGCTTGCGCTTGCCCCGCCAGGTCTCGTGTAAAATAAAAAGAGCCCGAAGCGGCCTCTATGTAGGCTGCGACCGCCTCCATCAGTTACATCGGCAACTCCGGCAATACCGGCGGCATCCTGACGGTGATCGATGGCCGCAACGGCGCCAACATCGCCCTGACCGGCGAATATGCCCAGGCGGACTTCCATCTCGCCGCCGACCAGACCAACCACGTCCTGATCCAGCTCTAACAGCACGCGCCGCACCTGGCCGCCGTCGCCTAATCGGGCAGGCAGGGCACGAAAACAAAGCCGCCGGGCAATGCCCAACGGCTTTTTCGCGCCACGCCGTCCCGGTGAACGCCGGCATCCATTACCCCTGCTATGATTGCGAAGCGGGACGACCGCCTCACTGCTCGACGGGAATACGCAGCGTATGGATGCCGCGAGCGCGGGGACGACGACCGAGCTGCCTTGACCGGCGGAACTCTCCATCAGCTATCGCGTTGATATTGCTTAGATTTTCTGTCGGGCCTCGGTAAAATTGAACCTATCGGCGGCGCGTGCTTTATCTCGCATAGCCGACAAAGAGGACAGGCTTGGAGTTTCATGGTGACGGCAATCCAAAGATCGACCGTCGCCTCGCTGGATGACGAGCTGAAAGCGGCTGGCGATGGCTTGTCGGGTAACGCCGACGTCTTGCGCAGCGTCTTGGCCGGGTGCGGCGACTGCATCAAGATTCTCGATCTCGACGGCCGCCTCCAGTTCATGAGCGAAGGCGGCCAGCGCGTCATGGAAGTCGAGGATTTCGGCAAGCTGAAGGGTTGCCCGTGGCCGGATTTCTGGGCCGGCCAGGGCAATGCCGACGCCAAGGCGGCGGTGGCGACCGCGATTGCCGGCGGCACCGCCCGCTTTCAGGGCGCGGCCAATACCGCGATCGGCACGCCGAGATATTGGGACGTGCAGGTCTCGCCGATCCTCGGCGACGATGGAAAGCCGTCGCATCTGCTTTCGATTTCGCGTGACATCACCACAGAGCATGAAGCCGCGGCCGCATTGAAGGATGCGGCAGAGCGGCAATTGCTGCTGACCCGGGAACTCGAGCATCGCATCAAGAATACGCGATCGCCAACCAGACCATGCAGGGCGATGCACATGCGGACGTTCGCCGGGCTTTTACCGACCGGCTG
>Ga0134126_10011482_pt1 | contig 11186 bp, 6 predicted proteins | sample KB31752_FD_96881 | JGI IMG/M metagenome (GOLD analysis project Ga0134126, IMG submission 96881) | Terrestrial soil microbial communities with excess Nitrogen fertilizer from Kellogg Biological Station, Michigan, USA - KB3-175-2 | ecosystem: Environmental > Terrestrial > Soil > Unclassified ... | reverse complement strand
GCCGGCAAGAACATCAACGATAACGGCGTCGGCATTCCGTTCGGCAGCAACTGGGCCAATATCCTGACCGACCAGAACATGCACATCTACCGCCAGACCCGCCGCTTTGTGGTAGGCGGCGACGGCCTCTTCAACCTGTTCGGCAGCAAGTGGAACTGGGCCTCGTATTTCGAGCATGGTGAAAGCAACACCAGCGTCAAGATCTACAACATGCCGCTGTCGAACACGCCGGTGAATCCGGCGACGGGAAATCCAGACAACACCCTGCTCTCACGCTTCAATCTGGCGCAGGACGCGGTGGTCAATGCGGCCGGCAACATCGTCTGCCGCAACACCCTCGCCCAGTCTTTCGGCTGCGTGCCCTTCAATCCCTTCGGCAATTCGCCCATCAACCCGGCGGCGCAAGCCTATTTCGACAACCAGCAGGTCCCGGCCGGCCAACTTCAGCACATCAGTTCGATCCAGACCAACCGGCAGGAATCCTTCGACTTCAGCATCAACGGCTCGCCGTTTGAACTTTGGGCCGGTCCGGTTGCGGTCGCGGCGGGTTACGCCTATCGCGAGGAACATTATTCACAGCGTTCCGACCCCTATGCCGCTGGTGTGACCGCCTCCACCCCGCCCACCGTCAACGAACCCTGCACCGATCCCTTCATCGATTGCGGTTTGACCACCTGGTGTCCGCTCGGCGCGTACAACGCCGGTAACTACAAGAACGGCCGCGGCACCTACCATGTGAACGAAGTGTTCCTGGAATTCGGTGTCCCGCTGCTCAACGATCAATTCTGGGGCAAGATCGACGCGGATATCGCGGGCCGCCATGCGCGGTATTCAACCGCTGGCGATGCCAATACCTGGAAGGTGGGCCTGACCTGGGCCACACCCCTTCCGGGCGTTACCATTCGCGGCACCCAATCCCGCGACATTCGCGCCCCGAACCTGTCGGAACTGGAGCCGCCGCCGGTTGGCGCCAATGGCAGCTTCAACAACGACTTTTTCCCCACCGACATCAATCACAACCTGATCGGTGTTACCGCGGGCAATCTCGGTCTGAAACCGGAACGGGCATACACCACCGCGCTCGGTATCGTATGGCAGCCGGACTTCCTTCCGGGCTTCCAGACTTCGATCGACTACTTCCGCATCGGTCTGGCCAAGGCGATTTTCAGCTATGGCACCCAGAACATCGAGGACCAGTGCTTCTTCCAGGCAACGGGGGTGATCCCGTTCAACAATTGGTGTGCCCAGACCGCGATCAGGACGGCAAACGGCCAACCGCAATCCCTTGCTGTCCCAGGCCGGGTCACCGATCCCAACAACGTCGTGCAGATCATTGCCCAGCCCTTCAATGCCGCGACCATGGTGACCGACGGCTTTGACATCGAAACCTCCTACACCTTCGACCTGCAGGATTACGACGTTCCCGGTACCTTCACCTTGCGGTCATTGGTCAACCACATCAGCAAGTTCATTTTCAGCTCGGGCATTCCAGGTACCCAGCAGAATCAGGAACTGACGGGTGCGGTGAACGCCGGCAATAACGGCCAGACCTACACCCAGTTCGGCGGTGACATCTTCAACTACAAGATTTACGAAACCCAGAGCTATACGAACGACATTTGGGGTTTCGACCTGACGGAGCGCTGGTATTCACCCGGCGTCACCACCCCCAACCGCAATTACATCGTTTGCAATCCCGGCAGTTGCCCGGCGCCGACAATTCAGTGGCCGACGATCAACTTCAACAAGGTCAGTTCCATGTTCTACCTTGATGTCGGCTTGCACTGGGATTACAGCCCGCAGACCCAGTTCTATACCAAGATCGATAACATCTCGAACATCCGGCCGCCGGATATCGGCACCCAGGACAACAACCAGGTGCTGTACGACGTGATCGGCCGCATGTTCCGTGTCGGCGTGCGTCTCAACTACTGAGCCGCACCCAAGGGGCAGAGAAGGGGCTCCCGCAAACGGGAGCCCTTTTTCTTTGGCTGGACAAGGGCGTGCTCGCCGCCGATGCTTCGCCGCGCCGCTCAGAGCCGAGGGATGAGATGAGCTCCACGAAAGCAGGCTGCGCTGCAAGGATCCTGGTCGTGCTGCTGGCTGCGCTCTGCTGTGCAGGGGCGGCCCAGGCGCAGTCCCAAGGCGGCCCCTACAAGGCCATAAAAGTGAGCGGGCGCCAGGCGGGCACTGCCTCCAGCGACGGCGTGCTGGCCGGCAACACGCTCTATGTCGCCGCGCAGGATGGCCGCAACGGCGACGGCAGCCTGCCGGCTTCTTTTCCGCAGGAAGTAAAGCAGTCTCTCAGCCATCTGCGTGAAGTGCTGCAAGCCTCCGGCATGGACATGGGCAATCTGGTCTGGGTGCAGGTCTATGTCACCAGACCCCAAGACATCGCGGTCATGAACGATGCCTATTGGGACAGCATCGGTGCCAGTGCGCCGGCGCGCACCGTGCTGGTGGTCGCCAACCTGCCCGGCGGGCAAAGGATTCAGATAAACGCCATCGCCGCAGGCAGCAGCGCCAGGCGCCAGGTCATCACCCCAGCAGGCTGGCCGCATGGCCGGCGCACCGATCCGGCCGGCATCCTGGTCGATGATGTCCTCTACATTTCGGCCCAGAGCGGCGCCGATCCAAAGACCGGAAAGCTGCCGGCCGACTATTCCGATGAAGTGAAGCAGAGCCTGGAGAATGTCGGCGCCGTCCTGAAGACCGCCAACATGACCATGGCCAATGTGCTCTGGACCAATCCCTATCTGGCCAGCCCCGAGACCGGATCCGGCCCGCAGGGCACCTCCGGCGTGATCGCCCATAACGGCCAGCCGCAACAGGCGCAGGTGACGGCGATGAACAAGGTCTATGCGAGCTATTTCGAGTTCGGCAACACGCCCGGGCGCGGCACCATCGAAGTGGCGGCGTTACCGGGGCGCGCGCACATTGTCTTCACCGCGATTGCCGGCGCCGATCTTTCCCAGCGCAAGTCCATCCGGCCCAGGAACATGCCGCCCAGTCCCACCGCCAGCCCGGGCATTCTCTACCACGACACTTATTACATGTCGGGCAAGAGCGGGTTCATTCCAGACCAGGGCATCGTGACCCAGGATGTCGAACTGCAGCTGCGCCAGACCATGCGCAATCTTCTGGATGACCTGCAGGAAGCGGACATGGATTTTTCCGATGTGGTGCAGGCCGTCGTCTATGTCCGCGATATCAAGGACCTGGACAAGGTACAGAAGCTCTACGCCACTTTTTTCAAAGGCGCCTTCCCGGTGCGGACCAGTCTGCAGAACAGCTTCGATCAGAAGACAGCCACGGGTGAGCAGATCTCCTTTATTGCAGTGCGGCAGCCGAGACGCTGAAGCGAAAGTGCGCTGTCTCCGCGTAAAGATGGCGCAAAGGCGGTCTCATGGCCGCTTCCCCGGTCTCGTCTGGCCTGGCACACGTGATAGGATAGACGCGCGAAAGGCTCTTTGCGTCATACACCAGGGGTATCGTGATGGTCCTGGGAAAGCGTCTTCTGATTTCCACCATTTTGGTTGCGGTGCCGGCAACCGGGTCCGCCAGCGCCGCGCCCTGGGTCCGCAGCTTTGTCGTTGGAGCTTATGAGTATGCTTTCCGCTACGGCGGACGGGCGGACTATGCCCATGCCGGAGAGATCGAACCCGGCGTCGATTGTCCGCATGGCAGCACGCGGCATTTCGCCAATCCAGACCAGACGCGCAAAGCGGTGGCGCGGCAGACATGGCGGCTGCCCCAGGAAGCCGGCTGGGTCGCGGTGCCGCCCGGCCTGGACAATGTCAGATCGCCGCTGGAGACACGCTTCAGCATCTGGGTGCGCGCTCTTGCCTATCGCGCCTATCGTCGCGGCATCGAGACCTATGTGAACCCCTGGGCCGCCGAGGATCCGGGGCAGCCCCAGGTCACCGGCGCTATCGGTGACGGTTTCGATCTCGACGGCAAGATCAAGCCGGCGGATTTCATCAGCCCGGAAGGCGAGAAGGGGATCGACAACAATCTCTACCGGGCCTGGGGCTGTGACGCGCCCTGGCGTGGCAACGGCAACGCCACCTTGGACCTGCGTGCCAACGACAAGATGCAGGAAGGCCTTTACACCATGGTCGTCCGTGTCTCGGGCAATCAGGATCCCCGGAACGACGATGATGCCACGGTAGAAGTCGGTTATTCACCCGACAAGATCGTGCGCGATGCGCGGGGCGCCATAGCGCAGGATTATTCCTATCGCATCGTCAAATCGGCCCAGTACACCAGGATGAAAGCCAGGATCAAAGCTGGTGTGGTGGAAAGCGAGCAGGTCGCGGAACTGCACAGCCCGCGCATCGCCTGGTTCTATGACCAGACGGGGGACGCCGATTTCCATCGGGGCAGGCTTCGGCTCAAGATCGCGCCCGACGGGCTCACCGCCACCGGCCTGATCGGCGGCTATCGCAACTGGCGCGATCTCTATGCGGAAAATACGTTCGCGCAGGATGGCGGCCAGCAGGGCGTGCGCGAGCATGAAGACCATGTCGCGCTTTACTATGCCCTGCGGCGCAATGCCGATGGCCTGTACAACAGCCAGACCGGAAAATATGACGGAATCTCCACGGCGTACCGCCTGAGGCTGGCTTCGGCATTCGTTGTGGACCCAGACAAGCCGATGGACATTCCCGTTCTGGTCGGCGATCTCAAGCGCAAGAAAATCTTCGAGGCGATCCGTGCCAATATGATCCAGGGCGCCGCCAGCCGGGTGCCGCAGGCCGTGCCGGCCGGGACCGGCGAGGCGGCCTATCCGGGCATGGAGCACAGCATTGTCGAGCTTTCCAGCAAGGATTTCTTTCTCAAGACCCTGGACCGGCCGCACTATCCCGACGGCGTGGGCATGGACAATCGCGGCGAGCCGATCGACGACCAGGGACAGCTGCTGAAGCGGCCGCCGGCCAAGCCGCAGCGGCAGGTCAGCAATGATCTCGCCGCGACGCCTGGCGCGCAGGGGCCTTGGTAACCACCAGAACCGGCAGGGGTTTTGGCAATTGCCGGAGGTTGATCGCCCAGCCACCGGTGCGGAAGAGGGACGGCAGACCGGGCGGCCGGGACACCCACGCAAATATGGTGGATCGCGACAATAACCCGCTAACAATTGGGCGGCTTAAATAGAGACATGGCGGCGAAGCTTGTCCTGGCGGTCGCGTTGGGTTTGGGCCTGTCCGGCTCGATCTCGTCCGCAGGCGCGCGCCCCGACGCAGAGCCGGCCTGCCAGATGCCGATCAAATACCGGATAGGCACAGTGGATCCGCGCTTTGGCATTACGCGCGAGGAATTGCGGCATGATGTGGAGGAAGCGGGTAAAATCTGGGAGGCTGCCGCCGGCCATCCACTTTTCATCCGGGATGAAAAAGGCCCTCTGGAAATCAATCTTGTCTATGACAGCCGACAGGAAACGACGCAGCGCCTGATCGCCGTCCGCTCCAGCATCGTGGAGAAACTGGCGCAGATCGATGCGATCAAGGACAAACTGCTCCCCCTTCAGGCCAAGTACCGCCTGCTTGACCAGTCCTATTCGGCCCAGGCCGCTGCCTACCGACAGGTTCTGGATGATCACAACAAGACGGTCACGCAGTTCAGTCAGAAAGGCGGGCCGCCGGAAGGCGAATACCAGCGTCTGGGGAGCGAGGGCCTGACCTTGCGCAGGCAGGCTGACGCATTGGAGGCGCAAAAGCAGGAGCTGAACAACCTGACCGCCGAGATGAACGAGCTGGTCAGGGCCCACAATGCCCTCTTGGTGCGCGCCCGCGATGAAGCGAACACTTTGTCGGGCTCATTCGATGCCAAGTTTGAAGAGGGCCGCTACGTCAAACAGGGTGGCGAACAGCGGATCGAAATCTACCAGTATCACAATGAGGTGGGGCTGCGGATCGTTCTGTCCCACGAGCTGGGGCACGCCTTGGGGGTCAAGCACAACGCCAACGCGTCTTCCATCATGGCGGCGCTGATCCAGACGGAAAAACTTGTCCTCACGGCCGACGATGTGAGCGGCCTAAGGGCGGCCTGTTCGCTGCGCTAGGCTTAGGCCGGATTGCCGGAAATATCGGTTTGCCGGATATTCGGGCGGGCTCGTTGACGCGCGCGCTCCCGACGGGGTGTAGTGGATTGCTCGCTGAACAAGAGGGCTGCACCGCGATGACCAGTACAAACCTCGATGACCTGCCGGTGAAGTCGCCCTTTCCGGGCTGGCGCGGAAAATTCATCAGATCGCCGAGCATGACCTTCGTCTATTGGGAAGTCCCGGCCGGAACGGTCCTGCCCGAACACGCCCATCCCCATGAACAGGTCGCGCACATGTTTGAGGGCGAATTCGAAATTGTCGTGGACGGCGTCGCGCAGCTGCTTCGGCCAGGGTCGGTCAGTGTCATTCCGCCCCATGCGGTGCATTCGGGGCGGGCGCTTACCGATTGCAGGATATTGGATGTCTTCTGTCCGGTGCGCGAGGACTATATCCAGTTTGAGGGGTGAGGCCCGACCGGCCGTAAGGCCGGTCAAATCGATCCAGTGGATCGATTTGAGGGCCGAACGCGCCGAGCACAAGCGAGGCGCTGGGCGAACGCAGCTTCCCAAACCGGTGAGCATCACGATATAAAGCGCCACGGGCGCGGGTGTAGTTCAATGGTAGAACGGCAGCTTCCCAAGCTGCATACGTGGGTTCGATTCCCATCACCCGCTCCAATCTCTCCGTAAAATCAAACAGAGCTTGTTGCACCGACGGCCCGGCCGCTCGCTTGGGCTCGCGGCGTTCAGTGCTCAAATCGGTCCGCTGGACCGATTTGACCGGCTATGCCGGTCGCACTTCACCTCATCACCCGCTCCAATTTGACGTTGAGTTCCCCAGCGTTAAATCCGCCTTAGTCCTATTTTGCGCTTCCGGTTCAGCCGGCGGGGCCAGGGTGCTAGGCATGGGCGATGGGTCAGACCATTACCTCTGTCACCGACATGATTTCCTATGCCGGTGAGCTGCGCCGGGCGGCAAAGCGGGCCCCCGCGCCGGAGCAGGCACAGAAGATCCAGCAGTCGGCAAATCAGCTGGAAAAAACCGCGATTAACCAGGTGGCGAAAGCGGCGGCGCCGCGCATTGGCGCGCTTCTGGACAGGCTGGTCTGATCCAGTTCTTGGATCGTTACCAGCAGCATCTCGCATGGTTCTCTATAACCCACTGAAAATATTAGTGAATCTTAGCAGTGCGGGAACTCTCTGGAGCCTTCTGCCGCAGGCTTGCATGGAGTAGTTTGCCGCAGGGCGGATCGCCATCCGTGCTATTTTAATAAGGAAGCCGCTGATCCGCGGTTCAAGGGAGGACCTGCTCCGCGCAAGACGGAGCCGGCTCAGGGAGAGAACAGACTTGTCCGCACGCGTTTTGGCTTTCGCCTTTTTGGCAACCGTCACCACTTCGGCTTTCGGTGCCGGCGCCGACACCCCCAATCTTCAGGCCCAGTTCGACGGAACGGTAAAGCCCTTTGTCGGCAAATACTGCGTGGCCTGCCATTCGGGGGCCCAGCCCACGGCGCAGTTCGACCTCAAGTCCTACACCACGCTCGATCAGGTGAAGGAAGACTTCCCGCGCTGGAATCTGCTTGCCGATCGTCTCACCAATCATGAGATGCCGCCCAAGCAAATGAAGCAGCCTTCGGATGCCGAGCGGCAGGCGATCATTGATTTCGTGCATGGCGTGCGCGCCCAGGAGATCCGCCGGCTGGGCGGCGATCCCGGCATCGTGCTGGCGCGGCGCCTCAGCAACGCCGAATATGACAACACCATCCGCGATCTCACTGGCCAGGACATGCAGGTGGCGCGCCAGTTCCCGGTAGATCCGGCCAATACCGCGGGCTTCGACAATTCCGGCGAAACCCTGACCATGTCGCCGGCGCTGCTGAACAAATACCTGCAGGGCGCGCGCCAGATCGCCGACCATGTGGTGCTGACGCCCGATGGCATCGATTTCGCGCCTTATTTCATGCGCGTGGAAAGCGATCGCGACAAATACTCGATCCAGCGCATCATCGCCTTCTACAAGGCCCAGCCCACCAGCTTTGCCGAATATTTCGAGGCGGCCTGGCGCTATCGCTATCGCGCCCAGCTTGGCAAGCCGAAAGCCAGCCTGGCTTCCACCGCCGCCGAGATGAAGGTCAGCGCCAAGTATCTACCCATGGTCTGGGGCATCCTGCATGACAAGGGCGCCGTCGGTCCGGTGGCCAAGCTGCAGGCCATGTGGAACGCGTTGCCGGCGCCGAAAACCACCGATGACAGCCAGCTGGCAGTCGAGACGCAGGCGATGGAGAATTTCGTCACCCGCATCCGCGCTCATACCGCGATGCAGTTTGCCTCGCCCATCGTGAAGGGCCTGCCGGGCCAGTCCGAGCCGCTGCACAATTGGCGCCTTCAAGAATATGCGGACAATCACCGAAAGAGCGATCCGGGCGACCTGCGTCCCGACAATGCGCAAGAGCCGGCACTGGCGGCGATTCCGAAATATCCGCCACTGCATGAAGACGCTTCGCCACGCTGGGCCATCCTGTCGGCGCATGCGCGCTATGGCGATGCCGACCTGGTCTATCCCGCTGGCCAGAAGGCGAAGTACCAGAAGGCGTTCGATCGTTTCGCATCCGTCTTTCCCGACACTTTCTATGTCAGCGAGCGCGGCCGCTATTGGCCGGACCAGGCGACCGACAATGGCCGCCTGCTCAGCGCCGGCTACCACAATACCGGCGGCTATTATCGCGACGACACCGCCCTGATGCAGCTGATCCTGGACAAGAAGGGGCAGGACAGACTGAACCGGCTGTGGAACGAGTTCGATTTTGTCGCCCACCAGACCGAGCGCACCTGGGTCCAATATTACTTCAACCAGTCGGGCGAAGTGGACGGCAACATCAACGGGCCGCTTTCGACCGAATCCGGTTCCAAACGCCCTGTCGGCCACGAGGTGACCGATCAGTTCGTGGTCTACCAGATGCGCGACAAGTATCTGGCGCGCTGGGCGATGGACAAGGAGCATAACGATCCCGTCGCGCCCAAGGCCTTCAAATGGCATTTCGGCCTGGTCAACACCACCTTGCGCAATCTGGAAAAGCAGCATGTCGCAGCGGAGCCGAAGCATCTGGCGGCGCTGGTCAGCTTTGCCCAGCGCGCCTATCGCCGGCCGCTGACGGCCAGTGAACGCAACGATGTGCTGGCTTATTACAAGAAGCTGCGCAGCGAGGCGAAGCTTAGCCATGAGGATGCGGTGCGCGACACCATCGTCAGCATCCTGATGTCGCCGGACTTTCTCTATCGCTTCGACATGGCGACGGCGGGGAATGGCAAGAGCGCGCTGGCCAAGACGGTCAGTCTGAAGCCGGGCCAGGCTTTCGCCAGTCAGCCGCTATCGGACTACAGCCTTGCCAGTCGGCTCAGCTATTTCCTCTGGGCCAGCATGCCGGATGCCGAATTGTTGCGCCATGCTGCGGCGGGCGATCTGCACAAGCCGGCCGTGCTGCTCGCTCAAACCCATCGCATGCTCAAGGACCCGAAGGTCAAGGGACTTGCCACCGAATTCACCGGCAACTGGCTGGTCTTCCGTCAGTTCGAGACCAACAATTCGGTGGACCGGATGCGGTTTCCCACTTTCGATGACGCCCTGCGCGAGGCGATGTTCCAGGAGCCGATCCATTTCGTGCAGGACAACATCCAGAACGAGCACTCGGTTCTGGATCTGCTCTACGGCAACTACACGTTCGTCAATCCGCCGCTGGCCAGGCATTACGGCATGCCCGTGGTCGATGGGGACGACGACACCTGGGTCAAGGTCGACAATGCCGAGAAATATGGCCGCGGAGGCATCCTGCCCATGGCCGTGTTCATGACCGAATATTCGCCGGGCCTTCGGACCAGTCCGGTCAAACGCGGCAACTGGGTGGTGCAGAAGGTGCTGGGCATCCGCGTGCCGCCGCCGCCGCCGGTGGTGCCGGAATTGCCGGCCGACGAGTCCAAGACCGACAAGCCGATCCGCGAAATGCTGGCCGAGCATCACAAGAATCCGTTCTGCGCCGGCTGCCATTTGCGCTTCGACTCCTTCGGTCTGGCCTTTGAGGGTTATGGCCCGGTGGGGAGTGCCCGCACCAAGGACCTGGCCGGCCGGCCGATCGATGCGTCCACCACCTATCCCGGTGGCGTGAATGGCGATGGCGTGGCGGGGTTGAAGTCCTTCATCCGCGACCACCGGCAGGACAATTTCATCAGCAATCTTGCCCGCAAGCTGATGGCCTATGCGCTGAACCGCTCGCCACAGCTTTCCGACGAGGCCCTGGTGGACAAGATGAAGACCAACCTGACGGCGGACGGCTACAAGTTCCGCGCCCTGGTGGACACCATCGTTCTTAGCCCGCAATTCCTGAACCGGCGTATCGCCGAGGCGCCCACGGCCGTATCGACCCCGGCCCCGCAACCGGAAAAGCCGGGCCAGCCCAAATTGATCAAGACCGATTTCCGGAAGGAGCATTGAAAATGCCAAACGATAAATCGCCACATTCTTCTTTCCGTTCCCGCGCCTTCTCCCGCCGCGTGGTGTTGCGTGGCGCGGGCTGCACCATGGCGCTGCCCTGGCTGGACTCGGTGAATGCCCTGGCCGATCCCACCTCGGCGGATTTCCCCAAGCGTTTCGGTGTGGTGTTCCTGGGTTGCGGCGTAAACGAGAATCACTGGAGCGCCGAAGGCGATGGCGCGGCCATGAAGCTCTCCAAGACGCTGGAACCGCTGGAGCCGCTGAAGCAGAAGATCAATGTGGTAGACGGCCTGTTCGTGAAGGCGCTGACCAATCAGGGCATCCATCCGGCCCAGACCGGCAGCCTGCTTTCCGGCGAGCACATCACCAAGGGCGCCATCATCCATTCCGGTGTCAGCGTCGATCAGGTGATCGCCGCCCATGTCGGCCAGGACACGCCGCAATCCTCCATCGTGCTGGCCTGCGAGCAGCCGATGACAGGCTTCCACGAGACCAATTTCTCGCTGGCCTACAGCTCGCATCTGTCCTGGCAGACGCCCGACTCGCCGGTGCCTGTCGAAGTCTATCCGGCGCTCGCCTGGGACAATCTGTTCGACAATCGCGGCAGCCTGCTGAATGTCAGCGTGCTGGACCGCATCAACGACCAGGCCAAGTCGCT
>Ga0134126_10011481_pt1 | contig 11186 bp, 9 predicted proteins | sample KB31752_FD_96881 | JGI IMG/M metagenome (GOLD analysis project Ga0134126, IMG submission 96881) | Terrestrial soil microbial communities with excess Nitrogen fertilizer from Kellogg Biological Station, Michigan, USA - KB3-175-2 | ecosystem: Environmental > Terrestrial > Soil > Unclassified ... | reverse complement strand
GCGGTTGCCGAGGTAGCGGTAAGCCCAGAGGCAAGAATACTTGCCGCAGCAGTCAACCCCAGCGCCAGACGCCGTCCCGTCCGACGAACCATATCTTCGAGTGAATCAGCACGAAAATTGACGACCGGCTTTTGGCCCGGTCGGGCACCAATCATGCGCTCAATGGCTTCGATCGTTCGCTCGGCTCGTACTTTCAATTTCTGCGACTGATACACCAGCGCTTTGGGATCAAGTGCGGCCCCCATGCGCTTGATCATGACGCGCGTCAAAAACTTCCCTGCCACGTCATACGGATCGAGTTGTGGGTCGAGATTGGCCGTCGCCAGTTGTACTTGGGCAAGTGCCTTAGCAGCGAGCGTCAACGACGCCGGCAGCGGGACACCATGGCGGAATCCTACCGCGCTCATTTCTTGAAGCAGCGGCCCGATCTGCATCTCCGCGAGCGTCGCCTTGCGGTATTTCGCCATGACTTCGCCGATCTCGCTTTGAAACCGTGGTACATCCAGATCGCTGCGATCAAGAGAACCCGTCATCATCAACGTGACATCGCCGAGAAAGACCACATCCTCTTTCCACAGTGCCATCAGCAACAACAAGAGATGCTCGCGCACATTGTCATCGACGGCGCCGACCATTCCGAAGTCGAGCATGTAGATGCGATCTTTCCACCACATGAGGTTGCCTGGGTGGGGGTCGGCGTGGAAGAAGCCGTCGACGATGATTTGTTTGTAGTAACTCTCCAAGAGCTGGCGAGCCGCTTCGATGCGCTCCGGACCTTCCGGCGCCTGCGCGATCGGAACACCTTGAATTTCTTCCATCACCAAAAGTCGAGCGGTCGACAGCTTGTGGTGTACGACCGGCACGGCCAAACGATCATAGTCTGCGAGAACCGTCCGCATCCGGTCGATGTTGCCGATCTCTTGATGGAAGTCGAGTTCCCGGTGGAGCGATGTGGAGAGGTGCTTGAAAACGGCTTCCATATTCACGACTTGATTGAGGACCGGTCGTTGCCCGACTTTTTGAGCAAATATTTCGAGCAAGGCAAGATCCTGTTCGATGTCGGCTCGGGCCGTTGGTCGTTGCACTTTGATGACCACGCGATCACCGCTCTCGAGTGTGGCCCGGTGGACTTGCGCGATGGTCCCAGCGGCAAGCGGCTTGGGGTCAATTGATTCAAACACATCTTCCCACGGCACCCTCAACTCTTGCTCGGAGACCCGAACAACCTCACTCTCGGGCATAGGAGGGACATGACTCTGCAACAGGGTCAGTTCTTCGATGTATTCCGGAGGGAGAAGGTCCGGCCGCGTCGACAATACTTGTCCAAGCTTCGAGAAGGTCGGCCCCAGCTCTTCCAACGCCGCGCGTAGGCGCTTGGCCTGCTGACGTCGCGTGGAAGCGTCCGATTGATCCGGTTGGCTGAAGAGTTCCTTGAGACCATGCTTCGCCATCACCGTCGCGATATACACGGCTCGTCCCCCCAGGTGTGGCTCGGGAGTGTGAGGTTCACCCTGGGGTTGAAACATTCGCCCTGATTCAGGAATCGGTTCACCCGCAGACGGTAGGGTATTCACAATAATGACGGTGCAATGAGAATTGTGACTGATGCGGTTCGGGACATTACCAAGCAAGAACTCCTTTCGCCCCGCCATGCCCGAATTGCCGACTATTAGGACATCGATGGCTTCGCGCTCGGCGGCACGGACGATTGCCGATGCCGGATCGGAATCTATGGCGACAAAGGCATGCCCTCGCTCTCCGGCCAGCCGCCCGACAACATGCGCAAGCTCATCATTGGCGGCAGCGGCCCTGGTCTGCTCGGCGGCGCCGTATTCTGTGGTGGTCGGGTGTTGCGGCACGATGACCTGCACCACAAACAACTCTGCCCCGTAGCGGTCGGCGAATTCAGCGGCCCACTGGACGGCGTGATCCGCCGTTTTGGAACGGTCGGTGCCCACCATCACACGTCGTATAGCGCTGCTCTGAGGTTGATTCTCCATAATCCTTGCCGACCTCACCGACAATGATCGCAAAAGAGTATGACTATTGCCGCAATTGCATGTCAATTATGTGAGGACGGAAGAGAAGCTCAGAACGTGGAGCAGCGCCGATTCGTTGACGGCCAATCGATCGCGTCCGTATGATCCTTCACTTATGTCGAACCGTCACGAACAAGGGCAGATCAACCCTGCCTTGCTTGTCGTTCTGATCGTGCTTATCGTGACCGCGGTATGGGTGTGGAAACGGCTGTCGGTTGACACACAGGACTACATCGTCGATCAGGCAGTACCAATGGCGGCAATCGCCGTGGCGCTTGCTATCTTATTATTCGTATCAGTGAGAGCGCTCCGTCGCCGCAGTACGAGAACGCGGGAACGAACCAGGCTCCTGACCCTGCTCGAGCACGAATCTGCCTGGGATAAAAGGCTTGAGCTTGCTTTTGCCTTGCTTGAACTCAACGAGTACCGAATCGATGGGCTCGAATCAGCCGTCCCTGCTTTGAAGGAGCTGTTTGCCACGACCTTACAACGAGCGCTGGACGACAAACAGCATCACATCAGAGGAATGGCCGCCAGTCATCTCGGCGCGTTACAAGACATGTCGGTGGTCCCGCTATTGGTCAAGGCGCTGGAAGATGACCATGCCTACGTGCGTTCCTGCGCAGCCTTGGGCTTGGGGCGACTGCGAGCAACGGAAACGCGTGACCGGCTGAAGAACGTCATGGAACAGGATTGGGACCAAACCGTCAGGAGCAGAGCCAGGGAGGCACTGGAACGGATGGGCGGGTAGAAGCCAGAGGCTTCATGGATGGAGATGAGGTGGAACCGTCACAATGGCCTCAGAAATCAGGCTGCTGAATACTGGAGCACATCGACAGAACGATGTTGAATGGCCCTGGATGGATGTTGCACTAACCGCTCCAGATCTTTATACACCTGCGCCTGGAAGTATTTCTCACCACATTGCTCACAGACTTCTGCCGGCACCTGTTCAATGATCTTGAGGTCCTCGCCCCATCGGAAATCCACGCTCGTCAACTGCGTGCTCACTCTGCCTTTACAGAAGTAACACGTTGTCATAGCTCGTCGCCTCCTTTCCGTGTTCGCCAATCGGACTTCCACTCGGCGGCAGAGGGTTCATAGGCGGTAATAATCAAGAGCTCATCGTCATCGAATTTGCCGCAGACCACATGAAGCGGACGGTCTTCCAAGGAATATCCCAAGAGCAAACACGAGGGTCCTCTTGGATCATTGGGATACGATTCAATCAGAACGCCGGTCTCGATTGCACGTTCGATCATGTCGCTACTGATTTGTCGATGCCTGAGCTTCTCTGTATGTGTCCATGAAATACGGTACCGTCGTAACTGTACCTTTCGCCGAATTTCATCAAGATTCATTCGCGAGGAGTCTATCGTACAGAACAAGAGAAATCCAGTTATCCAACTTCGAGTGATGTAATCTTGCCTCCGTAAAAGACGAAGGGTGGCTCGTCAAGGCACTGGAGGATGACCACGCCTACGTGCGTTCCTGTGCCGCCTTGGGGCTTGGCCGACTGCGAGCAAGGGAGACACGTGACCGACTGAAGACCGTCATGTAACAGGATTGGGACCAAACCGTGGGAAGCAGGGCCAGGGAAGCACTGGAGCGGATGCGGGAATAAAAGCCGAGATCTGTGGGGAAGATGCCTGAGCGGCTATCCGATAATTCGGAACTACACGACTTTCTTCAAATACTCGTTAATATATTCCTCGGGTTTTAACGAGCTCTCTTCCTGACATCGAAATTCTCTGACAATCCGATTCAACGCATGTTTGTTGATGAAATCGAGATCGCACAGATCCCTGAACTCGTCCTTCGTGATGCCTGTCACGATCTGAAAAAACTGGGGCTCCTTGGTTTCTATTACATGGTCGATCTTGTGCTCCCTGAATCGTGTCGTATAGATAAAATCAGCCATGCAAATGGCCAGGCGTTTTACTTGGGTAGCGAACCAGCGTTTACGAGACTTCTTTTCCTTGTCCGCTTCGGATTCGATGAAGTCATCGTTCTCTTTTTCTACCACTTCCTCCTCTTGCGGTTCTGTGCGCTGACTCTTCTTGAGTTTCTCGGCATCCAGCCCGATTTTCAGGAATGCCTCAACGCCGCCTACTTCCTGAGTTCTGTAGCCTTTGACTCGTTTCAGGGCTTCGAGGAGGTCGGGATGCTGTTCTAAGTGCTTGAGGGATATGAAATTGACCAAAGCGTCGCTTGTAATTCTTTTGGCGAGACTTTGACGCGAACCGCTGAAATTGATTGCCTCAAACACATCCGCAGCGGTGGTCTTATTGCTTGTCAGACTCCCCTCATAAAATCGTTTGATATTGAGAGTATCGCAAAGGTCATCCGTCACAGACTGTATGTTATCGTTCCGCACCTGATCTGCGCTGTCCTGCTGATCGAGTTGATCAGCGAGTGCATCAGCATAATGAAATGTCAGCCTCAGGCATCTTGTGATGGCAAAGTCAAACACCCAAGCCTTGGGTTTGATTACTTTCCGCGTGTCCCTATCGCACCGGGAAGACTGCACTCTGAAGATTGCCTGGTAGTAGCTCTCGGGGGATGCCACGTCATTTAGAATGAGAATGGATTCCCATTCCTTAATGGTGACACCAGTCAGGAACCTCCGAACCGTCAGCGTGATTGTTCCGTACTTTCGGGATTCACCCTGCGTTGACTTAATCTTTCTTTCGATTTCTTTCTTATCTCTGATGATGGCGGAAGAATCTTCACCATCGTCTGTATCCGAGCAGCCTGCCGCATTAATGATCTCAAAATTTGAAAAGTAGGGATGCTGCTTCAGCTTCTTTGATAGTGCCTTCACAGCATCCACGCGCTGTAACCACCATACCGAATGTCTCTTTGCTGGGAGACCAAGTTGATCGCCCAACTTTCCAAAGACCGAGATCGACCTGGCATCGTGAGTGCGCTTGCACAAGCCATCCAGGAAATGGTCTACGGCATCGGAATGAACAAATTTCTTCGAGCTTACCCGAAATAGCTCATTTAGTGAGAAGTCCTGGTCATCCGTAAAAAAAGCCTCTCGCTGTGCCTGAATGTCCTCATCGGTTATTTCAACAGTTGACACATCGAGATCCGGCATCTCCCGATACACGTTGCTCTGAGTATTGTTCGGATCAGCCTCGATTTCTACTTTCTTATTCTTCTGCTCGTCCAAATAGCTGTAGGTGAAGACTTGTTCTGCACAGAAGTCGTCCTCCTGAATCAAGCGGAACGGAGTTCCTGATAGATCGAGGCGCTTCTTCCATTTCAACCCAACATCTTCTTCTGGATTTTCGATAATGTATTTCGCCCGCTCAGTTCGGCTTCCGAAATGCACTTCGTCGAAGATGATGAGATCCCAGTGTACGGTCAGCACATGCCTAAGCCGACGCTTGGTCAACCCATCTGCATTGATGTGCAGGTCCTGCAGGGATACACAGAGGACAAAAGGCTTGGTGGTTTTGGGAAGCTCGCCTGAATCTGGCAAGTGAGGATCATTGATATTGTCCTCATTCTTCCGCGCCCGGATTCCAGTCCATCCTTCAAAGTCAATATGATCATTGATGGCGCCGACCCACTCGGACATGACCTCCGGCTTGTAGGTGACAATCAAGGTCTTTCTTGCACCAAGCGCCTTGGCAATATGGATCCCTGTGAAGCATTTTCCAAAGCGCATCTTGGCATTCAGAAGGAAGCGATCCTTGTGGGCAGCACTGTCCATTACTTCTGGCGAATAACCGCCGTGAAACCATCGAACCGCCTTATCAATTGCTACCTGCTGTTCTTTCCTCAACCTGTAGTTTTCGATACGCGATGAACCAAAACACACTTCATTGAACGCGCGTTTCACGTCATCAAGTGTGGCCACAAACCACTCTTGACCAACGCTATCCTCTACTTTATCAATTCCGTTGGCACGAAGCTGCTGGTGAATGTGGAGGTCGGTCTTCCCTTCAGGAAGGTCTTCCACAAAACGAATGAGTGGCTGCTCAGGATTGCTTGTGCCGAACTGTTCCTTGATGCGTTCGAGATGACGGCCACGCTTGCAATGCCCAACCTTTAGGTAGCTCTTCTTCGCATAGGAATGGGTCGTATACACATACAGCTCAAGCTTCTCGCTCATTACGACCACTCCTGGACTTTCTTTTTGATGTGTTCCCGCTCTTCTTTGGTGAGCTTGAAGAAGTCGAACAGTGACTTGTCGGTCCATTCAACAGCAGGATCCATGTATGGCAGCCAGTTCCAACGGTCCTGTGGTATATGCTGAGTGAGTTTCCGTAGACCCAGCAGATATCGGGCAAAATCGGTTTGAAGATAGATAAGAAAGTTTTCTGCCTCTTTCTTTGTTTTAAATGCTCCGACTATGTTGTACGTTTCCGCTGTTATCGTGCCTTTGGGGATAATGAAGTATTGATTTCGAGGAAGCGTTACTCGTCTCACGCCCATTCTTGATCCAGGGGCGTAGGCTGCGGGGACAGCCACTTTGAACAAATCGATCTTGTCGGTGTTTTTGGAGATCTCGGACCGTTTCACATATCGGATTTTTCGCCCTTTTGAAAAACAGGGCACAGCATTCTTGTGCGTAGGATCGATCTGCCGATTTCTCTTGAAATAGAAAGTCCTTATGCCAAATGGCTTTCCTGGCCAAGCAATGTCAGACACAAATTGACCGCGCCATTTAGATTGGATCTTTTCAATCAATGGGTATGCACTTGGATCATCGGTAATGATGTCGAACTTTGAAAGATCGATATCACAGCTTGCTTCACTATCAATGAAAAGCGTATTGCCATTGTGCGCTCTCTTGAAGTGAAAGAAGCACACTCCTCCAAGTACATCCACCGTCGGGAATACTTCTTTCGACTGCTTGAAGTGGCGAATCGCCTTAATTTGCTTAGAGGCTAGAATCCTCTGCCGGAATTCTTCTGTGCCTTTGCCTGCACTAAACCATCTTGAGGGTATGACAACCGCAAATTCGGAGATCTCTTCTGTGTCCATCAGCGCTTCGACAAAATGATTGTAGATCGCTGTGGCACTTCCGCCGAAGCCTTCGTCCGCTTCTTGATAGGGTGGATTTCCGACCGCAATAACTTTACAGTTTGGTTTGGTCTTTCTAATAAACTGAATCATGGTTTTCAATTCACCTCTAAACTTGGTTAAATTGAGTCGCCCATCAATCTCAGATAGATAATTCCCATTCCGAATGTGCCTCGCGAATCCTTTGTCGTGCGATCTTTCATTGCCGTAAAAAGTTCTCAGGCTTAACAGGTAGTGCCTTTCATCCGGGGAGAGAGCGTAATAGCGACCGCCGTATATTTCTTCTGAGACCTCACGTGAGGATACAAGCGGTTTGGATCGCCCTTTGCGGACTACGCAGGATCTGAGTGCTGCAGCCAGCAGTATTTCGCCTGCCTTGCAAAAGGGGTCCAAGATGACGGTATTCTGATCAAGGAGCGCTGATTCTGATATACAGGTAGCAAGTTCCAGTGCTTTGCCGACCAGCATGATTGGCTGGTCTCGGCCTTTCGTACTACCAAGAATATCTACAACGTGTGAGTCGGGTGTGAGTATCTTGCAGGCAGACATCAGGCGGCTTCTTGGGTTGGCTGAGTGTGGTGATTCTCAATGAGAAGTTGCACTGCATCGCGAGCGAAGTTGAAATCTTCGAAGCCTCGTGTATTGCCACCACCTATTGAAGTCTCCAGAAAACGCGCTGTCTTTTCGTAAAGCAGTGGCACCGTATTGCGGGCTGTGGAGCGCTCATAGAATTCACACCAGTTCAAATCGAAATTGATCGGTTTATGGCTATTCGCCTTGACCCATGAGTCGCCAATCTTTGTCTGCGATGCCCTGGCCTGAGCTGTGTCTTGACAGCTCAATGCAGAAAGGGTCTCGTTCTCGTGAATTTGCCAAATGAGAGTGCAGAGAACGTGGATGAGGTAGCCGTTCAGTTCTGGTTGGCGGATCTCGAAGTCAGTTGTCCGAAGCCTCCGTACAACCATATCGATAATGCGTTTGCGAGTCAGATGGACGTTTAGAGGGCATATGTCCACCGCCCATATTGTGTGAATCGTAGTAGCCACTGCGTGTAAGACGGGCTGATCAATTCCCGCTTTCACGTATTTTTTGACGAGAGCACTTATTCGGCGCTCCACAATTGCCAAGGCAATGTTGCCGTGACCACAGGCAGGCTCAAAGAAGACCGTATTCTCGTCTGACCAGAGTTTCTCATCGAACAAGACAAGCATTTGTTGGACATACTGCTCGGGGGTGAAGACCTCACCCATGTCTTTGACTCGTTCTCGATTGCGGTGATGTTCAATGGTGGTTAGAACGGAATGCTGATCGCTTGCTTTATCTGGATCTGATGAAAGCTTTCGGTGTCGCTTCACAAAGGGACGACAGGTTCGTGGCTGGATTGGTACCGCTCTTCCGGTTGTAAACATCCTTAATGACCTGCTCTTCTGCTCATGACTCAAGCAGTAATGCTTACCTGTACTTTCTTCGGCGTATCGGGATGCGGACTTTAGTAATGCGGGGAAAGGACGTACCGGAAGAACTGAGGCAGTGCCATCCAGTCGTGAAGAAACTAAGGAATCTGGAATCTTTTTGGGGAAGTGAAGGAGTGATGCACGTGAGAGGCGATGTCGGCGTGGTTAGACTAGTGGGCTCCCGCCCTGGGCGATATAAACAGGCTGCCGGTAGTCATGAGATCTGATTCCACCCTTCGGGCTGTCCCTAAACCCACTCAATCACCGCAATTTCAGGCCGGCAGTTCAAACGAAATGGGAGGAAGGACCAACCCAACCCTCGGTTGACGTACAGTCTGTGCGGGCCGGATTCGTGCCACCCCGCCACGCGGCCATTGCAGCCAGGAGGAAGCCAGAAGATGGGGATTGCCGGTACCCTCCACTGCCCGCCATGACTGTGTCCACAGAGAATCAAGTCAACGGCATGATGCGGCTCGACATAATCCAGAATGTTGGGAGCGTGTGCCAACAGCACCGTAAAACGAGAGTCTACTCGAGACGGGACACATCCAAGGTCCGCGCGATGAAGCGATGGATCATCGACGCCGACGATCGCCAGCTCTCCCCGGCCCGTTGAAACGACGGTACTTTGGTTCACCAGCAACGTGATCTTGTGCTGATCGGCAAGTTCAGAAAACTGTGACATAGGCACTCCGCTATAATGGTCGTGATTGCCCAAGGTCATGTACAGAGGCGCGATGGCGCGTAACTGGTCGAGGAATCGAAAGAGGTGGGGCAGACCTTCCGGTACGTTGAGCAGATCCCCGGTGATGAAAATCCAATCAGGGTGAAGTTCCTTCACGGATTCGACGATACGATTATGCCTTGGATAATATCGGTCCAGGTGCAGATCCGTGAGATGGACTGCGCGGCAACCGGCAAGGGGCGGATGTTGTTGAGTGAGGACGGAAACGTCATGAACGGACAAACCCCATTCCCAATAAGGAACCAGGCTGAACGTCCGATAGAACGGCTCGCTTAAACAAGAGCCGATACACGATCGCATGCGATCAGGCCATGACACCGTCCGTCGCCTGCTCATTCCGCGACCTGCCGTTTGCCTGATCGTTTCCGCATGGACGAGAAAAGTATACCATGGGCTTGTTTCTCATCACGTTTGACGACACATATTCTCGGACAGCCGTCATTCCAACGGAGGAAAACGTGTGACGCTACCAATCGACCCCTTCCTCACCGGCAACTTGCCTGGAATCGGTGGAAAGATCCGCACCGTGCCCGAAGACTTTCAAGTTGACGAACGGCCGCTCTATCTTCCTTGCGGGGAAGGTGAACATTTGTACGTGACCATCACTAAACGTGGTCTTTCCACGCCGGATCTGGTCCGTCGACTCTCTTCTACCCTGTGTGTGAAAGCACAGGCCATCGGCGTGGCGGGCCTGAAGGACGCACGAGCCGTCACGACTCAGATGGTGTCCTTGCAAGGAATCCGCCCGGAACAAATCTCTCGCCTCAAGATCGATGACACTATCCTCAACGTGCAAATCCTCGGGCGCCATCGTAATCGGCTACGAACCGGCCATCATTCCGGCAATCGCTTCTGCCTAGTCATCCGCCATGTCGCCGATCACGCGGCTGAAACCGTACCGGCCGTCCTCCAACAACTGAGCACACGCGGCGTGCCCAACTACTTCGGCCCTCAGCGGCAAGGGAAAAACGGTGAGAACTATCGCATCGGCGCTCTATTGTTGCACGATGCACGGCGGCGTGAGAAGATGAGTCGGGCCACCCGCATCTGGTATCTCAATTCTTATCAATCATTCTTATTCAATCGGATACTTGCGCGACGGATCGACCATCTCGATCGAGTCTTCGTCGGTGATTGGGCCATGAAGTCGGACAATGGCGCCTGCTTTCAAGTCGAGGATGCCGAGAAGGAACAGCCGCGAGCGGATCGTTTCGAAATCAGCCCAACAGGCATCCTCTTTGGTTCGCGGGTATCCTGGGCAAGCGGCGAACCCGGTCAAATCGAGGAAACCGTCATTGCCGAAGCAGGCGCAACGAAGGAAGGCCTCGTCGCAGCCGCGAAGGCTTGTGGATTCCGTGGCGAGCGTAGAGCGCTTCGCATCCCTCTCGCTGAACTTGAATGGTCTCTTAGGGACGATGCCCTCACCCTCTCGTTCAGTTTACCCGCCGGCGCCTATGCTACGAGCGTACTCAGGGAACTGATGAAAGTATCTCCCACGAAGCCTTAGTTCCTCTCATTTTCTTCCTCCAGCCACCGCCGGTGGTAAAATATGTCATATACAGTGAGTACCGCGATGAACCACTACCAGGAAAGCGTGTACCTTCAAGGGCACATCATCGACTCTCTCGTGCTCGCGAAAGTGCTCGATCTCATCCTAATGATGGGGGGAACCTTCGACCTGGAGGATGTTCACATCGGCAAGACCAGGGCGGAACCATCTCATGCCCGTATTCGAATCCGAACCGCCTCGAGAGCGCTCTTAGACGACATTCTGAGGAAGATTCAACCTCACGGCGCCTCGATCGAGCGTGAGGCGGATTGCCGGACTGATCGGGTACCTGCCGACGGAGTGTTGCCTGATGATTTCTACGCCACGACCCATTTGCCTACCCAGATCCGGCTCAACGG
>Ga0134126_10011480_pt1 | contig 11187 bp, 8 predicted proteins | sample KB31752_FD_96881 | JGI IMG/M metagenome (GOLD analysis project Ga0134126, IMG submission 96881) | Terrestrial soil microbial communities with excess Nitrogen fertilizer from Kellogg Biological Station, Michigan, USA - KB3-175-2 | ecosystem: Environmental > Terrestrial > Soil > Unclassified ... | reverse complement strand
GTCGGCAATCATCTGAAGGACGATTCATTATAATCGCGTAGTGACGAAATCGATTCTGTTTGGGCTGTTGGTCGTCTCGATTCACAGCGCCTTCGCGCTCGATCTGAAAGACGCATCGATCGTAATCCCGCTCGAATCCAGCGTGCAGCAGAAGACCGCGGCGCGGATGCTGAGCGAAGAAGTCGAAAAGCGAACGCAACTGCGGCTGCCTGTTCGCACCACAATGCCGATGAAAGGCCCGGCGATCCTTTTGCGCACGGCCACGATGGTGGGCGCGGAATCGTTCACGATCACGTCAACTGGCGCGGACGAGCGCCCTGTGGTGACGGTGCGTGGAGCCGATGATCGCGGCGTCGTCTTCGGCACAGGCTATCTGTTGCGCCAGTTCCGCATGAACCGGCAGCAACTCGAAATCGACGCTAATCTCAATATCAAGAGCAAGCCGCAATATGCGGTGCGGGGCCATCAGCTCGGCTATCGGCCGAAGTCGAATACCTATGACGCGTGGACGGTTCCGATGTGGGACCAATACATCCGCGAGCTGGCGGTTTTCGGAACCAACACAATTGAACTGATTCCGCCGCGATCGGACGATGCGGCGGACAGCCCGCATTTTCCGCTGCCGCAGATCGACATGATGGCGGAGATGTCACGCATTGCGAACGATTACGCGATGAATGTCTCGATCTGGTATCCGGCGATGGACAAGGATTACTCCGATCCCGCCACGGTGGATTTCGCGCTTCAGGAGTGGGGCGCCGTCTTCAAACGGCTGCCGCGGGTCGACGCCGTTTTCGTTCCGGGCGGCGATCCGGGCCACACCGAGCCAAAATATCTGCTGGCGCTGCTGGAGAAAGAAACAAAGATTCTGCATCTCTCGCATCCCAACGCGAAAATGTGGGTTTCGCCCCAGAGCTTCGATCAAGCCTGGCTCGATGAATTTTACGGCATTCTCGATCAGCAGCCGGACTGGCTCACCGGCGTTGTTTTCGGTCCGCAGGTGCGTGGCAGTATCGAGCAAATGCGCGCGCGCGTTCCGAAAAAATACCAGGTGCGGTTCTATCCGGATATCACGCACTCGCGGCAATCCGAATTTCCCGTCGAGGATTGGGACTTCGCGTTTTCAGAAACGGAAGCGCGCGAGGGAATCAACCCGCGTCCCGTGGCGGAGGCGGCGATCTTCCATCGTTATATGCCGTCTGCCAATGGATTCGTGACGTATTCGGAAGGGTGCAACGACGATTTCAATAAATTTCTGTGGAGCGAGCTCGGTTGGGATCCCGCGAAAAATGTCGAAGAAATCGCGCACGATTATGCGCGATTTTTTGTGAGTCCGTCGATCGCCGATGACTACGCAAAAGGATTGCTGGCGCTGGAGCAAAACTGGCGCGGTCCGCTCGCGGCGAACGCCGGCGTCGATCGAACATTGGCCCTCTTCCAGGGCATGGAAAAACGAGCGACGCCCCAGGACAAGCTCAACTGGCGATTCCAGCAGGGACTCTACCGCGCTTATTACGATGCCTACGAGCGGAAGCGCCTCGCCATCGAAAAAGACCAGGAGACGCGAGCCATTTCGACGCTGATGGGTTTTTCGAAGGCAGGAGTGATCCCATCGCTGATGGCTGCGAGAAAGATCCTGGATACCGACGAAATTCCCTCTGATGTACGAAATCTTCGGGTACGGGTTTTTGAGCTTGCCGAGGCTCTTTATCAGAGTATTCGGATGCAGCTTAGCGTGCCACTCTACCAGGCGATTGCCCTGGGCCGCGGGGCGAATCTGGATTCGATTGATTTCTCTTTGAACGACCGGCTGTGGCTGGAGAACGAATTTGCCGCAATCGAGAAAGCGCCTCGCGAAAAGCAGGCGGCGATGCTCGATCGGATTGTGAACTGGACGAATCCCGGGCCAGGCGGATTCTATGACGATCTGGGCGATCCGGCGCAGCAGCCGCATCTGGTGCGTGGCGAGAGTTACGATCGCGATCCGGATTTTTTACTTTCGCCGTTCATCGGGTTTGGGGATAAAGAACCTCGCAGCGGGGCGCGCGTTTCCTGGTACACGACGGCTGAAACCCTGGGCGAGACTCCGCTCAGGATGAAATATACCGGGCTCGATCCAAAAGCGAAATATCTGGTGCGCGTGGTCTACGGCGGCGATACGCCGAGCGTCCAGGTGAAGCTCACGGCTGACGATGGCAAATTTCTGATTCATGATTTGCGCGCAAAGCCTTCGCCACAGGCTCCGCTGGAATTCGATATTCCGCAGGAAGCGACGCAATCGGGCGAACTGACGCTGGAATGGTCGCGAAAGCCCGGACTCGGCGGCGCGGGGCGCGGAACGCAGGTCTGTGAAGTATGGCTGATTCGCAGGTAGCTTTGCAGACACGAGCCGCTTCCCCGAAATACAAATGGCAGGTTGTGGCGATGCTCTGGGGCATCGCGTTTTTCAACTATGCTGACCGTCAGGCAATCTTCTCCGTATTTCCGCTGCTGCAGAAATCGATGAGCCTGACGAACCTGCAACTGGGCCTGCTCGGCAGCGCGTTCGCATGGGTCTACGGATTGGGCGCGCTGTTCGCCGGAGACATTGTCGATCGCGTGCGGCGCAAGACCGCGATTTTAGGGGGATTGTACGCGTGGAGCGTGATTTGCGCCGGCACAGCGTTCGTCAACGGATTTCGTGCGCTGTTTGCGATGCGGGCATTCGAAGGAATTGGCGAGGCCTTTTATTTTCCGGCTTCCATGTCGCTGGTGAGCGATTATCACGGGCCTGCCACACGATCGCGCGCAATCGGCGCGCACCAGACCAGCGTTTATATCGGCACCATCGCGGGCGGATTTTTCGCGGGGCTGATCGGGCAGGTTTATGGCTGGCGATGGTCCTTCATCGTGTTCGGCGGGCTGGGAATTCTGCTGGGATTCGCGCTGAATCGATGGTTGCGTGAGCCGCAACGCGGCCAGGCCGAAGAGATTGCGGTATCCGCGAAGCTGCCTTTCCCGGACGCGCTCCGGATGATTGTCCATCAGCCCGGCGCGGTGCTGCTGCTCGGCGCATTCTTCTGCGCGAACTTCGTGGCTGTGGTGCTGCTGACGTGGATGCCGAAATTTTTGTTTGATCGCTTCCACATGACGCTCGCGATGTCCGGACTGACCGCGACCGTTTACGTGCAGTTGGCAAGCATGCTGGGCGCGGTGTGCGGCGGGTGGATGGCGGATCGATGGCGCGCGCAGCGCAAAGGCGGGCGAATGCTGGTGCAGATGCTCGGTGTGCTCGGCGGCGCGCCGTGCGTGGTTCTTTGCGGAATGACTCAATCGTTCTCGTGGCTGATCGTGGCATTGATTGTGTGGGGTTTTTTCAAGGGCCTCTACGATGCGAATATTTTCGCGTCGATCTTTGACGTGATTCGGCCGGAGGCGCGCGGTTCGGCGGCGGGGTTGATGAATACGATCGGATGGCTGGGCGGTGGCGGGTCCGCACCGATCGTGATCGCGTGGCTCTCGACTCTGTACGGGCTTGGCGGCGCAATCGCGGCCGCATCTGTGGTTTATATGGTCGCGGCCGCGCTCTTGTTTAGCGCGGCTCGCAAAGTGGAAGCGGCTGCTATCTGAGAAGAGCCGGACCGTTGGCCTCGTCATCCACGAGCAACGCCATAGTGAATCCATCGGCTTCCCAAACGCGCGCGATACGCATGCCGAAACTCTGCGCAACTTCGTAGGGCGTCATCTGGCGTTCATAGTTGTAGAAGCGCCCGAAGAACCATTGGAAAGCGCGCGTGCCGCGGATATGCCACGGATCGATCTCCGTGTTGTAGACGAGCATCAGCGGCGGTGGATGCTTCGTCAGTTCCTGCATCGTGTCGAAGTGAAAATCCGGAACTTCATGGACTTCATGCGGGACCGCAATATAGCCATCGTGCGGATGCTCGAGCAGCGTTGACATGGGAAACGTGGTCGTCACCGGCGTGTTGTAAGTATCGACGGCAAACGCGGCCTCACGCGCAATATCGGTGAATTTCACAAACATCAGATTGTTTTCGAACGGAAACGGATAAGGCGGATTGATGAAGTTCGCGAGGACCAGGCAAACGGCCAGCGCCGCGATCGCAATACGCGCCGGCCTCAGATTCAGCGCACGCAACGAAACGGCAAACGCGGAATAGAGGATGGGCAGGACGGGAAGGAGATAGCGCTCGAGCACGGCTCCTCCGAATGCGCTCACCGCGATCACGTGAGCGGCCATCACGGCGGCCGCGATTCGCCATGGCCGGTCGCGCAGCAGAGGCATTCGCTTCCACGCGTAGAGAAATACGGCGGTGCCGATGAAATGGCCCGATCCGATGAAGAGATAGTAAGCGCGCCGGAAGAGTGCGAAGAGCAGCCGCGCGGGATTCAGCTGGAAAGTAAGGTTGTAGTCGGTGAATCCTGTGTTGCCGAACCAGTGCCCCGTGAAGTGCTTCAGGATTGCCAGCCAGCCCATCAGTGCGGCGGCCGGCAGAAGAAACCAGAGCACGGCTTTGCGATCGTCTCCGCGATTTTCGAAGCGATTTTCATAGAGAAGCCACGCGGCAAAGACGAGTGGCACGACGATTCCTGTCTCCTTAATCATCACGAGCGCCACGCAGGCCAAAGCACAGGCCCGGAAGCGATTCTGCAGAAAAAGAAGGAGAGCGAGCGCAGTGAATCCCATCGCCGGCATGTCGAGCTGGGCCAGAATCGATTGGGCATAGAAGAGAGGCGAGATGCAGAGCAGCGCGAGCGCCGTAAAAGCGGGTGTACCGGGGCTGCCTCGGGAGAGTTCAATTGCGAGCAGGAATGTCATCAGCGCGCCGAATGAGGCGAGCAAAAGCATCGCGGATCGCGTGACGGGAATGGAATCGCCGAAGCACTGCCAGGCGAGCGCGATCCACGCCATCACGGCGGGTGGATGGACGTTGGGTGTCGCGCTGTGGGGGATGAACTGGCCGGCCTGATAGATGTCAGACGCGGCGGGGATGAACTGGCCAGCTTCATCCCAGTAGTAGGGAAGCTGGAGCAACGGCACGTGGGCGATCGTAATCATCGCCGCGACAACACAAAAGATCATCAGGTACGACGAGGGCCGGACCCGCCTGCGCACCTGAAACATTCGCAGTTACTGGACGAATCCGGATCCCGCGCGCGGCTCAAGTTTGATTTCACCGAAAGCAGCTTCGTATTGGCTGACGTTTTGCTGCATCAGGCCGAGCAGCGCTTTGGCCTGCTGCGGGCTGAGATAGACACCCTGGAAGTTATGGATATCGACGTGATCGGCCGCGGTCTGGCTGATCGTGCCGAACATCAGGAAGAAATCCCACAGGTTGACGCGAATCTGCACGCTGTTGGCGTAGGTTTCCCGGTAATCCGCCGTTTTCTGCAAAACGACGCGGGGCTGGTTGGGTGTCATCGCCCTTCATGGTAGCCCCCACGGGGTGGTGAGGCAAGTACTTCGGGACGATATTGGAGAGCCGTCAGGTGGATCGGCGGGCTTTGTCACCGTAGTTTCTTTCGGATTGTGGCGAGGCCGATTTCTGATAGACTTCGGATGCAATGACTGGCTCGCGACGAATTGGCCTCGTCGTTTTGATTGTTGCGCTCCGCTGGTCGAGTGTATCCGGCCAGCAACCGAACCGTCCCGAGTTCGATGTGGCGTCCGTGAAACCCAACACCGGCGACGGCACCCACCCCTCGTATCGCTTCGACGGCGGCGGTTTCTCGATGGACGGGTTTCTGGTGAATTTCATCGACTCCGCCTACGACGTGGAGAATTACCAGGTGATCGGTGGACCTGCCTGGATTCACACGGATCGCTATGACGTTCAGGCGAAGCCTGCCGAAACCTCGACAAAGCCCCAGGTGCGCGAGATGCTCCAGACTTTGCTAGCGGAGCGGTTTCAACTGAAAGTTCATCGAGAAACCCGCATGATGCAGGGTTATGTTCTCACGGTGGAAAAGGGAGGGGCAAAACTCCCCGCGCCACGGACGGATGTTGCGCCTGACAGCCTGGGTGTAGTTCAGGTAGGCGGTGGTGAACTCTGGTACCGCGCCGCGACGTTCAATCACATCGCGACCGGACTGCGGCTCGAACTTGACCAGCCGGTCGTGAATGAGACCGGTATCGAAGGGCACTACGATCTGAAGCTTCGTTTCGACGAGCAGAACGCCGACCTGAAAGACCCGAAGGCCCCGCCGCAAACCGGATTGGGTATCGGTTCGGTTTTCACTGCGCTCCATGAGTTCGGGCTGAAGCTCGAAGCGAAGAAAGTACCGATTGAAGTGGTTGTGGTGGATAGCGCCGAGCATCCTTCTGAGAACTGAATGCTTCCGCATCTTGTTTTCTGCCATAATAAGAGAGCTCCGGAATTTTCCCGCCGCCAGCGGGATGAAGCTGTTTACTCCAACCCCGTCCCGACGCCTCAACGAGGTGACGGGATTTTTGTTTCTATCCGCAGGATTGCTGATCCTGCTCAGCCTTGCTTCGTTTCATCCCGGTGATCCTTCGTGGAATCATGTTGGCGGCCATCTCGCCACACGAAACCTGATTGGCCGATTTGGCGCGCATCTTTCCGATCTTCTGCTGCAGGCTTTCGGGCTTGGCTCGTTCGTGTTGCCGCTGCTGGTGTTCGCCCTGGGCTGGAAGTGGATTCGCTCGGAAGTGACGGAGGCGCCCACGGTCAAGATCGTGGGAAGCTGCACGCTCCTCGGATCGGCTTGCGGCGCTGCCGCACTGCTTCCTCCATGGCGGCTTTTCGACCATACGATTCTGCCCGGCGGCACTGCCGGATTCCTGATCGCCGATTCGCTGCGGCATTCGCTGAATGTGGCGGGCGCGTCGGTGATTCTGATTACTTCGTTCATCGTTTCGGTTTACTTCGTTTCCACGTTTACGCTTTCGTCGCTACAGCGCTGGTTCGGGCCGGTGATGGCGTTCTTTGCGGGCTTGCAGGATCGGTGGCGCCGTTATCTGGAGCGTCGTCGCGAAGCGAAGCTGGAGCGTCTGGAACAGAAGCGAGAAGCTGCGGAGCAACGTGCATTAGAACGTGAGGCTGCTTTGCAGGCGGAAGACGAGGACGCTGCGGAACCTGTCGCGGAAACGGTCGAGATCGCTCCTCCGATAGTGCAGACCGTTGATCCCGCAGTCAGTTCGCGAGGGAAGAAGCGCGCCCCCATACCCGTTTCCGAGACGCTGCCCTGGGAAGAACCAGCTGCGGCGCAGGCGGAAACCGGGGAACGCATTCCCGCGACCGTGGATGAAATTCCGATCTGTCTTCTCAATGAAAAGCCGGGGGACAAGCCGAATCTGTTCGAGTTCCCGTTCAGCGGGACCAAATCGACTCTTCCCAAACTGCCGACGATTTACAAGCTGCCTTCCACCGAATTGCTGAATGAAATCCCGCAGCGCTCCGCGTTCGATGAGCAGGAGCTGAAGAACGTTGCGGCGGCGATCAAGGTAAAGTTCGAAGAATTCAACGTGCTCGGGTCGGTGGTGCAGATCAACCCCGGTCCCGTGGTCACCACGTTTGAATTCAAACCGGAAGCGGGCATCAAATACAGCCGCATTACGAATCTGCGCGAAGACCTGTGCCTGGGCTTGCAGGCGGAATCGATTCTCATCGAGCGCATTCCCGGCAAGATGACGATCGGCATCGAAGTGCCGAATTCGAAGCGCGAAGTGATCAGCCTGCGCGCGGTGATTGAGAGCGAAGAGTTCGAAACGTCCGCTTCGCGCCTGACCATCTCGATGGGAAAAGATATCAACGGACGCATCAAAGTGGCGTCGCTCGAAACGATGCCGCACGCGCTGATCGCGGGATCGACGGGATCGGGCAAATCGGTGATGATCAATTCACTCATTATGTCGATCCTATATAAGGCCACGCCGGATGAAGTGCGCATGATCATGGTGGATCCGAAACGCGTGGAACTCGGGATCTACGAAGGCATTCCCCATCTGCTGACGCCTGTGATTACGGACGCGCGCAAAGCGACGAATGCGCTGAAGAATGCGGTGATCGAGATGGAGCGGCGGCTGCGGCTGCTGGCCGAACTGGGTGCGCGCAACATCGATCAGTACAACAAGAAAGTGCGCCAGATGGGCAATCAGCCGCGATCGCTCTTCGATGACGAGGAGCAGACGCAGAAGGAAGAGCTGAAGCCGCTCCCCTACATTCTGATCCTGATCGATGAGTTGGCGGATCTGATGATGCTCGAAGGGCGCAACGTGGAAGAATCGGTCACACGGCTGGCGCAGATGGCTCGCGCAGTCGGGATGCATCTGGTGCTTGCGACGCAGCGCCCGAGCGTGGATGTGATCACGGGTCTGATCAAGGCGAACTTCCCGGCACGCATCAGCTTCCGCGTGGCGACTCGCGTGGATAGCCGCACAGTGCTCGATGTGATGGGCGCCGAACATCTGCTGGGCAAGGGCGACATGCTGTTCCTGCCGCCAGGTTCGTCGCGCCTGACGCGCGTGCACGGCGCGTTCGTGACGGAGACGGAAATCAATGCGGTAGTCGATTTCTGGAAAGCGCAGGCGCGGCCGGAATACGACCAGACGTACCTTGCGGCGCCGCCTTCCGATGAGGATGGGGCCGCGATGGACGACGGCGAGCCCGATGGCGATCAGGACCCGATGTACGAAGAAGCCATGCGGGTCGTGCTCGAAATGGGGAAAGCTTCCACGTCAACGTTGCAACGTCGGCTGCGGCTTGGTTATGGACGCGCGGCGCGCATTCTCGACATGATGTATCGCGATGGGGTTATCGGCCCACCGGATGGCAGCAAGCCGCGTGAAGTTCTGAAGCGGCCGGAGTGGCTGCGGGAAGTCGACCACGTTTAGCGAACTGCGCTACACTTCTGTCGGGGCGGCATGACGGAACGGGCAATTCGGGGACCAGTGGAACTCACGCCGGGCGGCGGTGCGTGGCAACGTGAAGACGTTTGCCGCAAGCTCAATATATCCGCGCGCCAGTTAAGCGCGTGGGAGAAGCTCGGTTTCCTTTCGCCGGGTGAAAGCCTCGCGTTTCCCGATCTGGTTGCGCTGAAGACACTGCGGCGGCTGCGAGAACTGCGCATTCCGAACGGGAAAATCAAAGACGCCGTGGCCTCGCTGAAGAACCGGCTGGAGGATATCGACCAGCCGCTCGCGCAGCTTCGGATTACAACGGAAGGCCGGCGGATCGCGGTGCATGTTTCCGGCTCCCGCATGGAAGCAATCAGTGGCCAGTTGCTGTTCGATTTCGGCGAGCAGGAAATCGAGAAGCTGCGCGCGTTTCCGATGAAGCCCGAGCCTTCGACGCTGGCGAAATCGGCGGTCGATGAGGAGAAGGCGGAGTTTTGGTTTCAGCGCGGACTGGCATTGGAAGAAACCGGCGCGCCGATTGACGCGGCGATCGATGCGTACAAGAAGGCGCTCGATGCGAATCCGGCTGCGCCTGGTGCGCTGGTGAATCTCGGGACGATTCTTTTCCGGCAGCGGAAGTTCAAGCTGGCGCGTGAGCATTATGAGCGTGCGGTGGCGGCGGACACGACGTATCCGCTGGCGCATTTCAATCTGGGGAATCTGGCGGATGAACAGGGCGATTTCGAGCTCGCGCGCAAGTGTTATCTCGAAGCCGCGCGGTTGAATCCGCGGTATGCGGATGCCTATTTCAATCTCGCGCTGCTAGCGGAGCGGACCAACGACATTCTGCGGGCCATCGGGTACTGGAATACGTATCTGAAGCTGGATATGACAAGCTCATGGGCCCGCGCGGCGCGGAAACAGCTGGATAAGCTGAAACGCTCCGTGCGCTCGAAGTAGGGTCAGTCGCCGAAGACCGGGCAGCCTGCTGCGCGCGCTGCTTTGATCAAGTCGCCGTCGAATGAAGCCAGAATCAGCTTTCGTCGCAGCCATTTCCAGATATGCCGCATCGTATGCGGTCAGAAAATGGTGGCGTGCGATCCCAAGTATGATTGCGCGCCGCGAATCGAAGGGGGATATGCCGTCTGAATTGGAAGGCTGGAAAGATGGGCGAGGAAACTCGCGGTCTGCGCTTCACTGGTCACGTTGCGACGTTCTCCGAGCGGCTCCATTCATTACTTCGGCGTGCCAGATAAATGGGACGACCGCCAAACCATCCTGCAGTGTCCTCGCCGCTGCGATTGCGAGTTCTGCTGCCGCCAGTTAGCTGCGCTCGAAAAACCAAGTGAGCGGCATTGAAGCGTCCAGCGCCAGTATCAATGCGGGCCTTCAGAAATCCATTCTTTGATCATTTCGGCGGAAACGCCCTTGATTTTTGGCATCCACAGCATTGCTTCAACAGCGGCTGCCGCTTCGGGAGTCCCGGGCTTGGTTGCCATCGTCGGTTTCGTGGATTGCAACTCTCCTTCAGGAGAATCGTTCTGCGAGTCGACAACCGCTCTGTCACCTTCGCGGCTCATAAAGAGGACCTACTTCAGTTCTTTGCGAATGAGCGGCGCGACTGTCGCGACGTCGAACGTATCGTTCAGCTTCTTGCCATCGATGAAGAACGTCGGTGTACCGCCGACGCCGGCATTTTCGCCTTCCTGCTCTTCAGACGCGACGCGCGCTTTGTACTTGTGGCTATCGACTTCCGAAGTGAAGCGGTTCATGTCCAGCCCGAGCCTCTTCGCATAGCCCATTACGGTCGTGCGGGAGAGATTGGGGTAGCCCGCATACATCAGGTCGTGCATTTCCCAGAACTTGCCCTGCGCCTGTGCGGCGAGGGCGGCTTCGGCGCCGAACTCTGCCTGCGCGTGATCGTCCAGCGGAAACTGTTTGAAGATGAGCTTCACATCGTTCGGAAACTGGCGCATCAGTGCCTTGGTTTCCGCCACGGCCTTGCTGCAGAACGGGCACTGGAAATCGGAAAATTCCACGATTGTCACCCGGGCGGTCGCGGGGCCTTTCATCGGATCGCCGGTGGTCGAAATTTTGATCGGATCGTCAAGCTGTGGCGCCGGTTCTGTCGCGATCTTCTTTAGATCGGCGATGATGGCGGTTTCGGTTTTTCCGGCGGCGACATCTTTCACTACAGCAGTCGCAAGCTTCCGGCTGTCGGAACAGCTATGGTCCTTCATGCGGCATTCGGCGATCTTCATGTCGCAGCCGCACGTACAGGCCTGTGCGCGCACGATCTTGAGCGCGAGCGTTTTCTTCGGTCCGGTGAG
>Ga0134126_10011477_pt1 | contig 11189 bp, 10 predicted proteins | sample KB31752_FD_96881 | JGI IMG/M metagenome (GOLD analysis project Ga0134126, IMG submission 96881) | Terrestrial soil microbial communities with excess Nitrogen fertilizer from Kellogg Biological Station, Michigan, USA - KB3-175-2 | ecosystem: Environmental > Terrestrial > Soil > Unclassified ... | reverse complement strand
GATCGCCTGTTCTTTGAGTTGCTCATTATAGCCCAGGACTTCATCGTGCTTCTCCTGGATCGAAAGCTTCATACCGTCCACAGCCGACTGCAGCCGCCGGACCTCCTCCTGCAATTTTTCGAGATTCTTGGCGCGCCCGATCTTCTTCCCTTCGAACAGACCCACACTGCCCCCCGTAAGCGAATATTTCCCTTTTACATATTTCCCGGTCTTTTCCAGCACTACAGCGCCATTGCTGTTGGCCAGGGCTTCCTCACTCTCCGCGATATAGACATTTCCCAGCAGGTGTTCGGCCAGCCCCCGGTAATGGGCATCCACTTCTATTACGCTCATCGCAGGGATCATGCCTTCCATATCATGCCCTGGCGCCGCGGACAATCCCGCGATCTTATCCAGCAGAAAGAAATTGGCCTTCCCTTTCTTATTCGCATCCAGCAGGTGAACGGCCTGCATTCCTTCCTGCAGATCGTTCACTACATAGTAGTTCAGATAGGGCTCCAGTACGTTTTCCACCGCCGCCCTGAACTCTTCCTTCACATAGATGATATCCGACAGGATCGGTGCCTCGCGCCAGGACGGATTCCGATGCAGGAACTTGATGCTCTCGGGATAACCTTCCATCGAGTCGATAAGGCTCTTCAGCAGATCGTGCTCATTCTTCTTGGCGTCGAGGGTACGGCCTTCATCGGCCAGCCGCTGACGCAAAACCTCCAGTTGCCCCTGCGCCTGCAGGATATTTTCCTTCATCCGCTCGTGATGCTCCTGCAGCTGCCGCAAAGCCTCCTGCCGGCTCCCGAGATCCTGTTCCTTCGACATCCGCTCCTCTTCCAGCTGCTTAAGCTGGCTGTTACGGATAGCCCGCTCATCCTCCAGTTGCCGGATGCTTCTCTGCAGGTTTTGTATCGACGTGTCCGCCACCGCAACCTTCTTCTCCGCCTCGAACTGATCGCGCTGGATCTGGGCGTTCTCCCGGCGCAGCGCATCCACGCTCACACGCCGCGCATCGAAAACCGACCGGGATTCGTCGACGGCGTCCTTCAGCGATTCCAGCTGTTCCTTCAGACCCGATAATTTGTTCTCTTCTTCCACCGCCTGCTGCCGTGTAAAGATGATGCTTTCCTCCAACCCCTTCAGCTGCCCTTCCCCCTTCAGCAGGAATTCCTGCAAGCTGTCCTCTTTCTCCTTCAAAAAATTCAAGCGCTGCGAAGCCAGGTTCTTCTCATTCTCACGCTCGCGCAACCGCTGCAGCAGATCATTGAATTCATGTTGCATGGATTGCAACGCCCGTTCCTTTTCGATGAACCCCACCCTTTCCTGCTCCAATCCCGCTTCCTCCGTGGCGATCACGGCCTCCAAACGGATCTTCCGGTCCGTCTCGGTATCGGACTGCTCATTCAGCTCGCGATAGGTCAGGTTGAAACCTTCCAATGCAGCCTTCGCCAGCTCGATGCTCAGCTCGCGGTATTCTTTTTTGATCTCATAATACTTCTCCGCCTTTTTCGCCTGACTCTCGAGACTCTTCAGCTGATTATTGATCTCGAATAACAGGTCTTCGATCCGGGACAGGTCCTGCTCTGTCGCGTCCAGCTTCTGCCTGGCCTCTTTTTTCCGCGTTTTATAGATGGTGACCCCCGCGGCCTGCTCGAGCATCCTTCGCCGGCTGTTATCTTTATCTTTGATAATGTCGTCGACCATGCCCAGCTCGATAATAGCATAACTGTCGGTGCTGATCCCTGTATCCATGAAGAGATTCTGGATATCCTTTAGCCGGCAGGAGACGTCATTCAATCGATACTCGCTTTCTCCGCTCTTATAAAATTTACGGGTGACCGTCACCGTGCTGAATTCCGTGGGAAGCAGGTTCTTGGTATTTTCGAAGGTCAGGCTCACCTCGGCAAGACCGGATGCGCTGCGCGTCTTGCTTCCGTTGAATACCAGGCTCTCCAGGTTCTCAGACCGAAGATGACTGATCTTCTGCTCGCCGATCACCCACCTGATACTATCGATGATATTACTCTTACCACAACCATTCGGGCCGATGATGCCCGTTATGCCTTCGTCGAAGCTGATATGTGTCTTATCGGCAAAACTCTTGAATCCTTTAATTTCGAGGCTCTTTAATCGCACAGTACTTATATTTTGAATTTCTCATTCCCTCTCCCGCCGCACTTCCCGCAACTATCTTCTTCCATATCCCAACATCATCCGCGGGGGAGCCGGCAAACGTACAGTAAAATACCTAAATCTTCCCGAAATTCGTTCCCCCTCGCCGCCACCTGTTGAAAACTCGTTAATAACAATTTCATCGTATATTTAGCCCAAACTAGCTACGTATATGAATAATTTTATTGTCCCCATCGACTTCTCGGAAACGTCCAAAAATGCCGCCCGTTACGCCGCGCATATCTCCACCCTGGTACAGGACGCGCATCTTATCCTGTACAATGTTTTTGACTCCATAGAGTACGGTACGGACAGCAGCCCGCTGGGCACGGAAGGAGAAGAGGATGCCAGCAGGAAAGCGATCGTCGAGATGGCGCTGAACAGCGTAAAAACGGAACTCTCGGGCATCACGAGTGCCGGCATTTCCTGCGTGGCGGAAGAATCCCACCGTTTCCTGGATACCCTTGAAGCGTATGTCAAAGCACACGATATCCAGCTCATTGTCATGGGCCTTACCGGGGCAACGAGAATGGAACAGGTGCTCATGGGAAGCAACGCGCTCAACATCGTCAGAAGGGCGATAGCGCCGGTGATCATCGTGCCCCCGGATACACATTCCCAATCTGCCAAAAACGTCCTCCTGCTCACCGATTTCAAGGATATCGAGAATACCATCCCCATCCCGTCGGTCAAGGCGGTGCTCGACCTCTTCAAGCCCAAGCTGTTCATCGTCAACGTCGACCACGAACACTATGTCCAGGTTACCGAAGAATACAAAGGGGAGAGGACCAAACTCGAACAACAGCTGAAGGCTTACAACCCCGAATTCTATTTCATCCGTTTGTTCGATTTCGTGGAGGCCGCCAACCAGTTCGTCGCAGACTATCACATCGATCTGATACTGACCTTCCCGAGAAAACATTCATTCCTCTCGAATATGTTCAAGACGAGCAGCACTAAACAGCTGGCCTATCACAGCCACGTACCCATCGTCGCGATCAATGCCTGATAAAACCTCCGGATATTGGGACGAGCGTTACCTGCAGGGGCACACTGGTTGGGACATGGGAAAGGTCTCACCGCCCCTGCAGGCTTATTTTGACCAGCTCTGCGCCATCGACCCGGCAAGACGACCCGACTACATCGAACAGGCCCATCGCCTGCTAAAACCCGGCGGGAAGATCGCCGGTTTGCTCTTCGATCGCGAACTTCGTCGGAGCGTCGTCCCTGGCTCCTCCTCGTTCGTTCCCTTCGCTTCACTCGGGAATCCGGGAGGGCCGCCTTTCGGCGGACATCGCGACGAATACGAGCGTCTGTTCACCCGATATTTCAACCTCAGGACGCTCGCGCCCTGCTATAATTCCATCCCGCCCCGCGCGGGGACCGAACTGTTCTTCATAGCGGAAAAACCGCAGGCTCCTGCTGGCTCAAACAATGAAAACTACCCAGCCCCCATATAATATCCGTCGAATCAATCCCCACCACCCTCCGGGTAGGAAAACAATCCTGCAGGATAAGTAACGCCTTCTCATCACGGTCGCAGCGATAAGTCGGAACGATCACGGCTTCATTGGCGATATAGAAATTGGCATAGGACGCCGGAAGCCGCTGATCCTCATAAACGACAGCCTTAGGCATCGGCAGCTCGACGATATTCAGCTGCTTGCCATTCAGCAGACGCATTGCCGACAATTCCGCCAGGTTATCTATCAACAGCTGATAATTCTCATCCCGTTTATCCTCCTCGGTCACCGTAACTACCGTGTCCCCGTTCACGAACCTTACCGTGTCGTCGATATGACCGTCCGTGTCATCCCCCACGATCCCTTCGCCCACCCACAGTATCTGCTCCACTCCATAATAATCGCGCAAATAACCTTCTATCCGGTGCCGGTCCAAACCTGGATTCCGGTTGGGATTGAGCAGACAGCACGTCGAAGTGATCAGCGTCCCTTCCCCGTTGAAATCCACCGAGCCGCCCTCCATGATGATACCCGGGTGAAAGACGGGTAAACCCAACGCCTTCCCCACCAACGAAGGGATCACATCATCGAGGTCGTATGGAGGATATTTGCTACCCCAGGCATTGTATCCCCAGTCCACGATAACCTTTCGCTCCGGCGCCCTCGGGTTTATGAGAAAAGCAGGTCCGTGATCCCTGCACCATGCGTCATTGGTAGGATGAAAAAAGAACCTAACACGCTCCATATCGACCCCTGCCTCCATCAGATAACGGGTGGCAAAAGCCTGCATGGCCTCATCGGCCACATTGATACATACCCTCTCCCCTTTGGTAAGTTCCAATACAAATTGACTGTAGAAGGGATAGATCGACGAGATCTTGCCGGGCCAGCTGGCTTCCTTATGCGGCCAGCTAAGCCAGGTTGCACTATGAGGGGCAAATTATGCCGGAAAATAATAACCCGCCGCGCCCGGAGTGGGCTCAATCCTCATCGATATAACGTTTGGTAATGGTTTGATAGGAGTCTATCCGCCGATCCCGTAGAAAAGGCCAGTGCGTGCGATACCGGTCCGTTGCCGCAGTATCGATCTCGATCACCTCGGTCTCCTCCCTGTCATGCGAAGCCTGGTAAAGAAGACTTCCGAACGGATTGGCTACGAAGCTTCCACCCCAGAATTTCATCGCACCTTCCTGTTCGGGACCCACCCGGTTGACGCTCACCACATGAACGCCATTTGCAACGGCATGGCTCCGCTGAATGGTTTGCCAGGCATTGTATTGCTCGGTATTCGTCGCTTCGTCCTGGCTGGTGGCCCAACCGATAGCCGTGGGATAGAATAAGACCTCCGCACCCATCAACGCAGTGATCCTCGCCGCTTCCGGATACCATTGGTCCCAGCAGATCAATACCCCGATAGTGGAGAACTTCGTCTTGAAAACCTTATACCCGAGATCACCGGGCGTAAAATAAAATTTCTCGTAATAAGCCGGATCGTCCGGAATATGCATTTTCCGGTATTTTCCCAGATAGCTGCCGTCGGCATCCAGCACGGCAGTGGTATTGTGATAAATGCCCTGGGTGCGTTTTTCGAATAAGGAGGCAACGATGACGACCCCCAGCTCCCCGGCCAGCCGGCCCAGGACTTCGGTGGAAGGACCGGGGATCGGCTCGGCAAGCCCGAAATTCCCATAATCTTCCACATCACAAAAATAAAGAGAAGTGAACAGCTCCTGGAGACAAACGATCTGCGCTCCCTTGCCGGCCGCTTCCCTGACCCTTGCCATAGCCTTCTGCAGATTGGACGCCTTATCGGCAGTACAACTCATCTGCACCAGGCCAATTTTTACTTTGCTCATGGCCGGCAAAATTACAGTATTTTAAGGGATTCCGGAGTGCCGCCCCATTCGCGCCTTCCTTCCGGCGCCCCGGCCCGCTCAGCGTCCGCCCCATTCGCGCCTTCTTTCCGGCTGCCCCGGCGCGCTCAGCGTCCGCCCCATTCACGCAACCGCCGCGTAGACTACTTCCGCCCCATCTGCCTTAGAAAGGCGACATGCGAAGCGACGGCATACCGCACCCGCGGGTATTCGATATAGACCAACCCGTATTCCTTGCAGGCCTGCCGGATGATCTTGCTGATAGCGGGATAATGGACATGCGATATCTTGGGGAAAAGATGATGCTCGATCTGGAAGTTCAACCCTCCGACCAGCCATGATACCAGCGGATTGCCGGTAGCGAAATTGGCCGTCGTTTTGATCTGGTGTATGGCCCACTCATCCTCCATTTTACCGGTGGTCTCATCGGCCACGGGGAAGGCGGTATGCTCCACGGTATGCGCCAGCTGAAAGACCATGCTCAGCACAAAACCGGCGACCATGGTAAATATGATGAAGCTGACCATCCAGTCGAACCACCCAAGCCGGTAGATCGGCAACCCGATGAACAGGAAAGCATGAAACAGCTTGAAACCCCAGAAAACGAAGTGATCGCTCAGCTTCATTTTCTTCAATGGCACGGCGCCGATCTTGCTTTTGAAATACTTGTTATAGTCCAGTACGAAGATCCAGAAGATGTAAAGGACACAGTATAAAGCCCAGAAATACAGGTGCTGATAACGATGGAGGCGATATCTTTTCTGATGCTCGCTCATCCGCATCCAGGGCTGGATGTCGATATCGTCATCGATGCCCTCCACATTCGTATAGGCATGATGGACGACATTGTGTTTCATATTCCACATGAAGCTGTTCCCGCCGAGGATATTCAGCGAAAACGCCGCCACATGATTGACCCATTTGTATTTGGAAAAACTGCCATGCGCCCCGTCGTGCATGACGTTGAAGCCGATGGCGGCCACGACGCCCCCCAGTAAAACACTTTCCACGATGGCCCAGAAAGCGTTCGGCGTAAAGAACACCAGGTGGATATAGATAAAAATGAAAGCGGCCATCAGGATAACAGCCTTCAGAAAGAGGTCATAATTACCCGTCTGGGCCTTACCCACTTCCTCGAAATAACTGCTGATCCTCCGTTTTAACTCACCGTGGAAAGATTGAGTTGCCGTCGAAAATTTGGGCAATGACATGACGATACGATTGAAGCTTTAATAATTCTGCAAAATTAGACTTTTAACAGGGTATTTCGTGTTAAGACCTGCACAATATTCCCACACCTGCACATTCAACGGTAAATCTGCGCTTTTGTTGCTGGAAATCATGGCCATTAGGTATCTATCTGTACCAATGCGCCAAAATCCTTTATACCGATCATTTTTTGCGTCGTAAACCCCTCGGCATAGGCCACTCCGATCATTTTCCCGAACTGCTGGTGACGCCCGATCAGCGATTGCAGGAATTCCGGACTTGAGATATAGGTTTGGGGCTCGTTTTCACCATAGGTAGTGGAAAAGAATTGCGAGCTATAAGCCTCGATGGATTGCACTTTCGTGTCGAACACCGGAGTAATGTCGAACACAAAATCCGGATCCCTATACCGGTCCTGGATATAGTGGAACACATACTTGGGGCGCCAGTGCTCCTGCGGCCGCCCTGCCTCATCGGTGGTCTCCACTTTCCGGAGACCGCTGTAAAAACACGATTCGACGATCAGATGACCCGCCCGCCCATGATCGGGATGCCTGTCCTCGAGCGCATTGGCAAGTACGATCTCGGGCCGGTATTTACGTATCGCGCGGATGAGCAGCCGTTGATGCTCTTCGTCATTGCGAAAAAACCCATCCGCCATGCCCAGGTTCTCCCGAACATCCAGCTGAAGGATTGCAGCCGAACGGGCCGCCTCTTGTCCACGCAGCTCCGCCGTGCCCCTGGTACCCAGCTCTCCTCGTGTAAGGTCGATGACGCCGGTCTTCTTGCCGTTGCGTTTTTCCATGAGGAGCGTGCCGGCACATCCCAGCTCTACGTCATCCGGGTGAACGGCGATAGCCAGTATATCTAACTTCGTTGATTTCATGCGCGTGAAGATAGCTCATTTTGTCATTTCCCTATTGTAGAGTACCTTCGCGGATCAAAATCAAGGAATCCATATGCCTTACGATGTAGTCGTCCTCGGCAGCGGTACCGGCGGTTACCCGGCGGCGATCCGCGCCTCACAGCTTGGCTTTAAGGTAGCAATTATTGAAAAAGAAAATCTCGGCGGCGTTTGCCTCAACTGGGGTTGTATCCCCACCAAGGCCCTTCTGAAAAGCGCGCAGGTCTATCAGGACATCCTCCATGCAAAGGAATTCGGTATCGATGCCACCGGCACCGCCGATTTTCCGGCCGTCATCAAACGCAGCCGCGGCGTAGCGGATAAAATGAGCAAGGGCGTCCAATTTCTCATGCGTAAGAATAAGATCGACGTCGTCACCGGTTATGGTAAGCTGAAAGCCAAAGGACAGATAGAAGTCACCGGCGCCGACGGCAAGACCCAGATCGTCGAAGGCAAACATATCATCGTCGCCACCGGCGCGCGAAGCCGCGAGCTGCCCAATCTCAAACAGGATGGCAAAAAGGTGATCGGCTACCGCGAGGCCATGACCCTGCCCGCACAGCCCAAAAGCATCATCGTCGTAGGCAGCGGCGCCATCGGCGTTGAATTCGCCTATTTCTATTACAGCATGGGCACAAAGGTCACCATCGTCGAGTTCCTCCCCCGCATCGTACCGGTCGAAGACGAAGAGATTTCCAAAGAGCTCGAAAAAACATACAAGAAATATGGCATCGAAGTCCTGACCAGCAGCGAGGTCACCAGCCTCGACACCGGTGGCAACGGTGTCAAAGCAAAGGTCAAAACCCCCACCGGCGAGGTCACCCTCGAAGCCGATATCGTCCTCAGTGCCGTCGGCATCGCCGCCAATATCGAGAACATCGGTCTGGAAACGATGGGCATCAAGACAGAAAAAGGCAAAATAGTCGTCGATAAATACTATCAGACCAGCGTACCGGGCATCTACTCCGTCGGCGACTGCGTCCCCGGTCAGGCCCTCGCACACGTCTCTTCCAAAGAAGGGATCATCTGTGTGGAAAACATTGCCTGGAAGGAGAAGAAATATGCCCATCAGCCGGAAACGCTGGACTATAACAATATCCCCGGCTGCACATATTGCACACCGGAGATCGCCTCCGTAGGCCTCACCGAAAAGCAGGCCCGCGACGCCGGCTATGAGGTCAAAGTCGGCAAATTCCCGCTTACCGCGTCCGGCAAAGCCACAGGTGTCGGCCATAATGAAGGCTTCGTGAAAGTCGTCTTCGACGCTAAATACGGCGAATGGCTTGGCACTCATGCCATCGGCTATAATGTAACGGAGATCATCACCGAAACAGTGCTCGGCCGCAAACTCGAAACGACCTACCACGAGGTCCTCGACGCCGTCCACCCGCATCCTACCATCAGCGAGGCAGTCAAAGACGCCGTCGAGGCGGCCTACGGGGAAGCCATACACTTATAACATAACCTTCATACCTAAAAAAGAGGCCTCTGGCCTCTTTTTTGTTTATATTAGCTCCATGGACAGCCGAAATTCCAGCATCATCTATTTCATCCTGGGTCTCTACACCCTGATGATCAGCTGGCACTACAACCACAACTGGATCCTCCTGCTCATCCACTGGATCATCTGGCCCGTCTACCTCGTCTACGAACTTCTCATCGGCCATCTTTCCCACGATCTCTGGCGCACCATCCCACTGGGCTATTTCAAATAACCCCTTCCTGTAACGGCCACGACCAACCGCCATCGGCCGCCCTCCCGGCAAATACACCGCTCCCCCCTTATACTTCGATGGTCTCGCCCGATGCGGGCAGCAGCAGCTTCTTCCCCGCCGCCGCAAAGTCTGCTTTGGCCTTCTCCGCATCGATAGCAATGATCGGCCATGTATTATAATGTACCCCCACGACGGTAGCACACTTGACGAAATCCGCCGCATGAATGGCGTCGGCTACATCCATCGTATAGTTGCCCCCGATGGGCATAACCGCGAATTGCAGTTTCGCCCACAACGGGATCAATTGCATATCCATCGTCATCGCCGTATCCCCGGCGATATAAAAATCACCCTCTGTCGTATTGAAAACAAATCCCAATGGATTTCCGGCATAGCTGCCGTCACTGAAGGAAGAAGAATGGATGGCATTGACCGCGCGTACCTTTCCGAATTCGAATGGGACCGGTCCGCCATGGTTTATCGGGTGCACCTTTTCCAAACCCTGCTTGCCCAGCCACCCCGCAATCTCGGCCGCGGCCACACAAGTCGCACCCGTCCTTTTCGCCACACTCACAGCATCGGCGGTGTGATCCCCATGCCCATGCGTCAGGAATAGGTAATCAGCTTTAACTTTATCAATATCAATGTTTTTGAGAGCAGGATTGCCGTTGAAGAAGGGGTCGAATAACAGGGTCTTCCCCTTGACCGTAACAGAAAAGGTGGCGTGTCCGTAAAATGTAAGTTTCATCCTGGTAATTTAAACATCTCATAAAACAAAACACAGTTATAAAAGTTCGCAACCGCTATCTTTATCCACTAAAACCAAACTTTCATGCAGCACAACCTTTCCAAAAAATCCATCTTGGTGGCCATCACCCTCCTGGTGACCGGCCTCAGTTTCCGGGCCATCGCCCAGCCCATCACGGGCGATGAGATCAAAACCCAATTCGTAAAAGATTGGGAGCGGGCAAAATCCTACACCCTGGATTACCTCAACACGATGCCTCCCGACAAATATTCCTTTAAGGCGGTAGACAGCATTCGCAGCTTTGCGCAGCAAATGTTGCACCTGGCCAGCGGCAATGTGGGCCTTATCTCACAAGCCACCGGCGAAAAGACGGATTTCCCCCGCAACCTCGAAAAAAGCCCTACGGCCCAGAACAAAGATTCCGTGGTCTGGTACGTCACCCGCAGCTATGATTTCGCGATCGAAAGCATTCAGAAACTCGACCCGAACAAATATGGCGAAATGCTTGGACAGGATCCCCGAAAGGTCTCCCGCTTCGCCTGGCTCCTGAAAGCCTTCGAACACCAGACCCATCATCGCGGCCAAACGACCATCTATATCCGTCTGCAGGGCATCCGGCCACCCAACGAAAGATTATTTTAAACGCGCGCAGTCACCGGCCCAACTCTGCGATCAGCTGGAATCAGCATCCTCCGGCGGTCCTCAGGGCATCCTCCGGCGTTCATCAGGGCATCCGGCCGGATCATTTCGGCCGGGCCCGCTCATACTGCAATGGCCAATGGATATCCGCATATCCTAACTCATTAGCCGCATGCAGCGGGAAATAAGGATCACGAAGGATCTGCCGCGCCATCACCACAAGATCGGCCTGACCCGTCACCAGAACGGTCTCTGCCTGCATCGTACCCGTGATCATTCCGACGGCTGCGGTAAGAATACCCGTAGCGGCACGGATCTGCCGGGAGAATTCAACCTGGTAACCGGGCCCTGCGGGTATTTGCTGATACGGCACCAGCCCGCCGGATGAACAGTCGATGACATCTACCCCCCGGTCTTTTAACAACGCCGCCAACCGGACCGCATCCTCCGGCGACCATCCACCGTCCGCCCAAT
>Ga0134126_10011476_pt1 | contig 11189 bp, 8 predicted proteins | sample KB31752_FD_96881 | JGI IMG/M metagenome (GOLD analysis project Ga0134126, IMG submission 96881) | Terrestrial soil microbial communities with excess Nitrogen fertilizer from Kellogg Biological Station, Michigan, USA - KB3-175-2 | ecosystem: Environmental > Terrestrial > Soil > Unclassified ... | reverse complement strand
CGAGCACCGGCCTAATTTGTTTGGCGTACGCCAGCAGCCGCTGACTTAACGCCTCCAATCCGATGGCCAGTTCAGTCTGTTTATCGACCAGATGCTGAATAGCCAGATCCGGACTGAATACCGTGCTATTCATCATCCTGACCACCGTCTTCAGGCACTGGCGATTCAGTCAACGGTGCTTCGGCCCACCAATAGCCACGCTGCGGTATCAGGCTGACCATGCCCTGCTGTTTTCGCTTGACCAGCCGCTGACGAAAAGTTTCAATGGAAACTTCATCTTCCGGCCGTCTTTGCCGGTAGGTCGTATAGATTTCGTTCAGCCGCAACGGCCGGTTGATTTCCAACAACAGATCGCGCAGATCTGTACTGAAAACGTCGATTTTATCCGTTCGTGGACGTGTTCGCGGCAACGCCACACGTTCCCGTGCGGCGCTGGCATTTGCCGGTGCTGTGCGCCCCGCGGGACGTACATGCGTTGCCGTGCCATTCACCGTAATGCCGGTTTTATAAATCGTGAAAAAAGCGGCATATTGATCGAACTCCTGCTGCATTTCACGATACCGCAGCGCCATATTGCGCACTGCAGGGTCCGGACTGGTTGCTGCTTTATCTAAGGCGTCTTTCATATCCTCCATCAGACTTCTCCCATGGCATCCGCAAACGCCGCTTTCCAGGCTGCTGTATCCACATAGCCGAACGTTTTCACATCATTTTCCCGCCCATCTTCCGCCAGCCACGGCGCCACCGTCAGCACATCGACCGGCTGGATTTTGACCTCAATACCCAATCGGATTGTCGTTAAAGTACGCAAAGTTTCCACCGGTGCTGCGGCACCGTTCTGCCCAACGAGCGAAAAGATGATAATTTGATCAATGCCCAATTTTTTCAAATCGGCTTTCAACCGGGCTATATCACGGATATCCCATGGCTGTGCATTAAGCGGCCCCGGTGCCGTTAGCCGTAAGGTGAATCCCGACAAATCCGCCAGGAACGGTACGTCACCGTCACGCAGTACCTGTACGAGCCAGCTTTCGGCACCCGGCCGATCGTTGATCAATAAAACCCGTTTGCTGTCGGCCTGTGGACTGAAATCGGTCCAGGCCAGAACATCCGCATTCAAACCCTGGATCATAACACCGTCCGAATCCGCGGACAGCGCCATGTTGGGATTCCAATAAGGATCGGAATCCGGACATAGTTGCAACAAGCGAATGGTATCCTTGATCAGCAAAGCCCGACCGGCCGGGGTTGCTGAATCCGGTCGTGACGATGCTTCGGGATGCATCAACTCCGCGGCGGTTTCCACCACATTGCGCCGCCCGCGCTTGTACTGTTGCACGCAAAATACCGTATCGTTGTAATTATGTGATAGGGAAACTTCAAAACCACCAACGTCATCAAATGAAAGCCGGGAAAACAACATGCAGGCCCCGGTCACTGCTATGGCTTCATGCGCCAATAAACCGCGACCGAGATGCCCCGCATGACCATGCGGCATACCTTTATGCACATGCCCGGCGACGCCGTGATGGCAAACCACGCCGACGTGCTGAATAATGCCCATGGGGTGCACCAGTTTAGCGCCAACAACCCCTATTCCCGGCCGCAATGCCTGTCCCATCAGCAAATCAAGCCAATGTTTGGAGCCGATGCTGACATCGTCGTTCATCGTCACGATGAATTCACCGTGCGCGTGGCTACGAATGGCCCAGTTGTTGATCTTCGACCAATGGAATTCATCAGTGTAATAAACAACTTTAACACGGGGGTCAGTTCGCACCACGTCGGTCAGTTCCGGTTCAGTACGCTGATAGCCATTTTGCACCACGATGATTTCGTAATTCGGATAGGCGGTATGCTGCAAAATTGTCGCCACACAGATCTGAATCAATCGTCCTGATCCCAGGGTTGGGACAATAATACTGACCAAGGGCGGTGCAGCTTGATCTTCAAGCAAGGCTTGCCAGTTGAATATCACCGACAAACAGCCCATGATTTGCCGGCTAGCGGTGGCTTTCACCGCCCAACCAAACGTCTTTTCAACGACCAGCTGCCGTTCCAAGGTCTCCAGCGCCAAGGTTTCTGGTGCGCTATCAAGTTTGACCGACGCCATAATATGTGGAATATGATGAATAAATCGGCTGCCACGCTGCAACGCCGTTTGTAAAATTAACTGAAACAATTCCGTTCGACTGGACGGTACCTCGGTCAAAATTTCAGCATCCACCGCGCAAACCGGCGTCACATAATCCTGAGCCAGAAACAGCGTCAAATCGAAATCCGGCTTGAATTCCGGATTGGCTTTGTCGGCGATAATCGTGTCATTATCGCCGTACAGAATCAGCGGCAGCGGTTTGTGAGACAAAGCCAAGACTTCTTCAAACCGCCAGACTGCGTTTTTCAACTGAACGGTATCATCGACGAACACCACATAGGCATCATCCGACCAGTCTTTTTTCGCACCGAATTTTCGCACGCAGACCGCAGGTGACTTCCATTCTTGCCCGTCTATTTTCTGTAAATCATCCTGAATCTGGCGTAACAATGACCAGGATTCATAGCTGTTGTCGAACCCCATGGTGCCTGGCCGCGGGCCGCCCCAGGTGGCGCGCAACAGACCCAGCTCCAGTTCCGCCCGGTCTTCCAGTGGCAACAGGGCGTCTACTGACGGCTTCAAATATTCCCCCAGACCGCGTGCCTGCAGCCGTAAGACCGCCGTTTGCGTCGGCTGCGGCGGTGGCAGACTGGACGCCGCGAACGCCCCCGGCATCTGCACATGCTTCCAATTGCGACTGATCGCGCGTAACCCCCATTCCAGAAGCGCCTGCTCGGCGTTTCCATCACAGCCTTCCACATCGGGAATGCCTAACGCGGCCAGCGCCCGGCCAGACAGATAGACCAGCGGGCCGGTCGGTGCGTTGATCAGCAGCGATCGATCACCGAACTGCTTCGCGGTCAAATCCGCCAACACACCGATCGCCGGCACCGGCAACAGGGTTGGCTGGTCGGCCCGCGGAAAGCCGTTTGAACCGTCCGAAGCCAACGGCACCACAGATGCAACATTGGCATCCTTGCGCAGCCCCTTACGAAGCTGCCGCAGGCCATTTTCATCGAAGGTCGTACCGTCGCGCAGCCACAACACGTTGGCGTTGGTTTTCAACGCTATTCGGCACGCTTCTTCCAATCCGGTGGTGACTTTGCGAAAATCGCCCAGAAAGGGCATACGTTTCTGCACGTCAACACCGTCACCACAGGCGACAACCAGCTTTCCTGATATTTCAGAAAAAGATGTATTGGGCCTCCAGGGCTGTTGTTTTTGTGGCAACCAGGCTTCTGCACGTACCGGCATTACGCGTTCCAACGTATAATGCCGGCCGACCCAGGCGCGCAGTGCATCCGCGCTGTTCTGCCGTTCGGTTCGGCTTGCCGCGATAAAATCGCGAATGCTTCGTTCCCAGCCCTCCGCACTCGACGCATAAGCAAATACCGGCGGTTTGTTTACGTGGTAGGGCGTCAGATCCTGGGCAATCGCTGCCGCACCAACGGATGCTGTTTCGATCAGCCGCAGATTGGATTTGCAACGATTGAACGGATTGTCTTCCAGCGGCGCAAGCATCAGATCGCAATCGAGCGTCGCCATCTTGTCCAGATAGAGCGTCGGCGCCACGCCTTCATGGAACTCGATTTCCACCGGTGGGTCTTCCATGTTCATACCAAAGAAGACCCAGGTGACCGCGTTGCCGATCGATGCCATCGCCGGTCGCAAAATCTCGATATCGCCAGTATGGGAAATTCCACCGGCAAAACCGATCCGCAATTTTCCGGAACTGCGTGCCTTGCGTTCCCGGAACCGTGCGGCCGGCAGTGCATTTGGCACGACGTCAACCCGACAATCTGGTGGTGCCAAGGACTGCAGCCAATGCGCGGTTGGTTCCGTCGTCGTGCTGATGCGGTCGCAATAGGTCAACGCATGACGAATACGCGCTTTAATATCATTTGGAATGAAACTGCGATGGAAGGACAGTTCCGGAAGATCTTCCAGGCAATCGTCCAGTTCGTAGATGAACACGGCATCAGGCATCGCCTTGCGCCACCGCGCCATCGCCTCGATCTGTCCGTCTTCCACCTGTCGCTGCCACACCACGACATCCGGCCTGCAAGCCAGCCCCACTTCGTCCGGCCAAACCGCGATGTCGATCCGGCCATCCGCCAGGCCAGATTCCACCAGGGACGCCAACGGCATCATTATTCTGTGGAGACCGCAGCCCTGGATGTCGGCAGCAAAGCAAACTACGAAGGGAGGCCTGTCTGTCATACGACACCCTTTAAGTTAATATGCACACTTAATTTAGTTTGTGCACCAAATTTACGTTGAATCATCCACTCTGTTATCTTTAACAGTTCTGCGGTCGTTGCATCCATTTTTATCCGATTAGCGCGCCAGCTAATAATTGCAACATTACCTTTCACATAACCGAGCGCCGGATTAAAACGATCAAGACTGGGAGAATCAGTTCTATCCGTATTATTTACTAATGTATAATTTAACTTAACGCCCAAAACGGGACAAATCGGAACTATTAAAGTTTGAATATGCTCAATATCCAAATCAAATGGCAAATTTCCCTTTATCGCTCTGGCCCGTGCGCGTTTCAGCATTCCGTTAGCATGGTGAAATAAAGGGTCTAACGCTGCTACTTCACGCCACGGAACTCTTTTTCGTGCGTTATTTATGTCTATCTGACGTTGTCGAGATTCTTGATTTTTAAGTCGTTTACAGGCATGACAATATGCGCCACGCCCACCCCAACGGCTAGGAGATTTTTCAAACTCAGTATACGGTTTAACCGTCTCACAAACCGGACACCGTTTGTCATCGAACGGACTGCTCCGTTGACGTATTTCAGGATGTTGTTTTCGGTACCTGATTTTTGATGCTTCAATCGTACAAGATTTGCACGACGTAAAAACTTGTTTTGTTGTGGTATAAAAAGCACTGAATGGTAACGCCTTTTTACACGTCTTACAAGTTCGTAGCCCAACTCGCGGAATAACAGGGCGTGGCACGCATATGCTCCTAAAAGAAAGATTGACTCTTTCTTCTAGTGCAAAAATACCATGCATGTCAACACTCATCGTCATGCTTATTTTTTGGACGTATTCGGTGTCTCGGCTTTAGAGTCACGCCGTACGCCGCTCACGTGACCGTGACCTAATGATTCAGCAGGATCTTTTTTAGACGTCATTCGGTTGCCTGGCGTTGCGGGCTGTCGCTCACCGCCGGGCTCTATACCAAGTTCTGATTGAAGCATAATCGGAGCTATGGTTTGAAATAAACCGCCCTTATTTGGATCTTCCGGCGCCATACCCATAATTTGAGCCAAGGGTTTAAGACTAGGCGGAAATATACTCTCCAGTGTTGGAAGGTCCGCCTCAGCACGCGCCTCCGACCATGTCTGAGCTTTCGTTCTGAATTCGTAACTACGACTGTCGACTTTCGGATTTTTGTTAACAAATTCAAAGCGTAAGCGTGGCCAGTTCGGCCACAGCAGGTACGGATTGATACCACCTTCGATGTGCTCCAGCAGTGCCGGCAGACCGCTGTCGTCCGCACCCTGGATCTCGATCGAAGCATCCTGCACCGGCTGGTTGTCCCGGTGATTACCGGAAACAAACATGCCCAGCCGCCGCACCGGAAAGTTGTAAACAATGCAGATCAATCCGGCCATCATGTTCAGATGGTCCTTGTAGCGGACATCCTGGCCTTTCAAATCCATGAAGGGCATCAGCTCGACATCGCCGCCTTCCGGGATCGCCATCACCGGCATGCCCCAAAGCTTGGACACGCCCCGTTTCATGTTGGTCCATTCCCGCATCAAGGCGTCGATCTGGTCCTGATTGAAATAGTCGCCCTTGAGCAGCAGCATCCCATTTGGGATCGCTGATTTCGAGAACGTATCAATATTCAGATCGAGACCTGACTGAAAACCTTGGATCAGCCGCACAGCCATTTCAATCTCAGGCCAACCGTAACCCATCACCATGGGATCAAGCCGCACGTTGCGCACGCGCCAAGTCAATTCATCCCGTGTAAACGGTTTGATCGGATTGCCTGCTTCGTCGACCATGACGGCAAAATGTTTCGGATTGCCTTTATAGCCGCGAGTCGGAATCGCCAGCCTGATCAGCCCTGCCGGTAGATTGGTAAACGCCCGCACGCCGCCCCGGTTGTCCCGATCCGTCCACAGCGCCCAACCGTCGAAGGTCAACGAATCATCAACGAACGATCGCAGGAAAGTTTCGAAGGGATGAATGAGTGCCGCGTCACGCTCCCGCGCGTCAACATACGAATGCTCGCGCGAACAGTTCCAAATGAAACTTTCTGCTGCTTTGATGTCCTTCTTATCCTGGGCGGTCGGCGTTTCCTTCGGATCCATCATCACGATCCGCCAGCCCGGCATCCACAGATGCGACGACAGACCGGAGTAGCGCGCGAGATCAGTGATCCGGCTGCGAATCACCATCTGTGGCGCAACGTTCTCCCGGCTGATCTTACGCAAGGCTTCCGGCTGTAAGCCCGGCCACTGCACCAAGCCGTAGTTGGTCGGATCCGGCAGAAATGACATCGTAGCATAAGAAAACGCCTGCGGTGGCTCTGATCCCAGTGCCTTGGCCGCTTCCACCATATTGGTACGAACTAGGTTTGCCGCATCGCCGATGGAGGCGTGTAACGCCGCCAAATAGGCATCGACATCCTGGATCGGAAACTGTTCGACCATGGCGGACTTTGCCGTCATGCCCAACATCGGCAACTTGGCGCCGGGCTTTTCGCCGACTGTCTTATTGATATCGAATGCTGCTCGTGTCATGACGCTGCCTTTTCCTTCCAGAACGAACAGCCGTTGAAAGTCGACGTTGTGCGTGCATGCAACGAACACCATTCACGATTATCGACGATCGCATCCATGCGACAGGAACCACAGAAACCGGTAAACGGATTCAGCGCTGCATTATTGCGATTGCTGTAGATCTGCTGCATCGTCTGCAACGGCGCAAACCGCGCATCGCCCTGCAAGCGCAATTCCATTTCCGCCAGTTCAAAGTCAATCGGCGGCTGGATACCCAGACGACCATGACGGTGGCTGCGAACAATCGCCCGCGTGACCAGGTGGATCAGGGCATCGAACTCATCCGTGCCGTATGAACCACCCTTGAAGCTCAGGACTTTCCGAAGAAAGCCGTTTGCTTGCTCACCTTTTGGTCCGTGCGTGATCCATCGGGCACCGATCGGATAACGCACCCGGCCCATGCGTGCCCAACCTTGCACCGAAGCCGCACCGCCGGGCACCGGCAAGCCGCCTTGCAGCACCGGGTTGATCGCCCGTTCCAGCTTACCTTGGTCGATCTTCTGGCCGCGGATCGGAATGTGGCTGCCCTTGAAGGTCTGCAGCAGCCCAACACCAGATTGTTTTTCTTCCACGGTCACCATTTTTGGAGCCCATTTATTGTATTCAGACCGCAGCGCCATGGCGAGTTCGCGAAAATCGATATCCCGAACCATGGCATCGAGTAGATAAACATCGTAATGAAAATCGCAGGCACCAATAAGTGCTTCGTCTTCTCCGCAATGCCATGACGAACACGGAACAAGTAGACCGGTGAGAGAAACCGTATAGGATTCCGACATCGGCTGCCCAAGCGCGGTATCCCAGGCCTGTTCGACATCGCCGTTCATGGCCTTGATCCACTGATAAACTTCGGGATCAGACGCCCCGACCGCTAGGTTCTCCGGCGGCACATACGGAACAAAATCTGATTCCCGGAAAACCGATTCGATCGCTCCCAGCATATCGCCGTCGTAGTTGATCGCCGCAATGCGCGGCTGACGACGTTTAACCGCCTCATATTCCTGTCGCTTGGACGATGATCCCGGCCAATAAAAACCCTTCTTTGTGGTATCGATAGCACCATAATAGGCGCGATAACGCACGTATAACGATGCTTCGTCCTGAATCGCGTTCTTCGGCAAAGTCTCAGTAAATATACATTGAAAGTTTTTTGGCACATAAACATCGTACCAAAGACGGCTCTGACCCGGCCGGGATGCGGGCAGCTGCAATACCACCCAATCACCCGACTTGATCCACTCCTGGTACAGATCGTCTTCCGCCCACCAACGGCCAGCGGCAACACGCCGACAACCCCGCGGGTCAGCCCGGCCCATGAGCGTGTCATAGTAAGTACGGATGACCTGGGCGCGCCCGTCCGGTGTCGCGCTGTTGTTACGATCATGCAGATCATCATAGATGTGCAATCGGGCGTGTAGCCCGGTCAGCGCCATCGACGACAGACCGATAGAGACAAAAGACGCATCGGGATCAGAGGGGTGATGGCCGGTAACGTAAAGCCCATTCTGGCGCGACCAGCCCAATTCGGAACTTGGACGCACCTCAGGAAACAATTCCTTCCAGGTACGGTCGTGCGTGATAATTTGTGCCGTCGCCGCCATGAAACCTTGCGGTAGCCGCTCGCCAGCGGAGACACTGAGAATCGTCAACGACGGATCGTGACCCAGTTCCCAGGCGGGATAGACACTGGACAGTAGCGAGGACTTGCCTACACCCGGCGGCGCCAGCACCAGCAGGTTGTTGATGCGGTGATCTTCCAGTCCGGCGATGATGGGGTAGTGATGCGGCGCCAGGCCGAAGCCACGAGGTGCGTAGATCGCCGTGTACCACGCCGCCAGGCTGATCTTACGCAGTGATGGCGATGTTACCAAATCTTGGTCAGGTCAATGTAGCCTGCCGCCTTCTTGACCGGCTTCCGCTCCTTGCCGCGCCGCGCTAGATCATCGGCTTCGTCAGCAAGACGACGCGCCTCTTCCTCGCTGACTCCGTGTCGCTTCCGGGCGTCCGGTGACTCTTCCAAAGCGTGAAATAGTCGTCGCTGTTTCTCGGTATAAGGCACGACACAACCTCATCACGGATCGCAGAGCCGTGATTACGCTGTACGCTACGCTCCGTCAAGTCCGTGTTTCTCAATTATCGTCAAACCGATATCAAGTGCACGGCGAACAACCTCCGCTTGGGACACAATCGTTTGTTGTCGCTGTGTCGCGTCCAGTTGCGCTGCTACGACACGCGTCCACACCGAATTTGGTGCGGCGACGATTTTACGGGTCATCAGATCTGGTTCACGCATTGGGTGATATCGGTGCTATCAAAGATGTTGACGGTGTCATACGCATAGGGTAATTGAGACCCTATGCAATCACAATCCTTAAAAACAGAGCGTTACCTTGTTTTTAACGTTCTCCTAACGACAAGATCATCCGGCGTTTCGTGGGCTCGTCTACGGAAGTCTGCATGAACACCCTGTCATTCGCCCGTAAGGAAGTCCTCTCCCGTGACCTGATATCTCTAAAGGATGGCTTAGGTGATCTAGTCTGGGAACGGCTGCACGACGTCGACGTATTTGACATCATGTTGAACGGCGACGGTGCCCTGTTCGAAGATCGCCGTGGACACGGTCTGACCCGCATCGGCACGATCAACGAATATGATGCGCAATCCGCCATCAATATCGTCACCGCCATAGCCGGTGAAGTTGTCGACCGCAAATCACCTATTATCGAAGCCGAATTACCGGTGCGCAAAGCGCGGTTTATCGGCTATTCGCCGCCGATCACCGCCAAACCCAGCTTTTCGATCCGTCTGCCACCCAGCAAAATTTATACATTGGCAGAATACGTGGCTGACGGTATCGCAACAACCGCACAGGTTGCAGTTATCGAAAACGCCATTGCTGCCGGACAGAACATCCTTATCGCCGGCGGCACCGGCAGCGGCAAGAGCACACTACTGAACGCTGTTCTGGAAGCTTTATCCCGCATTCACCCGGTCAAACGTGTCTGCCTGATCGAAGAAGTCATCGAATTGCAGTGTTCACAGGCCAATGTTTTGGCGTTGCGCACCGGGCCACAGGCGGACCACCAGGATCTTTTGATGCGGCTGATGCGATCACGCCCTGACGTCATCGTCTTTGGTGAGGTGCGCGACGAAGCAGCTTTGCAATTAGTCAAAGCCGCCAACACTGGCCATGACGGATTAATGTCAACGCTGCACGCCAATTCCGCTCAGGATGCTTTGCACCGTATGCAAGATCTCTGCGCTGAAGCTGAGCCTGGCGACTTTCGTTCTCAAATCGCCAGCGCCTTCGATCTTATTGTCGGCATCCAGCGCACGAATGCTGCTGATCGCAAACCGGGCGACGCGGATCGTCGTATCACTGAAATCATCAAACTGGAAGGATTTGCTGACAATGCGTACAAATTCGCTGTCCTGGCCTAACGTCACCGCACTATTTTTGCTGCTTACCTTTATGGCAATGCCATCGATGGCACATGCCGCCGGCGCTGGCGGTATTATGCCATGGGACCAAAATTTAATGCGGGTAAGCCAGTCGTTTACCGGTCCGTTCGCTTACGCCATGACCATTCTTGGCTTGGTCGCCGCCGCCGTCGTGTTGTTTTTTGCGCATCATGAAGGTTCCGGTTTTATTAAGGCTGTTGCTTTTGTCGTGTTGGTCGGCAGTTTTCTCATGGGTGCCAACGCCTTTGCTTCTACGATGGGCTGGACCGGTGCCGTCATCTGATGATCCTGCATCCGCTTCATCGATCTGCATTCCGCCCACACTTACTGCTTGGCGCCGAACGCAAGCCTATGCTGCTTCTTGCCGTGGCCTGCGGTGGCTTGGTTATCACCAGTTATAATATCGTCGCAATCGGCATCGCAATCGGCCTTTGGCTGACGTTTCACCCACTACTCGTATGGATGGCGAAGGTAGATCCTGACATGGTCGGTATCTACCTTCGTCAATTACGTTATCCTCGATTTATCCCTGCCTTTACTACGCCTTTTCGTAAAACAGTCGGCTACCGCGTATGGAAGCACTGATGCACAGTCTCAAGCAATATCGCCGTACTGACCGCGGGTTACCGGATTATCTGAACTGGGCCGGCATCGCTGCACCCGGTATTATTCAAGGCAAGGACGGCTCCCTGTTGGCCGGGCGATTGTTCCGGGGACGCAATCTGGCGCATGCGACCGAGGTCGACTGGGAAGCGGTTTCTGACTACGCCAAGCGGGCGGTTGGCAAATTAAGCGGCGGCTGGTCAAGCTGGATGGAGG
>Ga0134126_10011475_pt1 | contig 11189 bp, 5 predicted proteins | sample KB31752_FD_96881 | JGI IMG/M metagenome (GOLD analysis project Ga0134126, IMG submission 96881) | Terrestrial soil microbial communities with excess Nitrogen fertilizer from Kellogg Biological Station, Michigan, USA - KB3-175-2 | ecosystem: Environmental > Terrestrial > Soil > Unclassified ... | reverse complement strand
GTTCACGGTCAGGGCGGCGTGCGCGAGATCGGGCAGCGACAGCGTCGAGATCACCTGCGGAAAGCGCAACTCCACTGGACCCGTCCGCACGATGTCCACACCGCGCCACGGCCCCATGTTGTTGTCCGGTGGCGTCGGATTCCAGTCCACCCAGCCGATCGAGAGGCTCGTCCGCGGGTCGCCCGGATGCACACGCAGCGCGAGAACGTTGCTGCCTGCGTGCACCCAGGGTGTCACATCGAACTCGCGCACCGGATAAGCGCCGGCGACCACTGCATGATCGGCGACCGGGTGCCCATTCACCCATACGTCCGCGCTCGCGATCATGCCGTTGACGCGCAGGAGCGTGTGGGTCCCCTGCGCTCCTTTGGCGAGGGTGAACTCGGCGCGATACCACCAGGGGATCACGAACAGGCTGCCGCTGGAATCGGGCGCCTCGACCGCGCGCAGGTTCTCCCCGTAAAACACGTTGTTGTACGTGCCGTTCTCCAGCAGCCCCGCCATGACCGTCGCACGGCCGCTCACCGGAAACCAGCCGCGGGTTGAGAAACCGGCGGAGGAGATCTCGGCGCCATCCTCCTGCGCCTTGGCGCTCGACTGAATCTGCCAATGCGCGATGGCCGTCGTCGAGCCGCCGCCACCTTCCACCCGAGTCGGCGCAAAGGCCGGTGAGGCACTCGCCGCGCGGGTGAGCGGCGCGGCCGCCAGAGCAGCCAGTACCCACGTCGTTCGGAAAATCGACTTCTCCGGGATTCGCATGGCGTCAGACTCGTTTTCCGATCACCACTGTCCTCGCAGGCCGACCGTGTACATGCGCTCGGAGAAGTTCGCGTGACCTTCCTGGCTCGGCCACACGAGGTAGAACCGCTCGTACTCGTTGGTGAGATTGGTGCCGTTCACGAAGAGCGTCGCGTACTTGCTGAACTTGTACTCGATTGACGCGTCGAGGTACTCCTGCGGCGCCTCGTACTCCTCCAAGCCGACGATGCTGCCCACGTCACTCGCATAGGCCCGCTTGGAGCGGTAGTTGTACGCCAGCCGGACCTGGAGGCGCTTGCCCTGGAACCACAGGATGAAGTTTCCCGATTCGACGGAATTATCCGGGAACGGGATCTGGCGCCCGGCCAGATCGACCGCTCCCGTGTTGGCCGGTGCATACGTGGCATTGACTTCCATGCCGGTCTCGGACAGGAGTCCCGGGAGGAACGTGAAGCCCTGCCGGTAATCGATCTCGGCGCCTTGGAGATGATCGCCGCCGCCCTGAACCGGCTCGCTGATCGTAATGCAGCGATGGCGAACGACGCCGTCCTCGTCCGGCAAGTCGCAATTCTGCACGTTCCCGTTCCCAATGAAGCTCGCCACATTGATGCGGAACAGCTCGAGGCCGACCATGCTCACGGGGTTGATGTAGTACTCGAGCGATGCCCCATAGTTCGTGGAGCGCCATGGCCTGAGGTTCGGGTTGCCGTTAGAATTGCCCGCCGCAACTTCATACAATTGACTGCCGTTGGAGAGGTAAACCAGTGAGTAATTCAGTTCCAGGCCACCGCCCCAAGTGGAGAGGTCGAGCGGCATCATATTCTTCGAAGCCGCGAGGCGAAACGTCAGCTTATCGGTGAGGTCGAGCGCGAGATTGAGATTCGGTAGGACGTCGTAGTAACTGCGCCGGGTGGTTTGCGTCCCTATGTCGGCGGGCTCCGTGCCGTACAATCCCGGCGCACCGGTCAAATGCTGCGTGACGTCGAGGTTGGTGTGGATGACGCGCACGCCGACATTGCCGGTGAAAGGCATACCGTCCAATTGCTCGCCGAAATCTGCTTGCAGGTAGGCCGAGGTTTCCTTCATCCACACGGCCCAGGTGTTCCCGGGATCCTCCTGTTCCTGGGTCTGGGGATAGAGCGACTTCCAGTACCCTTTGGGGTTGTCCATGGCGGATGGATTGACCGCCCAGAAGTTGATCCCCGATCCCAGCAGGTTAGTGTATTCCTGCCAGTTCTTGGAAAGCGGCGCCGCGGTGTTCGGCATCTGGATAGCGGACAACGGGCCCCCGCGAAAGTATCCCTGCGCGTTTCCCGCGGTGCATCCACCGCCATTGCCGTCACCGGCCATGATCACGTCGGCACCAACATAACGTACCAAACATCCGTTCGGGTCGCTCGCGCCCATGCCCGCGTACACGGGGGCGACCAGGGTGAACCCGTAGTTATCGGCGGTATGAATGCTGTTGCGCACGCCGAAATCCAGGTGAATCCCATGATGGAGGTCATAGTGTCCATCGAAGCGCAGCGCGGTGATCGCGGCATCGTCATTATAGTCGGCGGAGGACTCGATCGTCTTGAACGACCAGCCGTTGGGGTTGGCGAAATTGCTGGCCATCGATGCGGGCATGCCGATCGTGATGTAGCGGCCGGTGAAATTCGCCGTGATCGGAACCGCGTCCTCGGGAATGCCGATCGGGTTGAACACGCGATTTCCGCCCAACTGCGCCGGATAGATGAAGGTCCCGCAGGGCACGGAGCTGGGGTCGACGCCGGGCATCAGCTGATTGGGCCAGAGGCAGCCGTTGGAATCGGAAATGTTGAGGTCTGTCTCGACGAACTCCTGGCTCGCGGTCTCCCGCACCGCGCGCAGGGTCCCTCTGAAGTCGCCGCCATTGTTGAAATCAACCTGGAGATTGGCATTCTGGGCGGTGGATCCGGTGTTCTCGATCTGCGAGTACGACTCGACGTCGCCCGGCCACTTCTCATACACCTGCGTGGTGTAGATCTGCGACCCGCCCCAACCCGGCTGGAGCGGTGGCGTATTGTACTGACTCAGCGCGGTGGCTCCGGTGTTCTCCGACTGAAGCGGCACGTAGGTCGCACCCTGCCAGTCGGTGGAATTGAACTGCAGGCCGACGTTGCGGTTCCACTGTCTCTGGTGCGCGTAGAAGTAGTCGCTGGTCAACGTGAACCCGTCGCCCAGGTCCATCTGGAACGAGGCATTGCCGGATTCGCGCTTGCGCTCGATGCTCGAGGCGTAGATCCCGATGTTCTGGCTTCCCATGAACACGCCGTTGGACTTGCCGTCGCCGTTGACGTCGACGCTGCCATCCGGGTTCTGCACGATCTTGGAAGGAACCGGCAGTCCGTTCCAGGGCGCCACGAAGCCGGTGTAGCCTCCATAGTTGCCGCTCGCGGAATTGAGCGGAGCGCTCTCGTTGTTCAGAACGACCCCATACTGATCGAGACCCTCGCTCGAGCCCGCATTCGCACCGTTACCTTCAGGACCCGTCCGGGTGGTGTCGGAGAAGTCGCCCGAGACCAGCAGGCCCCAGCGGCCATTGTCGTTGAATGAGACCAGGCCGCTGGCCTCCGGTCCGGTCTTGCGAGTGGTGCTGCCCCGTTCCGCGTCGGCGGAATAGCTGTAGGTGAACCCGTGTGGCAGATCCCAGGGCCGGAAGGTGTGCAGATCGAGCGCGCCGGTGATGCCGCTCTCGACCTGGCTGGCGGTGGGCGACTTGATCACGTCCACCTGATTGAACAGCGTCGCGGGCAGGGTCTCGAAGTCCGGCTGTTGCGAGGTGATCTGGTCCGGCGTGATGAAGACTTCCCCATTCAGCATCGTGCCGACTGCACTCAATCCGCGCACGTCGACCGACGAGCCCTCGCCCGCGTTGCGATTGATCTGCACCCCGGTGATGCGCTGCAGCGCATCCGTGATGGTCGTATCAGGCAACTGACCGATGCTCTCCGCCGAGATGCTGTCCTGGATGTCCGGCGCCAGGCGCTTCAGCTCGATCGCCCGCATCTGCGAGGCGCGCACGCCGACGACGGTGACTGTTTCCAACTGTTCGGTCTGGTCGGCTGTGCCGGTCGTGGACGTAGTTTTTTTCGCATCGGATGATGGTGCCGTAGCCGCATCTTGCGGCGTGGGGCCGGCCGATCCGGCGTTGGACGCCGGGGTACCCGTGCCCGGCGATGCCATGGCTGAGGTCGCCATGGCGGCGAGCAATGCCATGGAAACGGCGATCGACACGGGGTGCTTGCGATGTAGGTTGGACACAGGCTTTACCTCTTGATGGATGTCTTCCCTGCCAGGACCTTTTCCCCTCGGCGATTGCTCCTGAGAATGCACATTCCGCGTGCCGCCTATTTCGAGAATGCCACTCGTGCCAACGCCCATTGGCCATTCCGCGGATCGCCGGTGGCGAAGATGCACAGGTTGCGAGCGCCGCTCCCCTTGGGCGCGGAGATGTTTGCCTCGAGCTCGGTTTGCCCGGCGGCGGCCGCCGCGGGGGCGAGCGGCAAGGTGGCGAGCAGTGGTCCGGCGCAGGAGTCGGCATGGATCTCGAACTCACCGGCCGGGCTCAGCTTGGGGCGCACGATGGCGCCCGAGGCCTCGTCGCCGAAGCGCCAGGTCACGCGACCGACGGTCAAAGTGACCCGCTTGATGCCCTCGAGCGGCGCATGCGGCCACCGCCAGCACATGTTGCCGACGTCCACCTGGTAAACCGGCCGGGCGCCCTGTGCCGGCCGCTCGCCAGCCAGGCGCATTCCCGGCTGATTCGAGCAGGTGGCGAGATCACTGCCATCGCGGCTGAGCAGAGTCGAGGCGTCCACTGCCTGCGTGCGCGGCGCGGCAAGCGCAAAGCCGTCAGGCGCGAATGTCGCGGCGCGCACAGTCACACGGCGCGCTCCGGAAAGCTCCAGCGGGCGCACGTACTGGCTGGACCTCAAAGTCGGCGCGGAGCCATCCGTGGTGTAGCGGATGGTGCCGAAGCTCGCCTGATTGGAAAGCGTGACGCGCAGCATTCCCTGGCCAGCCGCGGTGACCTCGAATACGGGTGCAAACGCCGTATCGGCATATCCAATGTCGAGCGCACGATAGCGCGCGAGCTCGGCGGTGAGGCGCTGGAGGAAGCCATTCCAGTCGTGCGCGCCCGCCGGCGACCACCCAACTTCCGACAGCGCCGCCATGCGAGGGAATAAGGCATGCTGATCGCGCGCGAACGTCGGCATGAGCTCAGTCCAAAGATCGGCCTGCACGCCGATGACGCGGCTGGCTTGCGTGGCGCTTGCACCGTGCGGGACGACGGCCGCGTCGTAGGCCTGGCGCAGCGTTATCATTGGGGGCTGCCCCGGCTGCTCGCCGGGCAGATCCGACTGGTAGTGATCGAAATAGAGCGACCCTTGCGGGTTGAGGATGACCTCGTGGCCTTGCTCGATCGCTTCGAGCGCCACACGCTCGCCATCGTCATCGTGCCAGGACATCACCACTTCCGACGTTGGAAGCGTGGCGCCGGCGAGCAATGCGTCATCCCAACCGACCGGCGTGCGCCCGTGCTCGACGAGGTGCTCGGCTACGCGGCCGATGAACCTGCTCTGGAGCTGATCCATGTTCGCGAGCCCGAGCTGCCGCATCCGGGCACGCAATGCCGGTGACGCGTTCCATTGCTGCTTGTCAGCTTCATCGCCCCCAATGGAGATGTATCGCGACGGGAAGAGCCGCATCACCTCATCGAGCACGTCGTCGACGAACTGCAAGGTCTTCCGGTTGGGATTCAGCAACCAGGGACTCACGCCCCAATCCGTCCACACGGCGGGATCCTTGCCGGTGACGCCAAGCCACGGATATGACGCCACCGCCGCCTGCGAGTGCCCGGGCAGGTCGATTCCCGGGACGACGGTGATGAAGCGGGCGGCAGCATAGCGGACGACGTCCCGTACCTCGGCGTCGGTATAGAAGCCGCAGTAGGGCTTGTCGGGCCCTCCGGTCAGTTCCATGTCCAGGCCGACCGCCTTGCGGCATGCCCCGGTGTGCGTGAGTGCGGGGTACTGGGGAATCTGGAGGCGCCAGCCCTGGTCCTCGGTCAGGTGCCAGAGCAACACGTCGAGCTTGTGGAGCGCCATCCAATCGATCAATTGCTCGATATCGGCCACGCTCTGAAAATGCCGCCCGGAGTCGAGAAGGAGCGCGCGCCATGCAAACCGCGGATGATCGTCGATGACGCCCTCGGCGATCTCAGCCGGGGTGCCGCGGACCCAGCCGGGTGGCGTCAGCAGTTGCCACAGGGTGACACCGCCATAGAACACGCCGCGCGGCGAGCGCGCACTGATCCGAATGCCGCGGGCATCCACGAGGATGCGGTAGCCGGCATCCCCTACTACGCTCGCGTGAGGATCCACTTCGAACGTGATTGCCGGGTGCGCGTCAGTCGCAGCCGCTGCCTGCAACTGCAATCCGCGCGTATCCGCCACCCACTGTACGAATTGATCCACTATGGGCGCGACTCGCCGGCGATCCGTAGCCCGTACCGCGACCCGGGAGCCGTTGGCGATCGTGAGCGGACGCGACCCGGTGAGCCGTGCGTGGACGGGCTGCGGCAACAGCGACCAAGCAGATCTCACAGGTGCCGCGATTGCGAAGCCCGGGGTCGCCAGCCAGATGATGGCAATCGCGGCGAGACTGCTCTCGCCCGCGGCTCGAGCCCAACGACCGCGTTTCGCATTTGTCGGTGCGCTATTCACTCTATTGATTCGGTCCCCTGACGAATCAATACTGCGCTGCGAGCCAATTGGTGTCAAGCAGATGGCGTTATTCGACAATACGACTATAATAGTTCGGACACATGACGAATCAACGTAGAATACCGATGTCTTCCTCCTCGATGGCCAGCGTGACCCGCCAGTTGTCGCGGCGAAGCGTTTTCGAAGCTCTGCTGCACCGCAGCCCGATCTCCAGAGCGGAGCTGGCCAAGGTGACGGGTCTCTCGAAACAGACGACCTCGGAGGTCATCGACGCCTTCGATCAGCAGGGGCTGGTCCGCCCGATCGGACGAACGAGCGGCAACGTGGGACGCACCGCCGTGTTGTATGAGTTGAGTCCGGAAGGCGGTCACGTGCTAGGCATCGACCTGGGTGCCCGAATGACGGTCGCCCTGGCCGACATTGCAGGCAGAGTGCTCGCTGAGGCCGACGAGCCCACCGACAGCCGCGGCGGTACCTGGGTACTCGATCAGATCGCCCGCCTCGCCGGTCGCCTGGCGCGCGACAATCACACCCATCCGAGCCGGATTCACTCCATCGTCCTGGCCACCCCCGGAGTGGCGAACCCCAAGAGCGGCGCCATCGAGATGGCGCCCAACATCAGCGGATTGGGAAACCTCAATGTCGTAGGCCTGCTCGGCGAGAAACTCGGCAGTCCCGTCACGGTCGAGAACGACATCAATCTCGCGCTGCTCGGGGAGATCTGGCATGGGTGCGCGCAGAGCTTCGCCAACGTGGCCTTCCTCGCGTTGGGGACCGGTGTCGGCCTTGGACTCTATGTCAATGGCCACCTCGTGCGCGGCGAGAACGGCGCGGCCGGTGAGATCGGCTATCTGCCGATCGGCGGCGATCCACTGCAGGCCGAGTCCCGCCTCCAGGGTTGCCTGGAGTACCAGGTGGGCGCGGCGGGCATCGTGCGCCGATACCGGGAAGCCGGCGGGTCCGACATCAATTCGGTCAGACAGGTTTTCGAGCGCGCGCAGGCGGGCGATGCCATTGCCGCGGGCGTGGTCGAGGAGACGGCGCGACTGACCGGTCTTGCGGCCGCCACGGTGATCGCAACAATCGATCCGCAACTGATCGTCCTCGGCGGCTCGGTCGGGGCGCGGCCGGACTTTGCTGACAAGGTTGCGCGCGTGCTGTTGCGGCTCGCGCCGCGGCCGGTGGAGATTCGCACCAGCATGCTCGGCAAGCGCGCAGGCGTCGTAGGTGCCCTGTCCGTTGCGTTGCGCCGGCTTCATGACGAGCTTTTCGGCGTCGCGGAGCTCGCGGCGACCCTGCCTCTACCTCCACCCCCGGCGCGCGCCTCCAGCGCCCTTCCATGACATTCGAGAGCACCCATTGTTTTGCGGCGGACCTCGGCGGAACGAAGCTGGCCGCAGCCATTGCCGATGCACGCGGTCAGATCGTGGCCGAACTCACCGAGCCCACGGACCGGCGCGGCGGCCCGCACGTGGCCGAGCAGATCGCCGCCTGCGCCGACAAGCTGGCCCGAGGCGCCGGCATCGATCCTGCACGGGTGCGGCATGCCATGGTGGGCGTTCCGGGAGCGATCGATCCTCTCTCGGGCCGCGTTTCCCTGACTCCCAACATCGCGGGATTGCAGGACCTCGACGTCCTCGGCTATCTGCGCGACCGCTTCGGGCCGGATGTCTCGATCGAGAACGACGTCAATCTGGCGATGCTCGGCGAGCAGGCGCTCGGTTGCGCCGGCGGCTGCCGCAACGCCGCGTTCCTGGCGCTCGGAACGGGCGCAGGGCTCGGCCTGCTCATCGACGGGAGGCTCTTTCGGGGAGCGCGCGGCTCCGCGGGGGAGATCGCGGATCTTCCCATCGGCCGCGACCCGGCTGCCCTAACTCCGTCTGTCCCGGGCTCATTCGAGCTCGAGGTGGGCTCACTCGCCATCGTGGATCGATACCGCCGCCAGGGTGGAACCGCGGATGTGACCGTGCGCGATATTTTCCGGCTCCTCGAGGAAGGGGACGCCGTGGCGGCGACGGTCCTCGACACTACGGCGCGTTGGGTGGCGCTCGCCGTCGCGACCCTGCAATCGCTCCTCGACCTGGAGCTCATCGTGTTCGGTGGCAGCATCGGTGTACATCCGGAGCTCTACGAGCGGGTTCGGCGGGCCCTGCCCGCTTTCTTCTCACGACCGGTCATCACTGCCCGCAGCCAGCTCGGCGATCGCGCGGGACTGATCGGCGCGGTATGCGCCGCTGCGCAGAGCCTCTGCCAACAGCAGACGCCCGCCCAGTGCGCCGCGGCCCCGGGGACCCATCCTGCCGCCTGCGATGGTGCCGCGGAGTGCCGCCCGGGTGACTGACAGGCCTACCCGCCTCAAGCGGGCGCTGAATCGCTGGGATCTGATCCTCTACGGAGTGATCGTGATCCAACTCACCGCGCCCATGCCGGTCTTTGGGGTGCTGAGCGCGCGCGCGGGCGGTCACGTCGTGACCACCATCCTGCTCGCAATGGTGGCGATGGCCTTTACCGCGATCAGCTACGGGCGTATGGCGCAGGCGTATCCCAGTGCCGGCTCGGCCTTCACGTACGTGACGCGGGAGTTCTCCCCGGTCCTCGGCTATGTGACCGGTTGGGCGATGCTCATGGACTACGTGCTCAATCCGCTCATCTCCATCATCTGGTGCAGTCGGGCGGCGATGAACTTCGCGCCGCAGGTTCCGTATGCGGTGTGGGCGGTCGCATTTTTCGCGCTCTTCACGTCGGTGAACCTGGTCGGCATCAAGAGCTCCGCGCGCATCTCGGGCGCGCTGGCCGCGGCCACGGGCGGCGTCGTTCTCGTGTTCCTCGTGTGCGCAGGTTGGTATGTCTGGCATCACAATCCCGGGTCGCCGGGATTCTTCACCCGGCCGTTCTACGATCCCAAGACCTTCCACGTCGGCGCGGTCCTCGGCGGCACCTCGATCGCGGTGCTCACCTATATAGGTTTCGACGGCATCTCGACACTCTCCGAGGAGGTCGAAGACCCCCGGCGCAACATTCTGTTCGCGACCGTCGGAACCTGTCTGGTGGTCGGCGCCCTGTCGGCGATCGAGGTTTATGCCGCGCAGCTCGTATGGCCGACGGCGCTGCCTTTCAAGGACATCGACACCGCCTTCGTGGAGGTTGCAGCGCGAGCGGCCGGACCCTGGCTCTTCGTGGTGATGAACCTGGCGCTTCTGGTGGCCGGCATCGGCTCGGGCGTAGGCTCGCATCTGGGTGCGGCGAGACTCCTTTACGGCATGGGCCGCAGCAATGCCCTGCCGCCGGCCTTCTTTGGCGCCGTCGACTCGAAGCACCGCATTCCACGCAACAACGTCATCCTCGTCGGTCTCATCGCGCTCGGCGGCGCGTTTCTGATCTCCTACGGGCTCGGCGCCGAGATACTGAATTTCGGCGCGCTGTTCGCCTACATGGGCGTCAACGCCGCCGCCCTGGCACGCTATTACGTCCGCAGCCCCGCGAGAAGATTTCGCGACCTCTGGCCGCCCGCCGCCGGATTCGTCACCTGTCTGCTCCTCTGGGTCAACTTGAGCAATGCCGCGAAGATCGTCGGTGCAAGCTGGATGGTCGTCGGAGTGATCGTCGGCGCGCTGCGCACTCGCGGGTTCCGGCAACAGGTGCTGCGCTTCGAGGCGACCCCCGAGGATTGAGGGGCCGAACGGCCTCGCCTCGCCGGCGGACGATCGGGCTTCAGAGATCCTCGGCGCTGCGTGCGCCGGGCAGGTGCGAGGCCGGAACCAGGAATTCCCGGCCGAGCGCCTTCGGGGAGTTGGCGCCCAAAAGACCAAGTGCGTCTTCGGCCTCGTGCTTCAGGATCTCGAGCGCATGCGCGGCCCCCCGCTCGCCATATGCGCAGAGACCGTAGATCGGCGCGCGGCCGGCCAGGACGGCGTCCGCGCCGAGCGCCATCGCCTTCAGCATGTCGGTCCCGCGGCGCACCCCGCCCGAGACATAGAGCTGCATGCGCTCGCCGATCACCTCGCGAGCGCTCGGAAGCAGATCGAGCGAGGAGATCGTCCAGTCCAGTTGCCTGCCGCCATGGCTGCTCAGCACGATGCCGTCGACCCCGCTGTCGAGCGCGCGACGCACGTCCTGCAGATTGAGGATGCCCTTGATGATGAACGGCTTCTTCCAGCGCTCGCGAATCTTCGCGACGGTGTCCCAGGAGAGCGAAGTCGGCTGCTGGCTGCGGATCCAGTGCGCACTCTCGAACAGGCCGCGCTTGTCCTTGGGCACGAACTCGATCACGTTCTTGAATTCCGGCAGGCCTGCGCCGGCGAGCAGCGTTGCCGCGATCCAACCCGGATGAAGCGCCGCCTCGAGTGCGCTCGATAACGTCGGCAGCGATTTCGTCGCCCGCGTGCGCTTGTCCCATTCGCGGTTGCCGAAGATCTGCGTGTTGGTCGTCAGAATGAGCGCCTCGCAACCGGCGCGATCGACCCGCTCGAGCAGCCGCTGCCATACCTCCTCGCCGCCGAACACATAGAGCTGCCACCAGTGGCGCAGCCCCTTCACTTTCGCAACCTCCTCCACCGCATCGTTCGACATGGTGCTCTGAACGAAGGGCACCCCGGCGTCTGCGGCGGCCCGCGCGAGGGCAATGTCGGCATGGTGCATGAAGAGCCCGTTGAAGCCGGTCGGCCCGACGATCAGCGGCAT
>Ga0134126_10011474_pt1 | contig 11189 bp, 5 predicted proteins | sample KB31752_FD_96881 | JGI IMG/M metagenome (GOLD analysis project Ga0134126, IMG submission 96881) | Terrestrial soil microbial communities with excess Nitrogen fertilizer from Kellogg Biological Station, Michigan, USA - KB3-175-2 | ecosystem: Environmental > Terrestrial > Soil > Unclassified ... | reverse complement strand
GTCGGAGTTAGACCCTGCCCTTCATTGTGCGCTGGAATCACAACCAGAAAATTGGTTGTCGGGAGTCTCTTCGGGGTCGCTGCGGAGTTATCCCCATCTCCATTGTCGTCACGGCCTGCAACAATCCCGATCACCGCAAATGCCAGGGCGTACAGCGTGCCCAGTAACGCTACAACCGCGATCGCAATCGACGCGAAACCAAATCCCAGCCCTACGATATGTCGCACCTGCATTAGAACTGGACTCATGGCTCGCTTTTGCAAACTCCTTGGATGTTGGACGCCCTCAATCCCAGGATTGAGGGTTGTGGCGTCGAGCGACACGTGTTCGATCGACGGCCTGGTGTTTGACCACCGATGGACGTACCAGGCGAACGCGTGCCGCCTGCCGCCGCTGCAAGATCGTATAGCAGGCATGGATCGAAACCGCCAGCCCGGCCCACACAAAGAACTCAACCATCGTCATCCCTCCCGCTTGAACTTTTCTTTCAACTTCACTGCCTGGCGCGCCAACGCCACAGGCATCCTCATTCCCTGGCCCTTCATGCGATCGTGTAACCGGGAACGTCCGGGAGGCAGCGGCGACACGCCCATTTTCCGCAGGTAATAATTGGCCCGGTAAATGTTCGCCAGCTTGTCGTTCTTGTACTCGAAATTCTGATTGACCGAAACCGAAATGTCATCGCCGTTTTCCAGCCAGTGCGGCGCGTTGATTGGAATATGCACGGCCTTTCCCGGTTCCAGCAAAAACGAGGTTGCACGGCTCTGCAACTCCTTCTTATAAATAGCCGCATTGTTGTCGACTGACCAGAATCGCTCCAATTCCGGTTCCGTCAAAACTTCTCTGTCGTTCTGGTCGAAGATATGAATCGTCTTTTTCCCGTGGATTTGCAGCAGCAGGCTGCACTCCTTGTCAATGTGGTACTCCGTAATGCGATGCGGAGAGGTGATGAACATGATGGACTGGCTGCTCTTTGCTTCTTTACTCAGCGGGATGCCTGTCATCTCCTGTACTTCGGCCAGCCCCTTCTCCAGCAGGTCGTGGATCTCCGGATCGCGGTCGGCGCCGAAAATAATGATCCACGCGTCCGTCTCCCGGATGCGGCGAAAAGCCTCTTCGATCGAGAAATCCCGTCCCGGCTGGTCTTTCCAGCGCTGATCGATACGCTTTTTTCCCGCGTTCCAATACACTTTGTTTGGGATCGGCAGAGAACGTTCCAGCAAACTATGCAGGCGATCCATGGTGAACGCTGGATGGCTGCTGAGTGAATGATCCAGCATAAATGGACGCCGGTTAAAGTTCTCTGCGAACTTCGCCCGATCCACAGAGTACAGATGCTCGGGCACATGGGGGATTTCTTTCGTGATAGGCGATGCGACTGCGGTGGTTGTTGCCATAATGGTTACCTCTAGCTGCCGATTGGAATCGGAACCCTCTCTATAGCTTTCAATTTGACTAAATCTTGAATTACTAGCCGATACTGAGCCCAGACATGATTTCGTGGCCGCACGCCGAACCCGTCCCGCAGCTCGAAACAAATGGCGTCCACGTCTGGGCGTGGGATCTGGATTGTCCGCCGCTCGACTCCGACTGGAGCGTGCTGAGCAACGAAGAAACTCTCAGAGCGCGGCGCTTCGTCTATCCCGTCGACCGCGATCGCTATGTTCGCGCCCATGCGACGATGCGAACTCTGTTGGGCGGCTATCTCGGCATCGAGGCCGCCAGAATCAATTTCTCCACGCATGCTTACGGCAAGCCGCAGTTCGAGCCTGCTCCTGGCGCGCCGTCGATTCATTTCAATCTGACCCACAGCAACAACATCGCAGCCCTCGCCATTAGCCGCGACTACCTGCTTGGAATCGACGTCGAACGAATTCGCCCCATCGACTCCGACATCGCTGAACATCATTTCTCTGCACACGAGCTGCTTATCCTCGGCGGTCTGCCCGCGTCGCTGTGGCTGGCAGGCTTTTATCGCTGTTGGACCAGCAAGGAGGCCCTGCTGAAAGGAGAAGGTATGGGCCTGAATCTGCCGTTGGATGGATTTGATGTGGAGGTCCATCCCGATCGTCCGGCGGCCTTGCTTGGGGTAACTCCACCGACGAACATCTCGCTCGCCTGGAGCCTGATCGAATTGCAGCCAGCGGATGGCTTCGCCGGAACTCTTGCGGTTCACGACCCCGCGAAAACATTCCGGAGAACGTCTTTGCAATGTTACTTTCTGTCCCGCTAGGGCCTCGCCCTTACTGTGTCGATGCATTGTGAGCAAACCAGTTCTCAAATTGCACCTCCTTATAAGGACTGTTGTTGGCTGCCAGTAACGGCGCCGGCTTGCCCTGCAATGTGTGCGCGAAGAATTGCAGTGTGTACGTTTCGACGATTTTATGTGCCCGCTGCGGAGAAATGGTCCCAGAGTCCGTTAACCGCCGCAGCGGCGAATACAAGGATCTGTCTGCAAAATCGAAATGCCGCGTCCCCAGGATCGTCAGCATGTACCCGCCGAACGCGCCCAGAGAGTGATTGAAATTGGCTATGTCGATCGTGTCCAGCTCCGCCTCTCGACGCGTCTGCACATCCTTGGAATTTAGCTGCGCCGCGGTGATCGCCGGTGCATCGTCACTCATGACCAGGTAAGGTTTGTCGAGTCCGCGCGTGGCAACCTCGCCGAACATCCATCCATCTTCATTCAGGGCTGCCTTGATTCTCGGATCCTGGTAGCAAACTTCCGCCGCGACCGCCCCGCCAAAGGAATGACCGAAGGCCCCCGCATTGTTCGCATCGACACGGTGAAACCATGGACTGCGGGGATCAAGATTGGCAGCGGACAAAGTGTTCAGCGCCAGCACATCGTCGCCCGCCTCAATATCCACTTCGCGACCTCCAAATGCATACTGCTGCGCTACCGTGGTGTTTTGGAAACCCGCAATATCGTGTGTGTGCGTAGGTCCGATTACGCGACCGTCCGGGAAGGCGACCGGACCGGAATTGTAGGTGTGATCAACTCCGACCACGATGAAACCGTGGCTGGCAAGATCCTCCACCTGGTAGGTGTTCTGCGTCCGTTGTCCTCCCCACGCTGGATTGAATAGCAGTACCGGAAAGGGCGCGCCAGTGGTCGCGACTGCGGCATCTCTATAGGAGTGAGTCCTCAAAACCGCCATATAACTCGACAATCGGGTGGTCTCGCGGCGTCGCCGATAGCTGGCAAGACGTTCATGATTTGGAGTCGCCGGGTACCATATCTGGACCATAATCTGGCGCGGATGTGACGATCCCGCAACGTGCGTCTCCATCCGCACCGGGTCGACCATACGCTCCACGCGGGTTCCGGTCGCATACGGTCCGGTCGGCTGCGGCAAAGCAAACATCGGCAGAACAAAGGTGAAGGCTGCGGTCAGCACCAGCAGGCCGATCACCGCGGTAGCCGCCAGCACATCCAGCCGATTGCGACGCTGCTTTGCGGAGCGCTGCAGTGCGAACAGGCTGATCACCGCGCCCAGGTATAGCGGAATCACTTGCCAGTACATCCCGAGCCATACCCAGGACAAGAATAAAGCCCCACATGACAGGGTGGCGAACACAACTCCCATGCGTCTTGGCGTCCAGCCCAGCAGAGCGAAGACCGCCGGAATCGCCAATGCAAATCCAATCGCTTCCAACAGACGCATCAGCGCACCTCTCCTGGACCACTGCTGCGGCGGGCGTTCTGGGCGACACCGTTGGCAGCAGTCGCGACCATATTCTTGATTGACGAGCTTGTCCCGATTCCTAACACAGCGCGGGCGCGCAGAGCCATGATCCTTGCTCCCGGAAGCTTGAAGATTTCATGATGGTCCCCGGGCACCATTTCAACTTCTACGTCTTTTCCGAACAGCTCCGACCAGCCCATATCGGAGGCCAGCATCGGGCCCATCGGCTCTTCTTCACTGCGGAACAAGAGCGCTTTTCCCTGCAATGGCCCGCTGTCTGCGGCTAGCCGCGCTGTCTTCTGCAAATGCAGCGCAAGTTGCTCCTCCTCCGTATTGCGAGATTCGGCGGGGGTCGCCCAGCGCTGCAAGCGTCCGCCAAGCTTGCCTACCGCTACCGTGAGAGCCTGCAGGCTTCGCTGTAGAAATGGACTCGCTTTGGTTTCGCCAGTGTTCCTCGATCGCCTTCCCGCCCAGCGAAAACGCTGGAAGTGATAGATCGTCAGCATCATCCGGCGACGCAGGGGCGACTGGCGGCTCCAATAGCCCGGCGCCCACGCATCGATGATCATGACCAGTTCAATCTGCTGCCCCATTTGTTCCAGGCGACGCGCGACTCCATAGGCAATCCACGCCGAGAGGCACCAGCCGGCCAGTCGATACGGCCCGGATGGCTGGGCTTCGCGAATCAGGCGAACGTAGAAATCGATCAACTGCTCATAGTTGGCAGTTGTCAGTGCCGCGTAATCCTGCTCGATCGTCTGGACAGCGAACACCGGTTGTTCGGTGCCCAGTTCCGCCGTCAGCGTGCGAAAAATCATGCTTTGCGAAATTACAAAGATCGGGCGGCCCGTTCCCAGCGATTGAATTGGAACAATGCGGGAATTGTAATCAGCCGAACGACGGCCACCCTGAAGCGCGACTTCTTTCGCTTGCGATTGAGCCCTATCCAGCCATGCCGCCAGCGTACCGATCGTCGGATGCCGGAAAACCTCGGCGGCCGTCAACTGAACGTTGAATTCGCGCTTCAACATCATCTGCAGCCTCGCCAGCAGCAGCGAGTGACCGCCCAAATCGAAGAAATTGGAGTTGACATCGAGGTCTTGAATTTTCAGGACCTGACGCCAGATGCGCATCATCTCGCGCTCGTTCTTGGAAAAATTGGCCTCCGACGCCGGCACAACCTGTTCCGGCTTCTCTGGAGTTGCAATCGCGGGAGTTATCGCCTGTTGAGGCGACAGCAGCCGTCCGATCACAGGCGGCACTGACGCGGCGGTCGAATAGGTTTCAATGTCTTCTCTCGTCATCAATTTCAGTTGCGACAACGGAATATCCGGAGACATGACCGCTGCCCGCAACAAGCGCGCAAAGTGGCGCTGCACAATCCGAATCGTGGCTTCGGAATACAGCGTCGCATCGTAGAGAAATTCCAGAAATACGCCGTTCTTCCGTTCCACCACACCCAACTGCCATTCGCTATCCGTCACGGCGGGGACGTCGGGCAAGGAATCAATCTCCAGCCCTTTCCACTGCATCTCATGCACAAATGCGCGCTGATAGAAAAATGTGATCTGGGTCAATGGATGATAGTGCGGACCCACCCGCATATCGACCAACGGCGTTAACAGGTTCAACGGCAAGGCCCGCTCCATTGCGTCCATCGATTCTTCGCCGAACCGGGTCACCAACTGGCGGAATGTTGTGTCCGTTCCGACATGAGCCGTCAGACAGATCGGGTCCGCCATCGGCCCCATAATATGTTCCGTATTTTCCGTCCGATTGGCGTGCGGCGTCAGAAAGAGGATGTCGCTCTGCCCGCTGTAGCGGTTCAGCAGCGCCTGCAGCAGTCCGCCAAACACCGCGAACGATGTCGAATGGCATTCGCGTGCAAATCGCCGTGCAGACGCTATCGTTTCAGCGTCCAGCGCCTCCGTAACCAGCCCCGCAGGCGCGTCGCCCGCGTCTGCAGCCGAACCATCCAGGTCCTGCGGCAATTCCAGCGGCGTCCAGACTCCGCTGAGATATTTCTGCCACCATGCCAAACGGCGATCTTTTTCCGGACTCGTCAGAAGTTTTCGCTCCACTTGCGCGTACGCGGAAAACTGCACCGGCGAACTTTTGCCCGAACCTCCGAAGCCAATCTCCTGCTCATACGCCTGCTGCAGTTGCTCCAGGAAAATTCCCGTCGCCCATCCATCGACAATGCCGTGGGATAGCGTGATCGCCAACCAATGTCGCTCGTCTTCCAGGCGCAGCACACGCACCCGGAACAAGGGACCCTTCGCGAGAGAAAATCCCTCTCGCCCCTCGCGATCGATGGTCGCATGGTCCGCAAGCCGTTGCGCCTCCGAGCGCGATTCATCCGCTCCCTGCACATCGGAAACCAGCAGCCGAAAATCGATGGGCAGTTGTGGATGAACCACCTGCCACACATCGTCGTTCACTTCTTTCAGAGTGGTCCGTAAAATCTCGTTGCGTTGCGCGACCTTGGCAATCGCCCTTTCAAGAGCATCCGCATCCAATGAACCCTTCAACTGCAAACGAATGCGAACATGGAAGGCAACCCCGCCCGGATTTAAAGAGTCCAGGCGCCAGAACCGCCGCTGAAACTCCGTCGCAGGAACCTCCATCATGCCGCCCGGCGCTTCGACGGCTCCATCGACTATCGTCGCGACATTTTCATCCGCCGATGCAGCGATCGGATTCAACCCGGCCCGGGCAACAATTTCGGCCGTCGACGCTTCGGCTCCCGCGGCAATCTCCTCCAGCAGCCGCCGATATTCTTGCAGCAAACGAAGACCCGCTTGCTGCGAGACAAGATGGTTGTCCACTTCACAGGAAAGACGCCATCCGTCCGCACGCTCCACCAGAAAGACGGTTAACGGACGAAGCGCTCCCGGACTAACCGAGGGCACTGCGGTCATCGCGACTCCGCCCGCGGTCATTGGACGAACAAAATCCTGCTGGCAAATAAACGCCACCGGCGTCAGTGATGCGCCGCCAGCCGCCGAGTTTCCTGCTTGCTGCAGGTCAGCCAGCATGTCTTCATAACGAAACTGCGAGTGGTCGAAGCAATCCGTCGCCATGTCGCGAACTTCGCGCAGCAGATGACTGAACTCCATTCCCGCATCCACGCGGAACCGCAGCGGCAAATAATTCACGAACGCTCCGACAACGCTTTCCAGTTCTGTCTGGTCGCGTCCGCTCATGGGAGTTTCCACTGCCACCGTGGATTTCGATTGCTGTGTCCGCAGCAATACTCCAAATCCGGCCAGCACTGTGTGGAAAAAGGTCGAATGATGGCGCTGTGCGACGGTTGCGATCGCGTCTGTCAGCGAACGCGGCAATAGCATCGAGTGGATCGTGGAGTTTTCCGTCTTCGCCGCAACTGCGCGCCATGCATCCGGCAGCGGAGTGACGTCGAGGCCCTCTAGCTGCCGCCTCCAATACGCTCTGTGGGACTCATATTCAGGCGTCTTGCGCTGTGCGTCCAGCCACACCGCATAATCTCCATAATCGAGCCCGTCGCGCGCCGCAATTTCTTTGCCCTGCAGCAATCCGCCATAGCACGCCATCAGGTCGCTCACAAGCAGTCCTACAGACCAGCCGTCGCAAACGCTGTGATGTGCGTTCCATAACAGGATGTGTTCTGTGTCGCTCAAGCCCAGCATGCCGGCCCGCATCAGCGGTGCCGAGGTTAACGGCAGAACCTGACGCGCATGCTCCAGCGAAAGGCGTGCCACTTCCTCTTCTTGAGTCGCCGCATCGAGCGACTGCAGATCGCACCACTGCAGCGCCAGGGATGCGTTGGCGGCGATACGCTGGACCACCTCACCCTGGTGCGCCGCGAATGACGTGCGCAACGACTCATGGCGCATGGCCAACTGCTGCAGCGCGCGCTCAAAATTCTCTCGATCCAGCGCACCGGAAAGACGGAAGCGGACGGCAACATTCCATGCACGATCGGGAGCTGCCTCGTTCAGCTTCCACAGCCGCAACTGCAGCGGAGTGGCCGGCATGGCATAGATGGCGCCCTCTGTCGTTTCGCTGTTCGCGGATTTTGTGAAACTAACTAACGTCGACACTATCGTTTGGCCTTTTTCCTTACCCGTTCCCGCCCTGCAACTTAGACTGGGGCAAGCTTTTACAGCGTGTTTTGAAAGTCTACATACGAACCCGGTAATTCTCCCGCGAAATGCGTTGTAATGGCACAGCGGGAACCGCTACACTAAACGCGCCGTTGTCCGCCGCATCTACGGCCGCGGCTACGGCTTCCACCGTATGTAGTTGCATCAATTGCTTTGCGCTTATCGACAGCCCTCGATGATGGGCTCGCGACGCAATTTGGAACATGCGCAATGAATCGGCGCCCAGGTCCAGCAAACTGGCGCGACTACTGATACGCGCGCAGCCTAGAACGTCTGCAAAAATCTCCGCCAGAATGATTTCCGTCCGTGTCTTCGGTTCGAAGAATTCTTCCGCTTCGACCTCCGCCCCTGTCCGCGGCTCCGGCAATGCCTTGCGGTCGATTTTGCCATTCGGTGTCAGCGGCAAACTCGGTAGCGACTTCATCACCGTCGGAACCATGTAGATCGGCAATTGGCTGCCGAGAGCCCGCTTCAATTCCGCGGGCGTTGAATTTTCCGCGCCTGTGTAATACCCCACCAGGATCGCTTCGCCGCTTGCATCCGGCCGCAGCATTGCGACGGCATCACGAACTCCAGGCAGCGCGCGAATGGCGGTTTCTATATCTCCCAGCTCAATCCGAAATCCCCGCAATTTGATCTGGTGGTCGAGCCTGCCCAGGAATTCAATCCGGCCATCCGCCAGTTGGCGCACTTCATCGCCAGTGCGATACATCCGTTCTCCGGGAACATACGGATCTGCAAGAAACTTCTCTGCCGTCAATTCCGGCCGCTCAAAATAGCCTCGCGCAACACCGTCGCCGGCGATGAACAGCTCTCCGGAAACACCCGGCGGCACCAGTTGGAAACGCGCATCCAGCACGTAAAACCGCGTGTTTGCGATGGGAGGACCGATCGTCATCCGTCCAGCGCCTCGCTTCACTTCAGTGATCGAAGACCAGACTGTGGTCTCGGTCGGCCCATACATGTTCCACAAACGGCCGCCATGCTCCAGCAGTTGATCGCCCATGGCTGCTGTCCAGGCCTCGCCGCCACACAGCATTTTGAAGCCGGGCGCTGCCTGAAACCCCTGCTCCAGCAGCATTCTCCAGGTGACGGGTGTCGCCTGCAATACAGTTGCCCGTGTCGCTTGTATCAACTCTTTCAACTGCGCGCCATCCGCAACATCGTCGCGGTGAGCGATCAGCACCGTTCCTCCCGACACTAGAGGCAACAACATTTCCAGCACCGCTATATCGAAGGACAAGGTTGTCACGGCCAGCAATCGATCTTCCGGTTTCATCTCCAGTCGTTGCGCCGTATCCGTCAGCAGGTTCACCGCATTGCCATGACACACCTCCACGCCTTTGGGACGGCCTGTCGATCCGGAAGTAAAAATGACATAGGCACGATCGTTACTGTGGATTGCGGGCAGCGCCATGACGGGTTCGCTCTCCAGCCCCACAGATTCATCATCCAGAGCAATCACTTTGGCGTTCGATTGCGGCAAAGCCTCCAGGTGCCGAGATAATGTAACCATCACAGGTACATTTGTCTCTTCCACAATTTGGGCAATGCGAACCGGCGGAAACATCGGATCCAGCGGCACATACGCTGCGCCAGCCTTCATCACGCCCAGCATCGCCACCAGCATCTCCAGCGACCGATCCATGTAGATGGCTACCAGAGAATTCGGCCCAGCTCCATTGCGAATCAGCCAGGATGCGAGCCGATCGCTCTGTCTGGCAAGCTGCACTCGGGTCAACTCCAGACCGTAGAAATCGGCGGCGGGTTGATTCGGCATCGTTGCAAACGCCTTCGCGATTAGTTCCGGTACATTCTCCGCTTCCATTGGTCCGGTTGCCGGCGGGTTGCATGCCTCCAGCAGGAACGACCGTAGAGAGGGCTCCAGAATATTCAACGTCGCAACAGTCTGCGCCGGATTGGCGATAACGGATTCGAGCAGGGCGCGATAACTCTGCATCCAGCGCGCAATTGTCGCCTCGTTGTAAAGGCCGGTGCTGTAATCGCACTCCAGTCGTAAACCGTTGCCGGTATCTACGATGTTCAGGAAAAGATCAAAGTTGACGGCGCGCTTTCCATTTGCCTGAACCTCAGTGTTCAATCCTGCGAATTCCGCGCCACGCCCAACCTGCTCCAGGTTGAACTGAATCTCGCTCAAAGGAAGCCGCCCCGGCTCCCGCCGCGGTGTGAGTGCACGCACTATGCTGCCGTACGTTGCATGTTGATGGTCGTACGCATCCAACACAACCGGCTTCAATGCACGCAAATAATCTGCCGTTTTCATCTCCGGATCCAATCCGGCGCGAATCGGCAACAGGTGCACACAATGTCCGACCAGAACTTCATTTTCCATCTGCGATTGCGCAGCCGCGGGAATCATGGTGACGGGGTCGGCGTTGCCGCTAAGCCTCCACAGCAGAATCTGCCAGCCTGCCAGCAAAGTGGTGAATAGGGTGCATCCTGCCTGCGCGCCGGTTTTGCGGAGCGTCATTGCAAATTCTTTTGGGAATTCCGTCACATATGTAGATCCGGCAAAGCTGCGCTCCGTCGGACGATTTCGGTCGCTGGGAAGCGTCAGAACTTCGGGTTCGGGTGTCAGTTGGCGCTTCCAATATTCCAGATCGCCGCGTTCCTGTTCGCGCCAGTCCGCCTGCTGAATCTCCTGAGCGTATTGAGCGAAAGATTTTGCGGGCGGCAATGCTGCAGACCGTTTCTGTACCGCGGCCGAATACAGCTCGCCCAGTTCGTCCACAATCACGTTCACGGTCCATCCATCGCAGACCAAGTGGTGCCCGGTGACCACGAGCAAATGCTTGTCGGTCGCAAGTTTCACGAGGCGGCAGCGGACGAGCGGTCCCCGCACAAGGTCAAACGCCTCTCGCCCTTCCGCAGCGATCATGGCATCCAGCAAGTTTTTCTGGTCGGCGGCGGGGTGACTGGAAAGATCGACTTCCTGGATCGGGATTTCACGCTGCGGATGGACGCACATTTTGTCTTTCGCCGGCACTAAAGACATGCGCAACGCATCATGCCGCGCGATCAGAGTCTGCCATGCCTGTTGCAGTGCGGCCGGGTCAACAATTCCATTCAGGATGACTCGGAACGACTCGTTATAAGCGCAACTGGCCTCATCGGACATCTGCGCCGCCAGCATGATTTCCAACTGTGGCTGAGTCAGGGCTGCTTCTGTAATCGGCACAGTTACATTTTGTTGGAGTTGGCCCACCGTGTCTTCCTTCCGGTGCTGCGGCATCAGTCCATAGCGCTGCAGCTCAGCCAGACTTTCGTCAAATGCGCGCACGATATGGTCAAGATCGGCATCGCTGTGCTCCGTGGTCAGGTACAGCGGAAACCC
>Ga0134126_10011472_pt1 | contig 11189 bp, 9 predicted proteins | sample KB31752_FD_96881 | JGI IMG/M metagenome (GOLD analysis project Ga0134126, IMG submission 96881) | Terrestrial soil microbial communities with excess Nitrogen fertilizer from Kellogg Biological Station, Michigan, USA - KB3-175-2 | ecosystem: Environmental > Terrestrial > Soil > Unclassified ... | reverse complement strand
CGGCTACTTCGTGTTCGAAGTGCCCTCGAATCTCATCCTCGAGAGAGTCGGCGCGCGGCGCTGGATCGCGCGGATCATGGTGACCTGGGGGCTGGTCTCCGGGGCGACCGCGGCGGTCAGCGGCGGCCACAGCTTCATCGCCATGCGCCTGCTGTTGGGAATGGCCGAGGCGGGCTTCTTTCCCGGCATCATTCTGTATCTGACGTACTGGTTTCCGGAGGCCGAGCGCGCGCGGGTGATCGGCCTGTTCATGGTCGGCATCCCGCTGACCGGTCTGATCGGGAGCCCGGTGTCGAGCCTGCTGCTGGGACTGGATGGATGGTTCGGCTTGCAGGGCTGGCAGTGGTTGCTGGTGCTCGAGGCCGTGCCGGCCATCGTGTTGGGAGCCGCCTGCCTGCTGATGTTGCCGGATGGACCCACGCAGGCGAGCTGGCTGACTGCGTCCGAGCGTGAGTGGCTCGCCAACACCCTCGCAGCGGAGCGAGCCGCGGTGCAGAAGGTTGGGCGCTCGTCGCTGCGCGGCGCATTTGCGTCGGGCCGTGTCTGGGCGCTGGCGCTGGTGTATTTCGGCATCGTGCTGGCCGTTTACGGCCTGGGATTCTGGCTGCCCACGCTGGTGCATTCCTTCGGCATCGCCGTGACGCGCGTCGGTTGGATCACCATGCTGCCCTTCGCCTGCAGCGCGCCGTTCATGGTGTGGGTGGGGCGGCACTCCGATCGCAAGAACGAGCGCGTCTGGCATCTGATCGGCACTTCACTGCTGGGGTTCGTCGGCTTCGTGGGGGCGAGCCTGAGCGAGGGGTTGGCCCCGCAGGTGTTCTTCCTGTGCATCGCGGCGATGGGCGTCTATGGGACGCTGCCGATCTTCTGGACCTTTCCGACGGCCTTTCTGGCCTCGACGGCCGCCGCTGCGGGAATCGCTTTCATCAACAGCGTGGGGAATCTCGGCGGCTACTTCGGCCCGCAGATCGTCGAAGGGATTACCCGCTTGAGTGGCGGGTTCGGGCCGGCGTTGCTGGCGATGGGCCTGGAGATGCTGGTGCCGGTCGTCGTGGTGCTCATCATCTCGCGCCGCCGCCGGTCGCAAAGCTGATGCAGGCCTCGATGATTCGTGTCAGCCGCTCGCGCATGCGTGAGGCCCGCTTCTCGGCATAGTCCGGTGGCCAATTCGCCGGCGTGCAAGGTGTGTCGGGCTCGCTCATGTAGCCGCGGCAGGCCAGCTCCATCTGTATCGCATGAACCCCTCGAGCGGGGTCGCCATAGTGTCGGGTGGTATATCCGCCTTTGAAGCGACCGTTGGTCACCCGCGACATTCCACTGGAATCGCAGGCTGCCTCCACGGCCGCAGCCAGCTGTGCAGAGCAACTGGCTCCGTCGTACGTGCCGATGTTGAAGTGGGGCAGCACTCCGGCGAAGAGGCGGGGGACGACCGAGCGAATCGAGTGGCAATCGTAGAGAACGACGGCGGGGTGACTGTGGCGCAAGCGCGCGAGCTGCGCTGCGATCGCCGCGTGGTAGGGATCGAAGTAGCAGCGACGACGCCCCTCGATCTGAGCCGCATCAGGCTCAGCACCGTCAGGGTACAAGACTTCCCCGTCGAAAGTCGTCGTGGGGCACAGCGCCGTCGTCGGCTTGCCCGGATAGAGAGAAGCGCCGGAGGGGTCGCGATTGGCGTCCACGATGCTACGCGAGATGGCCGTGCGGACCACGGTGGCTCCCAGCACAGGAGCAAAGTCGTACAGCCGGTCCACCCACCAGTCGGTGTCCTTGCGCGCCAGCCAGGGCGAGACGAGGTGGCGGGAGTACTGTGCAGGAATCTCGATCCCGGCGTGAGGCACGCACAGGATGATGGGTGCGCTGCCTTCGATCACGGTCAGCCACTGCGATCGCCTCACATCATTCATGACGCGCGCCCCCGTCTGTCGCGCATTCGCTGCTGCGTACTCGCTCTTCCATTGTAGGATGATTCTCCGGTTGTGCCGCATCAATGGAGAAAGGGCGCATGACGAGTCTGTGGTTTGCGACGGCGCTGCTGCCGCAAGGGTGGGCGGACGGTGTGCGGCTGACTGCCGTGGAAGGACGCATCCAGAGCGTGCAGAGCGGAGTCCAGCCGCAGGAAGGGGATGAGCGTCACTCCATTGCCGTGCCCGGCCTCGGCAACCTGCACAGCCATTCCTTCCAGCGGGGGCTCGCCGGGCTGACGGAGCGGCGCGGACCCACGGACGACTCCTTCTGGAGCTGGCGCGAGCTGATGTATCGGTTCGTCGAGCGCATCGACCCGGATGAGCTCGAGGCACTTACCGCCCTGGCGTTTGCCGAGATGCTCGAGTGTGGGTTCACGCATGTGGGTGAGTTCCATTACGTCCACCACGACAAGGAGGGTGTTCCCTTTGCCGACCCCGGAGAGCTTGCCGGCCGGATCGTGGCCGCCGCGCGGGAGACGGGGATCGGGTTGACGCTGCTGCCGACCTTCTATGCCCATTCGGGTTTCGGCGGCGCGGCGCCGAGTGAGCGCCAGCGGCGTTTCGTGTGCGATCTGGATCGCTTCGCTCGTATCGTCGAGTCCAGCCGCAAGGGGATCGAGGCGCTCTCGGGGGCTCAGCTGGGGGTGGCTCCGCACAGCCTGCGCGCCGTGTCCGCGCAAGAGCTGGCCGCCGTCGTAGAGCTGGGGAAGGGACTGCCCAAGCACCTGCACGTCGCCGAGCAGGCCCGGGAAGTGGAGGATTGCGTGCTGTGGTCCGGCCTTCGCCCGGTGGAGTGGCTGATGCAGAACGCATCAGTGGATGAGCACTGGTGCCTCGTCCACGCGACCCACACCAGCACGAGCGAGCTGGACCAGATCGCCGCCGCGGGCGCGGTCGTGGCGCTGTGTCCGCTGACCGAGTCGAGCCTCGGGGATGGGATCTTTCCCGCTCCGGCATTCGTGGAGCAGAACGGCCGCTTTGGCATCGGCACCGATTCGAATATCCGTATCGATATGGCCGAGGAGCTGCGCACGCTCGAGTACGCCCAGCGTCTGGATCTTCAGGCGCGCAATGTCCTGGCTTGCGGGGCGGGCAAGTCCACGGGCCGCTCACTCTTCGACACGGCTCTCGCCGGTGGAGCGCGCTCGCTGCACGCTCCGGCGGGCCTGGAGCAGGGCGCCTCACTGGATGTCGTGAGTCTCGCCTTCGACCATGCAGCGCTGGTGGAGCGTCGCGGGGATGACATTCTCGACAGCTGGATCTTTTGCGGCGACCACGGGGTGGTCGAAAGTGTCTGGCGAGGCGGGCGGAAGGTGGTCGTCAACGGCCGCCACGTCCAGCGGGATGCCATCATGGCGCACTACCGGCGCGCGCTGAGGACCTTACTGTCCTAGAGGCCCGTGCTATACGCTTACTCCCTCCGGGGGAGCGTAAGTTTCATGAAAAAGCTGGTGGGTGTCGCCCTTGCCGTCATCGGAGCCTTTGCCGTCGGCGGCATCGCCTTGCATCGCAACGAGCCGATCAATTCGCTGTGGATCATCACGGCGGCCGTGTGCATCTACCTCCTGGGATATCGGTTCTACGCGGCCTGGATTACGGCTCGCGTCCTCGTAGTCGATCCGACGCGAGCCACGCCCGCGGAGCGGCGCGAGAACGGCCGGGACTTCGTTCCCACGCACCGCTGGATCGCCTTCGGGCATCACTTCGCGGCGATTGCCGGCCCGGGCCCGCTCGTGGGCCCGACGCTGGCAGCCCAGTTTGGCTATCTGCCCGGCACTCTGTGGCTCCTCGTCGGCTCCGTCCTCGGAGGATGCGTGCAGGACATGGTGATCCTGTTCCTGTCCACGCGCCGCGACGGACGCACCCTGGGGCAGATGGCTCGCGATGAGCTCGGTCCTATCGGCGGAGCGGCCGCACTGATCGGCACGCTGCTGATCATGGTCATTCTCATCGCGGTGCTCGGGCTCGTCGTGGTCAATGCGATGAAGCACAGCCCATGGGCAACTTCCACGGTGTTCGCCACCATCCCGGTGGCTCTGCTGGTGGGCTTTTATCTGCGTCGCTGGCGCCCCGGCCGGATCCTGGAAGGATCGATCATCGGAGTGGCGCTGGTGCTTCTGGGGGTGTTCGCCGGCGGCTGGGTGGACCACAACGCGACGCTGCGGACCTGGTTCGACTATCCGGCCGTTCCGCTGGCTGAATTCGTGATCGCGTACGGGTGGCTGGCCGCCATCCTGCCGGTCTGGATGCTGCTTGCGCCGCGCGATTACCTCTCCACGTTCCTGAAGCTGGGGGTGATCGGGCTGCTGGCGATCGCCATCATCATCATCCATCCCGATCTGAAGATGCCGGCGCTCACCCGGTTCGCCGACGGCACCGGGCCCGTGTTCAGCGGCAAGATCTTTCCCTTCGTGTTCATCACCATCGCCTGCGGGGCCGTCTCCGGATTCCATGCGCTGGTCTCCAGCGGCACCACGCCCAAGCTGATCTCCAATGAGGCGGACATCCGCCTCATCGGGTATGGGAGCATGGCGCTGGAGTCCTTCGTGGGCATCATGGCGGTCATTGCGGCGGCGCTGCTGGATCCAGGGGTCTACTTCGCCATCAATACGGGAGCGGGCGTCGTCGGCTCCGCCGCGGATGCGGCGGTGACCACGATCAGCGGGTGGGGCTTCCCGGTGACGGTGGATCAGATGCACAACCTCGCCCTGGAGATGGGCGAGAGCACGCTGTTCGCGCGCACCGGCGGAGCGCCGTCGCTGGCCGTCGGGATGGCGAGCATCTTCGGATCCTCTTTCGGGCGCAGTTTGACGGCGGTGTGGTACCACTTCGCGATCATGTTCGAGGCGGTGTTCATCCTCACGACCATCGATGCGGGCACCCGCGTCGGCCGCTTCATGGTCCAGGATTTCCTGGGCAACCTCTGGGCGCCCCTCGGGCGAACCTCCTCCTGGCCGGCGAATCTCCTGGGAAGCACGCTGATCGTCGCCGCGTGGGGTTACTTCCTGTACGTCGGCATCATCGACCCGAACGGCGGCATCAATATTCTCTGGCCGCTCTTCGGCATCTCCAATCAGATGCTCGCAGTGATTGCGCTCGCAGTCGCGAGCGCTGTGATCGTCAAGACGGCAAGCAAGAAGCTCTACGCGCTCGTCACGCTGGGGCCGCTTGCCTGGCTGACCCTGATCACGACGGTGGCGGCCTGGCAGAAGGTGGTCAGCCCGGATCCGCAACTGGGCTTCTTCGCCGCCGCCAACGCACTGGCGTCGCAACTTGCCGCGGGCGCCTTGACGGCCGATCGTGCTGCGGTGGCGCCAGAGTTGATCTTCAACCAACGTCTCAATGGGTGGCTCACGATCTTTTTCACTGTGATCGTCTGGCTGGTGATCGCCGACATGGCACGTGTGTGTGTGCGGCGAGCACGCGGACTACCTGTGTCGCAAGGCAGCGAGGCCCCGTATCAACCCACGCGGCTGGCGCCGGCCGGCGCCGGAGGGCTGAACCTGCAGACCGTGCCTTCGGACGGGGCCATGTGATGTACCCCAAGGTGAGCAAATTCCTGGGCGACTGCTGGCGCGGCATTCGCACCGCGAGCGGGGACGACGCGTACGAGCGCTATCTGAGGCACCATGCGCTCGAGCATGCCGGCACGCCACCGCTGTCGCGGCGCGCCTACTACGACCACTATCAGCAGCAAAAATGGAGCGGGGTCAACCGCTGCTGCTGAAGTTCAGCCGTCCGCCCGAGTTCCTGCGCCCGGGCCGTGCGCCGGGGTGCGGGCGGCCGGCCGGCCTCGTGTGGCGCGCGCCGTACCTCCCGCAGGTTCTGGTAAAGTCACCGTTTTCCCGCCCAAAAGGACGGCAATGGCCCTGAAAGTGATGATCCTCGGCGCGAACGGCTTCATCGGCAGCGCGCTCACCAACGCGATCCTGCGCACGCGCGACTGGGAGGTCTACGGTATGGACCTCTCCGACCACAAGCTGACCGGACTGCCGAGCACGCCCCGGTTCCACTTCGTGGAAGGCGATATCACCATCAACAAGGAGTGGGTCGAGTACCACGTCAAGAAGTGCGACGCGATCCTGCCGCTGGTGGCAATCGCCAATCCCGCCCAGTACGTCACCCAGCCGCTGCGGGTGTTCGAGCTGGATTTCGAGGCCAACCTGGAAGTCGTGCGCCAGTGTGTGAAGTATCGCAAGCACTTGATCTTCCCCTCGACCTCCGAGGTCTACGGCATGTGCCCCGATGGGGTGCTGGATGAGGAGTCGAGCAATCTGGTGTACGGTCCGGTCAACAAGCAGCGTTGGATCTATGCGAACTCCAAGCAGCTGCTGGATCGGGTCATCTACGCCTACGGGGTGCGGGATGAGCTCAACTACACGCTGTTCCGTCCGTTCAACTTCATCGGCCCGAACCTGGATGACATCGAGGAGCCCAAGGAGGGCAGCTCGCGGGTGTTCACCCAGTTCCTCTCCAACATCCTCTACAAGCGGCCGATCAAGCTGGTCGACGGCGGGCTGCAGAAGCGCTCCTTCACCTACATCGACGATGCCATCGAGGCGCTGCTCACCATCATCGAGAACAGCGGCGGCCGGGCGACGCGGCGCATCTTCAACATCGGCAACCCCGGCAACTGCGTCTCCATCCGCGATCTGGCGCAGCGCATGATCGGCATCGCCCAGGAGTTCCCGCGGTTGCGCGACAACGCGAAAGCGACCGGGATCGTGGATGTTTCCGCCGGCGACTACTACGGCAAGTACTACCAGGACATCCAGGTCCGAGTGCCCGCGATCGAAGCGGCGCGGCGCGACCTGGGATGGTCGCCGAAGACCGACCTCGATACGTGCATCCGCAAGACGATCGAGTTCTACGTCAGCCAGGAAGGCTTCGGAAGCCGCGCCACGGGGACTCTTTAAAAACCCTGAGGGGCGCGGTCCTGGAGCGACCGTCGCAGCGCGGGGACGCCGCGGCATCCTTGGGATGCCGTGAGAACTTGAGGTGGGGACTATGAAACTTGCCGATTTCGCCGTCCTCGGCTCCGGCGTGCTGCTGAATGCGCTCGCGCAGCTGGGGCTCAAGTCCGCCACCCGTGTGACGGGACCGCTGACCACCTCCGGCGCGGTCTGGAGCCATGCGCTCGACCTGGCGCGCGTACCCTCGCTATGGTTCGCCCTCGGGGCTTACGGACTCAGCGTGATCGTGTGGCTGGTCGGCCTGTCGCGGGTGCCGGTGAGCCAGGCCTATCCGCTGCTCTCGCTGGGCTATGTGCTCAACATCGGACTGGCGTGGTGGTTGCTCGGAGAGGTTCCCAACGTCCAACGGGTGGCAGGGATCGGTGTCATCGTTCTCGGGGTCGTACTGGTGGCCCGTTCCTGAATGAGGTCCGGAATGAAGAAAATGCTCCCCTTCACGCGCCCCACCCTCGATGAGGAGACGATCCAGGGCGTCGTGGAAGTGTTGCGCTCCGGATGGGTTGCGAGCGGGCCGAAGGTGGCGGAGTTCGAGGCGGCCCTGTCGCGCTACCTCGGCGGGCGTCCCGTGCGCACGCAGACCTCGGCGACGGCGAGCCTGGAGATGGCACTGCTGGCCTGTGGGATCGGTGCGGGCGATGAGGTCATCACTCCGGCGATGAGCTTCGTCGCGACGGCGAACGTGATCGTGCGCACCGGCGCGCATCCGGTGTTCGTGGACGTGGGACTGGACTCGCGCAATATCGACCTGGAGCAGGTCGAAGCGGCCATCACGCCGCGCACGCGCGCCATCATGCCCGTGCATTTTTCCGGCCTGCCGGTGGATATGGATCGGCTCTACGACATCGCCGCACGCCACCGCCTGCGCGTGGTGGAGGATGCCGCCCACGCTATCGGCTCCTCGTGGCGCGGCAAGCGCATCGGCAGCTTCGGGGACCTGGTGTGCTTCAGCTTCCACCCCAACAAGAACATGATGACTCTCGAAGGGGGCTGCGTCTCCGGGGGCTCGGCGGAGGAGGTGAAGGCACTGGAGCTGCATCGCTTCCACGGCCAGGTGAAGCTCGCGGCGGATCAGACGGATGTGCTGTTCGCTGGCGGCAAGGCCAACCTCACCGATGTCTCCGCACGTGTCGGCCTGGGGCAACTCGCGCGGCTCGATGAGTTCAACGCCCGGCGCCGCGAGCTCGTCGCGCGCTACTTCCAGTTGTGGGCGAACGATTCGCCGGTGAGGTTGCCCGAGCGAGGCGATGAGGGGCACAGTTGGCACATGTTCGCGCCGCTGCTGCCGCTGGAGCGGCTGAAGATCACCCGCCTGCAGTTCATGCAGGCGATGGCCGAGCGCGGCATCGGGGTCGGTATGCACTATCCGGCGATTCACACCCTGACGGCCTATCGCAAGCTCGGCTACCGCGAGGGACAGTTCCCGAACGCCGAGCGTATCGGGCGCGAGACCGTCACTCTGCCGCTGTTTCCGGCGATGGAGCTGTCGGATGTCGACCGGGTGGTCGAGGCGGCCAACGAGATACTGCGGGAGGCGCGCCGGTGAGTGCCACCGTCTCGATCGTCATTCCCGTCTACAACGAGGAGGGAGGGCTCGCGGAGCTGTTCTCGCGGCTGTATCCGGCGCTCGATAGCCTGCAGCGCGCGTACGAGGTGATTTTCGTCGATGACGGCAGCCGCGATCGCTCGGTGGCCATCCTCAGGGAGCAGTTCACCAGGCGCCCGGATGTCACCCGCATCGTCGTTCTGGCGCGCAATGCCGGCCAGCACATGGCGATTCTCGCCGGGTTCGAGCAGTCGCGCGGGGATTACGTGATCACGCTCGATGCGGATCTGCAGAATCCGCCCGAAGAGATTGCCAAGCTCATCGAAGCGATGGATGCGGGCGCGGACTACGTCGGTACCGTGCGCATCGATCGGCATGATGTCATGTGGCGCAAGGCTGCCTCGCGACTGATGAATCGGATCCGCGAGCGCACGACGCAGGTCAGGATCACCGACCAGGGCTGCATGCTGCGGGGCTACCACCGCGGCGTCGTCAACGCGATCAACCGCTGCGTCGAGGTGAGCACCTTCGTGCCTGCGCTGGGCTACACGTTCGCCCACCACCCCACCGAGATCGAAGTCACCCATGCGCAGCGGGCGGTCGGGCAGTCGAAGTATTCCGTCTATCGGCTGATCCGCCTGAACTTCGATCTGATGACCGGCTTCTCGGTGGCGCCCCTGCAGTTCTTCTCCATGGCGGGTGTGGCGATCTCACTGCTGTCGATCGCCTTCGTGATCTACATGGCGATCCGCCGCCTCGTGCACGGTCCGGAGGCCGAGGGTGTCTTCACGCTGTTTGCCATCGCGTTTCTGCTGATCGGCGTGCTGCTGATGGGGGTTGGCGTTGTCGGGGAATACGTGGGACGCATCTACGAGCAGGTGCGCCAGCGTCCCCGATATACCGTGGCCGCCGTGCTGCAGGATGACGGGCCGGCGCAGGCGGACGCACGCGGACAGCAGGCCAGTGGCGGGTCGGCTGCGCCGACGCAGCCACGCAACTCGCCGGTCAGTGGAGTGACCGAGTGACTTCGGCGCGTGCCGTCGTATTCGCCTATCACGATGTCGGAGTGCGCTGCCTCAGGACACTGATCTCGGCGGGAATGGAAATTCCGCTGGTCGTGACGGTGGCCGACGAGCCGAACGAGGCGCAATGGTTCGGAAGCGTCGCGCGTACCGCCGCCGAGTACGGCCTGAACGTCATGGTCCCGGACGACGCCAACACGCCGGCGATCGAGTCCGCCGTAGCCGCTGCGAGCCCGGACTTCATCTTCTCCTTCTACTACCGCTCACTGTTGAAGGGTCCGATTCTCGACGCCGCCCGTCGCGGCGCGCTCAACATACACGGCTCGCTTTTGCCGAAGTACCGGGGCCGTGCGCCGGTCAACTGGGCCATCCTGCGCGGTGAGAGCCAGACCGGTGCGACGTTGCACTACATGGTGGACCGCGCCGATGCGGGGGACATCGTGGATCAGCTGGCGGTGCCGATCCTGGGCGATGACGATGCCCGCGAGGTGTTCGCCAAGGTGACTGCTGCGGCGGAAATCGTGCTGGCGCGATCCCTGCCGCTGCTCCTGGCCGGCACCGAGCCCCGCCTGAAACAGGCGATCGAGCCCGGCCAGTACTTCGGGCGGCGGCGGCCCGAAGATGGCCGGATCGACTGGCGCTGCACTGCCCGGCAGATCCACAATCTCGTGCGCGCGGTGGCCCCCCCTTTCCCCGGGGCGTTCACGCAAGTGGCGGGCGAGCGCTGGCTCATCCACCGCACCCGTGTCATGAAGAGAACAGTCGCACCCTCGGAACGCGCGCGCCTCTTCGGGGCCGATGGCAAGTGTTACGCGGCATGCCATGATGGCGGAGTGCTCGAGATCCTCGCAGCGGCCGGGGACTCCGGTCCGATAGACCTGCAGGCGGTTGCAGAGCAGCTGCGCAAGCACCCCGTGGTACCGAGCTGACGTCGAAGACCTCACTGTCGTGAGCCTCATAGCGCTGAAAATCGACGTGGACACCTACCGAGGCACTCGAGAAGGGGTTCCGCTGCTGGCCGACCTGCTCGAGCGCCTGCAGGCCCGCGCCACTTTCCTGTTCAGTCTCGGACCGGACCACACCGGGAGAGCCGTTCGCCGCGCCTTCAGGCGTGGCTTCATGGGCAAGGTTCGCCGCACGTCCGTGCTCAAGCACTACGGGCTCAAGACCCTGTTGTACGGAACGCTGCTGCCCGGACCCCACATCGGGCGCCGTTGCCGTTCCATCATGCGACGTATCGCCGAGCGTGGCTTCGAAGTGGGCGTGCACACGTACGATCACGTGAAGTGGCAGGATGCCGTAGCGGCGGCGGATGAGCCATGGACCCGGCGTGAGCTGACGCTGGCCCGGGATCAGTTCGCCGAGGTGTTCGGCCGTTATCCGCGGGTGCACGGGGCCGCGGGCTGGCAGGTCAACCGCTTTGTCCCGGAGCTTCAGAAGCAGCTCGGGTTCGAGTATGCCTCCGACTCGCGCGGCTTCGGGCCGTTTCTGCCCGTGGTCGGGGGCAAGACCTTCGAGGTGCCGCAGCTGCCCACGACGCTCCCGACGCTCGATGAGCTGATCGGGCGGCCCGATCTGGGGAGCGAGGATCCGATCGATCATCTGCTGAGGCTGACCGCCGGCACGGACGGCAACCATGTCTACACCCTGCACGCCGAGCTCGAAGGCGGCCTGTACGCGCAGGCGT
>Ga0134126_10011471_pt1 | contig 11190 bp, 9 predicted proteins | sample KB31752_FD_96881 | JGI IMG/M metagenome (GOLD analysis project Ga0134126, IMG submission 96881) | Terrestrial soil microbial communities with excess Nitrogen fertilizer from Kellogg Biological Station, Michigan, USA - KB3-175-2 | ecosystem: Environmental > Terrestrial > Soil > Unclassified ... | reverse complement strand
GACGACATCAAGGCCAAGACCAACACCTTGGCGCAGGCCTCGATGAAGCTGGGCGAAGCCATGTACAAGGCGCAAGCTGCGGGAAGCGCCGGCGCGAGCGAAGGCGCGGCCGCCGATGGCTCAGGCGACGCTCGCCAAGACAATGTGGTGGACGCCGACTTCGAGGAAGTCGACGAAGACAAGAAAGGCGCGGCCTAAGAACCAAGCCCCTGTGCAAGAAAGCACGGGGCTTACGTTTCATTCAGGGGACGGGATTAAAGTTGCGGGGCCATGACCAAGCGCTGTTATTACGAGACCCTGGAATGCGAAAAGAGCGCCACCGGCGAGGTGCTCAAGAGCGCCTACCGCAAGCTGGCGATGAAATTCCACCCGGACCGCAATCCGGGGGACGCGACCGCCGAAATCAAGTTCAAGGAAATCAGCGAAGCTTATGACGTCCTGAAGGACGATCAGAAGCGCGCCGCTTATGACCGCTTCGGTCATGCCGCCTTCGAAGCCGGTATGGGCCGGGCCGGCGCCAATCCGTTCGATTTCGCGGGCAGCTTCTCGGACGTGTTCGAGGATCTGTTCGGCGATCTCATGGGTGGTGGCCGCCGCTCGCGCCGCAGCAACCGCGGCCAGGATCTGCGCTACAATCTCGGCATCACCTTGGAAGAGGCGTATCGCGGCCGTTCGGCGGAAATCAAAGTGCCCACCATGGTGGCTTGCGAATCTTGCCGCGGCTTGGGTGCAGAGCCAGGCACCACGGCCGAAACCTGCCCCACCTGCGCCGGCCACGGCAAGGTGCGCGCGGCGCAAGGCTTCTTCACCATCGAGCGCAGTTGCACCCATTGCCGGGGCAGCGGCAAGGTCATCCGCCATCCCTGCAAGACCTGCCGCGGCGCCGGCATGGTGCAGAAGGAGCGAACGCTCACGGTGGACGTGCCGCCGGGCGTCGAGGAAGGCACGCGCATCAGGCTTACCGGGGAAGGCGCGGCGGGCGCCAATGGCGGGCCCAATGGCGATCTCTACATTTTCCTTTCGGTGGCCGAACATCCGATCTTCCAGCGCGACGGGCATAATCTGCATTGCCGCGCCACCGTCGCGTTCACCACCGCCGCCCTGGGCGGGGCGATCGAAGTCCCCACTCTGGATGGCGGCCGGGCCAAGCTGACGATTCCGGAAGGGACCCAGCCCGGAAAGCAGTTCCGCATCCGGGCCAAGGGCATGCCGGTCTTGCGCAGCGCCCAGCGCGGCGATCTTTATATCGAGGTCGCGGTCGAGACCCCGGTCCGGCTGACGCGCCGGCAAAAGGAATTGCTGCGCGAATTCGAAGGCGAGACCAAGGAAGGCTGCCAGCCCGAGGCGGAATGTTTCTTGGCCAAGCTGAAAGAGTTTTGGAAAGGCGGGCAGACGGCGTAAGGTGCTGCCGCCATGCGCACCAAAGCCCTCCGCAACGATCCGTTTACGGACAATCTGCGCTTCCTGCGCGCCCTGATCAGCCGGCCGAAACATGTGGGCGCGGTCGCGCCCTCCAGCCGCGCGCTGGGCCGCGCCATCGCCGAGCAAGTGGATCCTTCCCATCCCGGACCGGTGCTGGAATTGGGGCCCGGCACCGGCGCGATCACGCAGGCCTTGCTGGAGCGGGGCATCGCCCCCGAGCGACTCACCGCCGTGGAATATGATGCCGATTTTGCTTTGGGAATCGCCCGGCGCTTTCCCGGCGTGCAGGTGATCCAGGGCGACGCCTTCGATCTCGCCCACACGTTGGGAGCCCGACATGCGGAGCGGTTCGCCGCCATCGTTTCCGGCATCCCGCTCTTGAACTTCCCCTCGGTGCGCCGCCGCGCCTATGTCGAGGGACTGATGGAACGGCTTATGCCGGGTGCGGCGCTTATCCAGTTTTCCTATGGCATGCACGCGCCCGCGCCCGCGCCCAAGGGCTTCCGCGCAAACTGCACCGCCCTCGTCTGGGCCAACCTGCCGCCCGCGAGAGTTTGGGTTTATCGGAAGACTTGATTCACCCCCTGTCTTTTTCGCGCAAGCGCTCAAAGACATCTTTCCGGCCAAGCTTCGACAAACGCTTTGATTTCTTATTCCGCGGCTTCAGCTAAGACCGGCGCGGCCTGCAAGACGTCCGGGCCCACATAGGCCTCGAACTTCTTGAAATTGTCCCGGAACATCTGGACCAGCTTGCGGGCCTGGGCGTCGTAGGCGCTCTTGTCGGCCCAGGTCTCGCGGGGATTCAGAATCCGGCTTTCCACACCCGGCACCGCCACCGGCACCCGGAATTTGAAATGCGGATCGACCCGCATTTCCACCGCCGCCAGGCTTCCGTCGAGCGCCGCATTGAGCAGCGTGCGCGTGGCCTTGATGGGCATGCGCGAGCCGGTGCCAAAGGCGCCGCCGGTCCAGCCGGTGTTCACCAGCCAGCAATCGGAGCCGTTGGCGGCGATCAGGTCGCGCAACAGATTGCCGTACTCGGTGGGATGCCGCGGCATGAAGGGCGCGCCGAAGCAGGTCGAGAAAGTGGGCTGCGGCTCCTTGCTCAAGCCTTTTTCCGTGCCCGCCACTTTGGCGGTGAAGCCGGAGAGGAAATGATACATCGCCTGGCTGGGGGTGAGCCGCGAAATCGGCGGCAACACGCCAAACGCGTCCGCCGTGAGCATGATCACATTGGCGGGGCTTCCCGCGCGCCCGGTCTCACTGGCGTTGGGAATGAAATCGATCGGATAGGCGGCGCGGGTGTTCTCGGCGTACTTCGCGTCGTTGAGATCGAGTTCGCGCGTCTCAGGATTCATCACCACATTCTCCAACACGGTGCCGAAGCGTTCGGTGGTGGCGTAGATCTCAGGCTCGGCCTCGCGCGACAGCCGGATCACCTTGGCGTAGCAGCCGCCTTCGAAATTGAAGACGCCTTGCTCGCCCCAGCCATGTTCGTCATCGCCCACCAAGGTGCGGGAGGCGTCGGCCGAAAGCGTGGTCTTGCCGGTGCCGGAAAGGCCGAAAAATATGGCGCTTTTGCCGTCATTGCCGACATTGGCCGAACAATGCATCGGCACCACCCGCTTGGGCGGCAAGATATAATTCAAGACGGTGAAGACCGATTTCTTCATCTCGCCGGCATAGGAGGTGCCGCCGATCAGGATCAGCTTCTTGGTGAAATTGACCGCGATCACGGTGGCCGAGGCCGACCCATGCTTGGCGGGATCGGCGCTGAAGCTAGGAAGGTCGATGATGGTGAATTCGGGATCGAAATTCTTGAGCTCTGCCGCGCTGGGCCGGATCAGAAGCTGATGGACGAAGAGCGAGTGCCAGGCATATTCGGTGACGATGCGCACCTTGATGCGATGGGTGGGATCGGCGCCGCCGAATAGATTCTTGGCGAAGAGCTCTTTGCCCTCGGCGAAGGCCATCATATCGGCATAAAGCGCGTCGAAATGGGCCGGCGTCATCGCCTTGTTGTTGTCCCACCAGACGTTCGGTTCGGTCTGGGCATCCTTGACCACGAATTTATCGCCGGCGGAACGGCCGGTGTGCTGGCCGGTCAGGACCACCAGCGGGCCATCCTTGGCGAGATAGCCTTCGCCCCGGCGGATCGCTTCCTCGTAAAGCGCGGCCGGATTGAGATTCCAATGGACGGCTTTCAGATTGCGAAAGCCCGACGCTTCCAAACCATGGGCAGACATTCTGCTGTGAACTCCAATAAACCCCTTGCCGCCGATCATGGGGGCGGCGCCAATTGTTTGCAGTGACCCTAGACTCATGATGCGCCTGTCACAATCAAGAAGCAGCGCGCTTTTTGGAAAATTATTTAAAATCATAGGGTTGATAAATCGCCACAGGGGCCCACTGGCCCCAGGACGGGCTTGGCGCTAGAGCAGGACCATGACCTTGAGCGACGAAGAATTGGACCGTTACGCCCGCCATTTGGTGCTGCGGGAAATCGGTGGGCCGGGACAGGCGAAAATTCGCGCCGCCAAGGTGCTGATCGTGGGCGCAGGCGGGCTGGGAAGTCCCGTGGCGCTCTATCTTGCGGCGGCGGGCGTGGGCGAGATCGGCATCGTCGATGACGATGCGGTGAGCCTTTCCAACCTCCAGCGCCAGATTCTGTTCGCCACCGAGGATGTGGGAAAGCCCAAAGTAAATGCGGCCGCCGAACGCCTTCTCGCGCTCAATCCGGGCGTGCGCGTGAGGCGGCATCATGTGCGATTGACCGCGGCGAATGTGGAAAATCTGATCGCGGGCTATGACATCATCGCCGATGGCTCCGACAATTTCGAGACGCGCTTCCTGGTGAACGATGCGTCCCATGCGGCGAAAAAGATTCTGGTGTCGGCCGCGGTGACCGAATTCGACGGCCAGCTCGCGACCTTCAAGGCCTGGGATAAAAGCGGCGCTTATCCCTGCTATCGCTGCCTGTTTCCCGCCCCGCCTCCGCCCGGCACGGTGAGGAGCTGTACAGAGACGGGCGTGCTGGGGGCCGCGGCGGGGGTCATGGGCTCGCTCCAAGCCCTGGAAGTGTTGAAGCAAATCACGGGGATGGGCGAAAATTTGGCCGGTAAAATTTTGATTACCGACACGCTCAATTGGCGCTTCCGCATCGTGGGACTTTCGCCCGATCCCAAGTGCCTGCTCTGCGGTTAATCTTCCCGCCCCGCAGTTAACCCTGTCTCAATGGGACCTTGGCCAAACTCCCGGCCATGGCCAGGGAAATTCATTACGAAGTCTTCCGCCGGGTGGGAGCCAAAGGCGGCTGGACCTTGCACGAAGTGACCGGTGACCGCACCCGCGCGCTCAATCAGGCGAAGGAGTTGATGGCCACCGATCAGGCCACCGGCGTCAAGGTGGTCAAGGAAACCTATAATGAGGAAAGCGGCGATTACCTCACCTTGAAAATCTTCGAGGACGGCCGCAACGAGATGAAGGCATCTACGGCCAAGGAAGAGCCGCCCCAGGCGCTGCCCTGTTTCAAGCCCGACGATCTTTATTCCTATCATTCCCGCCAGACCATGGCGCGGCTGTTCGTGGACTTTCTTAGCCGCAACAAGATCACCATCACCGAATTGATTCATCGCGCCGACCTTTTGGAGAAACTGGAAGCGACGGGCACGGTCTATCAGCACGCCATCCAGAAGATCGCCGTGGCCCAGGCATCATCGACCGCGGTGCCGGTGCAGCAGATCATCAAGAGCCTGAACGAACTCGCCACCCAGGCCTCGCAGCGCGTCTATCGCGATCAGAAGAAGGGCTTGTTTCCCAATCCCGACACCCACCATTTCGCCGAACTGGCGGCCAAGCTCGCGCCCCAAGGCGATGCCGCCTATGTGTTCAATGGCGCCCTGGCCCGGCACCTCAAGGATGCCGATGGCTGGAACCCGAAAGTTCTGGCGCTGCTCAAGATTCTGCAACAGGCGCCGGCCGAAGACGCGCCCCGCGCGCTGGTGCTCTCTTCCATCGACGCCATCATGGCGGAAATTCTTTCTGGCTCCGCGGCGTTGCACGAATTGATCGGCGGCGCGGAAAATCTGGCCGAGGCCCTAGGCTGCCTGGTGGAATTGTTCCTGGGCAATGCCACCGGCGGCAATCAGGAAGGGCTTGCGCCACTGGCGGCGCGCTTTACCGCCGACGAATTGCCGGAAGCGCGCACTGCCGTCGCCGGACGCATCGTGGCCGAATTCAAAAGCGCCAAGCGGCTTTGCCCCAACTCGCTGGTGGAGGAATTGAAGGCCTTGCGCCGCCTCGCCAATCGCGTGGTGATGGGGATCGGCAAATATCTCAGCCACGAAGATCTGATCGAGGCTTTCACCTTGCGGTCCAAACGGCTGGTGACGCAGGAAAGCCTCAGCGCATACCTGGCCGATTGCCAGCCTGACGAAAAGATGGAGCGGCTTCTGTTCGTCGAGGAAAACATCATCGGCATCGAGAACAAGCGGCAATTGGGCGGCTTTGTCCTGCCGGTGCTGAATTCCGCCGCTTTCGAGAATTTCTTCCAGAATTCCAAAGTGCCGCCGCTTTCCCGGCTGCAGCGTCTGGCGCAACTGCAAGGGCGGGTCAGGCGCGCCAGTTTCGTGGATGTGCAGCGTGACGAGATCGCCCAGAAGATCGACCGGCTGGCCTGGGACGTGGCCCAGCGCGGGCGGTTGTTCGAAAGCCTGGAAGCGAAGAACCAGACCCATGTCGAGAAAGTCCAGACGCTTTTGAAGCTCACCACCAGCGGCTTTTTCACCGACGGGCTGGTGATGGCCAAGGTGCGCGACATGGTATTGATTTCGCTTGCCAAGCCGGGCTTCCTCACCGGCTATTTTTCCGGCCAGCCCGCCAGCGACGACGCCATGGCGGCCCTGATGGTCGAATTGAACAAGGTCGGCATCACCGACGAGATGGGCTTAAGCTCTATCGCGGCCTAATTCCATCACGGCGCGCCGTCAGTGCGCCGCATCCCAATTGTCGGCAGCGCGCGCATCCACCACCAGCTTCACCGAGATTTCCACCGCCGGAAGCGCGGCTTTCTCCATCACGCTTTTGACCAGCTTGGCGGTGGCATCCACTTCCTTATCCGGCGCCTCGAAAATCAGTTCGTCATGCACCTGAAGCAGCATTTTGGCGGAGAACGTCTTCTGCGCCAGGGCCTGTGGCAAGCGCACCATGGCGCGGCGGATGATGTCGGCAGCCGAGCCCTGGATGGGCGCATTGATGGCGGCGCGCTCGGCCCCGCCGCGAAAACCGGGAATCTTGGAATTGATCTCGCGGATATGGATACGCCGGCCGAACAGAGTCTCGACAAAGCCGTGGGTGCGGGCGTGCTGTTTGGTGTGTTCCATATAATCGCGGATGCCAGGAAAGCGCGTGAAGTATTTCTTGATGTAATCGCTGGCTTCGCTTTGCGGGATGCCCAGCTGGTTCGCCAGGCCGAAGCCCGAAATGCCATAGACGATGCCGAAATTGATCGCCTTGGCGCGGCGGCGTATTTCCGCCGGCATGTCCTTGACGGGCACGCCGAAAATCTCGGACGCGGTCAACGCATGGATGTCCAGATTCTCCGCGAACGCTTTCTTCAGTTGCGGGATGTCGGCGATGTGGGCGAGAAGGCGAAGCTCGATCTGACTGTAATCGGCGCTGATCAGCTTCTTGCCTTTGGCGGCGATGAAGGCCTGGCGGATGCGCCGCCCCTCCTCGGTGCGGACGGGAATATTCTGCAGATTGGGATCGGTGGAGGCGAGCCGCCCGGTCGAGGTTGACGCCATCGCGTAGGAGGTATGCACCCGCCCGGTCTTGGGATTGATGAAGGTCGGCAGCGCATCGGTGTAGGTGCCGCGCAGCTTGGCCAATGCCCGCCAATCCAGCACTTTTTTGGCGATCTCGTGGCCCTGGGCCGCGATTTCCTCCAATACATCGGAATCGGTGGACCAGGCGCCGGTCTTGGTTTTGCGCCCGCCTTCCATTCCCATCTTGCCGAACAGGATGTCGCCCAGCTGCTTGGGCGAGCCGATGTTGAAATTTTCCCCCGCCAGCTTGTGAATCTCGGTTTCGAGGCCGGCCTGAATCTTGCCGAAATCATTGGAGAGACGGCGCAACATATCGGGATCGATGGTGATGCCTTCCCGCTCCATGTCGGCCAGGACCATGGTGAGCGGCCGCTCCAGCGTCTCATAGACGGCGCGCTTGCCGGTCTCGCCCAGCTTGGGCTTGAGCAGCATATGAAGCCTCAAGGTGACGTCGGCATCCTCGGCGGAATATCGGGTGGCGTCCTTCACCGGCACGCAGTCGAAGGCGACTTTGTCCTTGCCTTTGCCCGCGATCTCGTTGAAGGCGATGGGTGTGTGGGAAAGATGCAGTTCGGACAATTCGTCCATGCCGTGGCCGTGCAGTCCGCCTTCCAGCACATAAGACATCAGCATCGTGTCATCGATGGGATCGAGGCGGATGCCGCGCTGGAGGAACATCAGCGCGTCATATTTGAGATTCTGGCCAACCTTCAAGATCGCGGGATCTTCCAGCAGCGGTTTCAGGATCGCCAGCATATCGGCCTCGTGCATCTGCACGATCTCGCCGCTCAGCGCCAGCACATCGCCGGGACGATGGCCGCAAGGGATGTAACAGGCCTCGCCCGGCGCCACCGCCAGCGCGATGCCGCACAAGACCGCCTGGACGGGATCAAGCGACGTGGATTCCGTGTCCACACAAACAATGCCGTTTGCGCGCGCCCGTCTGACCCAACCCTCCAGGTCTTTCGCCGTGGTCACCGTGACATAAGTATCGTGACGGATGGGCGCGCGGATGGCGATGTCGTCGAGTGGCGCCTGTGGCGTGGGCTCCGGCAGCTCGATCTTCGGCAGGGCCACATTGGCGACCGCGCTGTCGGACGCGATCGCCTCCACATCCTCGATCTCGAAGCGGGCTGACACGCGCTTGATGAGGGCAAAGAATTCCATCGCCTTGAGAAAACCGACCAATTCCTTGGCGTCGGGATTGTGCACGGCGAAATCGTGCGGCGCTTCCTTGACCGGTACCTTGTCTTCCAAAGTCACCAGCTTCAGCGAGATGCGGGCATTCTCGGCATTCTCCAGGATGGTCTCGCGCCGCTTGTTCTGTTTGATCTCGCCGGCGCGCTTCAGAAGCGTTTCGACGTCGCCATATTGGCCGATCAATTCGGCCGCGGTCTTGACGCCGATGCCGCGCACGCCCGGTACATTGTCGGTGGAATCGCCGGCCAGCGCCTGCACCTGCACCACCTTGTCCGGGGCGACGCCGAATTTCTCCATCACTTCGGCCGAGGCGATGCGCTTGTTCTTCATGGTGTCGAAGAGCTCGACCTTGCCGTCCACCACCAGCTGCATCAAATCCTTGTCGGACGACACGATGGTGCAGCGCGCGCCGGCTTCCCGCGCCATGCGGGCGTAAGTGGCGATCAGGTCGTCGGCCTCATAGCCGGCCATTTCGATGCAGGAGACGCCGAAGGCGCGGGTGGCTTCGCGCACCAGGGGGAATTGGGGGATCAGATCTTCCGGCGCGGGCGGGCGATGGGCCTTGTATTCTTTGTAGATCTCGTTGCGGAATGTCCGCTCGCTGGCGTCGAAGATCACCGCCAGATGGCTGGGCGCATCGCCCGCCTTCATGTCCTCCATGAGCTTCCACAGCATGTTGCAGTAACCTGCAACCGCGCCTGTGGGCAGGCCGTCGGACTTGCGGGTGAGCGGGGGCAGGGCGTGATAGGCGCGGAACAAATAGCCCGAACCGTCGACCAGGTAGAGGTGATCGCCCTTCTTCAGACTCAATGGTGATCCTGATGCTGACCTGGGGCGCCGCCACGCAAGACAAAGCGACGGTCGCAATAGGGGCATTCGACGAAATTCTCGTCACCCATTTCCAGATAGACGCGCGGATGGCATAAGCCCCCGCCGATGCCGTCGCAGGCCACGCGGGTGGAATCGACTTCGACGATTTCGGGCGCTTCCACCGGCATCGAACTCTCTATTTGGCTGGGCGGGCCGGATCATAGTACTTACCGTGCTACCGGCAAGAGGCGAGGTTTGCGGCAGGGTAAAGCTCAACAAGATCTACACAAAAACCGGCGATCTGGGTGAAACCGGACTCACCGATGCGAGCCGCGTTGGCAAAGCCTCGCCCCGCATCGAGGCGATTGGCGCGGTGGACGAAACCTCAAGCGCCATCGGCGTGGCGCGGCTGGACACCGACGGCGTGACCTCCGCCATGTTGGCCCGCATCCAGAACGACCTGTTCGATCTGGGCGCCGATCTCAGCATGCCAGGCGAAGGCGCGGGCGATCTTCGGATCGTGCCTGCCCAGGTGGAGCGGCTGGAGCGGGAGATCGACGCCATGAATGACGGCCTTTCGCCGCTCAACTCTTTCGTGCTGCCGGGCGGCACGGCGCTGGCGGCGCATTTGCATCTGGCGCGCGCGATTTCCCGGCGGGCCGAACGCGCGATTGTGGCGCTGGCGGCTGCGGAAAAGGTCAATCCCGCGCTGCTGCGATATATCAACCGGCTGTCCGACCACCTGTTCGTGATGGCGCGCGTTGCGAACGACCGGGGCATGGGGGATGTGCTGTGGGTTCCGGGGAAGAACCGCTAACCCCGGCGCGTCGATTTTGGTCGATGCCTAGGAGCGCGCGCGGGACGCGTATCAAGGTACGTGAGCACGCGCGACGACGTCAGCGGCCAAAAGAACGCGCCGCTTATTCGGGGCCCGTCCGGCGGCCGAAGATAAAAGCGATTAAAACACCGACCACGCCGATCAGCCCCCAACCGGGAATGGTCAGCGCGGAATAAACCCCCTGGGCCATGAAGGGCAGATAATGCTGCACCCAGTCCTTGAAATGGGTGAGCGACGCCGGATTGAGCGTGGCCCAGACCACGCCGAAAGACCGCACTGTGATGTCGCCCCCCCGCTCCAGCGAGGTGAGCGCATCCGCGCCCAACAGGATCAGCGCGGCAACAATCATGATCAGGGCGATGAGCCGCATCAGGATCGTCAAAGGGCGTGAACCTTTCCGAGAAGCGGGCGAAACCTAACGCGACCGGCGCGGGGCTGGCAAAAGAAAAACGCCCGGCTTACGCCGGGCGTTTCTCATTCTCATCCGGTTCAGACCGGAGGCGCTTCCGCTTTTGCCTTTTTCGAGAGGTCCTCGCCGGTCGCCTGATCCACCTGCTTCATGGAGAGGCGAACCTTGCCGCGATCGTCGAAGCCCAATAGTTTGACCTTTACGGCCTGGCCTTCCTTGACCACGTCCGACGGCTTGGCCACCCGCTGGGACGCCAGCTCGCTGACATGGACGAGGCCGTCCTTGGGGCCGAAGAAATTCACGAAGGCGCCGAAATCCATCACCTTGACGATCTTGCCGTCATAGATTTCGCCCACTTCAGGTTCGGCGATGAGGGAGCGAATCCATTTCAAGGCCGCCTTGATCGACTCCCCGTCGGCGGAGGCGATCTTCACCGTGCCGTCGTCCTCGATGTTGATCTTGGCGCCGGTTTTTTCCACGATCTCGCGGATCACTTTGCCGCCGGTGCCGATCACGTCGCGAATCTTGTCGGTGGGAATCTTGATCTGCTCGATGCGCGGGGCATGTTCGCCCAATTCGGCGCGGGCGCCGTGGATGGCCTTGTTCATCTCATTCAGGATATGCAGGCGCCCGCCTTTGGCCTGGGCCAGCGCGACTTTCATGATCTCTTCGGTGATGCCGGCGAT
>Ga0134126_10011470_pt1 | contig 11190 bp, 9 predicted proteins | sample KB31752_FD_96881 | JGI IMG/M metagenome (GOLD analysis project Ga0134126, IMG submission 96881) | Terrestrial soil microbial communities with excess Nitrogen fertilizer from Kellogg Biological Station, Michigan, USA - KB3-175-2 | ecosystem: Environmental > Terrestrial > Soil > Unclassified ... | reverse complement strand
GAACACTGTTCGGAAAAAGCCAGGACCGCACCGAGCAGAATTCCTTAATTCCCCATAACCTATCTTAACCAGTCGTTTACGAAAAACCTGTTGCCTCCAGTTCCGGAATCGGACGAGAAAGGCCATGCAGCGCTTTATGGCGCTGTTTGCGTAAAAAAGCGCAGATTTGTTCGTTTGGGAATATTGCAGCCGTGGCGCAGATTCAGGCCGATAATTACGGACAGGGTGCAGAGCTGAAGACGCTCATTCAGGAGCATGGGGAAAAGCTGTCTGTCCAGCTCCAGGCTCATCATCGTACCATCTTTCCACCCGAGGCTCAGAAGACCATCCGCCGCTTTGGTTCGGCGGAAACAGCCCAATTGCTGGGCATTGCCGAGGGCTATCTGCGGCAGCTCGGGGCGGAGAGGGGCAAGCCGGCCACCGGGAAAACCGGCCGGCGCAGCTACACGGTCGAAGACATTGCCGAAATCCGCAAGCAGCTCGACCAGGGCGCGCGAGGAGACCGCAGATATCTGCCGCACCGCAGGGCAGGGGAGCGGCTACAAGTCATCACCGTCATGAATTTCAAAGGCGGCAGCGGCAAGACCACGACCGCGGCTCATCTTGCACAATATCTTGCCCTGCACGGCTATCGGACCCTGGCGATCGATCTTGATCCCCAGGCGAGTCTGTCGGCGCTTTTCGGGCAACAGCCTGAACTCGATGTCGGACCCAACGAGACACTTTTCGGCGCGATCCGGTACGACCAGGAAAGACGCCCCATCTCAGAGATCGTGCGACAGACCTATATCCCGGATCTGCACATCATCCCCGGCAATCTCGAACTGCAGGAGTTCGAGTATGTGACCCCCAAGGCGCTGATGGAGCGGGAGCAGGGGGATACGTTGTTCTTCGCCCGGATTGGGCAAACTCTCGCAGAGATTCAGGGTCACTATGACGTGGTCGTGATCGATTGCCCTCCGCAGCTGGGCTATCTGACCTTGTCGGCGATGACCGCCGCCACCGCGGTGCTCATCACCATCCATCCACAAATGCTGGATGTGATGTCGATGAGCCAGTTTCTGCAGATGACGGGTGACTTGCTGGAATCAGTGGCAAAGGCCGGCGCCTCGACAGACTATGACTGGATGAAATATCTGGTGACGCGCTTTGAGCCCGGCGATGGCCCGCAGAACCAGATGGTCGCCTTTCTGCGGCAGATTTTCGGCGAGCATGTTCTGAACCATCCGATGCTCAAAAGCACTGCGATCTCCGATGCGGGACTGACCAATCAAACCCTCTTCGAAATCGAACGAAGCCAGCTCACCAAATCGACCTATGACCGGGCGTTGGATTCGGTCAACAACGTCAATGGAGAGATCGAAGCGCTGATAAAGAGCGCTTGGGGCAGGGCGGTATGAGCCGGAAAATCTTCGGCGTACCGGAAGCCGATCAAACCAATGCCGTCAAAACTCAAGTTGAGGCTGCCAAGCCGGAGCGGCGCGTTCATGCCCGGCCGCTCATGGGCCTGGGCGATCTATCCTCCAGCAATGCACAGCCCGTCGGCGCCTTTGGCGCGTCTCTCAACCAGCTCGAACAAAGGGGAAAACGGGCCGAGGAGATCGAAAAGCAGTTGGCGGCTGGCCAATCGGTCGTCAACCTGGACACCGCGCTGATCGATCCTTCATTCGTCTCGGATCGGATGCCTCTTACCGAAGAGGCGCTGGCGGACCTGGTGCAGGCAATCCGCGACAATACCCAGCTCAGTCCGGTGCTGGTGCGCCCGCATCCTGAAAAACCTGGACGCTATCAGACCGCTTTCGGGCATCGGCGCATCCGGGCCGTTTCCATATTGGGTATTCCGGTGCGTGCCATCGTGCGTGCGATGACCGACGAGGAAATGGTCGTCGCGCAGGGGCAGGAAAACCATGCCCGCAAGGATCTTTCCTACATCGAAAAAGTGCGTTTCGCGCAGCGGTTGGAAACACGTTTCCGGCGGGAAACCATCATGGCCGCGATGTCGATCCACAAGAGCGACTTGTCCAATATGCTCACCGTTGCGCACCGGATTCCGGAGGCGGTGAGCGACGCTATCGGTCCCGCCCCAAAGACCGGCCGTCGTGGCTGGATCGAACTGGCGGAGCTCATGAAAAATCCAGGCCTGGGTGAAAAGACCGGGAAGCTGATTGCGGATCCACAATTGCAGACACAGGACAGTGACGAACGGTTCAAGACCGTTTTATCCCTGCTGAAGGTCCCCAATCCCAGGAAACAGCCTGACCAACTGACGGATCGGCATGGGCAAAGTTTCGGGACGGTCCTATGCACCCCCCGCAATGTGACCATTACGGTCGATCGCAAGAAGTCGCCGGCATTTGCTGACTTTCTGCTTTCGCGCATCCAAGGGCTTCATGAAGAATTTGCAGCGGGGAAGAGCAAGTCGAACGAGACGCTGCAATGAATGATCTCGACACGGTGCGAGAATCGAAGCTTCTTTCGGCCGCACCGCTAACCGCATTGAAAAGGGGGGACGATGGAACGACCTAGCTAAGAAAAAGCCCGGAGTTGGCGCTCCGGGCTCTCGGAAATCAGGTACTCACTGAGGATCGTAGACCGGTCAGTCAACGAATCACTTCCTCAAGATAGGCGTATAGCTCGCAGAAAATCAAGCTGAAATGGTTCAGCTGGTCTGCGTCCTGATTCCGATCATCTAATCCGCAAGCCGATCCGGTCCAACGATGAATTGAAGTTGGCAGCGTGGATCTGTGCGCTTGCGTGATTGCGTCTTTGTGGTGCTGGGGACCCACCGCAAAGGCATGTCGGAGGTCACCTTGAAATTGAGGAGATCGGAACGGACGAAAATAAAAAGCCCGGAGTTGGCGCTCCAGGCTTTTTGGAGTTCTCGGATCACTTTTGCTCAAGTGTCTCCGCGTCTTGGCGGCGCGAATAGATACGCACCCAGCTTTGCCGTCAAGCGCGGCTTTAGCGCCAGGCGGAGCTTTGCCTTCCGGGAAATATTTTCGTGCATCCGCTGGAAGCCATGCATCTTGGAAGCAATTCGGGAGCATTGCCGGCACACCCCCGCTACGTGTCGCCGGCCGCTGATAGACATCGTGCTAATTACGATCGAGCGCCGGCATTGGACGAGAAAGGTCTTTTGCCCGGTCATCTGCTCGCCACTTTTAAGGGCGCTGCCCGCTATATCGGCCTCAGAGGTAATATCATCGTCGCCATGGATTATCTGTTCGCCCTGACTAGGCCGCTGGATTGGACCGGTGATAGCCGGCCAATCGTTTGGCCCAGCGCGCGAGAACAGAGCGAGGCGTTGGGTTTGTCGCTTTCGGGCGTCAAGTTTCTGAATCGTCGGCTGATTGAGTTGGGCCTCATTCTCGCAAAGGACAGTCCGACGGGTGCCCGGTGGGGCCGGCGGGGTCACAATGGTCAGATCATTGAGGCATATGGCTTTGATCTGTCTCCGCTTGCCCATCGCGCGGCGGAGTTCGCTGCCATCCGGGATGCGGGCCGGGAGGATGACCGGATCCGGGCGCAGCTGCGCCGGCGGAAAACGGTCGCGATAAAGAGCATTGGTCAGATTGTTCGCACTGCGGCCGAACAGGACATCGACACGCCGGAGCTTTACGCCCTGGCGGACCGCATATGGCCGATCAACGAGACGCTGGCGCCCTCTGCCGATCGTCATGCCCTTGTTCGCGCCGTTGAGGAGATCGAGCGGCTGAGAGCGGCCGTCCATCGGCTGTTTCGTGAGCTTGTTGCCGGCGAGAGAGATCAGGCGATGGACGGGTCAAAAATCACGCCTGCGGCCATAGAGATGGCAAATAATAACCCCACGGGGTCATTCTGCAGACCTCCTAATAACAACTACAAACCAACTGATAATCCTTCGGATAGTAAAAGCTCTGAACAGAGCCGTAGCGATTTTGCCGGGAGCTCAGCTAACACAACAGCACCGGAAGCGGGAAAGGTGCTCAACATCCCGGTTGTCCGGCCAAAGGAAGTTATCTCGTTGGCGCCGGTTCTCGGCCGGTATCTCAACCAGGATTTGGAGCGACTCGACACGGAACGTGCTGTTGTGGCTGTTTTGTCGGCGGCCGAGGCCTGTGCTTTCAAGGAGCTGGGTGTTTCAAGATCGCTTTGGCAAGAGGCGCAGGGGGAAATGGGACTATGGCCTGCGGCCTTGGCTGTTATGCTCGTTGCCGCCAAAGATCCAGATTACTTTTCCAGAACTCCCGCTCACTATTTCGCCGGTATGGTCGCCAAGGCGAAGGGTGGAACTTTGCGCCTTGATCGGTCTATCTGGGGTCTTCGCACGCGGGCGGGAAGGCCGGCCGGTGGGGGAGAGGGGGTCTATTCTTAGGCGTGAGCTGGGCTGTCACGGTATCTAACCGTTAACGATACGTTTCGCCCATCCATACGGACCGGGCTGCGTGATTTCGAAATATCGCCAAAGACGCCGATAGTGATTGCCGAAGTGAGAAGGCCCCAGTCTATCCCAAGTGGGGGACGGTATTTTTACCCTTTCGCGCCTAGTTTTTGCCCTTAAGTCTTGGCTTTCTTTGAACAAGCGTTGGTAACTGGAGATTTTATGGCGGAGTTCTCTGCTGGTCCCGTGCTGGTATCCGGAGGGGCCGGTTACATCGGCAGTCATGTCGTGTACGCGCTCAAGCAAGCCGGCTGGACCCCTATCGTGATTGACGATCTGAGCAACGGCCATAAATTTGCGACCCAGCTCGCGCCTGTATTTCACCGCGGAGATATCGCGGACGCTGACCTGGTTGCCCACCTGTGCCGCAAATACAAGCCCACGGCGGCGATGCACTTTGCCGCTTTCATCGAAGTCGGCGAGTCTGTGAAGAATCCCGCCAAGTACTTCGGCAACAACAGGGACAAGGCCGCCGCGTTTTTCCATACTTTGGCAAAGGAAGGGGTCCGCAACGTCGTTTTTTCAAGCACCGCGGCGGTGTATGGCGAGACGGAGGAGGGGGTAGCTTTAACGGAGGACTATCCCACTCGGCCGATCAACCCCTACGGAGAATCCAAACTCGCCGCGGAAAAAATCCTGCAGTCTATCGGCATGAGGACGGCGATTTTGCGATATTTCAATGTCGCCGGGTGCGCGCCTGATGCGGGGATAGGGGAGGCCCATTATCCGGAAACGCACCTTATTCCCCGAATCGTGGTGCCATTGATCGGTGCTCCGCCGGAGCTGCAGCGGGTTTTGGGATTGGGCCAGGGCTTCAAGATCTATGGTGATGATCATGCCACCCGCGACGGGACGGCGGTTCGGGATTATTTGCACGTTCTGGATCTGGCTGATGCCCATTTGCGAGCGCTGAGCTATCTCGTGCGAGGCGGCGAAAGCAGCATTTTCAATCTTGGTAGTGGATCGGGCTATTCGGTCAAGGAAATCGTTCAAGCCGCGCGGGAGGTTCTGGACCGGCCCGAATTTTCGCCAGAAATTGTGCCGAGGCGGGCCGGCGATCCGGCAATGCTCGTGGCCAACAGCGAAAAAGCTCAGAAGGTTCTTGGCTGGCGTTCGCTTCGCCCTGTTTCCGACATGATACAGTCTGCGGCAGCATGGCATCGCGGCAGCCAGTATCAGGAAACTATTCTGGCAAAAGCCGCTGTTTTTTCCGCTTGAGGGCATACTCGAAACAAGGCTTGCGCTCAGAGGAGAGACCAGTAGATTGACGGCGCTTTGCGGCTGATGAGTAGTTGCCTTGGATCTTCTTGGACAAATAACTGCCAATATCGGCCCTGGTCCTCACTATGAGGAACATCAGGAGGCTTTGTCTCCGCCGAACAATCCGCTGGTCAAGCTGATAGCGTTTTATCTGCCGCAGTTCCATGCCATTCCTGAAAACGATCAATGGTGGGGTGCGGGCTTTACCGAGTGGACCAATGTTACGAAAGCTGTTCCCCGCTTTGTGGGCCATTATCAGCCGCGCTTGCCAGGAGCTTTAGGCTTTTATGATGCCACGCGGCCGGATGTGCTGGAGCGGCAGGCGGCACTCGCCAAGCAATATGGGATCGGCGGTTTCTGCTTCCATCATTATTGGTTCCAGGGCCGGCGCATTCTCGAGAAGCCTCTGGAGGTCTTGCTCGCGAACCCTCAGATAGATATTCCCTTCTGCGTAAATTGGGCGAATGAAAGCTGGACGCGGCGCTGGGACGGACAAGAAAAAAGCATCCTTTTGCAGCAGGATCACAGCTCAGAGGACAGCCTGGAATTTGCCCGCTCATTGGAGCCCTTGTTCCGGGATAGGCGCTATATCCGAATTAATGGCCGTCCGCTGTTTCTTATCTACCGGATGGCGATTTTTCCAAACCCGAATGAAACGATTGCGCGGTGGCGCGAGCATTTCATTGCCGCAGGTCTCGGAAATCCATTTATAGCGATGGTTCAGCGTCACGGGGACGGCGACCCGTCGCGATATGATCTTGATGCGGCTGTGGGATTTCCGCCGTTTTATTTAAGCCCAAATATTCCGGTCCTGGACGATCTCGAGTTGCTTGATCCGAAGTTTGTCTGCAGAGCCCGCAGCTACCGCGCGTTGGCGGAGGCTACGATGGCGGAATACAAGCGCGAGAAGCGCGTTTTTCCCGGCGTAACACCTTCATGGGACAATGAAGCCCGCATTCCCGGGCAGGGTTTCAGCTTCATCGGCTCGACGCCGGCCGAATATGGGCGCTGGTTAAAGTCCGCCTGTCTTGCGTCAATGCGTGAATTCGCCGGCGACGAGAGATTGGTTTTCATCAATGCCTGGAATGAATGGGCAGAAGGTGCCTATCTCGAGCCGGATCGTCACTTTGGATTCGCCTATCTCCTGGAAACCAGACGCGTCTTGGACACGCTTTCCCCCCAACTGTTGGATCTGCCTGAAGCATCAGCGAGCGAATGGGTGCCTCCGAATCCAACCCTGAGGCGCCGATTGAGGCGCAAGGCGCGAGAGGTGCTTAATTTTTTGGCTAATTGTGCGGAAGAACTGGCATGGAAGCTGCGCAAACCCGTGCCCATATTCCGGCCGCAAAGACATAAATCTGATACCTAGCCGGGGATGAACGTGGAACCGCAGGCTGAATATTATCAGCAGAGTCGGCCCGAGATGCTCGCGTTCCTGCCGGAAAGCCCGCAAAGGATACTTGATATTGGATGCGGTGACGGCTTTTTCGGTGCAGCGGTAAAACAGAAATTCCCCACCTGCGAAACGTGGGGTGTTGAAGCTGTAGCAGAAGAAGCACGGACGGCAGCGCTTCACAATGATCGCGTAATAACCGGCCTGCTGGAAGAAACGGTTGATTTGCCGGAGCGCCACTTCGATGCGGTCTTCATGAATGATGTTCTGGAGCATATGACATGGCCAGAACCGGCGTTGGCTACCGCGAAACGAATACTCAAGCCGCAGGGAAGGCTGGTCATCTCCTTGCCAAACGTGCGCTATTTTTTGAACGTTCGTGATCTTGTGTTCAAAAATGATTGGGAATATCAGGATCGCGGAATCCTCGACCGCACGCATTTCCGGTTTTACACGACCAGAAGCGCCGAAAATCTGTTGCGAAAGAATGGCTACGTGGTCGAGACGGTTGTGGGCATCAACCAGCCGGCGCTGAGTCTGCCCTACCGATTACTCTTCTGTCTCGCACCAAAGTTTTTCTATTGGATGCGATTTCCGCAATTTGCGATTGTCGCCAGGCCCAAGTGACCTGTTGCAGCCCAGCGTTCATAGAAAGAAGGTTATGGCGCCGGCTCGGCGTCATTTGTCCCCGATCTGGATGCCTTGATTTCGACGGCCTTTTTATAATCTTCCTCGAGCATTCCCCATTTTCGGGTTCGAATGTCCGTTTTTATGACGCGAGCGGGATTGCCGGCCACAATGGTGTTTGGGGCGACGTCCTTGGTCACAACGGAACCGATAGCTACGATTGAGCCGTCGCCGATGCGAACGCCGGGAAGAATGATCGAGCGCGCACCGATGAAGCAATTTCTGCCGATATAAGTGTCCGTGTGCATGACGCGCACCAAATCGTGCGAAAGGATAGCCGCACCAAAGGCCACCAGCGTGCCTTCTCCGATATGAATGCCGCGAGGGTTCGTACGGTCGAGATGGGCCTTAAGGGAAATTTCTGTATCGGGATGAATATCCATTCCCAGGCTGCGAAGATGCAGCCAGCGCAGGCGAAGGAGCAGTTGTCTGGTCGCGAGGGCGGCGTACCGGATCAAGCCTTTCCGGTTTGGCTTGCGCCTTCTCTTTCGCGCCGGCGACGTGGTTATTTGGGCAGATTCCTGCATACGGTCTCGCCAAAGTCGAACGTTAGAAATGAGCGGACGGCTTTTCAGTGCGGCGCATGGTTTTTAGCTGGATCTCGCCGGGGCACCGTACGCGATCTCCATGTTCGCGCTTCTCGCCGCCTGTGTCATCGCAGTCCTTCGATAAGATGAGACCAGGGCAACCAGCGCGCCAAGCATCATGAACACGATCGGGTGGTTGTCCTGCTGACTAAACACGGATTTTACGATGATGAAGACGACCAATGATGCCGTAATTGGCAACAGGAAGGATGAGTTCTCATCGTTCGAAGGCGCGAACAGTGCCCGCCGGACCCCTTCATAAATAGCAATCAAAAACATCCCATAATAAACGATCAACCCCACTATTCCATATTCCAGAAGGACGGACAGATAATATGTGTCGATCGTTATCCTCCCGGTTTCCCCGGGGTGAATCGTTGCGGCGCCCTGGCCGATGCCATATCCAAAAGGCCACTGGAGGAATTTCTGAAAGCCGACGCGGTATTGTTCGACGCGCGTGTCCGTGCTCGCCGCATGGGAGCCATCATTTCCAAAAATGAGAACCTGGAAGCGGTGCGAAGCAAGCATAAGGCCGCCGAATAATCCCACTCCCACCGGGAGGAACCACAGCGCTGATCCTGCAATCAGGCTACCTTTGTTACGCTGCCAATTATTGAAAGCTACCGTAAATATGTAGAATCCCGAACCGGCCACCGCTCCGATCATGCCCAGCTTTGCATTGGTCAGGAAATCGCCGTAGAGCACGACTGGTAGAGAGATAAGGGCCGCTATCCTTGTTCTTCGAGGAAAACGCGACGTCGAAAAGTGGAGAATGAAGGGTAAGGTCAGGGCGAGATACTCAGCCAGGCCCAGGGGAGTGCTGAATGTTGCTTCCGCGCGGTAACGATCCGTGTAGGCTCGCATGTGCGGTTCTAGGATGGCTTGAACTGCGTCATCATCCACTTTTAGAAAGCTGGGGATATGGCCAACCCAGGGGAGACGGCCGAGCCGGTATTCCCACATGGCGATCAAACTGACGAATACCGCCATGGCCCAAAGCAAATAGGACCAGCGCTTAATCTGGCCAGGCTTCTGAAAGACATAGGCCGCGGCAAAAAACATGGCCGTCCACGTGGTTTGGGCGACGATGAATTTCTGGATAGAGGCCGAAACGTCGTGCGACAATGCGATTGAATAAAACTGAACGAATACAAAGATTCCGAGCAGGACCGGAACGGCGGCAATCCCTTTAAGGCTCGTGCAAAGCGCGCTGCGGAAGTCGTGGGACATTGAAATGCATGACAGGAGTATCAGCACCAGGGGAAAAGCTGTCAGCCGTATTAAAGTGATCCACGGTAGACCGGGCAGGGCGATCGCCAGATAGTTCGGCCAGACGATCAGCACAATAAAGCTGGCATAAAAGAGCCATTCGAGCGTTTGGGTCGGCGCCCAGTTCGCCTCTGGCAGTGCCCAGATGACCAGAAGCAAAAGCACTGCAAGCGGCGACATCAGGAAGGCAAAGGCGCTTGGCACCAGGAGAGAGAAAAAGAAGCCATATATGAAGCAGAACAGCATCAAACCGACGAGCCCCAGTAGCAGCTTGAACTTGCTGCGCTTCAGGCGCCGATAAGACGCCAGAACTTCGTTCGGCTCTTTGGGCTCCCGGGGGCGCCGAAACCAGTTCGACCAATGCCGGCCGGCAGGCTGAATGTCGCTCTGGAACATCCGCTAGCGTTTGATCCTAGGTGGTCATAATTACTGTATGGCGAGTGTTATTCTAAGGCGCCGACGCGACGTCGCACAAGCTCGCCTTCAGTGATCGAGATCATAGAACTCCCCTGGTCCATCGGCAGGTATGCGAACGCGCCATCGTTCGTGACGCCGTTCCAGCTCACCGTTAAGGAAGCTGGAGAGGGCCTCTACGGAATGCACGCCGCTGTACAGGTCAATAAGCTGCCTGATCAGGGACTGACGGCGCTCGATTTCCTCTGCGGTATGGGTTTTGGCGGGGGAAAGACGGTCCTCAGACCGAAGATGCGGAACACGACGTCTTCTTCGGAGTTCGCCTATGATCAGGGTCAGTAAAACGCCGAATGCCATGGCCAGAACGAGGGCGCAAACGGCCAGAACCGTAGGCTGTCGGAAGATGTTGCTCGCGAGTTCCACCGCCGGATGCCTTCATTCCCGATGTCGAGAGCGGCCGAAAAGCCGACTGCAAGTTTTTGGATAATGGACAATGATTCTTTGAAGGCTGCCGGACGTCTGGTTCGTCACTCTTTTCACGCGTGACATAGAAAAGGCTTAAACAACTTCAGAATGCTTATCCAGTCGGGCACGCCATGGTCGAATTAACCTTTTTGGCACGCGGAGATGCCGCGCGGAGGATCTCTAACTGCTTGAATTCATTGGTAGATCGTGAAACATTCCCGGGCGGTAATTACGCCATGACTCGGCTCGAGTCACAGCCTTAACCTTGTATGAAAGTGTTGGCATGAGTGAAGCGGCATCCGGCGCACGGCGCGGCATTATTTTAGCCGGCGGCTCCGGGACTCGTTTGTTTCCCGTGACCAAAAGCATCAGCAAGCAGCTGATGCCGGTCTATGACAAACCGATGATCTACTATCCCATATCCACGCTTATGCTGGCGGGCATCAGGGACATACTGATTATCACCACGCCGCGGGACAGAGATTGTTTTGTCGATCTCTTGGGCGATGGATCCCAGTGGGGTATCCGGCTGCAATATGCGACGCAGCCGGAGCCGGGAGGACTGGCCCAAGCATTCCTGATTGGGGAAGAGTTTCTGGCTGGCCACCCATCCGCTCTGATCTTGGGTGATAATATTTTTTATGGCGAAGGCCTGGGGAAGTTGCTCGCGCATGCGAATCGCAACACGACCGGGG
>Ga0134126_10011469_pt1 | contig 11190 bp, 10 predicted proteins | sample KB31752_FD_96881 | JGI IMG/M metagenome (GOLD analysis project Ga0134126, IMG submission 96881) | Terrestrial soil microbial communities with excess Nitrogen fertilizer from Kellogg Biological Station, Michigan, USA - KB3-175-2 | ecosystem: Environmental > Terrestrial > Soil > Unclassified ... | reverse complement strand
GCCTCGGGCAGCCCGGCGGCCAGCACCCCGGCTCCGGCCAGCTCGGCCCAGGCGGCCGCGTCAAAGGGGTCCGCGTCAAAGCCATCCGCCCCGTCGGCCGCGCCGGCCGTCCAGGCGGTCTCGCCGGCCGCCCGCCCGTCCAGGATCTGGCGGGTCAGGCCGGCCAGCTCGTCCTGGGCCTCGGTGCGGGAAAAGTCCATCGCCACTCCTCTGGTGGGTCAGCGCCGGGTTGGGTCAGCGTCGCGCAGGTCAGCGTCCGGGGCCGTCAGCGACGGTAGGGCAGTCCCAGCCCGGCCGCGGCGACGATGTCGCGCTGCACCTCGTTGGTGCCGCCGCCGAAGGTCAGGATCAGCGCCGAGCGCTGCAGCCGCTCGATGCGGCCCGCCAGCACCGCCCCCGGCGAGCCCTCGCGCACCGTGGCCGCCGCCCCCAGCACCTCCATCAGCAGCCGGTAGGCCTCGGTGGCCAGCTCGGTGCCGTAGACCTTGGTCGCCGACGCCGCGGCCGGGCTCAGCCCCTGCCCGGCCTGCGCCGCGATCCGCCAGTTGAACAGCTTGAGCGCCTCGGCCTTGGCGTGCACGCGGGCCAGGCTGATCTGGACCCACTCCTGGTCGATGACCCGCTGCCCGCGGGCCAGCTTGGTCGCCGCCGCCCAGTCCCTGACCGCGCCCAGCGCCGACTGGATCGGCGCGGCCGAGGTCAGCGCGACCCGCTCGTGGTTGAGCTGGTTGGTGATCAGCGGCCAGCCCTGGTTCTCCTCGCCGACCAGCGCCGAGGCCGGCACCCGCACGTCGGCGTAGTAGGTCGCGCTGGTGGTCAGCCCGGCCATGGTCCGGACCGGGGTCCACGAGAAGCCCTCGGCGCTGGTCGGCACGATCAGGATCGACAGCCCCTTGTGCCGCGGCGCGTCCGGGTCGGTCCGGCAGGCCAGCCACACGTAGTCGGCGTACTGGATCAGGCTGGTCCACATCTTCTGTCCGCTGATCACGTAGCTCCCACCCACCTCCCCTTCCCCCTTCATGCGCACCGCCTTGGTCCGCAGGCTGGCCAGGTCGGTGCCCGCCTCGGGCTCGGAGTAGCCGATCGAGAAGTGGATCTCGCCGCCCGCGATCCTGGGCAGGTAGGACGCCTTCTGCTCGGGGGTGCCGTAGCGCATGATCGTCGGGCCGACCGTGTTGATGGTCAGGAACGGCACCGGCACCCCGGCCAGCGCCGCCTCGTCGGTGAAGATGAGCTGGTCCAGCATGGTCGCGTCGCGGCCGCCGTAGGTGGCAGGCCAGCTCAGCGCCAGCCAGCCGTCCCGGCCGAGTTGCCTGACCACCTCGCGGTAGGCCTGGCCGGCTCCGTAGTCGCCCTCGCCCGCGGCCAGCGCCTGGCGCACCTCCGGCGTCATCAGCCGGGCGAAGTACCCGCGCAGCTCCTCGCGCAGCCGGTCCTGCTCGGGCGTGTAGCTCAGGTCCATCCGTGCTCCGCCACACCAGGCCAGGCGACGAGACGCGGCCCGGCATATCGGGTAGAACGTGTTCTAATTAATTGTAGCCGAGGGGAGTGCCGATGGCCGAGGCGTACCTGGTCGATGCCGTGCGCACGCCGGTCGGCCGCCGGGGCGGCGGGCTGGCCCGCGCGCACCCGGCCGACCTGGGCGGGCACGTGCTGACCGCGCTGCTGGACCGGGCCCGCGTCGATCCGCACGCGGTCGACGACGTCATCTTCGGCTGCGTCGACACCATCGGCCCGCAGGCGGGCGACATCGCGCGCACCGCCTGGCTGGCCGCCGGGCTGCCGCAGGAGGTGCCCGGCGTGACCGTGGACCGGCAGTGCGGCTCGTCCCAGCAGGCCGTGCACTTCGCGGCCCAGGCCGTGCTCAGCGGCACCGTCGATCTGGTGGTGGCGGGCGGGGTGCAGAGCATGAGCCAGATCCCGATCAGCGCGGCCATGCTGGCCGGCCAGTCCTACGGGTTCGAGGACCCGTTTCGCGGCTCGCAGGGCTGGCTGGGCCGGTACGGGGACCAGGAGATCTCCCAGTTCCGGTCGGCCGACCTGATCGCCGAGCAGTGGCAGATCAGCCGGAGTGAGATGGAGTGCTTCGCGCTGGCCAGCCACGAGCGCGCGATCCAGGCCACCGACGCCGGCCATTTCGCCGCCGAGACGGTGCCCTACGACGGGCTGGCCGCCGACGAGTGCCCGCGCCGGGACACCACGGCCGACAGGATGGCCGCGCTGGCCCCGCTCCGTCCCGGCGGGCTGATCACCGCCGCGTTGTCCAGCCAGGTGGCCGACGGCGCGGCCGCGCTGCTGGTCGCCTCGGCCCGCGCCGTCCGGGCTCACGGCCTGCGGCCGCGGGCCCGGATCCGCCACCTCAGCGCCCGCGGCGGCGACCCGGTGCTGATGCTCACCGCGCCCATCGAGGCCACCGCGCACGCCCTGGCCAGGGCGGGCATGACGCTGGAGGAGATCGACCTGGTCGAGATCAACGAGGCGTTCGCCTCGGTGGTGCTGGCCTGGCAGCGCGAGACCGGCGCCGACCTGGCCCGGGTCAACGTCAGCGGCGGGGCCATCGCGCTCGGCCACCCGCTCGGGGCCACCGGCGCCCGGCTGCTGACCACGCTGGTCTACGCCCTGGAGCGCACCGGCGGCCGCTACGGCCTGCTGACCATGTGCGAGGGCGGCGGCCAGGCCAACGTCACCATCATCGAGCGCCTCTAGTAAGCCTCCGCCGTGAGCGACGACAGGCGGGTCAGGGAGTCCTCGGCGTCGGCCGTTATGCGCTCGATCAGCTCGGCGCAGGACGGGAGGTCGTCAATCAGGCCAGCGACCTGGCCCGAGGACATCAGGCCCAGGTCGGGCCGGCCATCCACCATGGCCGCCCGCAGCAGCACCGGGGTGTTCGCCGCCATCAGCACCTGGGCCCAGCTCAGCCCGGTGTCCCGGCGCAAAGCCCGGCCCTGGCCGATCAGCTCCGGCCAGCTCAGGCCGGACACCGAGCGGAACGCCGCCGCCGCGCGCGCCGACCGGGCCAGCCCGGCCAGTCGCCCGGCCCGGTCCAGCCGCTCGGTCAGCGGGGTGCGCAGCACCCGGTGCGGCACTCCGTCCACCCGGTCGGTGACCAGCGTGCCGGTCACGTCGGCGGCCAGGTAGACCTGCTTGACCGCGTCGGCTACCGGGCTGTCGCTGGTCAGCAGGAACCGGGTGCCCATGGCCACCCCGGCCGCGCCGTAGGCCAGCGCGGCGGCCAGCCCGCGGCCGTCGAAGAAGCCGCCCGCCGCGATCACCGGCACGTCCACCGCGTCCACCACCTGCGGGATCAGCAGGCTGGTCGGCACCGCGCCGGTGTGCCCGCCGCCCTCGCCGCCGGTCGCGATCACCGCGTCGATGCCCCAGGCGGCCACCTTCTCGGCGTGCCGCCGTGCTCCCACCGAGGCGATCGTGATCACCCCGGCGTCGCGCAGCCGGGCGATCAGCTCGGGTCGCGGTGCCCGGGCGAACGAGGCCACCGGCACCCGCCCGGCGATGATCGCCTCGATCCGCTCGCCCGCGTCCGGCGCGTCGGCCCGCAGGTTGACCCCGAACGGCGCCGCCGTCCGGGCCCGGACCTCGGCGATGGCCGTGCGCAGCTCGGCCGGGCTCATGGTGGCCGAGGCGATCAGCCCGAGCCCGCCCGCCGCCGACGTCGACGCGGCCAGCCGGGCGCCCGCCACGTAGCCCATCGCGGCCTGCACGACCGGACAGGAGATCCCGAGCAGCTCGGTCAGCCGGGTCCTGATCACCCCAGCTCCCGCTCCCGCAGCCCGCCGGGGTCCAGCCGCTCGCGGATCAGCTCCAGCTCGCCGGCGGACGGCGGGCGGGTCGGCGGCACCTCGGCGGGCACGGCCAGCTCGAAGCCGGTGAGCTCCTGCACCTGCGCGACCGACGTGCCGGGGTGCACCGACCGCAGCCGCATGCGGTGGTCGGGGGTGGCGAAGTCCAGGACCGCCTTGTTCGTGACCACAACGCGCAGCTCGTGGAAGCCGGCCGCGCGGCCGGCCAGGCCGGCGGCCCGGTCGTAGCCGACGCCGCAGACCATGTCGACGTGCTCGGTCAGCACCCGCGGCGAGTGCCGCGGCAGCCAGTAGCTGACCGGGTGGTTGACGGTGTTGCCGGGCGCGCCGCGGACCCCGATGAGCTGAGCCTTGGGGCGGTCCCAGGGGCCGATGCAGGAGATGTTCTGGTTGCCGTAGCGGTCGAGCTGGGCCGCGCCCATCATCATGTGCCTGCGCCCGGTGGCGACCAGCCGCAGCACGTCCCGGTAGGGCATCCAGCCCTCGGTGGTCTGGCCGTCGGGCGCCATCAGCAGCGCCTCCCCGTCGGTGACCAGCAGGTCGGGCGCGAACGTGAGCCGGGCCAGCCGTGCGCCCAGGGTCGGGATCAGCCCCATGGGGCTGGCCAGGATGGCCCCGTCGCCGCGCCAGGCCTCGGCGCAGGCGACGACGCACAGCTCGGCCAGGGTCGGCTCGCCGGTCATGACCGCGCCGCCGGGGCCTGGTCCGTGGCGGCGTCGGCCGCGAACTCACGGACGGCCCGCTGGTAGCCATCCTCACCGGCGCAGAGGAATCGCTCGCTGAACGACCGCCAGGCGATGGGATCGCCGGCTGCCCCGGCATAGTTTTCGAGAAAATGCTCGTCTCGGGAGTAGTCCGGAACGCAACTGGTGAAGTGTGCCCCGCCGGGGGTTTCCGCGACCCCGTGCACCATGGCCCGGTTGATGAGCAGGCTCTGCGGGGGCCCGGTCTGCGTCAGGGCGGCGGTGGGCACGATGCGCTCGCAGGACAGGTAGGCCCGGTCGGCGGCCAGGCAGAACAGGTCGTCGAAGTAGGGGTCGGGCCCGAGGTACTGGCCGTTGCCGCTGGTGTCGGCCTGGTTCATGTGCACGAGCGCGGCGTCGAGGGTGAGCGCGGGCACGGCCACCAGTTCCTCGCCGTCGGCGTAGGGGGAGCGGACGGTGCGCAGACCTGGGTTGACGCGGAGCACGTCGGAGCCCAGCCCGGCCCGCATGGGCAGGAACGGCAGCCGCTGGGCGGCGGCGAGCAGGCCCCAGTGCATCATGCCTTCGTCGAGCTCGGTGAGCTCGATGGTGCCGCGCTGGCGGGCCTGGCGGAAGTGCGGCTCGAGCGCGATGGTGTCCAGCGACACGAAGCCGCACACGACCCGGCGCACGCACCCGGCCGCGATCAGCAGCCCGACGTCGGGGCCGCCGAAGCTGACGATGGTCAGGTCGGTGAGCCCGGCCCTGGCGATGGCCCGGACCAGGGCCATGGGCTTGCGCCGCGCCCCCCACCCGCCGATCCCGATGGTCATGCCGGACCGCAGCGCGGTCGCGACATCGTCGGGGCTGAGCACGATGCCGGTCACTCGGGCCTCACCCTGGCCTGGCCGTCAACGAAGGCCTGCCGGGCCTCGTCGCCGGCGCCGGCCAGGGTCAGCTCGTAGGTGAAGCCCTGCTCATAGCGGTAGCTGCGGTGCACGTCGACCGGGTCGATGCCGTTCAGCGACCGCTTGGCCAGCCGGATGACGGCCGGGTTCTTGGCCGCGATCTCGGCCGCCACGGCCCGCGCCGCGTCGAGCAGCTCGCCGGGCGGCACCACCCGCAGCACACTGCCGAACTCCAGCAGCTGCCCGGCGGTCACCGTGGCGCAGGTATAGACCATGGCCCGCATCAGGTGCTGGGGGACCAGGCGGGCCAGGTGGGTGGCCGCGCCCAGCGCGCCCCGGTCGACCTCGGGCAGGCCGAAGGTGGCGTCGGTGGCGGCGATCACGATGTCGGCGTTGCCCGCCAGCCCGACGCCGCCGCCCAGGCAGAACCCGTGCACCGCGGCGATGACCGGGACCGCGCACTCGTACACGGCGGCGAACGCCGCGAAGCAGCCTCGGCTGGCCCCGACGAGCGCTTCGTGGCCGGCGGTGCGCTGCATCTCCTTGATGTCGACCCCGGCGCAGAAGCCGCGGCCCTTCGCGGCCAGGATGACGGCCCGCGTGCCCGGGTCCTCGCCGGCCGCGGTCACGGCCAGGGCCAGGTCGGCCCAGCCACGCGCGGGCAGCGCGTTGACCGGCGGGAAGTCGATCACCACCTCGGCGATCCCGTCGCGGGCGCGCACCTCGATCCCGGATCTCGCGTCGCTGCCGGACATGGGTGTAGTCTTCCACATAACTAGAACGTGTTCTAGATCACGCTGTTGTAGCAGCGCGTTTGCAGCCGAGCGTTTGCAGGCCGTCCGGAGCAGAGGGAGCTGGCGCCGTGGTCGCTTCGATCAAGCCGCACCAGGAGGAGGCGGGCCTGCGCGACGGCAGCCTGCTGATCGACGGCGAGTGGCGGCCGGCCAAGTCCGGCCAGACCTGGAGCCACCGCCACCCGGCCACCGCGGAAGAGGTGGCCTCGTTCCCCATCGCCGGGCCCGAGGACGTGGACGCGGCGGTGCGCGCGGCCCGGCGGGCCTTCGACGACGGGCCGTGGCCGCGGGCCAGGGCCGCCGAGCGGATCCGGATGCTGCGCCGGATCGCCGACCTGGTGTGCGAGCACGGTGACGAACTGCTCGCGCTGCAGGCGCTGGACAACAGCGTGCCGCTCAGTTTCGGCGCGGTCTACGGGATGTCGGCGTCGATGGTGGCCGACGTGTTCGACCACCATGCGGGCTGGGTCGACAAGCTGGCCGGCGAGACGCTGCCGCCCTTCCAGGGCGGCGACCACCTGGTCATGACGCTGCGCGAGCCGGTCGGCGTGGTCGGCGCGGTGGTGCCGTGGAACGCTCCGCTGCTGCTGACCGCGCAGAAGCTGGCTCCGGCGCTGGCGGCGGGCTGCACGATCGTGCTCAAGCCGTCGGAGTACGCGACGTTCTCGGTGCTGCGGCTGGTCGCGCTGATCGAGGAGGCCGGGCTGCCGCCGGGCGTGCTGAACGTCGTCACCGGTCCCGGCGAGCCGACCGGCGACGCGCTGATCAGCCACCCGATGGTGAACAAGCTCTCGTTCACCGGCAGCCGCGCCGTGGGCCGCAAGATCATGATCGCCGCGGCCGACGGGTTCAAGCGGGTCAGCCTGGAGCTTGGCGGCAAGAGCCCGGCGCTGGTGTTCGCCGACGCGGACGTGTCGACGGCGGCCGCCATCACCATGGGCACGGTCACGCTCGGCCTGTCCGGCCAGGTCTGCCTGGCCCAGACCAGGGCCCTGGTGCACCGGGACGTCGCCGACGAGTTCCTGGGCATGGCCCAGATGATCGGCGGCATGGTCAGCTACGGGAACCCGTTCGACCCGGCGGTCACCTCCTCCCCGCTCATCAACCCCCGGCAGCTGGACCGGGTCCTGGGCCTGATCGCCGAGGGCCAGGAGTCCGGGGCCACGCTGGTGTGCGGCGGCACGCGGGCCGAGGGCGACCTGGCCGAGGGCAACTTCGTCGCGCCGACGCTGTTCACCGATGTGTCCAACGAGATGAGCATCGCCAGGGAAGAGGTCTTCGGGCCGGTGCTGTCGGTGATCCCGTTCAGCGACGAGGAAGAGGCCATCCGGATCGCCAACGACACTCAGTACGGGCTGGCGGCCACGGTGTGGACCAGCGATATCAAGCGGGCGCTGCGAATGACCAAGGCCATCCGCGCGGGCACGGTGGGCATCAACGGGTACCAGCTCGAGCCGCACGCGGCGTTCGGCGGCTACCAGCAGTCGGGCCTGGGCCGCGAGGGCGGGCGCACCGCCATCGAGGCCTACACCGAGCTCAAGACGGTGATGGTGCCGTTCACCGACGAGATGATGTAGCGCGGGCCTGGGCGGGGCTAGCCGGGCAGCAGCTTGGCGTGGTCCCAGGAGATGACGCGGGCCGGCTCGACCGCGAAGCCGACCCGCTTGCGGGCGGCCTGCTCGACGTAGTCCCCGGCTTGCTCGGGCGCGCCGGTCATGGCCGTGGTGATGGCCTGGCCGATCCGCAGCACGTCCTCGGGATCCTCAATGCGCCGCACCGTGCCCTGGACCTGGACGCCGCGCAGGTCGAAGTACGCCTCGCCGGTCTCCACCAGGCAGCTCACCCGCGGGTCGCGAGCCAGGTTCAGCGCCTTCTGCGAGGCCCGGTAGGTCCAGAACGTGATCTGCCCGGCCATCAGCGCGTAGTACATGGTGACCAGGTGCGGCATCCCGTCCGGGCCGATGGTGGCCAGCTGGACCTTGCGCCCTTGGGCCAGGAAGTCGCTAACCTCCGCGTCGGTCATCATGACCCGGTCACGTTGCTTCATTGAGGCGCTCCGGTCGGTCGCGGGAAGCCGATGGTCTCGGTGGCCAGGGCCATGGTGTCACCGCAGAAGTAGCCAGGGTCGCCCGGCGCCTGCGCGAATGACGGGCCCAGGGCCCGGTGCACCGACTCCAGCGTCCACATGCCGTCGGCCGAGCCGGGGTCGTCGGCCGAGCCGGGGTCGTCGGCCGAGCCGGGGCCCGCGGCCGAGAAGACCTCGCGGATTCGGGGCGGCTCCAGCACGGCGGCCACCCCGCCGTGCACCACGAACACCTCGCCGTTGATCCCGGCCGCGGCCGGGCCGGCCAGGTAGGCCACCAGCGGCCCCACGTGCCGGGGGTCGAGCGGGTCCGGGCCTTCCGGCGGCGGCGCGCTCATCATCTCGGCGGTCATGGCCGTACGGGCCCGCGGGCAGATGGCGTTGGCCCGGACGCCGTACCGGGCGCAGCCCAGTGCGGTGCTCACGGTCAGCGCCACGATGCCGGCCTTGGCCGCGGCGTAGTTGGGCTGGCCCGGTCCCCCGAGCAGATAGGCCTCGGAGGAGGTGTTCACGATCCGGGCGTACACCGGCTCGCCGGACCGCTTGCTGGCCTCCCGCCAGTGCGCGGTGGCGAACCGCGTCGTTACGAAGTGGCCGCGCAGGTGGACCCGGATGACCTGGTCCCACTCCTGCTCGGACATGGAGAACACCATCCGGTCGCGGAGCACGCCCGCGTTGTTGACCAGGATGTCCAGCCGCCCGTACTCGCTGAGCGCGGCCGCCACCAGGAACTCGCCGGTGGCCCAGTCGGCCACGTCGCCGGCCGCCACCACGGCGTGCCCGCCCGCCGCCTGGATCTGCTGCGCAGTCTCGCGGATCGCGTCACCGGGCAGGTCGTTCAGCACGAGGTCGGCCCCGGCCCCGGCCAGCGCCACTGCCTCGGCCCGGCCCAGCCCTTGACCCGCCCCGGTCACGATTGCCGCCCGGCCGACCAGGCTTAGCGTGTCGTCCATGGCCCTCCCTGGGTCACTGCGTTAATCAATAACCAGGACCGCTGAGCATGCCGCCGTCGGCCACGAACTCGCTGCCGGTGGAGTACGAGGACTCGTCGGAGGCCAGGTAGGCGACCAGCCGGGAGATCTCGGCCGGCTCCGCGAAGCGACCCATAGGGATCGACTTGAGGAACGCGTCGCCGTCGGCGTGGCCCGGCTCCTGCGCGGCCTCCATGATCATGCGGGTCATGACGCCGCCGGGGTGGACCGAGTTGACCCGGATGCCGAGCGGGCTCAGCTCGCGCGCGGCCGCCTTGGTCATGCCGCGGATGGCGAACTTGCTGGCGGTGTAGGCGGACAGCCCGGCCGTCCCGGTGAAGCCCTCGATGGAGGAGATGTTCACGATCGACCCGCCGCCCGCCGCGGTCATGGGCTCGATCACCGCCTTCATGCCCAGCCAGCAGCCGACGGCGTTGACGTCCATGACGCGCCGGAACTCGGCCAGCGGCATGTCCGCGATCTTGCCGAACCGGAGCACGCCCGCGTTGTTGACCAGGACGTCGAGCCGGCCGAATGCCTCGGTGGCGACGCCGACCGCGGTGGCCCAGTCGGCCTCGCTGGTCACGTCCTGGTGCACGAACCGGCACTGGTCGGGGCCCAGCCCGGCGGCCACGTATTCGCCACGGTCGTCGAGCACGTCGCCGATGACGACCCTGGCTCCCTGCGCCGCCAGGTGCCGCGCGTGCGACTTGCCCATGCCCCTGGCGCCCCCGGTGATCAGCGCGACCTTGCCGTCCAGCCGGCCCACGGCCACCTCCGGTCAGTGATGCCTGACGGTTTACCTGCCCGGCGGCCGCCCAGCGGGCGATCGCGCCTAGGCACCACAATAGAACGTGTTCTACTTTATGTGCAGCAGGCGACCCGCATCCTGGGCCCATGGAGGTGGTGGTATGCGCGGCGGCCGAGCCTGCCCGCGGGTCTGCTCGCGTGTGGCCTGCTCGCGTCTGGGCGGGTGCCGGGAGCGGGATTCGAACCCGCACGCCCTCTCGGACAGATGCTTTTGAGGCATCCGCGTCTGCCGTTCCGCCATCCCGGCATTTGTCCAGACAATAGACCGCTTAACTGGCGCGAAGTACGCCAGGATCTTACCGGCTGACAGCACGCCCGCGCCGTCCCCGTCCTCACAGTGTTACCGGCCGGGCGGCCCAGGACTAACGTTCGCCTGGTCGATCCGGACGCCCGCCGGGCCCGATGGGGGAGTGCGGCGCAGCGGCAACCGGCTCTTCTTCGGTAATCTCACCCCGTGAGCAAGACCCTGAGCGTGGTAATCGCCGAAGACGAGGCCCTCATCCGGCTGGACCTGAAAGAGATGCTGGAAGAGGAGGGGTACGTCGTGGCCGGCGAGGTCGGCGACGGCGCGTCCGCCGTCGACCTGGCCCAGAAACTCCGTCCCGACCTGGTCATCATGGATGTGAAGATGCCCGGCCTGGACGGCATCTCCGCCGCTGAGCAGATCTCCGCGCAGCGCCTCGCCCCGGTCGTGATCCTGACCGCGTTCTCCCAGCGCGACCTGGTCCGCCGGGCCAGCGACGCCGGCGCCCTGGCCTACCTGATCAAGCCGTTCACCAAGGCCGACCTGGTCCCGGCCATTGAGGTCGCGGTGAGCCGGTTCCAGGAGATCTCCGCGCTCGACTCCGAGGTGACCAGCCTGCGCGAGCGGCTGGAGGTCCGCAAGCTGCTGGACCGGGCCAAGGGCCTGCTCCAGGCCGAGCGCGGCATCACCGAGGCCGAGGCCTTCCGGTGGCTGCAGAAGACGTCCATGGACCGCCGCCTGACCATGAAGGCCGTGGCAGAGGAGGTCCTGGCCGCGGCCCAGAAGCCGGCCGAGGCTGCTCCGGCTGACGCCGCCCCGGCCGATCCCGCCGACCCGGCCAAGGGCCAGCCCGGTCCCGGGCAGTCCGGTCCCGGGCAG
>Ga0134126_10011466_pt1 | contig 11192 bp, 12 predicted proteins | sample KB31752_FD_96881 | JGI IMG/M metagenome (GOLD analysis project Ga0134126, IMG submission 96881) | Terrestrial soil microbial communities with excess Nitrogen fertilizer from Kellogg Biological Station, Michigan, USA - KB3-175-2 | ecosystem: Environmental > Terrestrial > Soil > Unclassified ... | reverse complement strand
CGCAGGAAAGCGCCGCGCTTCCGCGCATCCTGTATCACACGCGCGAGCGCCGCGAACAGGATCTCGGCCGGCAGCGCTTCGTGCAGCGCGAAAGCGGGATCGGCGCGCAAATTTTGATTGATTTGGGATTGCAGCGCATCCGCGTGCTCACCAACCATCCGCGCCGCGTGATCGCGCTCGAAGGCTACGGCCTCGAAATCGCCGACCAGGTTCCGCTCGCACTCGATTCGCCCGCCGGCCGCACCCACCAGCCGCTCTAATTTCGCGGTATTCGGGAAGCTTCCTGTGCCGCTGCTTTTTTCACCGGCGTCACCTTCACGTACGGCCGCAGCGCTGCCAGCCGCTTCTTCGAAATGCCGCGAATGGCGAGCAAATCCTCCGCGCGCTGAAATGGCCCGCTCTTCTGGCGGAAGCGGATGATGGCCTGCGCCGTCGCCGGCCCGATTCCAGGCAATCCTTCGAGTTGCGCCTGCGTCGCCGTGTTGAGCTCCACGGGCTTTGCCGGCGGCTTTTTCTGCGCGGCGGCCTGCATCGCCGCAAACGACGCGAAGGCCATCAGCCCGATGAAACCAATCAGCCCAATCCGTAGCTTTGCCAGCCGGAGTCCGCGATTCATTCGCCCCGCCGCACCCTGCCGTACCGTCGAATCACATACAGCCCTGCGATGGACACGACGAGCACCGCCGCCAGGATTTTCGTCCTCGCATTCGCCGGCCCCACCAGCAGCACGGAAACCAGCAGCAAGACCGCCGAGGCGTATAGCGCGACGGAAAAAATCACGCGCAGGAACGCTTCCCTCTCGGCGATCCAGCCCGCGAAACGGCGCCGCGGCTCGTTCGCCGCCTGCACGTCCCTAGATTTGCTTTCCGCTGGCATCGAACGCCGTCACCTGCCCAAAGAGTGCCGCCTGCGCCTCAATCTGTGCGCGATCTCCAACGATCACGATCCGCGCATTCGCCGAATCGAAATGTCGCCGCGCCGCCTCGAGGGCATCCTCCGCCGTCAGCGCGCGAATCCGCTCGCGATAGCCCTCCAGATAATCCTCGGCCAGGCGCTCCAGGTATACGGTCGAAAGCTGCCCCAGCAGCCCCTCCTGCGTCGCCACGCCCAGCGAAAAGACGCCGCTCAGATAATTGCGCGCGCTTTCCAGTTCCTCGGGCGTCACGGGCAGTGCTCGCATGCGGTCCATCTCGTAGAAAATCTCCGTCAGCGTCGCCGCCACCACCTCGTTGCGCACCGCCGCGTGAACGCTGAAATATCCCTGCTGCCGCAGCGCCGTGGCCGCGCTGCGCGGGCTGTAGGTATAACCCTTCTGCTCTCGAATATTGATGATCAACCGCGAATGAAATGCCCCGCCGAAAATCGAATTCGCCAGCACCGTGCTGTGCCAATCCGGATTGCTTCGCGTGATTCCCAGGTTGCCCACCAGCACTTGCGTCTGCACCGTGCCCGGCAAGTCCACCAGGTAGACGCGCCTTCCCGAATAGCGCGGCGGATCGGCCATCGCCTGCGCCTCCGGCCCCGGCCCTTTCCAATCGCCGAACGCCTTCTCGATCTGTCCGGCCATCTCGTCGCTCGAAAAATCCCCCACCGCGATCAGCAGCGCGTTCGCCGGGCTGTAGTGCCGGCGATAGAACTCTTCGAGCCCGTCGCGCCGATATGCCCCCACCTGGTCCTCGGTCGGCGCCGTCACGGCATAAGGATGCTCGCCGAAAATCACGCGCCGGAATCGCTCGTTCGCCAGGAATCCAGGCGTCGTTCGCTCCACGCGCAGCTCCTCGATCCGTTGCCGCCGCTCGCGCTCGAACTCCGCTTCGGGAAACGACGCATTGCGCGCCAAATCCCCCGCGAGTTCCACGAGCCCGCCCGAAAATTCCGCCAGCCCGGAAATCGCGATCGCGCTTGAATCCGCCCCGGCATGCGTTCCCAGGTCGGCGCCCATCCGCCGCAGGTCCTCTTCGATTCGGCGGCTCGCCCGCGATTTTGTGCCCGTGCGAACCACGCTCGCCGCCATTCCAGCCAGGCCCGGCGACGTCCTCGCCACCGCCGCATTCCCGCTGCGCAGAAATAGCTGCGCCGAAATCCGTGGAAACGTGCGCGCTTCCGCCAGCACCACCTGCATGCCATTTGCGAGCGTCCGCACCGACCGCTTCGGCCACGCCACCGCGCTTTCCGGCCCCAGTGCAGGCGCGGTGCTCGGCCGCGCATTTGCCGCTACCGGCACGCTCATTGCGCGCCTCCCTTCGGCGAAGCCGCTGCCTTGGGCGGTCTTCGCAGCAGCACGGCGCGATTTTGCGGCAATAGATATTTTCGCGCCGCGGCCTGCGCCTCCTCCGGCGTCACCGCCAGAAAGCCCGCCAGCGCCGTATTCACGCGTCCGGGGTCGCCATCGAACAGGGTAAAGCACGCCAGATAGTGCATCAGCCCGAAGCGCGGCATATACGAGCCCATGCCACCCTCGAGCATCGAATAATAATCCGCACGGAATTTCACCTTCACGGCGTCCAACTCATCCGCCGGTATCCCCTCGCGCTGCACCTCGCTCACCACCTCATCGAATGCCGCCACGGTTGCTTCCGACGTGTATTCCGGCCTGTGAAAAATCCGCGTCACCATCTGCGTGGGTCCATTCGTGTCGAGCAGGTCCGCGCCGCCATCCGCGTCCACCGCGATCTGCTTCTCGAGCACCAGCCGGTGATAGACGCGCCCGGCCCGGCCCCCATGCAGCACGCGATCGAGAATCGCCGCGGCGTGCCATTCGCGCGACCCGCGCGGCGGCATTGTGTAACCGATCGCGATCGCCGGCAGCGGCCCCAGCTTTTCCTCCACCTCGCCGCGCCGCTCTTCGGTCTGCGACGGTTCGCTCACGTCCGTGCGTGGCGGCAGCGGATGCGCGGGAATATCGTCGAAATACCGCTTCGCCGACGCAAACGCCTCCTTCGCATCGAAGTCCCCGATCATCACCAGCACCGCATTATTTGGCGAATAGTACGTGTGAAAGAAATTCCGCACGTCGGCCAGCGTCGCCGCGTCCAAATCGGCGAAATCGCCGTAAAAATTGTGCGCATTGGGCCAGTTCCGAAAAGCTACCGGCGGCAAATCCAGCCACGGAAATCCTCCATACGGCTGGTTCATCACGTTCACGCGCACCTCTTCCTTCACCACGTCGCGCTGGTTCCGCAGATTTTCGTCGTCCACTTTCAGCGCCCGCATGCGATCCGCTTCCAGCCACAGCACGCGATCCAGCGCGTTCGACGGCACCGCCTCGAAATAATTCGTCACGTCGTAATGCGTCGTGCCGTTCAGCAGCCCTCCCGACGAATTGATCAGCCGGATGTGCTCCATCTTCCCCGCGTTTTCCGAGCCTTGAAACATCATGTGCTCGAAAAGATGCGCGAACCCGCTCCGCCCGCGCGGTTCCAGCCGGAATCCAATCTGGTAATAGACGCCCACCGTCGCCACCGGCGCCGACCGATCCGGCGCCGCCACCACCCGCAGCCCGTTCTCGAGCGTCGTGTGCTCCACCGGTATATGAAGTTGCTTCGCCGCTTGCGCCAATTCATCCCCCCGGATTTCACTTCAGCCACCGCTTCTCGCTTCCAGCCGCGCCTTCTGACCTCCGCCGTCCTGCGTGATAGCATAACGTGTTCGCTGCCGCCGCGCAGGAGGAATTGACGTTGCACATTTTCGTTGCCGTCCTGCTCGCCTTCGCCGCGGCCTTCTGGATCTTCGAAGCGGTGGATATCGCCCGCGGCCTGCCCTCGCTTCCGCTGCTCGAAAACTCGCGTTCCCTGCCCGACGCCGATTGCCCGCCCGTCTCGATCCTTTTCGCCGCCCGCGACGAAGCTGAAAAGCTTCCCGCCGCCCTCGCCACCTTCCTCGCCCTCGATTATCCATCCTGCGAAGTAATCGCCGCCGACGATCGCTCCGGCGACGCGACCGGCGCGATCCTTTCCGCCGCCGCGCGCCAATGCCCGCGCCTCAAGCCCGTGCGCATTGATGCGCTTCCCCCCGGCTGGCTCGGCAAGCCGCACGCCCTCGACCGCGCCTACGAACACTCCTCCGGCGAATGGCTCGTCTTCACCGACGCCGACGTTCACTTCGCCCCCGATCTGCTGCGCCGCGCCGTCGCCCTCGCCCTCGAGCGCCGCTGGGACCATCTCACGCTCATGGCCGAAGCCAAGATGTTCACCGTCGGCGAAAAAATCGCGATGACGTTCTTCGGCATGGCTTTCCTCGTTGGCGTGCGTCCTTGGGCCGTTGAAAATCCGCGTTCGCACGGCTACGCAGGCGTCGGCGCTTTTCAGATGATTCGCCGCGCCGCCTACGAACGCATCGGCACGCATCGCCGCCTCGCCATGGAAGTGGTAGACGATATGAAGCTCGGCAAGCTGGTAAAAGACTGCGGCCTGCGCTCGGGCGTTGCGCGCGCCGGCGATTCCGTCAGCGTTCACTGGCACGCAGGCGTCGGCAACATGGTTCGCGGCACCACGAAAAATTTCTTCGCCACCTCCGGCTTTCGCCTGTGGCTCACGTCCATCCACGTCGGCGGCCTGCTGCTCATGGGCGTCTTCCCCATCGTGGCCCTGCCTTTCGTTCACGGCTGGGTGCGCGGCCTCGCGCTGATCGCCCTAGGCCTGCCCGCCATCATCGAAGCCGGCGCGGCCATCGAGTTCGGCGTCTCCCCGCTCTACGCCTTCACGTATCCCGTAGGCGCGCTGATCTTCGCCTGGATGCTCGCGCGCTCCGCCATCGTCACCCTCTGGCGCGGCGGCATCACCTGGCGCGGCACCTTCTACCCCCTCGACGAACTAAAGCGCGGCGTCGTCTAATCGCCCCGAGCATGCGACAATAGCTTCAAGCCGGTCCCCGCATCACCCATCAAGGAGCACTTCCCGTGCCCAAACGAAAGATCACCGAACTAAGCAAAGCCTTCGCCACCGCCGGCGCCGCACTTCTGCTGTTCGGCCTCGTGATGCTCGTGCATCCGCGCTGGACCACCTCATCCGTAACGCATGTCGCGCAAGCCGGCCCCGCGAAGGTCATCACGGAAACTCGCGGCTATCACGAGATCCCCGCCTATTGCAGCATATCGGCGCTCATTGCCGGCGCGGCGCTCATCTTCTGGGCCACGCGTAAAATGTAGAGGGAAACAGCCCGGTGGAAAATTAGAAATCCGCGCGAGGGCGACTCGAAAGCCGCCCCCAGCGGACGCGAGCGCGGATCACCCTATTTTCACGGCCTGGGTCTTTCCGCCGAACTCGACTTCCGTGATTTTGTTCTTCTGGAACACGACTTCCGTGTTGTCTGCTTTCTGCCGCAAATTCACCCAGTGGCACGGCACCTGTGCAATCACCTTGCCATCTGAGTTGACAACCTTCATCTGCGTGCCGTCCTGCGGCACTTTGATCTGGTAGGTTCCAGGCTCTAATTGCGTGCCTTGGATCGTGGTGGGTTGTGAGATCCTGACCGGCACCGTATGTGCCCAGAGCGGCAGCGCCATCGCGCAAAGCGCTAAGCCGCCAATACAATGTTTCAGTGGAAGACGCATGCTTCAGCCTCCTTAAAGGTTCCCCCGGAAAGCGCCGGGCGCTTCCCGAAAGACGAGGGCCGCTTGTACCGCCATTCATGCCAGATGCGAGCCTGCAATTCCGCTCGCGCGGTCCCCTGCTTAGTCAGATGCTCGGACGCGCGCCCCCGTTCCACAAAACCTGCGGCGGCATCGCCACTCCAGCCCTAGGGTCTGCGCAAGGAACGCACACGCCTCGGAATCTTAATTGACATCGCGCGGCCCCGCTCCTGTAATGGATGGCTCAAGATCATGCCCTTGCCGCCCACCACTCGCGCGTGAGCACCGTCGCCAGCAGCCGAACTCGCCTCGGCGCCTCGAAACGCCACGCCTTCCTGGTCGCCTCCGGAATTTTCCTCAGCCGCATCGCCGGCCTGATCCGCGAGCGGGTCTTCGCCCACTATTTCGGCAGTTCGGAAGCCGCGGACGCTTTCAAAGCCGCCTTCAAAATTCCAAATTTCCTCCAAACGCTCTTCGGCGAAGGCGTGCTCTCCGCGTCCTTTATTCCCGTGTACGCCGCTTTGCTTGCCCAGGACGACGAAGAAGAGGCGCGCCGCACCGCCGGAATCGTCGCTGCGCTGCTCGCGCTGGTCACCTCCATCCTCGTTTTGATCGGCGTTCTCCTCACGCCCTATTTCATTGACCTCATCGCCCCCGGATTTCACGGCGAAAAGCGCCAGCTCACGATTCACTTGGTCCGCATCCTTTTCCCCGGCACGGGCCTCCTGGTTTTTTCCGCGTGGTGCCTCGGTGTTCTCAATAGCCACCGCCGCTTCTTCCTTTCCTACGTCGCGCCCGTCATTTGGAACGCCGCCATCATCGGCGCGATGCTCGGCTTCGGCGGCAGATACGCGCAGTATCCCCTCGCCGCCATCGTTGCCTGGGGCGCCGTCATCGGCAGCGCCCTGCAAGTCGGCGTTCAGTTGCCTGCCGTGCTGCGCCTGCTCCATGGCCTGCGCCTCTCGCTCAACTATCACACCCAGAACGTGCAAACCGTCATCCGCAATTTCATTCCCGTTTTCGTCGGCCGCGGCGTAGTCCAAATCAGCGCCTATGTGGACGCAGTCCTCGCCAGCCTCCTCCCCACAGGCGCCGTCGCCTTCCTCGCCTACGCGCAGGTGCTCTACACCCTGCCCGTCAGCTTGTTCGGGATGTCCGTCTCCGCGGCCGAGTTGCCGCTGATGTCCGGCGAAATCGGCGACGAAACCAAGGTCGCCCAGGCCCTCTGCGCGCGCCTCAATTCCGGCTTGCGCCAGATCGCCTTCTTCGTCCTGCCCTCCGCCGTGGCCTTCCTCATCCTCGGCGATGTCATCGTCGCCGCCATTTATCAGACGGGCCAATTCACCGCCGCGGACGTAATCTACGTCTGGGGAATTTTGGCTGGCGCCACCGTCGGTCTCCTCGCCTCCACCCTCGGCCGCCTCTACTCGTCCACCTACTACGCCCTGCGCGATACGCGCACCCCGCTGCGTTACGCGGTCGTTCGAGTCATTCTCACCACGATCCTCGGAATCCTCTGCGCCTTTCCCCTTCCGCGCCTTTTAGGAGTGGACGCGCGGTGGGGCGTTGCCGGCCTCACGGTTTCGGCGGGAATTTCCTCGTGGGTCGAGTTCATGCTTCTGCGCCGCACGTTGAACCGGCGCATCGGCCGCACCGGCCTCGCCCCGCGTTACCTCGCGAGCCTGTGGGGCGCTGCGGGCGTCGCGGCCGTCGCCGGTTGGACCGTCCGCCATTTCGCAAGCCGCCATCCAACCCCGTACTATCCGCACATCTCCCTTGCCGCCCTCACGCTCGCGGCCTATGGGATCCTCTATTTCCTGGCAGCTTGGATTTTTGGCGTGCCCGAATCGCGCAGCCTCCTGCGGCAGATCTCCGCGCGCGCCCGCAGATAATCGCCGTGCACTGCGCAAGCAGTCTTACGTAGCCCTCGCCGTCGCTTTAGCTTCCTGCGGCGTCATCACAGGCTTCCGCGCCGGATTCCCGTCGAGCGCCCCGCGCAAATACGGCGCCGGCCACGGCATGGCGATTCCCAGCTCATGCGCCACGCGAAGCGGCCAGTAAGGATCGCGCAGAAACTCGCGCGCCAGCGCCACAACGTCCGCTTTATCCTGCCGGATCACGATGTCCGCCTGCCGCGCGCTCGTGATCATTCCGATCGCCCCGCTCTTCACGCCGGATTTCAGCCGCACCTCCTGCGCAAACCCCACCTGATATCCCGGCTTCAGAACGATCTCGATATTCGGCGCGATGCCGCCCGAAGAGCACATGATCAAATCCACGCCCAGCGGCCCGAGGCGCCGCGCAAGTTCCACCGACTGCTCGATGTCCCACCCGTGCTCCACCCAGTCCGTCGCCGAAATGCGAACAAACAGCGGCAGCCGCTCCGGCCACACCTTGCGGACCGCCTCCACCGTCTCGCGCAAACACCGCGTGCGATTCACGAAGGAATCGCCATAAGCATCCGTACGCTCGTTGCTGATCGGCGAAAGAAATTCGTGCAGCAGGTAGCCGTGAGCCGCATGAATTTCCAGAATTTGAAATCCCGCCTGCAACGCGCGCCGCGCCGCCGCCGCAAAATCCCTCGTGATCGCCTGAATTCCGCCCGCGTCCAGCGCCACGGGCGTCGCAAATCCCTCTCCGAAGGGAATCGCGCTCGGCCCCACCGGCTTCCATCCGCCATGCGATTCCAGAATCGTTCCCGAGCCGACCCATGGCGGCGGTGTGCTTGCCTTGCGCCCCGCGTGTGCGATTTGAATGCCCGGCGCGGCACCTTGTTCCCTCACGAACCGCGCAATGCGCTCGAGCGGCTCAATGTGCGCGTCTTTCCACAGCCCCATATCCTGCGGGCTGATCCGCCCCTCCGGCGACACGGCCGTTGCCTCCACGAACACCAGCCCCGCGCCGCCCACCGCCCGGCTGCCCAAATGCACCAGGTGCCATTCCGTCGCGAATCCGTCCGGGCTCGAATACTGGCACATCGGCGAGACAACGATACGATTGCGCAGCGTCACATCTCGAATCGCAAGTTCATCCATTAAGTGCATGGCTTCGCTCCTTGGAACCAGCGGGATTCAATTTCCTTGTTTTAGTTCACCCGCGGCCGCGCCTGCCGCGCGAGGGTCGTTCGCTCGCCACCGGCTCCAGCAGCCGCAGCACGTGGACGCCCTCCTGCTCGTCGAAGCGATACAGCGGCACGGCGTCCGCCGCGCGCGTATCGTTCGCCAGCTCGAGTTCGGGATTGTCCACGGCGATGTCGCCGTTGTTGCGGATGCGGAGTCCGGCGCCGTCCTGTGGCGGAGCCATTTCCTTCCTCCATCGGCGCTTGGAAAGCCGGGCGGGGCGCCTGCTGGTTTGGATGTGCGGGAGCCCGCAAAAGTGGCAGGGATTCAGCAGCCCGCGCGCGTCTTCTTGCGCTTCCCGCGCGACGTCCAGGCAGGCGCATCGCTCGCCGGAAAAGATTCCAGCGACGCCTCCTCAACGGTATCAACGCGGTCGGCGCGCCGCGCCTCGCGAACCGCGGCGGTCTCCTCGCCGAAAGGGGTAGTGCTAAGGGATTTCGTGTATTCGGAACGCGGAGTGCGCACGGCGGGTTGCCTCCTTCACGGTGTAGCACTCCGCGCAACCCCGCGCAAGTGCATTCGCCGGTCCGGCGAGGGGCAACCGGATTCGCCGCGGCCGCTCGCGCCGCTTATTCATAGCGCAGGGCTTCTATTGGGTCGAGCTGGGATGCCTTTTGCGCCGGATAATAGCCGAATAAGATGCCGATGAGCGCCGAAAATGCCGCTGCGATGATCACGACCATAGGCGAAATTGCGGCGGGCCAATCCAGAAGCTGCGAAACCCCAGCCGAAGCGAACAGGCCAAAGATCACGCCGGCGGCGCCTCCCAGAAGGCTCAGCGCGAGCGCTTCAATCAGGAATTGCAACCGCACGTCTTCATCGGTTGCGCCAATCGCCATGCGTAGCCCGATCTCGCGGGTCCGTTCCGTTACGGACACGAGCATAATGTTCATAATCCCAATCCCGCCGACCAGCAGGGAAACGGAGGCGATGCTCGCCAACATCAGCGCGAACGTGCGGTTGGATTGCTCCTGCGCTTCCAGCGCGTCCTCGGGATGTCGCACGTCGAAGTCATTTGGCTCGTCCGCGCGCAGCTTGTGGCGTTCGCGCAGCAGCCGGACGATCTCCGCTTCAGCCGGGGCGATTTGCTGCGGCGAGAGCGCGGAGGAATAGATGTCGTCCAGCCAATTGGTTCCCTTGATTTTTCTCATCACGGTCGTGTACGGGAGGATCACGAAGTCGTCCTGGTCGTGACCGCTGGTCGAAAGTCCTTTGGCCGCCAGCGTGCCAATCACCAGGCAAGGCACGCTCCCGACGCGCATTGTTTTCCCGATCGGATCTTCGTGACGAAAAAGGATGGACGCAACCGTCTGCCCTAGAACGCACACGTCCGCGTCGCGGTTCACATCGCGCTGACTAAATACCGAGCCTTCCGCCAGGTCCCATCGGCGAATCTGAAGATATGCGGGCGCGACCCCGCGATACCGCGTGTACCAGTTCTGATTTCCATAAGCGACCTGAACGTTTCCATCCACGGTCGGCGAAATGCCGGTAATGAGAGGCACCTCGCGCCGGATCGCCGCGGCGTCCCCTGTCGTGAGCGTCTTCGTCGAATCCGCGCCAGTGCGGACACCGTTCACTTTCCGGCCGCCGGATGCGATCCACACCAGGTTGGTTCCCAGAGAGGTCATCTGCTCGCGGATCATGTCCTGGCCGCCCTCGCCTATAGCGACCGTGCAGATCACGGCGCCGATGCCGATCATGATGCCGAGCATCGTAAGCATGGTGCGGAGCTTGTTGCGCGCCAGTGCGCGAAGCGCCATCCGAAATGCGGAGGCAAATCTCATCGGTTTCGGCGACGGAGGCGAGGCTTATTCCACGCGGCTGCTCCCCCGATTTAGCGTAGAGCGCCTGCCTGAAGAAAACCTGAAAAGGACCCGCTTCGATCGCCCCCTCACCCCTGCACCCGCACCGAAAGCTCAAACCCATCCGACACATGCAGCGTGGTCGAGACAAAGCCATTCCGCCCCGATTGCACGTATTCCACAAACGGCCGCAGCGACTTGCGAAACGTAAAAATATTATCCGCCAGCACAAACGCCCCCGGACGCAGCTTCGGTGCGAGCAATTGCAGAATCGGCAGATAGAGTCCCTTCCAACCATCGAGCAGCAGCAGGTCAATCGGCGCCTCGATATTGCGGAATGTCGCCTGCGCGTCGCCCGGCAGAACGCGCGCGTAAGCGCTCAGTCCCGCTTCCTCGATGTTCTCCGTCGCCCGCGCATGCTTCGCGGGCTCCAGCTCGGACCCGATCACCTCTCCGCCGCCGTTATCCCGCACCGCCGCCGCCAGATAAATCGTCGAAATCCCGAAGGACGATCCGAATTCCACCACTCGCCTCGCCCCTGTGCCGCGCGCCAGCAGGTAGAGCATCGCGCCCTGTTCCCGCGACACGGGAATGTATACATCGTGAAAGAAGGCATGCTCGAACGCCGGATCGCCCGTTCGCTTGCGCAGCGCCGCCCACGCGAGCATCGGCATGCGCCACGCGAATTTCCATTTGTCG
>Ga0134126_10011464_pt1 | contig 11193 bp, 8 predicted proteins | sample KB31752_FD_96881 | JGI IMG/M metagenome (GOLD analysis project Ga0134126, IMG submission 96881) | Terrestrial soil microbial communities with excess Nitrogen fertilizer from Kellogg Biological Station, Michigan, USA - KB3-175-2 | ecosystem: Environmental > Terrestrial > Soil > Unclassified ... | reverse complement strand
GTGGCTTGCCCCCGCCTCTTCTTACCAGAGTTTCAACTTACATGCCTTAACGCATTTCGCATCGCCGTCGCCGATTGCCAGCGTTGAGTCGGATCTTTGACGAGCGCGCGATCGATGATTTCGCAGACAGCTTCAGGAAGATGAGGCGCCTGCTGTCGCAGTGGAATTGTCGGTTGCTCGAAAATGGCCTTAATCGTTTCGGCCATGCTGGTGTTTCTGCCGATGTTCAGCGCCAGCCGGCCCGACAACAAGCTATAGGCAGTCATGCCGACGGCGTAAACGTCTGACTGCGGTCTTACGTCGCGAAAATTTCTTAGTTGTTCAGGCGACATATACGCAAGAGTGCCCGCCATTTCTCCAGCCACCGTAACCCCGCTCATGCCTGATTGTGTGAAACTCTTGGCGAGTCCAAAGTCTGTTAGCTTCGCTGATAAATTTGGCCAGGCGCCGCTCACCAAAATATTCTGATCCTTGATGTCGCGATGAATATAACCCTGAGCGTGTGCGTACGAAAGGGCATCGAGAATCTGCGAGACGATCTCCAGCGTCTCCCGTTCGGGCAGACGGCCGCCACGCGCGTCAGCCAGTCGGGCAGCGTCGGCTCCATCGATGAATTCAGTTACCAGGTAGACGACGCCGTTGTGCACCCCTCGATCCTTGAATTCCACAATGCTGGGATGCTTGAGGGAAGCCGCCACATCAATCTCGCGCATGAAGCGGCGCATTGCTTTGTCGCTTACAGCAAACTCCGGAAGCAGGGTCTTGATGGCGACCGCGCTTCCAGTAGTTTGATGCCGTCCCAGCATCACGCATCCCATACCGCCGCGGCCGAGCACTCTAACCATGTCGTAGCCAGGAATTGGCTGGGGCGTCTTCTTCAGCTCGATACGACAATCCTCACAAAGGAAAGTTAGATGTTCTTCCGCGGAAGCCGCCTGCGCTTCTTCGCGCCGGCCGCAATTCAAACAGGCCACCGTAATGATCGTCGGCTTGACCGGGTAATTGGCGACGGAATCTATCCGTGAGGTGTCTGACGATTTCTGGCCCACTGACCCAGTACTCACTTCAACCAGCAAAACTGTCTCGCCGCCCTGGATCTGAGCTCCATTCTCAAGAAACGCTTCAGAAACTCTTTTGCCGTTAACAAAGGTGCCGTTGGTCGAACCGAGGTCGCGCAGGAAGCAATGCGGCGGAGTTATTTCGAGCAGACAGTGATTACGCGAGAAAAACTTGTCGTGGGTTAGGCACAGGTGAGCATCGTTACTACGCCCGATTAGAAAGGTATCCGGTTGCGTGAAACAGAACACGCGACCTTCGTATGGTCCGGCCAAAACTTTGAGATCAACTTGCATAAAGCAGGACTCAGGACTCAGGACTCAGAATTCGGATTCAGAAGATTGAATGTCAGGATGCGGCGTCGTGGCCGTTATTGGTGATCTCCTAAGATTTAAGATCTAAGATCTAAGATCTAAGATCTAAGACCTAAGACCCAAGTCCTGAGTCCTGAGTCCTGAGTCCTTCTTCCTACCTCCGGATCTCGAGATCGTCGAACGCGACTTCGGTTGTGCCGCTGGTATAGAGTCCGGCGACGCCGGCCTTGAAGTTGTCCTTATCGGTGATGCGATTGACGTACTGGCCGTTGATATAGAACGCGAGTTCTGAGCCACGGGCGCGCACCTCCAGCGCATTGGCCGCCGCGCCGGGGTGGACGCTGCCGGATGCCGTCCAGGGGACCAGCGCGGTCTGCTTGCCACCCTTGTGCTTCACGATCTCATACTTCGTTTCCGGACCGGTATAGACCAGCAGCGCGTAATCCTCAAGCTCGTTGCTTGACGATCTTTCGCCGTGCACGATAAGGCCATACCCGGCCGCCGTCGCCGTACCGTCAACGCTGCGGACCGTTACACTAACCGTCGCATTCTCTGTCTTGTAATCCTGGGAAGGCGCATACATCACCAGATACTTATCGGCTTTGGCCCGCATGTGGTATTCGTCGCCGGCATACCAGATGTCGCCGAAATCGTAAGTGCCGGTGCCCCATTTCTGAGTTGAAAAATTGTCGGTAGTAATCGCCGGCAGGCTTACGTTTGCGTTCACATTGCTAATGTTTGCGTTGGCGTTTGTGTTTGTGTTGCGGTTGCCGAGCCGGTTGACGTTCGCCCGGTTTGAGTTAGTGTTTGAATTAGATCCCATGCCGGCGAGTGCGATGATCATTACCACCGCGCCAATACCGATGAGCGCCATCAGCGCGACCCCACCCAGAATCCACCAGATCGCTCTTGATTTCCTGACTGGTCCAGGCACTGAAAGGTGCGACTGTTGTTGGCCAAACTGAGAACCATGGCTGGCGACGGGAGTAGAAACCTGGTAAGTCGGAGCGGCCTGACGAACCACCTCGGCTGGAGGGTGGCCTGTGTCGCGTGGGTCGGTATAGCGAATCGTAGCATTCGGATCGAAGCCGGACGGGGGACTGACGACCAGCGGAGTGCCATCTTCCAGACAGAAGTTGAGCGAGGCATCCGTGTAAGTGCGATTACAAGTTGGGCAGCTTTTCATGTGTGAATCAAAGTCCAATGTCCAAAGTCGAAAACACCGATCGCGGTAGCGTTGCAAACAGGCCAGCCGAGCAGCTTGATCCCGTTTAGCTAAACGTCCAAAGTCGAGTGCCGGCTCGGCGAACAGACTTTGGACATTGGATATCGCGCCTTGGACTTTGGACCGGGCACTATTATTCAGGAAACCACGGTGAGGCTCAAGGGCAACAACATGCTTCCAGTGAAACACTCAACAATGTTCGGACAAAATCAGCATTCGGACTCGTCGCGACCAGCCAAAGGATAGTTGGAAGATTCAGGTTGCAAGCGCAACCGTATTTGAGTTCAACCCTGATCGTGGCCTGATGCGAGCAGTCAGGAGCGCGCCCAATGCAGAATCGCGAGCGGTAGCGAGCGGATGCCAGGATCAACAACGAAATAAGAGCGTTCGAGCGGATTTTAACCTTGAGTGTTTGCGTCCGCTCGCCACCGCTCGCGGTTCTGCATTAGTTGCACTTCAAGCTTGAATTCACCCTTTTCAAGAGCTGTGGTTGAAAGGGCCAGACTAACTTGCTCGTCAGTTGCGCCTAGGCTGGTCGCTACGCTGCAAGTTCTGATTCGCGTGGGCCACGTTGAATCTTTGTCTTTGGCGGGGAGGCTCAAGGGCCGATAGGTTTACCGCAGCGGCCACAGAACTTTGTGCCGCCCGAATAGCTACTACCGCAGGCCTTGCAAACCACTTCTACCGGCCGCGGCTGACTCCAATCGAGCGTCGCCGGCGCGCCAATGGGAATGCCACACTTTCCGCAGAATTTGATGGTGGCAGGGTATTGCTGTTTGCAACGCGGGCACGTCACTGCAGCAGGCGCCGCAGTGGCCGGACTAATGCCAATATTCTGAACGCCTGGCCCTTCGTTAGTTACAAATATGAATCTTGAGTTGCCGCAACGGCCACAAAACTTTATCCCTTCGGCAAAGCGTGAGCCACAGTTGGCACAGGCGACGATGCGGGGCGAGTTCATGTCAGTTCCTGTCCGGCTGTCAAGACTTCCGCCACGCGAGGGCGTCAGCGGCGCGCTGGTGGGCGCGCTCTTAAATTGTGCCTGAATAATTTGTTCAATGCCGTCAGGGCGAATCTCGATCACGCGCTCGTCGTCAACTTCACCGCTTCGCGCCACGCGCAACAGGTGCTGGCCGGGAGGAATTGAATTCAGAATCACACGGCCCGAGCGCCCGATGCTTCCATGTCGCTCATCGTCGACATAAACCTCAGAGCCTTGCGGCGCCATGACCACCAGGCGCGATTCGGTTTGCGCCGGAGCTTCAAATTGTTTTCCGGCCGCTGTCTCGACTTGATCGAACCAATTGCTGGCATCCTTAGGCCGCTCCTCTGGGTCGCGGGCCAGTGCTCGAAGAATCACCTTGTCTACTTCCGCGGAAATATCAGAACGCAAACTCAGCAGAGAAGGCGGCGACTGCATAAGTTTCTGCGCCACCAGCTGGGGTAGATCGCCTATGAATGGAGGACGGCCACCCAGCATGTGGTAAGCGATAGCTCCGAGGGCGTAGATGTCGGACCGCGCATCCAATTGGGCACCGGTCTGCATTTGTTCCGGCGACATGTATTCAGGAGTGCCGATGATCCCGCGAGACTCAGGTCCGCGCTCGGAAGTTGTTCCGGTCTGATCGGCGTGGATTATTTTGGCCAGGCCGAAGTCGCCAACCTTTACGAAGCCGTCGTGAGTTCCGGCGCTGCCGGTCCTGCGCAATCTTTGCATGATGAAAATGTTGGCGGGCTTGAGATCGCGATGCAGGATCCCGGCATCATGGGCTGCTTCAACACCGGCCACAACCTGGCCGAGAATCGTCACGGTGCGCTGAACGTCAAGAGTGCCTTCACGCCGCAAGAGCTGGTAAAGGCTTTCGCCGTCGACATATTCCATCACCAGGAAGAAAACGCCCTCGGGACTCTTGCCGAAATCCGTGACGTCCACCACATTAGGATGACGGATAGAGGCGGCAGCGCGAACCTCTCGCTCAAACCGCGCGATGGCTTCACCTTCCTGCAACATCTCGTCGCTGAGGATGTCCGGGCGAACAGTCTTGATGGCGACGCGACGCGTAACGAGATTTTGATCGCGTGCGAGGTAGACCTGGCCCATCGCGCCCCGGCCCAGGCGCTTCTCCAGCAGATAACGTGACGACAGCAAGGTCGGCCCCGGCAGCGTGTGCTTGGTGTTCGCCTGATCCGAAGGACATACGAGCACGTCATCTTCATAACAACTTTCGCAACGTGGACACTCGCGCATGAATTAATTTACCGATGAATTGTATTTGAGGGTCGAAAACAGCGGGGGCAAGCCCGCCTTCCGGACCTTGAGACTGCCAGGTTCTTAATTGGTCTTACGTTGAAAGCCTTCTAATCAGTTCTTTCAAACGCAATTCGGATTAGCTCTGGGTCGGGAAGGCGGGCTTGCCCCCGCTGCCTTTGATCACCGGCTACTAGATTGCAGCCGGGAGTTCCGAAGTGCATCCCGAACAACGTGTCGCCGCAATCGGAATCGACGAGAAGCAATACGGACAATCCTTGGTTGTGGCTGCAGCAGGCTTCTCACGCTGCATCTTGTTGACGGCTTTTACCACCAGAAAGACCACCAACGCGACAATAAGGAATGTGATGACGTCATTGAGGAAGGCGCCGTATGCAATTACGGGTAATCCTTTCGCTTTCGCATCAGCGAGGGAGGCGGGATGCTGGCCCGAGAGATCGATAATAAGATTTGAGAAATCCACCTTACCGAGCAGCAAGCCAATGGGCGGCATGATTACGCCTTCAACCAACGAGCTGATAATCTTGCCAAATGCAGCCCCGATAATCACCGCCACCGCCAGGTCGAGCACATTGCCCCTGGCAATGAAGTCACGAAATTCTTTCAGCATCTTGGGATCCTTTCAGTTAAAAGTTACTGCTTACGGAACGACGAAGGATTCACTGGCAATTCTTCGCCAGTTTATATCCTGCCTTTTCAGCTTCTTCCCTGGAGTTGAATGCTATTCGATCTTCTTCCTTGATCCCCTGAGCGGGCAAACAGCTGTCCAGGTAGTAAACCCTGGTTTTTTTGTCGGCAAAGATCTCAGCTGTTCCTTCTTCCGCTGCCGCGTCCTGTTCCTCTTTGGCCGCCCTGCGTGCGGCGATGGTATCTTCCGCAGTCTCGTCGATGATGCGAAAGCTCGGACCTTCCGCAACTATGATCACGGTCATTTGAAAGTCGGTGCAGCTTAGTTGTTGGCCGCGGATTTTCCAGGGCCGCCAGGCATCAGGCAGGTGCAGTGAATTCGAGATACCCTTAACGAAATCCGGCACGGTCGTCCATTTGAACGTGCCGTCGTAACCGAACCACAGCGAAGTCAATCGACCATCGAGGAAGTCGAGTGAAACTGTTCTGACTCCGTTCAGACTGGCCTTGTCGATGCGCGGATCGAAGTCGGGGTTAATGCTTGTTTTCGACACGCCAAATGGGTCGGCACGCCCGAGGTCTAGCTGTGGTACTCGCGCCTTTGCCTGTTCGGTTGTCATGCCCAGATGAAACCCAAACAGCTCAGGCGCGGCGGGAAGGTCAGCCAGTTTCAACGTGCATTTGTTGTCCTGCGCGAAACAGGCGACCGCACAGAACAGGATCAGGAAAGGGGCGAAGGTTAGTCGCATAACTTTAAAACACGAATGAGTGGTGAGAAGAACCCAAGCCGTGATCAGTAGTGAATCTTTTACTCATCACTCATTACTCATCACTGATTTTATTTGATCAGCTCTCGAATTAGCCGTTCCAACTCCTCAGGCTCAAAAGGAGTTGAGAGATATTCGTTGCAGCCGGCGGCGAGGGCGTGGTCTCGATACTGATCGGCGCCATAAGCGGAAACGGCCAGGATCGGGACGGCGGCAAAACCCTTCAGCTCGCGAATCTTCCGCGTCGCTGCCAGTCCGTCCAACTCCGGCATCTCCACGTCCATGATAATCAAATCAGGATGGTTGGACGCCGCGGCTGCGATCGCGCGATGTCCGTTTTCAGCTTCAACTACGCGGAAACCCTTTTTCTGCAACCACGTTCGAAGCAGGAGTCGGGTGTCATCAAAGTCATCGACGACCAAAATCGTGCCTCGGCTGTCGCTTGGATCTTTCAACTGGGCGGCCATGGCGTGAGCCTATCATTTTCGCCCAACCATGCCAACGCGATGTGAAAGCCTGCGAAGATGCGATGCTGCAAGACCGCAAAGTTGCAGAACCGCGAGCGGTAGCGAGCGGATGCTACTCGCATCCTCCCTAAGCAGTCTAATAATGCGTTAGTTGCTTGTAGCATCCGCTCGCTACCGCTCGCGGTTCTGCAGTTTCTCAACTTCGGCTCTCGTGATTCATGATTAAAAGAAACCTTGTAAAAGACGAAAACCGCACTTTCTCGCCGGCATGCTGTTACTGCATCAAAGCTCGTTTAGAATCGCCGCAGTCAAACTGCAGAACACCCGCTGCGCCGCTGTCTCGGACACCCTTCCGCAGGCCGCTTCATTAGAAATGCACCGGCCGCTTCATTAGTGGAAATGCATTTGAGGGATTGAGAAAGCCTCTTGAGCCCGTCTCTGTCCCCAATCCATAACAGGAGAATCTATGAAGCGAACGCCCCCTTCGCAGTTTCCGCGTCTCCGCGCGGATGGCCTGATTATTCATGAGCTACATGATGAGGTCCTGGTTTACGACAAAGTAAGGGATCAGGCTCACTGCCTCAATCAGAGTGCCGCGCTTGTGTGGCGTGCCTGTGACGGCCAATGCGCGCCGAGCGAGATTGCGAGCAAGCTCACCACGCGGTTGGCTGTCGCCGTCCCCGAAGATCTGGTCTTGCTTGCCCTCGTCCAACTCGAAGAAATCCATCTTCTCGAACGACAGGAAACTATAGCCCCTTCGTTTACCGGAATGTCGCGACGGCAAATGGCGCGATCGTTAGGTCTCGGGGCAGCAGTAGCCTTGCCGGTCATAACTTCAATCCTGGTGCCTACGCCGGCCCAGGCCGCGACCTGTCTTGCTCCGGGCCAGCCATGCAGTCCCGTAACGCTGTGCTGTACGAGTTGCAACCCGACTGCTCCTGGTGGACCTAAATGTATCTGAAGTTTTCCGACGCGGCAGCGGCGGGAAGCCTAACTAATGAGGATTCTCAAATGACCCCTAATCAGACGATGCGACGGATCGCCTTCTTGTTGACGTTGCTTTGGGTGCTCCTGTTGAGTGGCCCAGCCCAAGCGCAAACAACGGTCTTCACCGACGATTTCAGTACGAATCAAAGCGCGACCTACACGACCAGTGGCGCGATTGGCGCGAGTGCCTGGGGTGTTACGAGATCCGGTGTAGACTTTGGAGCGCGCAGAAATACAGGTCCGGCACAACTGGAATTGACGAATGACGTTGACGTTGTCAATGCAAATGCAAATGGATGGGTCCTGGTGAGTACACCTTCCTCCTCGTTCACCAGTCCTTACGACACGATCCTGAATGCCAACCCAGGCCTCGTTACCTGGACTTTCAACATGCAGCAAGTCAGGCCCGACCCTGCCGGCTTCAACGCCGGTTCCTATGGTGTGGCCTTCATCCTCGCCGGCACGTCGAACACCAATAACAATACCGGCAGCGGTTATGCGGTCGTGCTGGGCCAGGCCTTAGCAATAGATCCGATTAGGTTAGCAAGATACAGCGGCGGAATTCAGGGCACCTTAACGAACATTATTGTTTCGAACACTGGATTGGCAGACTTTGGCCCAGAGTATCTCAGTATAAAAGTCACCTACAGTCCGGCGACAGAAACATGGGAGCTCTTCTTGAGGAATGACGGGACTTCGGCGTTTGCGGATCCAGCAGCCGGAACCCTGACGTCTCAGGGAACAATTGTAGACAGCACTAGCACAGGCTCGTCGCTTCCTTTGATGGGTGCCTGGTGGCAAGGTTCAACCGGGGCCAATCAGCCGGCGTTTTTTGATAATACGACCGTAACAGTGGACCAGCCGACGGCAGTGAAGTTAACTGGTTTTACAGCCGTTCAAAACGGGGACGAGGTATTGCTGCATTGGCAGACAGGCTACGAAGCACGCAATCTCGGCTACAACATTTATCGTGAGCGGAACGGCCAGCGGGTGTCGATTACGCCTTCGCTCGTTGCCGGTTCAGCACTAATAGCCGGTGGACAAACCGCGTTGAGGTCAGGATTGAACTACACGTGGTACGACGACCTTAAACAGACGGACGACGATAGAGTGCCGGGAGTTACATACTGGCTCGAAGACGTTGATATTGACGGCACGCGAACGCTGCATGGGCCTATCGCGCCGATTGTGGAGTACAAAAGGCCCGGTCGAGGCGGACCGCGGGCGGCGTTGCTGAAGGAAGTAACGAAGCCAACCCAAGCCGTTGTTCGCTTGGATGCCTATCCCGCGGCATTCGCGGAACAGCGGCGGGGAGTCGCCAGTCCGCTGGTGTTTGATACCGACGCCATCGCCCTACAACAACAGATCGAAGCGCGGCCCGGCATCAAGATCGCCGTTAGCAAAGCAGGCTGGTATCGCATTACGCAGCCGGAGCTGTTGGCGGCCGGTCTCGATCCGAACACAAACGCGCAGCAGCTACAGCTATATGCGAACGGGCGCAGTGTGCCCATCAAGCAGTCGGGCGACGAAGTGCACCTGACGTCGTCTGACTACATTGAGTTCTACGGCCAGGGCGTTGAGTCGCCCACCGACGAAACCCAGACTTACTATCTGGTCGTTGAGCCACAAAATTTTGGCACGCGCATTCGCGATCTGGTCTATCGCAACCCAACGCCTCTGCCTACGCCTGCAGGGCCAAGCGGCTTTGAATACACGGTCGAGCGCCGCGAGCGAATGATTTACTTCTCCGGCTTGCGCAACGGAGACGTGGAAAACTTCTTCGGCCAGGTCATAACTAACACGCCAGTGACATCTAAGCTGGCCGTCAGAAATCTTGATGCGGCGTCAGTTGCCGCAGGCACGCCGGCGCAGCTGGAAGTTTCGTTGCAGGGCGTAACGGCCCAGAACCACCTGGTGCGCGTCCTCTTCAACGGCACGGATTTGGGGACGTTGAGCTTTGCTGGCGCCGATCGTGCGATGGGAACGTTTGCAGTTCCGGTTACCGCCTTGCACAACGGCGATAACACGCTTGAGTTTACTTCGCTCGGCAGTGCCGCGGATGCCTTGGATGTAAGCCTGGTTGACACCGTTCGTCTGACGTATTCGCATAGCTTCGCAGCAGATGAGAATGCACTCGTGATGAGTATCGATAACGCATCGACCTTCCGAGTTACCGGCTTTACCAGCAATAGCATTCGCGTCGTTGACATCACCAGACCGGATGACGCGCTTGAGACTACTCAAACAGTGAAAGTGAACAGCGAGACCGATGGTACTTACTCTGTAGACCTGCGGGTTGAGGGCGCAACCTTCCGCCAGGTGCATAAGCTGCTCGTGTTTGCTGATAATTCCTTTTCGTCCGCCGACGCTGTGAAACAGAACCAGCCATCTACCTGGGCGTCGCAAACTGCAGGTGCGGATTATGTAATTGTCGTGAATGGCGGGCTCAAGGCGGCGGTTCAACCGCTGGCCGCACTCCGGCGCAATCGCGGGCTGTCCGTTCAAGTTATTGACGTCGAAGACCTCTACGATGAATTTACCTTCGGCCGGCATTCGCCGCAGGCTATTCACGATTACCTAACGCATGCGCTGAATACCTGGACGCGAAAGCCGCATTATGCGTTGCTGGCGGGCGATGCCAGTTACGATCCGAAAAACTATCTTGGCCAGGGTCTGAACGATCTGGTGCCGACAAAACTCATCGATACAAACCTGATGGAAGCTGCGAGTGACGATTGGCTGGCCGACTTCAATGACGATGGCATAGCCGACCTCGCTCTGGGACGCCTACCCGCGAGGACTGCCGCGGAAATGAAGGCGCTGGTTGCGAAAATTCTGGACTACGAAAGTGCGCCGCCGGATCCATCACGCGGCGCGTTGCTGGTGGCTGACACAGGCTTTGAAGGACAGAGTAGTGCCTTGCGGAGTCTTTTGCCCCGGCGGATGAGCGTCAGTACCATCAACCGCCGCAGTGCCGACGATGTGGCCATTCACGATCAGGTCGTCAGTGCCATTAACCAGGGACCGCGGGTGACGAACTTCGTGGGCCACGGATCAAATGGTGTTTGGACAGGCGGTTCGGTGCTGACGAGTTTTGATGCGCCCGCCCTGACCAACGCGAATCGCTTGTCGGTTTTCACCATGATGACCTGCTTCAATGGTTACTTCCAGGACGCCTACAACGATAGTTTATCGGAAGCGCTATTGAAGGCCCCCGGAGGAGCAGTGGCGGTTTGGGCCTCGACTGCGATGACGGAACCTACTGGACAAAACCTTATCGATCAGGAGTTTTACCGGCTCCTCTTCGGAGCGCAACCGCTGACCCTCGGCGAGGCTGCGCGCGCCGCCAAGGCAGTTACACCTGACCGCGACGTGCGTCGCACCTGGACACTGCTTGGCGATCCGGCGATGCGACTCCGGTGAGGGGACGACGATAGGCAGAAGGCCGTAGGCAGTAGGCAGTCGGCAGAAAGCAGAAAGC
>Ga0134126_10011462_pt1 | contig 11194 bp, 9 predicted proteins | sample KB31752_FD_96881 | JGI IMG/M metagenome (GOLD analysis project Ga0134126, IMG submission 96881) | Terrestrial soil microbial communities with excess Nitrogen fertilizer from Kellogg Biological Station, Michigan, USA - KB3-175-2 | ecosystem: Environmental > Terrestrial > Soil > Unclassified ... | reverse complement strand
GACTTCACCTTTTCATTTGCACAGTACGGATACGAAGTGGCTAGCGCGGTTGGGCTTGTCGATCATCGCAGTGATTGCCACTGACCGGCGCACCTCCGGCGAGCTCGTCGAGCATGGAGACAACCTGAATCGTCTCAGGATCAGCAAAGACGTCAGCCGGATTGGCTCGCTCTACGCTACTGGCGGTTTGGCTGGCGCTCTCTATTTGACTGGACGAGCGACCCACAACGATCGCTTGCGAGAAACTGGTTTACTAGGAGCGGAAGCACTCATAGACAGCAACCTGGTGGTACGCGCTCTAAAAACTGCCTCCCAGCGACAGCGACCACCAGTTGATAACTCAAGCGGAGAATTTTTTGATGGCGGCAGTTCGTTCCCGTCAGGCCATGCGGTCAACGCCTGGTCGCTCGCGACCGTGATCGCGCAGGAGTATGGACATCACCGACCTTTGGTTCGGGTGGGACTTTACGGCGCGGCCGCGGCGATCAGCTTTTCTCGTTACACGGGACGAAACCACTTCCTGTCAGACGTTTTAGTTGGCAGCGCACTAGGTTATGGCATTGGCCGTTATGTTTACCACACGCATCACGATCCCGGATTGGACGCGGGAATGGAAAAACAAAACACGGCCAAAAGTTCGAGGTTGTTTCCGCGCATCGTGCCGCTCTATTACCCAGGCGCGCATGTGTATGGTGGGATGCTGTCCTGGAATTTTTAGGGCTTGCTGACGGCGCCAGCGGTGGTGCCATCAATAAACGGACGCAGTTCGCCGACAAACTTGTCGCTGTTTGCAATGCTGCGCAGAACGATTCTGATTGCTTCTTCCGGAAAGCCGGATTCAAGCGTGAAGGTGTAACCAGTAAAAATGTCGCCGGACTCATCGGCGCCCCAAAAAAGAAACGCGCGGTCGCTCAGCCGCAGTAATAGCCTCATGAGACCAGCCCGATCCTTGACCTTATCAACATTAATGTAGCCCTTGTTGTAATGAGGATAGATACGAAAGCCAATCGTGTCTTTGGCCGTAACGCTGATTACGATCTCGAAGCTCTCGGTGTTCACCAGTCCGGCCCTGAGTGAACCCACATAGTTGAACGGCTGCTTTTGACTCTGTTTGAAGTCGACGTTTATCTCCCCACCGGTCTTTTCCAGCAAGGCTGCCAGCTGTTCTCTGGTGTGATTGCGCGCCGCAGCCTCATCGTCTTGTTGGGCATAGACGGCGGAAACACTGAGCGTGGAGAGAATGAAGAGGACGATTGCAAAAGTTCGTTTCATGGAGGGTCCTTAATTGATAGTTTCAAGTTACAACGCAAAAGTTTCTAAGTTAAATTCGCAACGAAGTCAAACTTCAGAACCGGCGTTGGCGATCTTCAGAAGACGAAACAGAGGGTAACTAACTGCAAGCAGGATGAGCGCGTAGATGCTATAACGCGTGCCCTCTTTCAGATCTGCAGCGATCGCGCCCACCAAAAACAAAACCGATCCAATCAAGGCCAGGCCGGTGGTCCAGGGATAACCCCAGGCGCGATAGGGCCTTTCTTTCGCAGGTTCGCGGCGGCGTAACACGAACATCGAAACAAAAGAGAGCGTGTAGTTTGCCACAAAGAAAAAGGCCAGCACCGCAATGACTTTATCGAAAGTCTGGCCAATGACAATGAAGATCACTGAAACCGCCGCGCTGGTAAACAAGGCCACGGCCGGTGTGCCGCCCTGGTTAACTTCCGACGCCTTTTGAGCAAAGAGTCCGTCGCGGCTGATCGCGAATAGGACGCGCGTCGACATCAAGTGATAGGCGTTGATCGCGCTGAGCATTGAGAGAATCGTTAAGGTCAGGAAGATTGTGTTGCCGTGACGTCCGAAGATCACCTGCGCGGCAGCGCCGGCAGCCAAGTCCTGTCCGGCGATTTTTGAGATTGGCAGAACGTAAAGCAGCGCGAGATTTACCAACAGATATATGACAATGATGGTGAGCACGCCGCCAAACATAGCGCGCGGAACATCACGCCCGGGGTTTTCAACCTCCTCGGAGAAATACACTACGCCGTTCCAGCCGTCGTAAGTGTAGATCACACTTTGCAGTGATAGGACCAAGGCCGTAAGCAAACCCAAAGCAGTCGACCTGCCCAGTTGTTCTGAGGTTGTTAAAGAACCCTGTCCGCCAAATAAGAAAGCCGCGATGATGAGCACCATGAACGCGACCGCTTTCAGCAAGCTGGTGAAGTTTTGGGTGGTGCTGCCCCAAATAATCCCTCCCCATTGCAGCACCGCAAAGACGATAGCAATACCAGCCGCGATAGCCGCGGCCTTGCCTTCGCCATTCAACGTGGGAAAGAGCGCGCCCATAAACTTGCCGATCAGGAGCGAAACAGCGGCAGCGGAACCACAGGTAGAGATCCAGTCGCTCCAGCCAACGATGAATCCGGCGTATTCACCGAGCGCGTAACGCGCAAAGACATACTGTCCGCCAGACTTTGGCAGCATGGCGCCCAACTCAGCCAGTGAGATCGCGCCCAGCAAGGCGTAGAGCCCGCCAAGGATCCAAACGCCGAGAAACAACCAGGGATCGGGCAACTGCGAAGCTATGCTACCGGGAGCGCGAAAGATTCCGGCGCCGATGGTGTTGCCGATGATGACAGCGATGCCAAAGCCGACACCTAATACACGTAAGAGTCGGCCACGTTTTGTAGGGTTAGTAGAAACCACTTGAGTTAGAAGGCCCGAGCTAATACAGAAGGAATCAACAGGCAGAAACGTTAACTAGATAGAGGAACCGAGGCGAGAGAGTAGTGGATTCCTACAGGGGAAGCAAGATTTTTGAAATGCAGGTAGGGGGTCAGTTTGGATTGCCAGCCAACGATTGGAGACAAAATCAGAACTGGGGAGCGCAGCGACCAGCCGAAGACTCAACCTTGATAGTCTCCATTTGAAATTTCTTTAGCTGTTTGGGCTCTTGAGTATAGGGCTGGTCGCTACGCTCCCAGCTCTGATTTCACCTTAGCGATTCGCTCTACGCTTCGGCAAAGTTTCGAGAACCGGAGCAAACCTTTCAAACTGACCCACCACCGAAATGCAGGTAATGATGCAGTTTGACTCGAACCTCATCCGCTTAGTAACAAAGTCGGTAGCGACCGGGTCCAAGGCTCACTGCAGTCAACTCGAATGTACCCAGCAACAGGTTTGTCGAGTTAAGAGCCTTCAAGTCAAGTTGAGCATCTCGCACCGGGCTCCGGTCGCTACCGCTCCCGGTTCCGTATTTGTGCAGCGTTCGTCGGGGTCGTCCGGCCTAACTCATACCAGCCTGAACTAATACTCGACGCGCTACAGTACCGGAGTCGCTGTCTTACGTTTGGGATTGAAGAAAGGTGTCTTGACTACCTTAGCGAGCACGCGGTGACGTTTAGCTTCCACTGTGACTTCAAACTGGAGCAGCGTGCCTGGCTTTGTGTGTGGCCGCTTTACAGTAGCCAGCGCAATCATCTTTTTCAAAGTTGGTGACCAGGTGCTCGAAGTAGCCTTGCCGACGTGTGTTCCATTTTTGAATACCGGCACCGCGACTCGCGACGCAATCGGGGAGACAGCCGGCGGCAAACCAACGTTCTCATAAAGTTGTTCAACTTGCGGCCAGTCGATCTCGAGTCCAACAATCTCGCGCGCGCTGCCAAGTTTTTGTTCAGCGAGTAAAGCCTCCTGACCAATGAAGCGATTCTTGTTTGCGTGTACCAGGCGGCCGAGGCCCATCTCGAATGGCGAGTATTTCTGTTCGTCAATCAAGGCTTTCTTGCTGCTGTTGAAATCGACTTCAATAAGCAGCAAGCCGGCTTCGACTCTGGCGACGTCCAGGGCGAGCATGCCGGCCGGATGAATATCAAAAGCCTGACCTGCTTCCATTAATGCGTCCCAGACCTGCAGCGCCTGGTCGGCTGCGACCCAGATCTCATAGCCGAGATCGCCGGTATAGCCGGTGCGCGAGATCTCGACCGGCACGCCGGCAATCACTCCGGTTGTTACGCGAAAGTATTTTAAATTTTCTATGTCGGCTCCGGTTACCAAAGCCTTTAGCAAGCGCCCGGAGGTTGGCCCCTGCAGCGCCAGTGCGGCAACGCTTTCGGAGATGTCTTCAATGTGGACATCCATTCCGTTTGCGTTTTGGGTAAACCAGCGCAGGCTCGGATCGGCTGCCGTCCAGCGATAAGTGTTCTCCTCCAGGCGAGACACGGTGCCGTCGTCGATGACCTTGCCGTGTTCATCGCACCAGGGGGTGTAGACGACCTGGCCCACCGCGACCTTGCGCACGTCGCGCGTAATGATGCGATCGACTAATCGAGTCGCGTCTTTGCCACTCACGCGGTATTTGAATAAGGGCGAGATATCGATAAGCGCCGCGGCGTTACGAATTGCGTTGTACTCATGTTCGTGATGAGGTTCATAGGAACTGACCGCGTAGTAACCCGACCACTCGCGATAGTTCAAGCTCTCGCAGAGTGGGAAAGTTCGTTTGTGAAATGCGGTTCCGACCGGCATGCGCAACCTCGGCGGCGTGATTGTCAGGGCGAGCGATTATAAGTATGCTCGACAATCGCCGGCAAGCATAACGAAATCAGGGTAGTTGGTCAGTTTGAAAGGTTTGCTCGGTTCTCGAACTTTGCCGAAGCGTAGACGAATTGTTAAGACGACATCAGAACTGGGAGCGCAGCGACCAGCCTACACTCAAGAGCCCAAACAAAGAAAAGGTGCGGTTTCAGATGAAGACTAGCAACGTTGAGTCTTTGGCTGGTCGCTGCGCTCCCAGTTCTGATTTTGTCTCTAATCGTTGGCTGCCAAGCCAAACTGACCCACTACTGAAATCAGATACTGGTCCAGCTTGGCATGGATTAGGGGCGTTTGCTTGGGTTTTGATGAATGCAAAGGGTCAGTCGTAGAATGAACACGACGGAGGCAATTGAATACGGGCGCTCCTGGAGGAAAGCATTGTTATGGCTACTGCCAAACAAGAAGTGGAATGCTTGCTTAACAAGCTGCCAGACGACTGTTCGCTTGAAGATATTCAGTATCATCTTTACGTGATCGAAAAGGTCCGGTTGGGGCTAGAGGCAGCTGACACTCAGGGTACAGTTGTGCAAGATGAGGCTGAACGTCAATTGGACAAATGGCTTACGAAGTAGGGTGGTCCTCGAGGGAAGGTTAGCTTGTGGTCAGCTCCGGCACATTCTGATCTTCGTAGTTTTGAATAAGCACTCCAATTATCTCCATCAAAGAAGCAAGCGGATGTCCCTCGTCTTCTCCAACTTCATCAATCAAGTCGTCCAACAGCGCAACCAGACTGCGATACTCCGTTTCCGAATGAGGAACGAAAACTGTACCCGCAAGGGATGACCATGCGCTTATCGTTTTACTAACCTCAAGGTTCTGCGGGCTCATTCTATTTCTCCGCGAATTCATTTAGCCGCTTGCGGGTTATCACGTGCATAAGTGATGATACCAATCCACTTTAGTATCGCGATCCCATAATACGCATGAAGAAATACGACGTCATAGTCATTGGCGGCGGCCACAATGGTCTGGTTAATGCCGCATATCTTGCACGCGCCGGCAAGCGCGTGTTGGTGCTCGAGCGGCGCCACGTACTCGGCGGGGCGGCTGTCACCGAAGAAGTGTTTCCCGGATTCAAGTTCTCCGTGTGTTCTTACGTCGTCTCATTATTGCGTCCGGAAATTATTCGTGAACTCGATCTACCGCGCCACGGATTAGAGATTCTCCCGCTCGACGGCACCTTCACGCCGATGCCGAATGGCGATTATCTCTGGCGCGTTAACGATCACGCTAAAACCCGCCGCGAGATAGCCCGGCATTCAAAGCTCGACGCCGAAGCCTACGATGAATATGGCAAAGCCATGCTTGAGATGGCCCACTTTGTGAAGCCCATCATGAGCATGACGCCTCCGGATCCGATGTCGTTAAAGCCGAAGGGGTTGAAGGACCTGCATTTCCTCGGCAAGCGGTTTCAGAAGCTTCCGGACGAAGACAAGTACAACCAGGTGCAGCTGATGACGATGAGCGCGGTCGACTTTCTCGATCAGTGGTTCGAGACTGACGTGCTCAAGGCGACGATGTCAGCTTCGGGAATCATTGGCACTTTTTTGGGCGTCCGTTCGCCTGGGACGGCCTACGTGTTGCTGCACCACTACATGGGCGAGATCGATGGGGCTTTTCGTTCCTGGGGCCTGTCGCGCGGCGGCACCGGCGCCATTTCAAACGCGATAGCCGATGCGGCGCGCGAAGCCGGCGCCGAGATCCGTACCGAAGCGGCGATCGAAAAAATCATTCTGAAGAACGGCCAGGCGAAGGGAGTTGCACTCAAAAACGGTGATGAGATCTTCGCTGACGTTATCTCGTCCAGCGTGGATCCGCGTCTGACGTTTATGAAGATGGTGGGTGAAGAACATCTGCCCGAAGATTTCGCTGATGATCTGAAGCGTTACAAGTATCGCGGATCGTCGGGCAAGGTGAATCTCGCGCTTGATGGTTTACCGAACCTCAAGGCTCTGCCGGGTGTTGGCCCACACCTGCGCGGGGCGATATCCATCAGTCCCGGGGTCGAGTACATGGAGCGAGCCTACGACGATGCCAAGTATGGCCGCTATTCGCGGCGGCCTTACATCGACATAGTGATCCCCAGTTTGACTGATCCTTCAGTGGCGCCGCCGGGTAAGCATGTGATGTCCTGCTTTGTGCAGTACGCGCCTTACCATTTGAAGGAAGGAACGTGGGACGAAAAGCGTGAAGAGTTTGGCGAGACTGTGATTGAGACGATCGCTGAACACGCGCCGAACATCAAGGACCTGATTCTGCACCGGCAGGTTTTGACACCGTTGGATCTGGAGCGCGACTTTGGTTTGTCTGAGGGCAACATCTTTCAGGGTGAACTGACTTTGGAGCAACTCTTTTTCCTGCGACCGGCGCCTGGCTGGGCGCAGTACCGCACGCCGATTCGCAACCTTTACATGTGTGGTTCGGCCACGCATCCGGGCGGCGGCATCATGGGCGCACCGGGAAGGAACGCCGCGCTGCAGATGTTGAAGGATAAGAAGTAGGATTTGGCCGCGGATTTAGAGCTCACCAGAAGTAATTTGCCGCGGATTTACGCGGATGAACGCGAATCTGAAATAGACTCGAAACAGCATCGTCCCAAGGTTTTTGATCTTATTGTTCTAATCCGCGTTCATCCGCGCAATCCGCGGCTAAAAGATTAAATAGTCTTCATCGAGAATGCCTGATTACGACATCATCATCATCGGCGGTGGTCACAACGGCCTGGTAGCCGCCTGCTACCTGGCCAAGGCCGGCTTAAAGACACTCGTGCTTGAACGGCGCGACATTGTGGGCGGCGCGGCGATCACCGAAGAACTCCATCGGGGCTTTCGTTGTTCGACTCTATCCCACTCCGCGGCCCCTTTTTTTTCCTACGTCAGCAAGTATCTTCGACTCGATCGATACGGACTTGAATTCATCACACCCGCGGCGAAAGTTTTCGCGCCGGCGTCTGACGGCTCTTCGATCTGTGTTTATGAAGACGCTGCTCAAACGATTCGCGAGTTGGAAAAGATTTCCGCAAAGGACGCGAAGAGCTACCCGGCATTCGAACGAAGTTTCTCGCGCATCGGACGTGTACTCGCTCCGCTACTAACGATGACCCCGCCTTCGATAGAACACCCATCCGCGGGCGAGCTCTGGAGCTTCGGCAAGCTTGGCCGGTTGTTTCGCAAGCTTGGCAAACAAGACGCATATCGGTTGCTGCGTTGGGGGCCGATGGCCGTAGCTGATTTGGTGGCGGAATGGTTTGAGACCGAAACGATGCGCGCATTGGTTGCGGCGCGTGGAATATACGGTGCGTTTGCCGGACCGTGGTCAGCAGGGACGAGTACCGGTCTCTTGTGGCAGGCCGCGATGGATGGTCATGCAATTGGACCGGCGGCGTTTGTAAAGGGCGGGATGGGCGCACTCACGCAGTCACTCGCCGGCGCCGCGCGAAACGCAGGAGTCGAAATTAGAACGGCGACGGGGGTTGAACAAATCGAGGCGAGCGAGGGTCGAGCTGCGAAGGTCGTATTAACAAGCGGCGAGGAGATCCGCGCGCGCGGGATTGTTTCCAACGCCGATCCGCGTACGACCTTTCTTAAGTTGATCGATCCGGTTTGTCTCGATCCGAGTTTCCTGTTGAAGATTCGAAACTACCGGGCCACCGGAGTCTCTGCGAAAATTAACCTGGCGCTTTCAGGGCTGCCATCATTCGTAGGAGTTGAGGGAGACGATGTCAGGGCTAAGCTTTCCGGACGTATTCACATCGGGCCTGACATTGATTATCTTGAGCGGGCCTTCGATGCAGCGAAGTATGGCGACTATTCGCCGTTACCCCACATGGAGATCGCCATTCCTTCATTGCTCGACCCCGCGCTGGCTCCGGCGGGCGCTCAAGTGATGTCGGTTTACATTCAGTATGCTCCTTACAAGTTGAAAGAGGGTGACTGGAACTCCCGGCGTGAAGAGTTTGCCGACGATGTAATAAATGTTCTGAGCAGTTATGCGCCGAATCTGAAGGAACTGATTGTGGCGCGACAAGTGATTACCCCGCTCGACCTGGAGGAGACTTACGGAATGAGTGGCGGGCATATTCATCACGGTGAACAGTCGCTCGATCAGTTTTTCACTTTTCGTCCACTAATCGGTTGGGCGCAATATCGAACTCCGATCAAGGGACTCTATCTTTGCGGCGCCGGCACGCATCCTGGCGGCGGGGTAACAGGTGGGCCGGGCGCGAATGCGGCGCTAGAGATAATTAAGGACTTTAAGACTGGAAAGGCGTGACCTTTGTGCTTTGAAATCTTGCACTTTGAACCTGGTGCTTTGAACTTTGAACTGGGTACTTTGGCTGGGGCAATTTCATTAGTGAAAGAAGAAGTCGAAGCACAAAGCTCGAAGTTCAAAGCTCGAATCACGTAGCAACCCTGAAAGCAATTTGTCATGATCAATCGAGTCAAACGATCCCGCAGTTTCGCCAGCGACAACAACGCCGGCGTTCATCCTAAAATCATGGAGGCAATCGCTGCCGCCAACGACGGGCACGTCATTGCCTACGGCGACGACCCCTACACCGCGCGCGCGGTCAAGCGGTTTCGCGAACACCTTGGCAAAGACGCGGAAGTCTTTTTCGTTTTCGGCGGCACCGGGGCCAACGTGTTGGGATTAAAGGCGGGCACTCAGTCGCACAACGCGATCATCTGTGCGCAGACGGCCCACATAAACGTCGATGAATGCGGCGCGCCGGAGAAATTCACCGGCTGCAAACTGCTTCCCATCGTCACGGCCGATGGAAAGATTAAGGCCGAACAGATCAAACCGCTGCTGCATGAGGTGGGTTTTGAACATCACGTGCAGCCGCGCGTGGTCTCGGTGGCGCAGGCCACCGAGATGGGCACCGTGTACACACCACGGGAGTTACAAGCTCTGGCCAGGTTTGCGCATGAACACGACATGTTGTTGCATGTTGACGGCGCCCGTATCGCGAACGCAGCTGCCGGACTTGGCGTCAAACTGAAGGCAATCACCAGAGACGCCGGCGTCGATATACTCTCTTTTGGTGGCGCTAAAAACGGAATGATGTACGGCGAAGCTGTAGTCTTCTTCGACAAGAATCTGGCAAGGGATTTCAAATACACCCGAAAGCAGGGCACCCACCTTCCCTCCAAGATGCGTTTCATCTCGGCGCAGTTTGAGGCACTGCTCTCAAACGACCTCTGGCGGCAAAATGCACAACATGCGAACCAGATGGCTCAACGTCTGGCGAGCGAGCTGGGAAAGATATCGCAGATAACGATCACGCAGAAGGTGGAATCTAACGGTGTGTTCGCAATTGTGCCGAAGAAATATGTGCCGCTGCTTCAGAAGCGTTACTTCTTCTACGTTTGGAATGAGGAGATTTCAGAAGTCAGGTTTATGACTTCGTTTGATACTACCGAAGCAGACATCGCGGACTTTGTGGCGTTGGTAAGGAAGATTGTGAAGTAGCTATGAATTGGCCGCGGATTTTCGCGGATATACGCGAATCTGAAAAAGACTCGATTGAAATTGTTATGGCTCTCCTTGATCAGCGTTCATTCGCGTAAATCCGCGGCAAAATCTCTGACGAGCAATCATTCAAGCAAAAACTTCAGCAGCCCGCGCGCGGATGCAATTCCGGTCAGTCGCCGTTCGTCGTCATCCGTGATTCCAAGTCTCGCCGGGCCGCGCAAGCTCGCGGTCATTTGTTCCTGACGCAGCCGTTCTCGTTGTTCAGCGATTTCGATTTTTTCTTTCGCCCTTGAGGCGTTGAGCCCGCCATCGTGTATGAACTCGACAATCCGGCTCAACTCGTCGCGATCAAACCAGGTTCCATGTTGTTTGCAAATATCTACTATCACGCCCGAGCAACGCGCGAAGTTCACTCGATTCATTAACAGCGCACACTCCGGACAAGGCACATAACTAACCTTGCTGATTTCATGCGTAGCGCTTGCGGATGCGTGCGAAGCAGCACCGAGCACTGCCGACTGCTGCTCGCGATCGGCGCAGATCTTTTCAAACGAAGGCACGTCGAGCCAAAGACCAAGACATTGTTCACACTCAAGCACCGTAGTTAGTCCGAGGGTCACCAGCACCATCTCACTCTTGCAGCGCGGGCACTTGCGATCTTTCGCGTCCTTCACTTCCGGTATTGCCGCCGCCGCGCCACAGCGCTGACAATGCTTGCTGCCGATGAACATCATTGCGAAACATGACGGACAAGCAACAGTCGCGAGGCGCGAGCCGCAAAACTGGCAGGCCGGCGCGTCGGTTGAACTTGCGGCTCCGCAATTAGGGCAGTTGAGAGTTTCAGCTTGCATCACAGGCATTTTATCAGTTCAGTCAAAATGTGGACTACAACAATCGTGTGTGCGATTCTTGGCAGTCTTTCTCTGCGCATCCTCAGTGGGCACTGTGTCTCTGTGGTGGAGATTCTATTAACTCGATTCACCACAGAGGCACAGAATTCACGGAGACCGCACAGAGACCTGACGTTGTTCCAACAGACTCTTCAGGGCGAATTCAATTGACCCTCTGACATCTTGCATTATGAGTAATGTGTTGGATGAAATTGTCGACGGGCTTGAGCCGTGGTCTGGAG